>ENA-ORDP01000106-ORDP01000106.1-marine-sediment-metagenome-genome-assembly--contig:-NODE-106-length-52204-cov-4.002320_pt1 | contig 52204 bp, 45 predicted proteins | sample MGYA00248627_ERZ508539 | MGnify/ENA primary metagenome ERZ508539 (study PRJEB26208, sample SAMN05571518) | marine sediment metagenome | biome: deep sea; feature: Hydrothermal vent; material...
CGATGGCGTGACGCAGGCGAAACGCCGGAATCCGGCATGACGTCCTGATGCTGGCCACCTGACCGGCTGCGTGGACACCGGCGTCCGTGCGCCCGCTCGCCGCCAGGGCAGCCGGGTGGCGCAGCACCCGTCGCAGCGATTCTTCGAGAACCCCCTGCACCGTGCGAAACCCCGGCTGACATTGCCAACCGTGGAACGCCGTACCGTCATAGGAAAGAAGCAGCCTGAGATTGCGTTCCATCCCGGCGATGGTACGCAACACCCAGGCTGCTATCAAATTGCACGTGATCGGCTGTCGTCCTTGACCGTCCGACCCTGCGCGGGATCACAATCACGACTTTGACCGCGATGCCTCCATGCCCGCGGCGACCGTCGAGTGCGAATTTGTTAGGCGACGAGTTCCTCGCACAGCGTCTTGCCGAAGCGAGCGCGGAGTCGTTGCAGAATGTCCTTGTGGATTTGGCTTACCCGTGATTCGGAAAGCTTGAGAACCGACCCGATTTCCGACATCGTGAGATCTTCATAATAGTAAAGTACCAGGACCAGACGCTCCTCGCGGGAGAGTCCGCGTGTGATGTATTCGGTAAGCATTTCCCGGGATAGAGGCACGGAGGGGTCGATACCGCGCTTGTCGCCCACGTCCCAGCTTCTCGCCGGTCCGCGACCGTTGCCGTCGGTTTGGGGCTCCATGGCGCTGAAGTGAACCTCCTTGCCGAGCTGCGACAGACGGCAAAGCTGGTCGTAACGCGCCGTGGTGACGCCCATCCGCTCGGCGATCTCCTTCTGATCGGGAGGCCGACCCTTTTCGGCGTCGAGCATCTCGCGGGCTTGGAGACGTTTTTTCTCAAACGTGCGTACCGTCCTGCTTTGCGGATCTAGCCCCCGAAGCCAATCCATCACCGCTCCGGAGATGCGTTGCTGGCAGAACGTCTCGAACTTGGCTTTGTGTTTGGGGTCGTACGCCTCGACGGCTTCGATCAGACCGTCGAACGCGGCGCTGCAGATTTCATCGTAGGAAACCTGGGCAGGCAGCTTCCGCGATAACCGCGCCGCTTGCGTGTGAACGAGGTGGCTGTAGTGAACCACCAATTCGTTCCGCGTCTCGACGTCGTGCTTCTTCAGGTACTTGTTCCAAACCTTGGTGATCGGATTGACTTTTGCTTTCATCGTGTCTTGGCTCCTCTTTGTGTCTTCCGTGACCTCAAATTCATGCCATCGAGCGGAGATGTTAAACTAGGTCGAGTTGGTAAACAAGGTAATTTACGTAGAATTCATAAAATTTTCTTCTTGAGTAAAATTATATGATATTTACTGTCCTCCTTTCTGAGGACCTTATCTGGGTTTTTGTATATAAAGGATTTACCACTCACTAAATGGACAAGATCCTTTAAGTCCATCTTAAAATTAGGTATGTATTTATCCAATCTTAACTTATTAAGCCGACCTGTAATAATGATCCCACCATCCGTATTATATAAATAGAGTTTTAGTTTATTCTTTATGATAACTACATCTAGGAGTATTTCGTTCACTAAAGTATCTGTTAAAATGATCTTGATTCTTTGGTTCTTTTTATCAATAAACGCCAAGCCCTTTGCTGAAATCCGTTGTTTCCCACTTCTTGAGCTAACATCCACCTGACAGGCAAAGGAAGGTATTTTCGTATTGTTCTCTTTTATCCTTTTCAGGATCACGTTGGGATTCTTGGAATGACCTGATGGTTTTGTCCCATCCTTACAAGAATAAAGAAACATGGGAACCAATAGGAAGATTATATAGGCGGTTCTAAGCATCAATACCCTGCTGATCTCTCTCGTTTTTTATCTTTTTCATATAAATCATTATAGAAAAAACCTTTTGTCTTAAGCTCTTCTTTAAGCTCTTGTGGGAAGGGCATTTTACGCCAAAAGATATTCCTCACATCTTTGTGGAGCTTCTGAACCCCCTTGCTTTCCCAAGTGATCCATAACATATAATCTTGTATAAAATGCCTGCGAATATCCCCTTTAAGCTTTTCAGCCGTATAATATTCATAGTATTCACCTGTTAATCCTTCTTCCATCCAGTAATGTTGGGCTTTTTCTTTTGCCACCTGCCATCTAATATCTGCAAGAGCCGTTAGCATAGCGATCTTCAAGCTCTTAGGGAACATTGGAATGGCTATACGACCTTTCCCTGTGGCACGATTCTTTTTGGGTATAGGGTCCCAGCAAATGCCATACTCCCCATAACAGGGTGCTAATATTATGTAGGGAATCACACGATGGTCCTCACCTTTATAAGCCCTCATAAAGAGACTGGGATCCAACTCTTCAATGTCCTGAAGAGCTTTCTTTACATTATCTTTAGTAGCAACCTGGTTGATCTCATCAGTAAAATAGTGTTCCATAAGGATTGGAAAATGATTGCCCTGTCTTCCGACTGTCATTTTAATCATTTGTTTAAGACTATTGATTTCCATATCAATCTTGCTGGATTCATCGGTGTTGCTGCCATCACTCGCTTCTTCTTGTAGTTTATCGATATCCTCTTCTAAATTACCCAAAGTATTATAAGCTGATTTCAAGTCCCTGTCTAACTTGGATAAAGCTTTACAGGACTCCATCATTTGGGTCAAAGATTTTTTTTGGACGTCTGAATAGGGCTCAAATAATGATAACTCCTCATCTTTGTGTTGGAGAGGTTTAATCTCATGGAGAACATCTTGGAGTAAATCTTTAAGTTGTGTTTCTTCTTGTTCAATTTGGCGAACTTTAATTTTAATTACCTCTATTTCAGCTTCACGCTGGCCTTCCTTCCGTTCTAATTTCTCCTGAGCCGCGGCACCCGGACGTTTCAGAGCAGCAGTTTCGTCCATGACGCTCTGGTCAATCTGATCTTCAGCGATATTCTTAAACCACTCATCTGCATAATAAATACTCTCATCCTGGGTACTTAGAGGAATAGATTTAAGCATATCTAATTGAGAAGGTGAGATTAGTTTTAAATCAAGAAGGTTAAAACGAATGGCCATCAGCTTTTCATGGGCTAAAGTGCCAACCACTTTAGTCGCTAGGGATCGATAGAAGTTCCAGTAAGAGGCCCTGAGTTTTTCTCTGTAAAGCCCTTTGTCCTCTTTACTTTCAGCATCTTCAAACAGCTTCTTATTATGGGACAAGGCCTCAATAGCTTCTTTCTTTTCCCCTTCCAACACGGCTTTATAGAAATCATCCTCACCACTTATATCGACTGGAGTGACATCCTGAAGAGAATCCTCATGGGTCACTGGACTTTCATCAGGACTTAAACCTAGTAGGTCAGCAATTTCTGGATCGAGTTCTCTGTCTTTACCGTTCTGTTGACTCAATTGTTTACCCTTTGTTTTAATTTATGGAGACGAGGGGAATTGAACCCCTGACCTCTTGAATGCCATTCAAGCGCGCTCCCAGCTGCGCCACAGCCCCACAATCGCTTAGAATATCCAAAACATATCAGCCGGTCAAGGGAGGATATGCCCGCTTTACCCGGCAATCGTATGTTGACTTTCTTAAACTTCACGAATAACCTTGCGTCTAATAGTTTCTAACAGTCTTTAGCAGGTGAAATGAGCGTTTCCACTTCTTTTAGCGACACAACGTCCGCCCTGGAATTAATCCGTGTTTGTGAGGCCAAAGCGCTCGTTAACGATCCGTTGACCTTCGACGAGGCTCTGGATCTTATGAGGCTCGATACTGAGTATATTTTTGATCTGATCGCTGTGGCCAACAGGGTGCGCCGTCATTACAAAGGCGACGAGGTGTCGCTTTGCTCGATAATAAACGCAAGATCGGGCAAATGCCCGGAAGACTGCGCCTTTTGCTCTCAATCAGCCCATGCCGAGACCGGAGCGCCAGAGTTCGATCTCGTCGCTTCTGATCTCATTATCGAGGGCGCGAAGGCGGCGGGGGAGGGGGGCGCCTCCAAGTTCGGCATTGTGACCTCCGGTCACGGGTTTTCCGGCAAGGGCCCCAAACAGATCGAGGCGGTTATCGAAGCTATCGAAAGAATGAAAAATGAAGCGGGAGCCCACCGTTGCGCGAGCCTGGGGATTATAGACAGGCAGACAGCTTTAAAGCTCAAGGCCGCAGGATTAGAGGAGTTTCACCATAACCTTGAGACGGCAAGGTCGTTTTTCCCGAACATATGCACGACCCACAGTTATGAGGAAGATGTGGAGACCGTCCGCGCCGTTAAAGAGGCTGGTCTGCGGGCCTGTTGCGGGGGAATTTTCGGCATGGGTGAAAACGAAGAGCAAAGGGTTGAGCTTGCGTTTACGCTAAAAGAGCTGGATGTCGACTCTATACCGATAAATTTTCTGAACCCTATAAAGGGAACCCGCCTCGAAAACGCCGAGCCTCTGGCGCCTTTTGAATGTTTAAAAATAATAGCGGTTTACCGGATGATTTTTCCCGACAAGGATATCAAGGCCGCCGGAGGAAGAGAGAAAAACCTTCGTGACCTGCAATGCCTCATGTTTCCGGCAGGCGCCAATTCAACGATGATCGGAAATTATCTCACCACCTATGGCCGGCCAGCCGGTGAGGATTTGAGGATGATTAAAGATCTGGGGCTTACCGTCAAGGATACGTGATAGAGCCGTTTATAAAAGAGCTTGCCAACACTTCCGCTGAAGGTACTTTGAGGACTCTTCGCCTTGTCAGCGATCCCACCGGGCGAACCGCCACAGTCGACGGTAAGCAAATCGTCCTTTTTGCGTCCAACAACTACCTCGGCCTGGCAAACCATCCACGTATCATTGAAGCCGTAATAAAAAGCGTGGAAAAGTATGGATGGGGAAGCGGGGCGTCCCGGCTGGTGTCTGGAACTATGCCTCCCCATATGGAGTTCGAGGAGAGAGTCGCTGATTTTTTAAACAAGCCGCAAGCTCTGATGTTCAGCTCCGGGTACACAGCCAACGTGGGCGTGATTACATCCCTTATGGGGCGCAAAGATAATATTTTCGCCGATCGCCTTTGCCACGCAAGCATCATAGACGGCGCCAGGTTTAGCGGCTCTCGCCTTAAACGGTTCAGGCACAACGACCCTGATGATCTCCTCCGGCTGATAAAAAAAACCGGGGGCAAAACAAAGCTTCTGATCGTCACCGACGGTGTTTTCTCGATGGATGGCGATATGGCGCCGTTAAAAGAGCTTGCGGAGATTGCAGAGAGGTTCGGCGCCATATTTATGGTGGACGACGCCCACGGGTTCGGTCTTTTCGGGCCGGAGGGGAGGGGGACGCCTTCTTTAGCCGGGGTGTCTGATCGGGTCGATATACATGTCGCGACATTGGGCAAGGCTCTTGGCGGGTCTGGTGGTTTTGTGGCCGGCTCAAAATCGCTCATAGACGGGCTTATAAATTTTTCAAGACCTTTTATTTATTCCACGGCGCCCCCTCCATCGACAGCTTCCGCAGGCGTGGCCGCGCTGGATATAGTTTCAGGCGAGCAGGGGGCGCGAAGACGTAAAGCTTTGCATACCAACGTTGGAAAGATTATGGCCTATCTCAATAATTTGGGCTATGATACCGGCAAAAGCCGGTCGCAGATCATTCCGGTTTATATAGACGGCGCCAAGAGTTTGGACAATGGGGCGGGGGTTTTGCTTGAAATGGGTGTTTTTGCGCCTTTCATAAAGCCGCCCACAGTTCCCAGGGGAACCGAGCGTTTCAGGATTTGCGTGATGGCCGATCATAACGAATCGGATTTAGCAAAACTGGAGAGCGCCTATAGGCGATTAAAAGAGATATAATTACTCCTGTTTTTATAGCCATTAAAAAATAGATAAAATATGGCAGTAGATAAAAGCCACGCGCAGATGAAAGTTCTTATCATCGACGGGCATGAGACAAGCAGGCATGTTATCGCCATTTTACTGCATAAACTTGGGTTCAAAAATATCCTTGAAGCCAAAACTAAAGCCGAGGCGGAGAAGATCGTTGAAGAGCGCACACGTAAAAGCGAAGGAATGAACGTTCTTATGGGAGGGAGCGGAGGGGCAACGACCGTGTGCGATCTCGACCTGATAATTCTGGATAAAGATGTACCGCCTGACGGTGGAATAATTTATCTTGGCCAGCTACGGTATCAGTTCGACGCCGGGTCGCTCCCGGTTTTGTTCACCGCCATGAAAGACGGCGCGGACCAGTTCAGCCTGGCTGGCTCCGCCGGAGCGAACGACACGCTGGTCAAGCCGTTCACGCACGAGAAACTTTCAGCCAAAATAGAGCCGTTGCTTGGCGGCGGCAAAGCGCCTGTTGTCCAATCGTTCAGTTTTGGCGGAGGGGGCGGGGCAGGAGCCAAAAAGGAGCGACCAAAACCAGAACAAGCGAAATCCGGCGCTCCGCCATCAATGTCCCCCAAAAAACCTGCGCCGCCATCTGATGAGAAACCGCCCGTGTCGGCGCCCAAAAAAAGAAAAGAAAAACAAAAATTAAAAACAAAAGCTGGGGGCGCCTCTTTTCAAAGGCGTGACGCCAAGAAAGTTTTCACCGAAGACGATCCTGTCACCGCCACGCTCAAAGACGGAAAGATAGACGGCCTTTATCATGTGGATGTGGATGTTGTAGGCGGCGGGGAGAACTGCTTTTGGGCGACGCAGGAGGAGGGGGCGGATATGGTTAAGCTTTACTACCTTACCGCCAAAGGCAAATCGACCGGTATGCTGGCCAAAGAAATAAGCCTGGATGAGTTCATGCACACTTTTTATCTTTGCGAAGAGTACGGTTGCGGCATTCTCGACAGGCTTTAGGAGAGTTGACATTGGTAGCGGAAGATGGAGCCCCACTGTCATTCCGGCCTTGAGCCAGAATCTTAAAAGACCCCGGATCAAAGTCCGGGCGCCACTTTTTTGTCGGGAGGGATTACTCGGCGCTATACGCCAGGCAATGGCAGAGGGGGACGACCCGGCTGGCGAAACGCCAAGCACGCCCAACAGTGGCGCAATACTCTGCGTGACTACGCCTTTCCGGTGATTGGCAATAAATCCCCGGCAGATGTGACCCTGGCCGATGTCAAAGCTATCCTTCTTCCCCTATGGGCGACCAAGACCGAGATCGCATCACGAGTACGGCAACGAATCGAAGCGGTCCTCGACTGGGCCTACGCGCATGGCTATCGGACGGGTGAGAATCCAACAAAACTAACCATTCGGATGATATTCTTACAAAATCCTTGGTTGAAATTACAGTAGAGAGCTGGCGTTTCGCTTCTTTATCTACTATCTACGCGATTTTGCGTAAATCCGGCTTCATTCCTGGGGATACTAACACGCACCTTGTCTGCGATAAGGCCGTTCCGCAAATAATTTTTTAAAAGTTTTAGCATGGGGAAGCTGATCTCCTGTCCCTTTTGAATCAGCAACGTTCCGGTTTTTGTCGAGACGCTCTCATCGAGCGTTATTCCTATTTCCAAATCCTGTATCCTGCGAATCTGCAACACGAACTCTGATTTTTCGATATCCACACCGCGAAGAGCCTTTACAATAAGCGGGTCGAATTCGTCACGTTGCTCCAACATCTTGTCTATCGCCTTATGAACAGGAGTTCCCCGGCTCACTTTCTCATCGAATTCATAGGCCACTTTCAGTATTTGGGCTCCAAAGTTTGTTATATCCTGATCCTTCGGAGCTTTTGAGGATTCATACTTTTCAAATGAATTATGCTGTTTTTCTATCATGAGGGCTACCGGCTGTAGCCGGGGAATTTTTATAAGTAAATCAGATCCTGTTTTTGGGTATGATTTAAAAATCTCCTGTTCGCCGTCCGTCAATTCCTGCCCGGCATAAATTTTTTCAATAGTTTCAGGGGGAAAGGTGACGCACCCTATTTGAGACAGTAACGCCGCAAGCTCATACCGCCAGGCGTCGGGTAGCTCCAGTTGTCTGGCTACATGCCGTGAATAGCTCCTCAAACGAACAGAGCGGCTGAAAGCCATCGGGCTTACTATTGAAAGAATGTCGACCAGAACCTTCACGCTTCCACTAAGTGTCTTCTCCAAAAGCTCACGCTCGGCTGTTATTAACTGAAATTGCTTGATTCCGGCTTTCAGCGTGTCTGCGAATATCTCCTGCGGGCATGGTTTTATGAGAAAACGGAATATGTTTCCCTTGTTTACCGCCTGGATTGCGGTTTCCATGTCGGCGTTTCCCGTCAGCATGATGCGCGCGCTGTCAGGTGACAGCTCTTTCGCTTTTGAGAGAAACAGGATACCGTTCATCTCCGGCATTTGCATGTCGGATACTATTACAGAATATGGATCATTTGCGGATATGGCGTCCAGCCCTTCTTTGCCGCCGGACGCCGTGTCTATCTTGAACTGTTTTCTCAGATTCCGTTTGAAAGCCTGCAGGATATGCGTGTCGTCATCAACTAAAAGAACTTTATCGGTCATTAGTTTTCCGCCTTCCTGGCCATTTTAAGGCATGCCTTTTCCCATTCGGCGAAGCGGGCGCCCATGCCTATCGAGGAAAGATAATCAGTATCGATGACGAGAGGAGAGCCATGCCAGTCGTCCTGGTGTATGCTCGCCTCTATCACGTTGGCGGCGTACACGGCTGTTAACGCGTTGAATTGCTGAATTAGGTGTTGTTTGGGAGTATGATGAAAGAACACCGGTTCGACAACAGGATTTGGCAGACCCCAAAGACCCAGCAGATACGCGCCCAATTCGGCGTGACTCGTGGAGAAAACGCTGTATTCAGCGTCATACGCGCATAACTTTTCCCGCCTGGCCAGCTCCAGCGCCTCTTCATATTTTTCTGGCAGGTTGGCGGCCAGCACAACACTTCCCACATCGTGTAGCAGTCCGCTGATAAACGCCTCATCCACTATATTCTGCGGTTGACTCTCCAGTTTGCATATCTCCTTGGCGAACGCCCCTGTGGCGACGCTATGGCTCCACAGCTTATCAATGGAAAATATTCTGAGTTTTAAATGGTTAAACCTTGAAAAAACATGAGTCGACAAAACAAGTCCTCTGATAGCGTCCAGCCCTATAAGTTTGGCCGCCTGGGCCGGGCTTGCGACTTTCTGGGGCAACCCGAAATATGCGGAGTTCACCAGTTGCAGGATCTTCGCCGACATACTAATATCCTTGTTTATTATTTTTCCCACCTTATCCATCGAGCAGTTCGGCTTTTTCATCTCTTCTATAAGCTCGAAATACAGAGCGGGAAAACTTGGTAGCGACTTTATTTGTGACACCAGAAGCTTGAGCGTCTCGTTCGCCAACATGTTCTGCAGGGCGCAGGCTCTCTCTATCGCGCTTTTAAGTATTTTCACGTCACACGGCTTGGCCAGATACTGGTGTGAAGGGCCCACAGATTTGAGAATCATATCTTGATCGGAGTGGCCCGACAGGACAATTCGCACAGTTTTGGGATACCGCTCCATAACCTTCTCCAGCAACTGCGCTCCGTCCATGCCCGGCATTCGCATATCGGACACAATGACGTCATAGGGTGATTCGGCGAGGATTTTTAGCGCTTCCTCGCCGCTTTGCGCAAACTTCATATGCCATTGGCGGCGCATGTCATGGAGAGATCGCCTCAGACCTTGCAATACGTTCGGCTCATCATCCACAAACAGTATTCGCATATCCATAACGCCTCGTTTAAACTTAAGTCCCTAGAGGGGCAGTCGAACAATAAAAGTAGTTCCCTTTCCATCTTCCGTTTCAAATGTAATTGATCCACCATGTTTGTCCGCAATCACCGAACGGGAGATAGCCAGGCCCTGGCCGGTGCCTTTTCCAACATCCTTGGTTGTGAAAAACGGGTCGAATATTTTATGCCGCACATTTTCCGGCACGCCTGTTCCGGTATCGGAGACGCGGATCTCCACGTTGTTTCCATTCCTGCGGGTCTTGATCTCGATGACTCCCTTAGCGCCGTCTCTATCCACCGCTTCAGAGATCGCGTAGGCGGCGTTTGTTATCAGGTTCAGTATCACCTGGTTGAAGTCGCCGGGAAGACATGGCGTCAGCGGCAATGTGTTATCAAAATCCGTTTTCATTTCTGCGACATACTTCCATTCGTTCTTGGTCACTGTTATAGTGTTTTCAATCGCTTTATTGATGTCGGTAGGTGTTTTCTCCTTGGCGCCAGGATGTGAAAATTCTTTCATGGCGCGTACAATGTCCGCTACCCTGTCCACTCCTGTCAGCGACTGCTTGATCGCTTTTGGCGCCTCTTCAAGCAGATATTCCATATCCCGCTCTTTCGCGGCTATTTCCACATCTTTAATGATCTCATCCGTCGCTACGCCGGACTTGAGCGCCGCCATAAGCTGTCCATGTTTTTCCAGAAGAACAACGATATCCTCAAAAGCTGTCTGGAGAAATTTCGTGTTGTCGCCCACGTATTGTATCGGGGTGTTAATTTCATGGGCCACACCTGCGGCCAACTGACCTATCGATTCGAGTTTCTGGGCTTGATAGAGCTGGTTCTCCAAAGCCTTTTTCTCGGTGATATCGCTTTGGACGGCCACCATTCCCAGAAAAGCTCCTGAGGAGTCCCGAAGCGGAGCCGCGTTAATTGAGACTATGACACGGTTACCGTCAAGGCGCTCATAGGTAAACTCCAATCCGTGAACAGGCTTGCCACTCTTTTTTATTATCGCAAAAGGAAGATCATTCTCTCCTAATGGCTTGCCGTTGGGTTTTGTCACTTTCCATTTGAAATCGCTATATGTCATTTTGAAAAGCTCTTTGCGCGATATCCCGAAAATCTTCTCCGCCGCCGCGTTCACGAACGTGATCCGGCCTTCCTGGTTCACGAAATAGATTCCCTCCGTTATGGTCTCTAATATTCTTGTAAGCCTCTCTTCGCTTTCACGCAGGAACTCATCAGACCGCTTGCGTTCGGCTATTTCAATCCTGAGATGTTCGTTAGCCGCCATAAGCTCACCAGTGGCCTCTTTTACCCGCTCTTCCAGAGCCTCCTTGCTTTTGCTCAGCGCCTCTGCGGCGTGTTTGCGCTCTATTATCCTGCCAATCTGAATTCCAACCTGTTGCAAGACTCCAAGCATATCCTCATCCGGCTCAAAGCTTTCCGGCGAGAAAAACTCCAGCACCGCCTCCACGCTCTCCCCCGCCAATACCGGAAAAGCGACACCGGCCTTCACGCCGATATTTTTAGCCAGTTTCGCTCTTGGGAAATTTGGATCTTTCGTCACGTCAACGATCCACGCCGGTTTTCCAGACAAGAGAACACGTCCGGGAAGCCCGGCGCCTCTGTTAAAACTGGTTTTCATCGTAATTGCGTGAAAAATATTGAATTGTTTTTCATCTTTTGTATGCCAGATATTCATGGGGATAAGCTCGTCGCGGGAATCACCGGAGAAAGCGTAAACATGCCCGATAGGCCACTCGGTTAAATCGCATATTTTTTTGACGCAAAACCGCAAAACCTCTTCTGTGTCTTGAGCTTCGTTGGCTTTTACGGCGATTTCCTGTAGCAGTTTTATATACTTGTTCCTTTCTTGCAAAGCCTTTTCAGCACGCGCCCGCTCCGTGATGTCATGCACCGAGCCGACCATGCGAACCGGCTTTCCGGTTTCGTCGCGCAACGTTACTTCTCCTTGAGCGCGCACAATACGGTTAACGCTGTCCGGGCCATAAACGCGGTGCTCGATGTCGAAAGGTTCATTTCTCGCTAACGCTTCGCGCATGGCTTTTAAAACCATGTCTCTGTCATCTGCGTGAATGCTTTCAAGAAAAATATCCAACGTGGGCTCAATTTCTCCCGGCTTGCGCCCATAGAGCAAAAACGCCTCATCGGACCAGTAAAAATCATTATTGGCTATATTCCAGCCCCAGCTCCCGGCGCGGGAGATCCGTTGCGCCTCGGAAAGCGCTTTTTTACTCTCCAGCAATTGCAGGGCTTCTGTTTGCAGGCGGTTAATCGTGGGCCGAAAGATGAACAACCCCTCCACCAAAAGGACGAGCATGATGATGACAAGTGTAAAGCCGGCCAGGGGCAAAGTATACTGGACGCTTTCCTCGCTTTCTTTTTGATATATGTCCACCAGATTATCTAATAGTTGGAGAAGCTTGTAGCTCTCGGTTTCTATCATATCCTTATGCGGGTTTCCGGAAACGAGCTTGTTTGCCGGCTCGTCAGCCAGCGCCTTCGCCGCTTCCACATATCTGCGAACATGTGAGTCTAGAAATGCGGGCGCAGAGAAATAAATGGCGCGCGCGGCTTGTGAAACGACGTTTCTGGTCAGCTGGCTCTGGATCTTCTCCATATGGGTCGCCGCCTCCAGCAACTGCTGGCGCATCTTTTTTTGCCCACCGGCCCCTTTTTCGTGGATGATGTGGCGGCTTAACAAAGCTATTCGCTGAGACAGCATACGTTGCCGGCCGCTATCGTTAATAACTGCGTAATATGTTTTTGTTATTTTGATAAAATGATAAAGACCCAGGAAGCCTGCAAAAGAAAGCGCGGCTATCAAGCCCAACGCCACTAGATATTTAATAGTAATATTGAAGCTGAAACTACTGCTGGAATAGGCGTCCAGCCTGTTTTTCATTTTTTTCCTGCGCACCCTTACTCAAGCCAGGTTTATTAGGATTTTCTACTATTTATAATATATATTATACCAGCCCGCCAGGCCAGTTGTTATCTATAACAGCGCCTCGTCGATCATCTTGAGCGTTTCATTTCAATCGAGCGGTTTCGATGGCGTTTAAATTAAAGAAATGGGAAATTACTCGTAACAATCCAGCGAGTTATAGTGATAGATAGAACAAGCAAGCGGGGGTATTGTATAAGTGTTACAGGCTATGTCAATTGAGACATCCAAAAGAAATACGCTTTTTCGAATATTCCGTAAAACAAGATTTTCAGCTTGAACATGAAAGGAAGGCGCGGCCATTTCAGCGCCCCTTGCTCTCCTGTTTTAAATTTCGACTTACCGGTTTTTTTATTTTCATTTTCGTTTACATCCGGCGAAGTTACAGTATCCTTCAGTTTATCGGTCGGCTCTTTATCTGTGATGACAAACGGAGGGTTCGCGTAAGCGATCAGATCACTTTTTATTTCGGCGGGTATATCCTGACCGTTAAAGAACGCAACCATCAAAGAGAATCGTTGCTTAAAACCGTTGTATGTCGGCGCGGAGCTATGATATTGAGGGCCGACAATCAGCGCCCCTTCACTGCCGATGCCAGAGCCCCATGTAGGTTGGTCGTACTGGGGGCCGAAATATGAGCCGAAAGGATTAAGCCGTATGCTGAATATGGATTTTTTATTATTATATTCCATCTTCATGGGGCAAAAAGCAAAACTCGCAAGCGCGGTCTTGTCCATCGCGACAGCGATTCCTTTGCCTTTTGCGACCACTCCCACATATTCAGAAGTGATCTGATTATTTATATCGGCAAGGCTCAGGTTTTTTACTGAATGCCTGAAATAATCGATCTTGTAAGAAGAGTCTACGCCAAGATAATTCCTTTTTAATATTTTAAACGGGCTGGCTTTAGAGGCATGGTGAGAGAGGACAAGCTCCATCGGCGCGGCTTCCAGCCAACGGCTGTCGTACATTCTGGAAAGCGATGGATGTCCCCCAAAAAACAGATCGCTCATCGGCGTTTGCGGATACGAAATGTCACTCTCTATAAAAAGATATGGAACGCCTTTTATCAAGGTTAATTTGTAGTTCACATGGCCCGCTTTGGCGCCAGCTACTTCGCCCATTGGCCAATCGGCCGACAGCCGTAAAGTCGCGACCCCGTTCGAGCCGTTGCTTTCAACCGTGATATCGAATTTGGAAGGAGAGAATCTCTTCACGCCTTCCTCCGTTCGATAATTGATATATGGCGTAAAACTTCCATTTCCCAATTGCGCGGCTCCTTTATAGCGGACGCTTTCGGCAAAGCCGTTTTTGGAAAATCGCGCTGTGATAAATTCGTTTCTCAATATTGTTGGTGAAGCTTGAGCCGATCCGCCAGTATTTTTAATATCGGCCGCTTTTTGTGATTGCGGCGACAGAAAATATATCCCGTCGCTCATGGGATGATTTGAGGGGACGTAAAGCCTGATTTTACAGATTATATTTTTATCATCACGGGAAATATCGATCAGATATGGGGTAATGATCTCATTAAACATTGAAATTATTTTGAAATTACTATTTTCCCCGATACTCTTACCTGCGACGTTAAACGTAAGAAACCTTCCGTTTTCCCGGGCGCTGTCGGCATGGCCGTTTAAAAAATAAAATGCTATCGATGAAGCGTTTTCGTCATACTTGCGTCGGGCCACCTCCGGTTTGTCCAGCAGTTTGTAAACAACATCCAAAGCATGGCTTAAGGCCCGGTTCGAATAGTTATCCATATCTTTTATTATCCGCTCGACAGATTTCGCCCGGTCTTTCGCCAAAAATGGAGCGGCTATTCCGTAATTGGTTGTCGATAACAGTTTTAAGCGCTCATTTACAGATTCATCAAGCGCCTTTCGAACATTGCGCGGCGCAGGAATATGCCCGGCTTTATAAATTCTCTCGATCAATCTATGCGTCCGTCTGTTATCGAGCGCCTTCGTCCAGTATTTTTGGCTTGACGACTTTTCCGCCCATGAATTGTATCCGTTGAAGTTTCCATCAGCCGTGTCCTGCCCGAAAGATATTTCGCCGACCGGCCCATGATTTTCAAGATAATCGGAAAGCGTAGTGAATCCAATGTAATCAAGCGTGGACACTTCGCCGATCAATTGATCCAGTCCCCTGGCGTTGGAAAGCCAGCTCAGGTACCAGGGTAGGGCGTATCCATACCAGTAAGGATCGTCTGCGTCGGAATTTATAAAAATAAGCGTATCTCCTTTTATCTCGCCTGAGATCTGTTTTTTGTGTAGCTTGCTCGCCCAAAGTCGAAGGCTCCCGTTTTCTATAAGGTCGCCTGTGTTGTAAGCGGGAATTAACGTTATGCTCTCCCCCGTCTCAGTGTTTGAATATCGAAGCGGGTTGTGAGCCTCATAGTCTGGCAGGGGGCGTATGAAAGTTCGTATTGCGTCGAAAGCAATGGCGCTATGGTACAGGACAACCGCTTCGATACCCAATTTTTTATATAGCCGAAAGTCTCCCGGCGTGGTCATCATCTCCTGGGGCCTGACAATGGGGCCAAATCGTCCAAAAATATCTTTTACTCCGCTCTTATTTTCATTGGAGATGGCCTTTTGGATGGAGGCGGTAAACTCTTTTTCCGTGAGGGCCGAGGCAAGCGCGTTGTTGTATGACATGAGTATTACCTCGTCGCCCCTTATCCTCACCCGCGTTTTAATATTATCTATTATGTCTGGCGCGAATTCAGGCAGGATTTTATGTAGCGAGAACATGTTGTCGAAATCCCATACCGCTTTTACACCAACGCCCATATCGTTATATTTTTCCAGAGTATTGATCGTTTTCCTTATGATCCTTATATCCGGGGCGAATCCTGCTTCGTCGTTGGTGTCGCCTCTGAAGGAATGCCGGAGGTTTACATGAAAACCTAGCGCTATATATACCTTATGGCCGGTGTTTTGCCGGGGGGCGCCGCGCTTATTACCGCACGAAACAAAAACGAGGATAAGACAGAGGGCCAGAAAGGCATTTTTAATTTGCAATATTACAACTTGGATTTGTCGTTGTTACAGCGATGGACGGATTAGCTTTAGCTGGCTGATTGAAAAGCCGCGAGCTTTTTATAGTTCGGCTTTTTCCGTCCATTGAAAAAATTACAGGCTCGATAGTACTTTAAATCAGTAAGCCAGACTTTCATATTTTCGCGATCAGTCCAAAACCTGGAAATAAAGGACGCCGGTCTTCCGAAAAGCTCCTGCAGAGGCCCGAAAAGCTCGGACGGATCCCTGAAACATTCCCAGTCGCAGTCGCGGCATGAGGCTTTATGGCCGTTCTTGCTGATGTCAAGATCCGTAAAATTCCCAAGCTTGTCACCACCCTTATATCCACACGGATATGTCTCCCCGTTTTTCGCGTCTACGAAAAAGAAGTCTATTCCCCCCCTGCATGGATAGGGGCTTTCAGGCTCGCCCGCGTGGCTCCGAGAGAGTGAGAGTAACGCCGATCTTGGAGAGAATATTCTGATTTTACGCCTGTATTCCGGAATCGTGTCCGCCAGAGCTTTATACAGCAATGATTTTTCCCTGGATGTGAAATTAACTATTACAGCCTCCGACGTGGCGGCGTAAACGGCGTTCAGGCCCGATCCGTTTCCTGATTCAATACTCATGGGGTAACATGCGTTTACGATCGTAAAGCCAATATCGATCATCAGATCGAAGAATTTACCGAACGCCGCTCTATACTCCCGATAAAAATTCTTCGGATCGCGCGCCGTGATTCCTTTCAGACTACCGATGTTTCTGTTAATGCCAAGGTTTGCCGACGGATAAAGACCATGCTTATGGAATATCGGCAGCGCTTTGCCGATCCCCTCCATCACACCTGGCAGGCCCCTCATCTTCTCATGCATCGAAGGAATGGACGAATCGACGCTGATCCAGAACGTATATATGTTAGTGCGCGCCAGAGCCAGCGCCATCGTCTCTATGCGATGTTCAAAATCGGGATCGTTATGATTTTGAAACAAAAACCCGTTCGTGCCTGTTCTAATATACCGGATGCCGGCGCTGGACGCATGGTCGATAAGCCGCATAATCTCATCGAAGTAAAGAAACGGCTCCCCGCCCGTAAAAGAGAGCGCGCTGACGCCGTGTGTTGCGGCATGGTCGATTATTTTTTTTGCTTTGTTAAAGTCCATCGTGGATCGGTTGAACTTGTTCGATTTTCTCATCCCGCATTGGGGGCAGGCGGCGTTGCACACCTCGGTGTACTGAATGACAACCTGGCCGGGGACACGATTGTGGGCGAGGCGTGAAATTGTTTTGATAAGCATTTGCTAACTTTACGCCCCAACCAGCCTGGTTTTTATAACAGTGTCTTGCGACGCATTTTCGCCGAAATTGAAAATTGTGGAATAAGCATGATCGCTTATCGGCGCGTTCGCCAGCGCAAAGCGTCTTGCCGCAGAGCCCATCGTGGTGACCTGCGCCTTGTCGTCCAGCAATATTTTGACCGCCGCGAAAAGATCATCGGCGCTGTTTGCCTTGACGACGAACCCGGTTATTTTATCCACAATAAGCTCTTTGGGCCCGCCTTCATTTGTCACGATTACCGGCAGGCCGGACGCCTGCGCCTCAAGAACCACGTTGCCGAAAGTGTCTGTGGCGCTTGGAAAAACAAAAATACTGGCCGAAGCGTAAAGCGCGCTTAGCTCCTCTCCCGCCATGAAGCCGGTGAATAGAGCAGGATAACCTTGAAGCTCATCCTCCATCTCTTTTTTGTAAGGCCCGTCGCCGACAATTATCAGGTCGGCTTTTGACCCCTCGTCGATAAGCTTTCTGAATGTTGTCACCAAAAGCGGCAGGTTTTTCTCCTTGCTTACCCTCCCAACGTAAATGATTTTTGAATTTGATCCCAATCCGTACGCTTCCCATATTCGCGGGTTCTTTTTGTCCGGGCTGAATACGCCGGTGTCCACCCATCTTGGAAGTAGCTTGATCTTTGCTTCCGACAGCCCCTTTTCCACAAGCTGAGTCCGCGTGCTGACCGACGGCGCCGTCACCTCATCGAGCATGTTGTAAAACCAGATCATAAAGCTCCATGCGGCGCCTTCCATGAAATCGTCATCAGTAAGTTTTTTCACATATTGAGGAATATCCGTGTGATAAGTTCCAGATACAGGCACATCGAAAAGCTTGGCGAGGAACAGGCCGATAAGCCCCAGCGAGCCGGGTGTGCTGATATGAATCCGTGTAAACCCTTCCCGTTCGAAATAATCGATCATGTTCAGGATCGGAGGGAAGCTCATTTTTAATTCTGGATATTCTGGAAGCGAAAATGCGCCGACTGATTTGAAGTTCATGACACCATTATTAAAACCGTCTTTTCCCCCGTCGGATGTGATGACTGTCAAATTCACGCCCTTTTGTTTGGAAGTCTCCAGTATCCTCTTTATGGTTATCGCCACACCATTGATCTCGTTTAATGTATCGGTGAAAAGCGCGACTTTTTCCGTAGCGCCGGTATTATTTCCAAAATACTTTACTTCAAGCTCCGCCAATAGTTTTTTGCTTCTCTGCTGGATGTGGTGGGCTATGTAATAGGGGGAGACAAGAAGATGGGACACTCCGATGGCGCTAAAAGAATGAACCAGGTCGAATAATCCAAGAGAGGAATAAGTCTTTGTGAGCCTTTGAATGTAAGCGTACAAAATACGGTTAGCCAGATAACTGGTCACCGAGAATATTTTCCTGTTGACGTTTCCCGATGCCAGGCTTTTTAGAAAATGCCTGTCATTCAGAATATTCCTGGCTTCGGAATCGAGCACCTCCTCTATTGACGAGTCGTCGAAGTTATCGTTGCTTTTTCTGAAGGCGTTGCCAAAGAAGAGTTTTATTTTCTCTGATACGCTAAGCTTTGCCGCAGGAGCGTCAAACACTTCACTCAAGAGTGTCTTGATAAACGGATATGAAGGTTTTCTGGAATTCTGGTTTTTCCCTTCGAACCGGCCCGAAAAGAAATTGTAGCCGATCCCGTATATGGCGTGGGCCAAAGTTAGCGGATCGCCATGCTCGCCGGCGGCCCAGGACTCGGCGTTTTGGGTAGAGGAGATGAAATCATTAACCGATCCGCCCAGCCGTGACACGGTATATGCCCTGGCTATGAATATCCCGCTATGATCGTCGGAGCCTCCGACCATTCCCTTGATCCACGGTCGCTCGCCGAAAGGCTCTATGTCATGGGCGCAGGCGATGCGCTCAATTATTTCGCGGTCGAAAGTAAGCAGAAGCTTTTCCAGGAGGCTGTTATATCTGCTCGCTCTCGATCCGTTTATCACTTCGAACACGTTGAAAAGAACAAACAGCTTCTCAATCGTTTCAAGTTTCAGCTTCCCGTTCAGATCGTATAGCGGGTGAGCGAGGAAGTGGGCGATGTTGTTTCTTCTTAAGTACTTCGTGAATTCATAGATATCTTTGCGGCGTCTTAACAATTCCTTGAAATTATCCTCTTGTATGCCGAGTACTACAACATGAACCTTACAACTGTCTTCCGGAAAGCTCACAGTGATCTCTGAGCTTATGAACGTATTGGCATGGTGTGCTATTTCAAGGGCGCCGTTGATCGTGTTGTGGTCGGTGATCGTCACATAATCCATGCCTCGCTTGATGGCGGTCTTGTATATGTGATCCGGAGAGGTAAAACTTTCCGGGCAGTTAACCTTTCTTAGCGCCCAGATCGTAGGTTTATTGGAATGCTTAGAATGTACATGAAGGTCTGCTTTATATATTCTTGACATTTCATATCATCCATAAAATTAATTTCGGTAACGGTATTATATTTCCCGATGAGTTTGGGTTAAGCTTTGTTTAAATTACTGTTAGGAAATAGTTAGCTCTTTTACTTTTCACCCGGCAGGTTTTACAATTTTCAAAAGCTGTGACGAGGAATAAGCAAGACGACTGATTATGTCCGTCTCTATTTAGTATCGAGGGTCTTCCAATTACAGTTTATGAGCTTTTACCATCGACCAAAGTTAAGGTTTTATTAAATCCAGAAATCACACCGTTCCTGCTCCTGCGTTTTCAGGCGCGGTCATTATTTAACGCAAAGTTAACAAACATAAAGCCATTTTTCTGATAGCTTTCTGGAAGACGGTAATCTTTGTACAGGAAAATGTTTGAGCGAAAACGTATTCTCATTGTCGATGACGAGGAATTTGCTCATGAATTCCTTGGATATACTTTAAAGCGCGAAAATTATAAAATTATCAGCGCCTACTCTGGCGAGGAAGCGATCAGCAAAGCAAATAACGAGTACCCTGACTTGATTATTTTGGATCTTGCGCTTCCCGGACTACGCGGCGAGGATGTTTTTTTGAAGATTCGAGGCTCCCGCGCGAAAAACGTACCGATCCTGATTCTCTCCTCCCATAGTGAGCCGGAAGATATAGCCAGGCTATTAAAAATGGGCGCCGATGATTTCATGGCAAAACCATATGTTCCCAAGTTGCTACTTGCAAAGATACGATTGCTTTTAAGGCGCCGATCCATTCCCAAGGATAGGGACGTTATCAACGTGGACGATCTTGTAATAGATAAAAACCGGCATGAAGTGCTGATCGACGGAAAACCAATTGAGACAACAAGAAAAGAATTTTCGATAATATGCCTTCTTTTTGAAAACCCTGGAACTGTAATCAATCGAAATCGAATATTTTCAACGATTGATGAGTCAAAAAATAAAACTCCAAACAGATCGGTGGATGTTCACATCGCCTCCATCCGCAAAAAACTTAAGTTGTATAGAAGTAGCATAAGAACTGTTCGCGGGATAGGTTACAAGTTCGCAAAATAACGCCGTATAGCGTCTGGTTATTAATCATAAATGTGGTTATGGGCCTCCTTCCTGAGTCGGAACAATTAACATTAACTTAATATTTAATCCTCCATTTTTGCTATAAGATCAAGGCTGATATTTTTAGAATAGGCTAAACATATGGGATCCATCCTATTGAAAAAAATGAATGGATATGTAGAGAAAACAGATCTTAATTTCGAAGAGATAACTGAATGGGATGAAAGCATATTTAAAAACCTTATCTCGCTGGATCTGAGGGACGATCAGGTTGAACAGGTTCTAACGCCGCCCATAGTCTATTCCAACCACCAGGACGTTCTTGCTGTCCATTGGCATCCTGAGCATGTCCCGATGGAGCTTATAAAAAAGAGAATCGGGATCATGTTCCCTGTCAGAAAATCGGAGCTGATCATACCGACGCAACATAATGTGTTGATGGAGAACGATGGATATTGCGGAGTGGAAGTGGATTGTTACTCCAGAGGGTTCGGCGCCAAAGTACAGCTTCTTTTACATTTTGAAAAATCAAAGGTGGAAAATGCGGAGATACTGAAGTCCATGCTATCGCACACCTTCAAATACAGATCCAGCCAGCTTTTTGATTTTATTGAAACGATAGTAAATCCGGAAAGACAAGAGGCGCTTCAAGAAGCGGCGGGAGAGACCGGCGCGAACGATGAGGTAGTCGAATTTACAAAAAATGTATCGAAAAAGCTTAAGGGAATGCTTGAAAAATACGAATCGATCACCCCGGCTGAATCTGTTAAGAATAAACTTCTTTCCAATTATGTCGATACTATGCGGGGCGCCATTGGCGACAGATTCGCCAACAGGGTTCAGCTTTTCCTCAAAGCGGTAAAAATAATAGTAAAGAGGAACTTCCCTCTCTACTATTTCTACAGGGTCAATGAAATTATTGAAGAGGTAAGAGGCCTGGGCGGCGGAGTGGTGATCCCGCACCCTGAGCAATTCTGGCCAATCTTGCTCGCCGGCTATGATGTGGACGGGTATGAGGTATGGAACCCGCAGTCCAGGCGGTATACAGAGTTTCTGATCAATGTCGTAAACAACCAGAATAAAACAATAAAAGCAACGAGCAAGCCTGTGTTGATTTTCATGGGCGACGATACTCATATGGGAGAGAAAACAAAGGATCCCAAGTTTCAAAATAGAGAAAAGGCCGGACGTGAAATCGGATTCCAGCCAGCCTGGGAAGAGCTTATGACCAGCAAAAGCTTGATCGCAGGGAACATAAGCAAAGCTTCGCTCATAACGGAATACAGGGCCAGGCTTTCCTGAATTTTAGGATATTACGCAGAGAGGGTGAAATGGCAAAGAACGACGATGAATTTATTTTTGAATCGCTTCAGGATAAACGCTCGATAGCCAAGTTTTTAAGCACGCTCAATAGCGGGTTTGCCAGCGGGAAGCTTTTACTGGGCAGTAACAAAAAATGTCTTGTTCTGGAGCCGCAGGGAATTATCAAGTTCGACGTGGTTGGCAAAAGGAAGAACGGACAGATAAAGCTCAAGCTCAAGTTTTCCTGGAAAGAAATTAAAAGACAAAAAGGCTCCTCCAAAGAACGTTTTATAATAAAGTCGGGAACCTGATTGCGAAATGGTGATTCTCGCGTATAAAGATATAGAAGAGAATTTCAAGTTTGTCGTCCTGGAGGTGAAAAAACAGGTTGAAGACACACTAAAAGTCATTGAATCGCACAACGCAAAGCTGGTAGATAGAATTCGCGAGAGAGACGATTATATAGATAACCTTAAGAGCCTGATTGAAAATAAAAGTTTCTCCCGCATTTTTAAAGCTTCGTCCGGCGACAAGCAGGAGATCGATTTCCTGAGAGCTCTGCTCGTCATCACCCATAATCTGGAGAAAATAGGGGATTATTCTGTAAATATCGGGGATCAGTTTCAATATCTAGACAACCACTATTTCATAAAAGAATACGACTACCGCTCTTTTTACAACGAGCTTTTCGGCGCCATGAACATAATAGTAAAGGCCTTTTACAAGCAGGACATAAAGCTTGCGCTCCGCATCTGCCATTCTGAGATTAACATCGACACGATATACCGGCGCAATTTCGGGATAATTATGAGCAAGATGAAGATGCCCGGCAATACACAAAACCTCATTACCACACTTTTTATATTCCAGTATCTTGAGAGGATGGGGGACGCGCTGTTGAATATAGGCGAGGCGATAATCTTTTCCATAATGGGTGAGAAAATAAAAATTCGCGAGTACAGGGCGCTTGAAGACACTCTGACCCACACCGGGCTGGCGGAGTCCTCAATAAACAATCTTGACTATAATGGAATATGGGGCACCAGGTCTGGATGCAGAATAGGCTCTTTAAACGGCAGAGGCGGAAACAAAGATAAGGTTAACGTCTTTTTCAAACATGGCAAACTAAAAAAACTGGAAGAGGAAAAGCAGAGTATTGAGCGGTGGGAAAAGATGTTCCCGGGCCTTGCGCCGAAGATATTCGCTTTTCAGAAAGACAAGAATTCGGCGGCGCTCCTGCTCAAATATATAAAAGGGATCACGCTCCAGGAAGTTATTTTGACTGCGGATAAAGCTCTGTTGTCAAAAGCGTACCATGCATTTCAAAAAACAGTGGAATCTGTCTGGCGCAAGACCAAAACAGCGCAAAAATCAAACGCTAATTTCTCAGAGCAGATATTAAGCAGGCTCGATGATGTCTACAGACTCCACCCTCAGCTAAAAAACCGGGGGAACCGCATAGGCGACATTCAGATATCATCGCTTGAAGAGCTACTGCGGAAATTCGCCTCCAAAGAAAAGAAGCTGGACGCTCCTTTTTCTGTTTTTATTCATGGTGACCTAAACACGAATAATATTATCTATAACCCGGATGATAAAAAAATTCATTATATAGATCTTCACAGATCCCATAACACTGATTTTGCGCAAGACGTCTCCGTGTTTATGGTGTCCAATTTCAGGCTCCCTGTGTTTGACCCGGGCGCGCGTGAGAGGCTGGACGGTGTGATCAGAAATTTCTTTAATTTCAGCGCCAGTTTCGCCAGTGACAATGGCGACACCACTTTTCAGGCGAGGCTGGCCCTGGGGCTTGTCCGCTCGTTCATAACTTCGACCCGTTACGAATACCGGGCGAATTTCGCCAAGATAATGTTTCTTCGGGGTGTATATATCCTGGATAAATTAATCGCCAGCAGTGGCGGCCCCTGGGAGGATTTTGTGATACCTGAAGAGGCTTTTATCTACTGATACGCGAACTTCAATTACCAAAAAGCGATTATGAAAAAAATAGGTGTAATCGGCCTGCGAAATAGCTGGTCGTCGGAAAAGCTGGCTGACGCTGTAAAGCAGGAGACCGGTTTTCGTATGCTTATCGATATGGATGCCGTGAGCTGTGATTTGTCTGAGGGAAAAGTAACTTACGCCGGGCTCGACTTATCTACTCTGGACGGAATAATTATAAAAAAAATTGGGCCGGAATATACTCCTAACCTCTTAGACAGGCTGGAAATTCTTCGGTACCTGTCTGACAGAGGTCTTAAGACATATTCGAATCCGCTCAGTATAATCCGATTGCTGGATCGCCTGAGTTGCACTGTTTCACTTGGGTTAGGCGGGATACCAATGCCGCCGACTGTTATAACAGGGGAAACAGATAAAGCTGAGGAAGTTGTCGACCGGTTTGGAGCGGCTGTCTTAAAGCCTCTGTACAGCACCAAAGCGAGAGGGATGATTGTAATCCGTAAAGGAGAGGCCACGCGAGAGGGGATAGAAAAATTCAAAAACGCAGGCAACCCGATGATGTATATCCAGAAACTGGTAGACATACCTGGAAAAGACCTCGGCATAGCCTTCCTTGGCGGAGAATACATAGCCACCTACTCCAGGAGCAAACATAAAGATTCATGGAACACAACCACAGACAATGGCGGAAAGTATCTTCCTTACGACCCGCCTCAGGAAACTATAGACCTGGCGTATAAAGCGCAAGCGCTCTTCGATCTTGATTTCACCTGCGTAGACATAGTTGAAACCAGAGATGGCCCGCTTGTTTTCGAGGTCTCCGCATTCGGAGGTTTCAGGGGGCTGATGAGCGCCAATGGCATCGACGCCGCTTCGCTTTACGCTAAATATGTGATGGGGAAGCTGAAAAATGGTTGATCGGCCAATGGAGATTTCTAAGCTTATCAAAGAATATAAAGGGAAATACCGCGCGACGCAAAGCCTGGCGCTTTTGTTCGACGGTTGCGCCATAAAAGTCTTTTCAAATTCGAGGATATTAATCGAAAAGCTGGACAGATATTTTGGCGATTTTAAAGGCGCAAGCCTGGAGCCTGACATAGTTGTCACAGCGCTTGAGACAAGAGCGCCTGACCTTAATATGGATTTCACTATAAAACAGCCTGACAAGGGAAAAACAAAAATCAAGGAAGAGTACGTTGATTTTCCTAGTGGGCGTATCGTGCGAAAAAAATTGACCGGTATGGCGTTCCTTTTCGGAGGCGGAGAAAACCTTGCTGTCGGACCTTGCGTAGACAACGACAACCAGGTTGTAAACTTCATAATCAACAGGTTCATCCAATGGACGCTCCATAGAGGAAGCTTGCTTATGCATGCGGCGGGCGTAATGAGCGATGGGCGCGGCCTTGCCATCGCAGGTTTTTCTGGTATGGGAAAATCAACCCTGTCACTCCATATAATGAACCGGGGCGTGTCTTTTATAAGCAACGACAGGGTGATGGTCAGCGCCAACGGAGATGGCGTTACGATGCGTGGCGTTCCAAAGCTTCCCAGGGTCAACCCGGGCACGATAATCAGCAACAAATCCCTGGAATCGATCTTGTCACCAAAAGAGCGTGAGAAGATACGCGCCATACCTGCCGAAAAGCTTTGGGATCTTGAACAAAAATATGATGTTTTTATAGATGATTGTTTCGGAAACGATAAGTTTAAGTTATCCGTAAGGATGAAAGCGCTCGTGGTTCTTAACTGGCGAAGAAACAGCGCTGAATTCAAAATACGCAAAGTCAATATAGCTGATAGACGCGATCTCTTCCCGGCGTTCACAAAATCGGTGGGTCTTTTTTATGAGCCTGCCCCATTAAAAGAACCTGGCCAGGATTTTTCGGATGAAGCTTACTTGCGGCTCCTTGACAATTGCGATGTCTATGAAATGACGGGAGGAATCAATTTTGATAAAGCCGCCACAGCCTGTATTGAAATTATCGGACAGGACAGGCGTTAGTAATGGAAGTGATTACTCCATCCGTAAAGAAAACGATAACAATCTCAAGAGCCATTACCATTCCTGATTTGCGTAAAATAGCGTTGTTTGAAAAAGCTCCAGAGCTTGGCCCCGAAATTCTCTTTTTTAGCGGTGGTAGCGCGCTTGCCGGACTTAGCAGGGCTTTGATCGATTACACCTATAACTCCATCCACATAATCACGCCATTCGACTCTGGCGGAAGCTCCGCCGAGTTGCGAAAAGCGTTTAACATGCTTGCCGTTGGAGATTTGAGAAACCGGCTGATGGCGCTTGCGGACAAATCCGTTCAGGGCAATCCGGCTGTTTACAGACTATTCTCGCACAGGCTCCCGAAAGGGATGGACGGCAAGGAGCTTGTCGAGCTCCTCGAGTCCATGATAGACGGCTTTCATCCTCTGGTATCTTCAATAATTGATCCGATGAGGAAAATTATAAGAAATCACCTGGGTGGGTTTCGCCAGGAGATGCCGGACAAATTTGATTTGAGAGGGGCCAGCGTGGGGAACATGATTCTGACAGCTGGATACATTAACAACGACCGGCATATAGATCCGGTGATATTTCTTTTCTCCAAACTCGTAGAGGCCCGTGGAGTCGTACGGCCTGTGGTAAACAAACATATGCATCTGATCGCCGAGCTTGAAAACGGGGATGTGTTGAAAGGACAAAACCATTTTCGAGGTAATGGAGCGTCTTTGCCGGCGCCAATTAAAGATGTCTATCTTTCAAATAGCATGAAATATCTGGAGCCGGCTTCTATACAGATAAGAGAGAAGCTTAGAAACATTATTTTGCGAGCGCGGCTTATTTGCTATCCGATGGGAAGCTTTTATTCGAGCCTGATCGCCAACCTCCTGCCGGATGGCGTGTGCAGGGCCATTGGCAAAAACGATTGCCCGAAAGTCTATATACCCAATACAGGAGATGATCCAGAACAGTTTGGGCGCGCGCTAAACGAGCTTGTCGAGATCCTCGTAAAATTCCTTCTGCGTGGAGGAAGATACGGCTCCGTGCATAAGCTTTTGAATTTTGTCCTTGTCGACACTGTTAACGGCCGCTATCCGGAGCCGTATAATCTGGATCAAATACGGAGTATGGGAATTGAAGTGATTGATACGAAGTTAATTTCTGAAAGAAGCGCGCCTTATATAGATGAAGACCTTCTATCTTTCGCGCTACTCTCGTTAGTTTGAACGTTAAAACAGACAATATTAAACAAAAGGAGGATTTGGAAATGGGGAAGAGAACGATCAATGTAAAAATGGTGACCGATGTGGACAGAGTGGCGAATTTTTTGAGCGATCTGGTATCGAGCATAAAGGATGGAACCGTATGTGTTCAAAAGGGCGCCGATTTTGTTACTTTGACCCCGATGAATGACATTGAGGTTGAAGTCGAAGCAAAACAAAAGAAAAACAAGGAGTCTCTTATTTTGGAGTTATCCTGGAAAACCAGAGATGATAATGCCGATGAATCAATAGATATTTTCAAGATATCCTCCAGCCAACCAGAGCCGGAGCCGGAGGAAGAAGAAGCGACTGCGGAGGTTTCTGAATAAAGTAAGAGCGCTAATAAAACCTGGGATGGATCGCTACTTGTGGCTCATCCCAGGTTTTTTATTATCGGAAACTTTGCGGTAAATTTCTACACGTAAACATCATCGCGGTATCAAGCGGCGCTATCAGCGTCAAGAACGATATTCTACGGATATCAAAAATCCTTGGGGCATGATCGACAAATTATGGCAATCGCTTAATACTTACCACACCAGTTGATCGAGCGGTTTAGCGATTCTACGGAGCCGATCATTTCCAGCGCTTTATATGAATTGTCCAAATCGTCCTTATCGACAGCGGTTTCGAAGGCATGCTGAATTTTGCGTTCAAAGTCGATATTCACGCTAATATCATTGATATATGCGACCCCTTTAAACGAAGATGAAAGCCTGCTAAGGCAAGTTTTCAAAGCTTCCAGCGTAGTGATAGTTAATGAAACGATTTCAACGCTCAAGGCGCTCTCCTCCATCTTTGCCAGCTCCATTCGTATTTCCGCCATACGCGATAAAATCCTCATTATTTTTTCCATATTGCTAATAACAAGACTTCCGCATACTATTTTACGGCTGTTGGAATGAGCGGGACGGCCAGCCTCTCCGGCAAGGCTGGTCAACAGGCGAAGAGTTTCAGACGCAAGCTTCTCGCCCTTTATTTTGATTAGTGACAGAGATTTTTGATTATACGCGCTATTCCCCTCGTTATTGATAATCCGGCGGGTTACATCGCAGGCTTTGACGGTGTTCGATATAACCTGCCGCAATTCTGTCTGCAATCGGGGCTTCTCAACAACAAGTGAGCAAAACATATCTTCTAGTTCACAAAGCATATATCTCCTCCGATATCACAAATTCAGACACACCGCTTAGCAGAAATGTAACAGAAATTCCGGGAGAGAAAGATTAAGATTGTGTTAATTTATCAGATATGTTGTTCTTTGAAAAATTGGAGGTTATATCCTATCCTTTATGACATGAATGTTAACGGTTGATCCGGTGACCATGCTTTTACCGGTAAAAATAAATATAAAAGCCCATAGAAATTGCAGGATAACAATAAATAGAGGACTCCATAAAACAGCCAGACCTGAAAAGATATCAGGCGGCGCGCTCCCGGTATCGTGTATGACAGCTATGATAGCGATAGAATACGGGATGGAAAGCGCGCTCATGATCTGATATGCGGAGAATATACCCCTGCCGCGGTAGTCTGCCCGAAACACCTCGGAGGCGATGCGCCATCCCTGTGTGACGATCAGTGACTCAAGAAAGGAGCTTACATAAAAGCCTTTGAGAAAAAGGTATACGCCAACAAGCCCGGAGAGAACATATATAATAGATGTAATGGCCTGAATCGGAATGACCGGCACATCTTCCACTTTCCCTTCATATGAGGCTTTTTTCGTTTTGCCTGAAAATATAAAATATCGAGCATTGAAAAGCTTTTTTAATATTCGACTGGAGTCTTTTAGAGATTTACCGTAACAACAACCGAAACTGACGCAAGCAAGCCTTCCGGTTCCTTCCCCCAGAGCGTAGGAAACAGTTATTGCGGAAAGCGTGGCGATGACAGGCAGATGATAACCGCTGAAATAATCAGTGGCAAAGCCAACTAGCGCAACCAAAAATGGAGCGATTATTATTCCTATAAACGTCGCCCCACCAACAGTGAATGTCGCCTGCTTTCCCTCCACAATCCGCGCCACGATTTTTGAAGCCGGGACGCACACCGCCAAAATAACAGCGCATACACTCAACGACACCAAAAAAGGCGAATGCACGGAGCCTGAGAGAACAAAATAAACAGCGACAGAAAATACGTAAGCGTTGGCGGTGAAAAAACCGTAATAGGTAAAATTTATTCCCTCCCACAAACCGTCATCCTTCTTGCGCACAGGTATGGCCGCCATGATTTGCCAATTTTCCGCAGGAAGGTTTTTAAAACCCCATGTAAGGTATGGAAACAGGAGAATCGCCATCACAACGATAACAATCTCATTTTGCATGATAGAAGCCTTTCTTGATAACTATCGCCGCTTACCGCGCATTTGCGATTTCAGAACGCGCCTTGATGTCCGTTTCCACAAGGGACTCTCCAAAACCGAGCGAAAAACGGCTGTTAACGCCTGGCCTATGTCGGTTGCGTATAAGATCCTCGGCAAAACGAATCCGTCCTCGCTGGAACAAAAGGACAATGGTAGAGCTACCGGGGAAGAACATGCTTTTGGGTTGGCCTCTGGAAAGGAGCATACCTGTCGTCATCTTGGAAGGTGAATTGTAGCGATGCTGGCTATAACACTGTTTAATTCCTCCTATCATTAAGGCGGCGATTTCGATCATGGCCACCATCCCTGCTTTCGATCCACCAGCCGAATCTGTATCTATTATTGTTACGGCTCTTTTATTTTTCGAATACGGAGCGGCGCTTTTGATTATGGCGCCGGGGTTGCACGAGTGGTAGTCCCCATCGATTTCATAGTATGCTGACACCCTGCCTGATACCGGGGCGTGGTTGTAGTGATACTTTTCCGGTGTTAACCTGAACACGGCGAAATCACAATCTTTAAAAGCCCCATGCCATTCAAGGCTTGACGGTCCCAGTAGCTCTTCAAGATTAAAGAATTTTTCTTTTATAAACAGGTTGCGTGTATTTTGAAATGATCCTATAAGGATCCTTGAATCTGACGGAGATACTATTGCGCGCCGGCTCTCAGGCATCGGCCTGGTTTCCCAATACCGGATTTTTCGCTCGAAAACTTTTCTGGGCGTGTTTAAACTTTTTGGGTCATCCAGACATTCGGATATATCCAATCCTATTTCCCGCATAAAGCGCGAAGTCCCGGTAAGCTTTGCGGCCAGAGGCGCGTCATAATTTATAAACCCCAGCAAACTGGAGAACCGGGCGGAAGTTACCGCCTTGAACAAGGCGGGCATACGTTCCCTGATGTCGGAGTAAACAAGGTTTAAAACTTTGTCGCTGAAAAGCTTTTCAGTCCGTACTGTGGATGTGTCCCTGTCAATATATTGATGCGCGGCTTGACTCATCTGTTTTCTTTTCATCTTTATAACTGTCTGATCGTTTCATGTCGTAAGCGATGGTTATCAAAACCAGGTGGATAAGCTCCGCGACAAGCGACAGGCTGGCTCTGCCGCTCACTATTTTTTCTTTTATCGACGCCAGATAATTCACGCCACTCCGGGGGCCGATTATCGAGTGAATCGCCTCTGCGTAAGGCTCCGTTTGTAAATACGCTCCCGCGCCTATCCACATAAGGTCGTCAGAAAGAAGCTCTAGAGCCTCCTCGATATGTTTTTTACGGAGGCTACCTCTGTAATATTTTTCGGCCGCCAGATTGAAATCGTCGCCGGAAAGTTTCATGGGAGAAGATACACCCGCCTCTTTGATAATTCCACGGGTCAGTTTTCCAGCGGCGGAATATTTTTCCTGCTCCGTCACCCTTTTTTCAAGTTTGCTTATGACTTCTTCTAACCTGAACAGCTCAATAAGATCAGCCGCATCTTCTTTTAAGGTCGTTATAAGGGCTTTTCGGTATTCCTCGGTGTGGCAACGGATATATCCTGGATATCTGGAGCTCATACGGGTACGCTTCATTTTTTTGAGTATATTTATCAGGAACCTGTTTCTTGTCGCTACGCTGACATAAAAGGTTGGTAACTGCGTAGCCGAGCAAAAAAAGGGCTGACGCCTTTCGCTCTCTAAAAATGGATCGTCGGGTATATGCGCGTGGCTGACATCGCCTTTCAAAATATATTTATACGCTAAAGCCGCCAAAAGATTCTGAAGGCTGACAGCTTCGCCCATGTCTTCTACAATATTTTCAAAAAGGCTGTAATATCTCCCCTCGAACCCGGAAAATCCCATAGCCTGAAATTCACGTAATTTATACGGCAGGTAAAGAGACATTCTTTCATCGAAAATCCCCATATCGAAAAGGTCTTGTTTAAGTCTGGACTCGTTTCCCGTCTCGCCGTTAAGGGCCGGGCTCTGGTGTGTGCTCATCAACGCGACCGGATAATCGATAAGCCTGAAATCAGGAATAAAATCTCCCTTCAAGCCGAAGACGAGGCTCGTGAGCCCGTCCAGCCATTTAGGGCCGAAAGGGGTAACAGGTTGTCCGAATATTTTTAACTTCGCCTTTTTTCTCCACCGGCGCCAAAACATTCGCAGGTGAGTATAATCGAGCTCATGCGGCAGAAACCCCAGCACGGTTTCTGGATGAAAATCCTTAAAATCAAGTCTGTATGGCGCGGAGCTGTATGACCCCACAAATAACGGAAGAAAATGCTCCATGATTTTAATCGCCAGGTCGCCGAGCCGTTTCTCATCATTTGCGGTAAAATCCGCCTCACCTTTATTTAAAAGCCTGGTGAGTATGCGGCTACCCAGACTTACATGAACTCCGTTATTGGCCAAACTGATGTTCGACATTTTCGGAAGCGTAACCAGTTCTCTCGATATTATCCCGGCTTCTCTCAGCTTTGAAATAGCGTTCAACTGGCTTCTCGATAGCGTTTGATGGCAAAGGATCATGTAATTGTTTTTCTCTTCACCTTTATCCCATCCGGAAAGACATGGGCTCAAAAATAGCTCACGATAAAACGAATCAGATATTATCTCGTTAATGCGCTTAAGCCGGGTGGGGGGATGCGGCGCGGAGTAAATCATAACCGTCTGACTGTTTTTCCTGAGCTCGAATTTTATATTTGCGTACATCACCAGCAACTGAGTCAATAGTGAGCGTTTCGCCGTCTCCTTTGCTATTTCTTTTCCCATGCCATTGGCCGGGCTCAAGTTGACTATATGAAACGAGATTATTTCCGGCGACGTGTTATCGTTAAGAAACTTGTCCAAAAGTTTTTCGCCTGTTTCCCTGACAATTTCAGAAATAAATCCCTCTGAAATACTTATTACGTCCGCAAGCGCAAGCTTGAGCATGTAGCTAACAGGAATCCTGAAATACTCTTCTTCTTTTAATGTTGTGTGGAATTTATCAGCGTCGCGTCTCTTCGGACCCGATGGATTGCTTTTATTAGCCAGCATATCGTTTCTGAATACTTTTCTTGCGAAAGGGGTCAATACATTTTTTGGGAACCTGACCCAGCTGTTCTCCCAGACCTTTTCGGGATTATCAAGGAACTGTTCAAGGTCGGAGAAAAGAGTTTTGGACGTATCTCCAGAGGCGACTCTTTTTGCGAGATTTTTATAATAGTTAGAATTTTTAATCGCGATTGAAAGATCAGCGTTTTCTTTTGTCGCCAAAACGGCGGTCTGAAACTCGTTTTCGGCGCCCGCTGTAGCGTCGTCCGATGAGAAAGGGATAGACTCGATGAATCTGTCCGAATCAGGCGCGGCGATATCGAGAGCTTTTAATATTCTGGAGAGGTCGCCAGGTTTGGTCACTTGCGGGCCTTCTGGATATTGTATTTAAAAAAACTTTTGGTGGCTGGCTAAAAAAAACCGTCCATCCCCTTTATGTAAGGGAATGGACGGCGGATAAAACCAACAACCCTTAAATTAAAGGGAAGCTAAAGAACTAAGCCTTACCGGCTCCGGCAGAGGCACATAACCTGCCTTGACCGCCAGTTTCTGCCCTTTCTTGGAAAGCTCGAAATCAATAAATTTCTTCGCAAGACCTTTGGGCTTGCCAATGGTGTACTGGTATAAAGATCGTGAAACCGGATAAGACCCGTCCGATACGGTTTCCGGAGAAGGTGAAACGCCGTTGACCTTCGCCACTTTGACACCCTCGGCGTAGCTTAAGCCGCCGTAGCCTATGGCGTTCTTGTCTTTTGAGACTGCGTTAACAACGCTGGCCGTTCCCGGCATGTTCTGGCAATCCACCGCGTAATTTTCTTTCTTGAGCACATGCTTTTTGAAAAAAGCGTATGTTCCAGAGCTGTTCTCCCTGCTGTAACGGATAATCTTCGCGTCATTGCCGCCCACTTCTTTCCAGTTGTTTATCTTACCGGTATAAATGCCTTTGAGTTGAGCCGTGGAAAGATCGCTTACCGGGTTGTCAGGGTGCATGTATAAGGAAATGCCGTCCAGGGCTATGGCCACTTCGAATACCTTGGCGCCATCTTTCTCGATCTTCTTTCTTTCCTTCTTCTTCATCGGGCGCGACGCGTCGGCTATGTCCGTCGAGCCGTTAATGATGGCGGCGATCCCCACTCCGCTTCCTCCGCCTGTGACCTGTATAACCGCGCCTTTGTTTTGACTCATATAGGCCGCCGCTTCCGCTGTCACCATCTCCAATAGCGTGTCGCTTCCCTGGATAGTAAGTTTTTTTCCTGCGTCGGCGGTTCCGGTAGCGATAAACGCCACCGACATGAATGCTACCAACAGTCTCAAAATCTTGTTCATTGTGCTTTGTCTCCTTTAAAATTTGATTGATAATAAATTGAATCGACTGATTTATCGCATCGGCTCTCCTGCGGTGAAGGGGAGGAGCATTACAAAAGCCGCCCCCTTCCTCTTCGTTGCGTCCAACGCATATATGTTTCCGCCGTGCCGCTCAACGATCATACGCGCGTTATGCAACCCTAACCCCGCTCCCTTGAACACTCTGGTGGAGGTCAGTCCCACCTGCTCAAACCTTTTGAATATGCGCTCTCTCTCCTCAGGTAGCACGCCAAGTCCATCGTCTTCAACTTTGAGGACAATCATGTTTCCGTCTGCTTCGGCGGAAACCAAAATCGTTCCACCTGAAGGACTAAATTTAAGGGCGTTGGAAACAAGGTTGTTTAATGCGTGTAACCTGAGCCTTTTCATGTCCCATTGAACAGCTGGCAAAGGATTTTTCACCTCCACTGTTATCTCTATGTTCCTGGCCTCCGCCTCGTAACGGAAGGTATTCACAGTTTCCAAAAGCTCGCTTTCAATATCAAATATGAATTCCGGCTCGATTTTATCTTTCCCCGCCTCCATCTTGGCCATGGTCAATATTCCCTGAACAAGCGAATGAGCTTCGTTACCCGCTTTCAGAATCATTTTTATAAACTCCCCGGACATAGGGTCGCTGAAATCTTCTCTCGACTTTTCATTTAATAGTGAAGCGCAACTGATGATCGCGTTTATCGGTGATTTTAGGTCATGCGTTATCGAAGACAATATTCTGTTGTGCCTTTCAGCTATGGTTTCTTCTTCAATCTTTTTATTTTCAACCTGCATCATCTCTAAAACCTCCAACTACTTTGTGCGGATAGTGTATGCGTGAATGAACCCGATTTGGGTTAAGTTACTATTAAAGGATTGTTAGATTATTATTAATATGAGATCACTTTTCGTGTTTGAAAAATTTGACGGAAAAACGGAACAGGAGCTACGTTTCAACTTCAATCGGCGGGTTTTTTGTGGTCAGACTTTAATAAAATCGCCTGTTCGGATGTAAAGAAGATAGGAAGAGACTGTTTTTATCTTGTCGCCAAGATTTTCTATATGTTTTACTATCCTGATTATTCGTATGATGGTTTTTTTATCCCCTTTCATCGACAGCAGAATATTGTGGGCGCTGATGTTGGCCTGGTTTATATTTCCGTCTACTTCCTGGATGAAATTCAAGGTATGCTGGCTGATGTCCTTGCCATCCAATATGTCGATGGCTTTCTCCAGCATAACGATACAATTTTGCAACATACTTTCCAGGATAGCTTTAATCTCTTCTGTGAGACCGCGTGAGTCGCTCTCCATCACCCTGACCCAGTTTTCCGCGACATGTTGCATAATATCGAACATCTCTTCTGTGTCATTGACCACGACGGCATCGCACACGACAGCTCTTTTTAAAAGCCCTGCAAGGAACAGCTTGCCAACTATCTCGGAGAGCTCTTCTGTAATGCGGACCATCTCGTTATCCGCATTTGCCTCAAGCTCAAGAATCCGGTCGAGCAGAACTTTCGTATCTTCTTCGCCATGAATCAGCTTGATTGTGAGTCTGCATGACTCCTGCGCCTCTTTTAGCAGGGCCTGGAGCGCGTCACGGGTCTTCTTCATTTCGTCCATTATGATTTTCGTCATTTTTTATTCTTCTCCCTGAATCAGCTGAACTTGCCGATTATATAATCCGATGTCAGCTCGTTTGACGGATTACTGAAAATATTATTTGTAAAATCGTATTCTACAAGACGTCCTTCATAAAAAAATGCGGTGCGGTGCGCCACCCGTTGGGCCTGTTGCATGTTATGCGTGACTATTACCACGGTATGATCCGCCGCAAGCTCCAGAATAAGGTTTTCTACCAGCTGTGTCGATTTTGGATCCAGCGAAGAGCATGGCTCGTCAAGTAGCAAAATATCCGGCGTGTTGATAATCGCCCTGGCTATGCAAAGCCTCTGTTGCTGACCTCCAGAAAGAGAAGTGGACAAGTTCTCTAGCCTGTCTTCGACTTCCTCCCACAAAGCGGCCTTCACCATGGCCGCTTTTACTTTAGCGCGAAGCTTCCCATTATCGGATATACCAACAGCCCTCAAGGGCATGGCGACATCCTGAAAAATAGTTTTTCCAGAAAAGGGCACAGGCTTTTGCATAACATATCCTATTCTATCACCCCTTAAAATACAAAGCTCGTATGGATCAAGGTTCATAATATCCTTTCCATCTTTTAAAATAATGGAGCCTTTGTACCTGCAGTTAAACTCATCGGTGAGCCGGTTCAGCCCTTTCAGGAACGAGGATTTACCACAACCCGATGGCCCGATAATCGCAGTAACTTCATTGGCGGCGAACGACATACTGACAGCTTCGCACCCAACTACTCCATTCGGGTACCTGACTCCAAAATCAAAAGTCTCAAGAGCTTTATTTTCTATTTCCATTTTATGATTTCCGGCAAAAATATCGTGTATGTAAATTTATCTGTCTATTCTCCTTCGATGGATCCATCGAAGGATTTGGCCTATGGAGTTGAACGTAAACGTCAGCGTAAGCAAAACAAGCGTTGTGGAGTAAAGAATGGGAGCGGCCCTGTCGACGTTTGGCGACTGAGTAGCCATGACAAAAATATGATATCCGAGCTCCATAAACTGATCAAGCGGATCGCCGGTGAAATTGGGAACGAAATAGGCCACTCCGACGAAAAGGATCGGCGCTACCTCTCCCGCCCCACGGCTGATGGAAAGGACAAGGCCTGTGAGCATCCCGCCTATAGCCTGCGGCAAAACAACCCATTTTATAACTTCCCATCTGGTGTACCCAAGACAGATTCCGGCGTGGCGTTGCTCTTCGGGAACGAGCTTCAAAGCTTCGGTTACAGAAATCACATTCGTCGGAAGCGTCAGCGCGCCCATCGTAAAAGCCGCCCACAACAGGCATCGCACTTTAAAAACATGGTCTTCGTAACCTATCAACCAGTCCAAAGTCCCCCCGACAATGTTTACAAAGAAAGCCAGCCCGAACAGGCCATAGACAATGGACGGAACCGCGGCCAGAGTCCGAACGGAGCTCATGACCGCATTGTAAAACCAGTTTCTCCGGCTGACTTCGTTAAGGTATATGGCGATGACCGCGCCAAGCGGTACGGTAAACATCGACATCATCATAACCAGCATTGCTGTCCCTTTTATCATCGGCCAGATTCCTCCATGCTCCATATCGCCCGTGGGGCCGGCGGTAAGGAACTCCCAGGACATATGCGCGCTACCTTTGATAACAACCAGGCCGATGATAAAAGTGATAATCGCCACTACAAACAGGGCGGTCGCGTTCGTTACCGCTTTAAAAATGAACTCAAGCGTTTTTCTGCGGTCAAGCATAAGTCCATCTCCTTATGAGACGCTGGGAAAAATAATTGATAGTGAAAGTGGCGAATATCAGGATGAGGCCCAACAGGAAAAGAACGCTGTAGTGTGTGTCTCCTACTATCACTTCGCCCATCTCCGCGCCTATGGTGGCGGCGAAGGTTCTCGCTCCTGACGCGAAGTCCATACTGAATATGGCCGCGTTGCCCGAGCACATGAGCACGATCATCGTTTCGCCGAAGCATCTTCCGAAACCAAGCAGACCGGCGGCGAAAACTTTTCCGTAGGTGGCTGGAATAATTAGCGAAGTAATAATTTGGTAATCGAACATTCCGCAACATTTGGCGGCGTGTATCTGCTCTTTCGAGTAGCTTGAATAGATATCTTCGAAAAGCGTCGTCATTATCGGTATTACCGTTAATGAAAGCATCGTACCCGCAAGGAAAGCGTTTAGCCGGAAAGTCGTTCCGGTGATAGTTTGCATGTAAGTGGCAAAATAGATCAGTCCAAGAAATCCCAGCACGACCGACGGAATACCGGCGAGAAGCTCGGTAATTACTTTGACGGTATATCTGAGATTTCGCGGGAGGTAAAAAGCTATGGCGATAGCCGTCAGAAAACTTATAACCGTTCCTTCGGCTACAGCTACCAGCGTGATTTTTAACGTCCCCGCCGCAAGCGGCCACAGGCTGAAAAGCGGCTGATCGGACACGGGTTGCCACATAAACTGCCCCAGCAGGTTGTCTAGCGTCTGGAAAACGCTGGCGTTTCGCGCAAACTCCTCTTCATTTTCTGTATCGTGGTAAAGCGACATCTCGTTGCGCAGATCCGTATCGCTGATTAATGGATAAGACTCCTGAATAACGAAATAGAATATTGCTATAACAATCCCCACCGCAATCGCGCCCCCCATGAAAAGCGCGCCGATGGCGATTTTTTCCTCTATTTTACGCCTTTTTATCATTCTGTCGCTCGAAATGCTTTTCGTTTCCTCCGCTACGATCGGGATTTCGCTCATGCTATCGCCTTTTTAAAGTTTACGATTTTTTTAACTGGAATATGTATGGAAAATACGCTCCCCTCACCAGGAACACTTTCCACGGTGACTTTGCCTCCGTGCGCTATTATCGAGTGCTTTACTATTGAAAGCCCCAGCCCTGTGCCGCCCAGTTTTCTGGACCGCGATGTATCCACACGGTAGAAGCGCTCGAAAATACGATCAAGGTGGTTTCCATCTATGCCGAAACCTTGATCCCTGACATGGATCGAAAGAACATTTTCACTAAGAAACACTGATATGAGCACCTCTTTACCGGGATCGCTATAGTTGATGGAGTTATCGAGCAGGTTCGCCAGGGCTCGCTCCAGAAGCATTACGCTGATTGTAGCTTCGAGATTATCCGGGCAGGCCAGCTTGACGTTGATATTTTTTTCCGCTGATTTATACGACAAGTCGCTGATTATTTTCTCAAGAACATTCTTTATGGAAACATGCTCAATGAACCCTTGTGAAATTACATTTTCGTTTTCTATCCTGGAAAGGGTCAAAAGGTCTTCAATAATACCCGAAAGCCTTTTTACCTGTCTGTCGAGCATTTGCAGAAATCTATCCGCCGTTTCCGGATCTTCCACGGCTCCGGATAAAAGAGCCTCTACAGCCCCCTGTATCGAGGTTATGGGTGTGCGAAGCTCGTGTGATACGTTTGCGGCGAAATCGCGCCGGAGACTTTCAAGCTGACGCAGACGTGTAACGTCGTTCAGGGACATGACCTGGCCCCAATATTCACCATTAGATTTATGAAGGGGGCTTTGTATTACCTGAATAATTTTCTTTTTCGAGTCTTCTATGCTCATCTCTTTTGACAACAGCTTGCGCGTTTCGAGCCCTTCGTCAATAAAGTTCAGCAGTTCACTTCTTTTGTAAACGACGTCCCTGATGGAAAGACCCTCGATTTTCGCGGAAGGGATATCCAGCAAATGCCTCGCCACAGGGTTGATTTTCAAGATTACAAGGTTTGCGTCCACTGCGAGGATACCTTCTTTTAAGCAAGTCAACACCGCTTCCCCGGTCTGCGCCTCATTCGCTCCTGCGCTTATCCTCACTTTGAGCTCGGCTGACATTATGTTCAGATTCTCGGCGATTTCCGCTGTTTCCTTCAACATTCCACCATCTATAGGCTTGTCGAAAAGTCCTAAAGCGAAGCGCGCCGCGCCCTGTGATATTTCTTTCAACGGTTTCCTGGTGATATTTGAAATTATTATGCTTAGAACCGCAGACGCCGCAAAAGCCATCCCTGATATGAACGCGACCTGACCTGCTTTCAATGCTTCAACACTGGTGACCAGGGCGCCCGTAAACGCTGATATGATAATAAAAGCCGTGATAAGCGGAAATATCGTCCAAGAAATACTTGTGTATTTCATATCAATAATCAAGGCGGTAACCGACGCCGCGCACCGTGTGAATCCGTCCGCTCCAGGAGTCGAGTTTTTTTCGAATGAACGTTATATGCACATCCACCGAGCGCTCTGAAACGTTAACCTCGCCTCCCCGGATAGCGGAGACTATCTGATCCCGCGTCATAACGCCTCCCCCTCTGTTGAAAAGAGCGTCCAGGATTGCGAACTCTGTAAAAGTAAACTCAACAGGTTTTCCGTTTAAAAATATTTCCCGCCTGTTTCTATCCAGAATAAGTCCGCCTACTTCCACTTTTACCGGAAGGCCTTCTTCGGAGATTCGGCGGAGCGCGACTTGAATGCGGGCCAGGACTTCTTTTATGCTAAATGGTTTTGTCACGTAATCGTCGGCTCCGATTTCCAGCCCTTTTACAATGTCCTCCTCTTCTCCCTTTGCAGTAAGCATTATTATCGGAGTTTCGCTTATCTCCGATTCCAGCCTTACTTTTTTGCATACATCCAAACCGTCTATTCCCGGTAGCATAAGGTCTAACAGGACAACTTTTGGTTTTTCCGCTCTTATCGCCGTTAAAGCTTCTTCGCCCGTTTTAGCCACAAGAACTTCGTACCCGGCGGATTTCAGGTTGTATTGAAGGAGATCACGAATATCCTCTTCATCATCAACCACGAGTATTTTGTAAGGAGCTTCATTTTTCATCGCCCTAATGTATCAAGAGACGAAGGGAGTTAGGTTAAGTTCTGGTTAAATATAAGTTAAGAATATGTTAAATTGCGTGTAATTTGAACAATAGCGGGAAAAAAGGGAGAAACCGCGCATCAATCAAACGACCGATACAGCATAAAATGCAAACGGCCGATACGGCATAAAATGTGACCATCTAGCGTTTACAAAACGTCGACACGCTCGTATCCATCAAGATCGCCTAAGATCGAATATCCATCCGGGTTTGTGGTCAGGATGGCTCGTCATAGTGGAGAGATAAAGTGGCGCGCAAAGATGGTCTGGGTAAGTCAATTGCTGGCCGGAGAGCCTGTCGGCTTGCATCAGGTGGACAATGATCGCTGGGACGTATACTTTGGAATGGTCAAACTTGGACAATTGAATGAGAAAACCGGGCGTGTAGAAAGACCGGCTTCATATGTAAGAAGGGAAAACGCAAAATGAACCTGAACCAAATGTGTTACCCATCCGCCCGGACTATTATGTAACCTATGTCCCAGGCCGTACAATATGTTCGACGACTTTTCCATTCTCGACCCAGAAACAGACACCTTCGGGTATTTTGTATTTTCGCATAAGCTCTCCGTGTACTCGTCAAAATACAGACCAAAAGAAATATACACTATTCATAACGTCGAGACCACCTCGAAGGTGATTTTCATGAGCATCTTCGTGGGGGGAGCTTCGAGGAATAAATTAATCTTTAATTTTTAATGTTTCTATAGCTTAAGTCATATTTATAAACCAGATTGCAAAGTATCCTCTGTCCGTACTATCGCAAATTCCTTTTTCTGGAATTATCCATTTAACTTTTGGAGGAAACAAATGAATCTTGTTTACACTACGAAAAAAACAATTTTGATGGTTGCCGCTTTCGTGTGCCTGGCGCCACTGCTAACGTCAAGCATTGGATATGCCAAGACAGTAAAAGTCAAAATGACCGCAATGGAAAAGGATATTGCGATCGACACAAAAGGGACTATGTATCCGGCCTGGACATTTAATGGGACAATTCCCGGTCCGGTGGTCCGGGTGACCCAGGGCGACACTGTTGAATTTACTTTGACCAACGACAAGAAGAACGGACAAAGCCATGCCATGGATTTTCACGCGGCCCAGGTGGATGTTCTGGATGAGTTCGCGCCGGTGAAACCGGGTGAGACAAAGAAATTTTCTTTTACCACCAAATATCCTGGCGTGTTTATGTATCACTGCGGAGCTCCTAACATGGCCCAGCATATTGCCCGTGGCATGTTTGGGGTTATTATCGTCGATCCGAAGGAAGGGTATTCGAAAAGTTACCCTAAACCTGATCGCGAATATATTTTAATCCAGTCCCAATATTTTCCCAACGCCGGTGACGCTGTGGCGATGATGGAAAACAGAGGATGGACAAATTCTCTTATTAACGGAAAAATATTCCACTACGATCCTTTGCATGGCGCAAACGCTCCTGCTCCTCTGGTGGCGAAACCTGGCGAGCGAGTCCGGTTTTTCTTTGTGAACGCCAACATCAACATGCCGGTCGCGTTCCATCCTATCGCCGGAATCTGGGACAGGGTTTACCTCAACGGAAATCCGAAGAATGTTATCTATGGAATGGCTACATACAATGTGGCCGTGTCCGAAGCGGTCACTGTCGACCTGGTAACACCAAAGGGTAAATCCACAAACAACGCTATTGTGGATCACACAATGAGCGCCGCTTTACGTGGGGCCATCACAGTCTTGATAACTTCGCCTGACGCTGACGACAGCATGGGCAGGGGAGACAAGATCCTTCCTTAATTTTTCATAATCTATGGGGGAGGGCGTTATTTGCCCTCCCTTTTTTTATCGCCCTTGCTCTCTTCGTTATTAATAAGATTCCACAAGACTGTTGATAGGACTAGAATCAGGCTCACGTCCATAGCTTAAGAAAAAATCGAAGGGGAGCGCTGATAAAATACCTTTATGACATTTGCCGCTGTTTGTCGGCGGTCTCAAATTACCTAAACCCAGGGCTTTCGTTTAAACTGACGCTGACATTAGCCCTGGCCTTGATCCTGGCAAGTTGCGCCGAGACAGAGCCGAGGTTTCGCCCGTCGGGCCTGAACTCGACTTTCGATTTTGCTCCGGACACACCTTTTAACGTCTACATCAAGCGAACGAAAGAGAGGATCGGAAAAGCCCGTCTTGATCTGAATGGAAATAACAGGGCGAGAATTATAGAAGCAGTAAGCCCGTTTGAGCTCAAACCTGCGTCCGAATGTATTTTTGACGTTGACGCTGACGGTAAATATGAAAAAGGGATCCTTCTTGTTCATGGATTATCCGATTCCCCCTATCTTGTGCGGGCGATAGGAGAATATTTTCAATCTCGATGTTTTCTTGTCCGATCCATACTCCTGCCGGGACACGGAACTGTTCCGGGCGATCTTCTTTATGTAAGTGACGAAGAGTGGATAAAGGCTATCGATTACGGTTTGCGAAGTATAAAAGGCGCGGCGCAAAACGTTTATATTGGAGGATACTCGACCGGCGGAACGCTGGCTCTTTACGAGGGGTTTCGCCACAACGAGATAAAAGCGATCATCCTTTTTTCGCCTGCCATAGGATTCAAAAACAGTTATACGGGCCCGGCTCTTCGCGTTTATCAATATATGAAGCGGTGGCTGGAGGGGAGGCGGGACGATCTGGATTTCGCCAAGTATGAGACATTCGCGACAAGCGCCGTGGTTGAGCTTGCCGAAATTATGGATAAGAATAAGGCTGAGGCGGAAAAGACCGGGAAACTGAAGACTCCTGTATTCGCGGCCCTTAGCTATGAGGATATAAGCGTATCGGCGGACAAAGCGACACAGTTTTTTTCCAAATATTTCGCGTCTCCCGAAAGCAGGATGATCCTTTACGCTAAGAACCCGGAGAGTCTGCGATTTGACGACAGCCGGATTAAAATAATAAAAAGCCGAAATTTAAGAGGGAGAATCCTCGATTTTGCTCATGTTTCGATTCCGATACCGCCCGACGACTCGCATTATGGAAAAGAAGGGGAGTATAAGTCGTGCCTGCATTACGACAAGATAAAAGAGAAGAAAAAATGGCGCGCCTGCAAGAATGATGAAAAATCTGTCTGGCTGGGAGTGGCGTCGAAGGAAAACATGAACAGAGGCGTGGTCAGAAGGCTGACATATAACCCTCTATATAAAGATATGACTGGCGCTCTGGATGAGTTTCTGGAAAACATTGGCTGGCCTGATCCCGGGAGCGGTGATGTCAAAATGGCAAGTGGCGGTGGGTTTTCATTAAAAAAGCAGGGCCCCCTACAGGGCCCCGCCTTACAAAAATGATCTAAAAAAGCGCTTTTATCTGCTCCCTGAGAGAGACAGGATAAAGTTCACCAGATCCCAGACATCATCCTTACTTTCTACGGTATCTTCAAAAGAAGGCATGGGCGTCCCGTTTATTCCGGTCATGATAGTCCGGTATATGTCACCCTTGCCCGATCCGTTCTTGAGGGAGTTTAGCATGGTGAGATTCGCCGGCACAATCTTGAATGAAAGGTCATCCTCCAGATCTTCGGCCAATTCTCCGTCTCCCATCCCATTCGCCCCGTGACAACCTGAGCAACCCAGATCCTCAAAGATAATCCCGCCCCGGCTGACGCTGGCCATTGAGCTGGCGACTGGCGTTCCCAGTTCTATAGGTTTCGGCTCTGCCGTGGCGAAACCGGGAAAGAGGCTCTTGATATAGTAGACCAACTGCCATCTTTGTTGCGGGACGAGACCCGAATAAGTCGGCATGAATCCCGGAACCCCACGTGTGATGGTTCTAAAAAGATCCCCGTCAGCGGGCAGTTCTTCTGAAAGCGTACTCTTGAATCTGTAGACGCCAGCAGTGAAATCCCTAGGACGGGGCGACATGTTTCCAGTAAGAAAATAGGCGACCGGACCATTCCCTTTGCCGACGGCCCCATGGCAAAAGACACAGGTTCGATCATAGATCGCCTTTCCGGCGGCGACATTTTCAGCATTCTGCTCAGGCTTGACTACCTGAGCAGAAGCTATTGTGGTTAATATCCCTGTCATTAGAACTATTACTGCTACGGACACTGCCCGTATAATTACGTTAACTATCCTACTCATGCTTTATATCCTCCCTCAATTAGTCAGTCTTATCACGATGGTGTTCAGTTTCCTCAGAATGCCATGTCCACGCCTGCCAGTACCGCGTTTCGCAGGTTTCTGACGGGCGAATCATCGGCGGATTCGAGGTTGTTGTGCCCCCTAAGATACAGGGCGATGTTCGGCGTGGTGTAGTATTTAGCCTGTACGGTCAGCCAAGATGAATTCTTCGCCATCGCCACCAGGCCACCCGCATCCATCTTGTCATAGCGGGTAGAGAACATCCACTTCTGGGTCGCCGCCCAGTTCGCTTCCAGGCTTAGCCCCGAAGCGTCGTTATCCCAAGCGCTGGCGCTCATTGCGGGAAGAGTGTAGTCGAGCTTATCAAAGATAAGCGCGCCAAAGATATCAAGAGTCTTATAGTTTACCCTGGCCCCGATGCCGTACCGGGTCATGTCCGCAACGGCAATCTGGTTGTCAGCGCCGCTACTCGCGCCGCCCATACTGCTACCCATACCACTACCCATACCACCCATACTGCCCATGCTGGTCAGGTTCGCTGACTCCGGGGAGCGGTAGTAAAAAGCGGACACATTTGCGGCCCAATACTCACCACGTACATAATCGTACCGGAGCATCGCGTAATAATCATATCCGCGCTCTCCTGTGGCGCGCGTGCTATCCACTAAACCTACCTGATAAAGGAAATCATTGCCGAACGGTCGACCATACAGCGTGGCTCCCCTCGCGGAAGGAGCGTTAAATGAGGTCGGCTCAAAGGGGAGGATGGCAAAACCCTCTCCACCGGCGCGCGACGCCGCGCGAGTCAGTCCAAAAAACTTCGAAGAGAACGCCAGCGGCAGAAGCGGAATTCTGTTTATATCGGGCGGAAAGTCTCCAGTCTCAGCTTCGGGCCCGACAGGGTTCATCTGTTGCCGGTGGGTGGGGAAAGAGAAGAACGAGGCCGGGTCAAAATTACCGATCTTAACGTTTAATCCCTGCGAGCCAGCCAGGTTGGAAAAAACCAGGTTCGCCCGTTCAAAGGCGATCCCCCCGAAATCTTCTCTGCTGTTATATTCGGTCTCGAAAAAGAACGAGATATTTTTTGCCGCAGTCCCCGCGAAAAAGATATTTATCACATCGGGGGTCTGAATCCTGACTTTATCGTCCGATTCAGTGGCGTCTTTGTCATTGAAACCAAAACGCTCCACGTCGGCGCGGAGGCGTACAGCCATGTAATTGGATACTTTGCCCAGGGTGGCGCCATTCGATCCACCCAGGAGCTTCTTTTTCACACTTGCGCCATCCATGGTGCCAGGGATCTGGTAGCCATTTTCGAGAAATCGCTGACCAAAGAAGTTTAAACGCGGCATACGTGTGTGGCATACCGAACAAGTCATATCATATTTTCTGGCAAAGGCAGGTAGGGCCTGGCTCTCCACGGGTGTGAGAACGGTAATCGCCCCGATTAGGAGCGCCCCCAAAACAATTCCTCTTCTGGTTGCTCTAAACAGTCTCGTCATATCTCCCCCATTTAAAAAAGATAAAAAAACCTCAAATCCCCTCCGTTTTAATCCTCCATGTATACGCAGAGCATCGCCTAAGAAAGCTCCGACCAGGAATTCCCAACTGACTTTATCCTAAAGGCAAGTCCCCATTCCCAACCCGTTCTTGCTCCGACATGAAGCAGACAGGAGCGTATAGAATCACTCACAGTCAAACGGACACACAGTATAGCTTAATTAGTTTTTGTTTAAAAGAGTTTTTTTGGCAGATCGAATTGCCCCGAATTGCCTCAAATTAAAGAAAAGGCGCTGAGCGCTACTCTGGTAATGCGGTTGGAGGCCTGGTGTTTACAGTTTTCAGCGCAGAAAGTTATACATTTGTCGACAAACCGAGCATTTTAGAAAACTCCTTGAAAATCAAATAGGTTGAACGGTTGTCAGTTGCTGAAATGATAAAAAAGGGCGCTGAGAGCCGCGATTCCGGCGGTCTCGGTTCGCAGAATCTGGCTTCCAAGCGAGGCGGTCATATACCCGGATGATTTCAGCTTTTCCACTTCATTGTCTGTGAATCCACCCTCCGGCCCGGCCAGAAGAAGGAGCGATCTTTTGCTATCAAGACCAGAAAGCGCGGATTTCAGCGATCTGGTCTCATTTTCCCATAGAGCGATGGAGTGATCCGAAGGAACTAAATCTGGCAAATCCTCGATACCGACCGGGTTCACAATCAGGGCAGGGCAATCGGAGCCTGATTGCTGGGCCGCAGAAACGGATATTTCGCGCCACCGCTCCATTTTTTTAGCCTGAGAGTCTTTATTCAGCTTTATTACGCATCGTTCCGCAACTACAGGGACGATTCGCTCCGCTCCGATCTCGCACGCCATACGGACAATAGTATCCATCTTGCGTCTTTTTGGAATAGCCTGCGCCAGAGTCACGAAGGGGAGGGGGTCTTCTGCTGTTTCCAGCTTTTCAACGATCTCAGCCTGAACAGAGCGCTTGTCTATCGATGATATACAGCAAATGAATTTTTTAGTATGGCCGTCTGTAACCAGAATCTTATCGCCTGTCTTGAGCCTCAGGACATTCCTGACATGCTTTGCGACTGCGCCGGTCAGATTAACGGCGGATTCTTCAAAACATTCAGGATCCAGGATGAAACGCCGCAGGCGAACACCTTTGAAAGGTGGGGCGCCCATGAGTGTTATTTGGCGTTGGCCGTGTCGCCGGTCTTGATAGAGCAAAGGGCGGCGCACATGGTGCAAACCGAATCATCCTCAGGATTTGTTTCGGCGCGCCTCCGTCTTGCGGTTTCCGGATCGATGGAAAGCTCACATTGCGCTTTCCAGTCAAGGTTTTTGCGGGCTTTTGCCATATTATCGTCCCAGTCCCTGGCTCCCCGTGATCCACGGGCTATATCCCCAGCGTGAGCGGCGATCCTGGTGGCGATAACGCCTTCTTTTACATCATCCACGGTTGGAAGGCGCAGATGTTCTGCCGGTGTCACGTAACAGAGAAAATCCGCCCCGGCTGTCGCCGCTATGGCTCCACCGATGGCGGAGGTTATATGATCGTATCCGGGAGCTATATCGGTGACCAGCGGGCCGAGAACGTAGAAGGGCGCATTATTACACAGCCTTTTTTGTAATTCCATATTAGCCGCTATCTGGTTCAAAGGCATATGGCCCGGCCCTTCGATCATCACCTGGACACCGGCTGTATGGGCTTTTTTGGCAAGTTCGCCAAGGAGTATCGTCTCTTGCACCTGCGCCCTGTCGGTGGCGTCGGCCAGACATCCGGGGCGCATTCCATCGCCCAGGCTTATCGTCATGTCGTATTCCCTTGCGATCTCCACAAGCCGGTCGTACTGGGTGTAAAGGGGGTTGTCCTCACCATGATACTCGATCATCTTGGCGTGGATAGAGCCTCCCCGGCTAACAATGTCGAGCAGGCGGCCCTCGTCTTTAAACCTTTGAACCGACTCTCTTGTTACGCCGCAATGGACGGTTATAAAATCTACCCCATCGCGCCCATGCTCCTCGATGGCGGCGAAAAGGTCGTCGGCGCTCATATCGAGCAGGTTTTTACCCTCGATAAGATTGTCGGCGGCGCACTGGTATATCGGCACCGTCCCGATCGGTAAATGGCATTCAGACAATATCGCCTTTCGGATCGCCTTTATATCACCGCCGGTGGACAAATCCATTATCGCGTCGGCTCCAGCTTCAGTGGCGGCCCGCATCTTATCCAGCTCATTTTCGAAATCCGCGTCGTCCCGCGAGGAGCCTATATTTGCGTTTACCTTGACCTTCAACCCTGCGCCCACCGCAAGCCCGGCGATGTCACGCCGGTTATTTTTTGTAATAACTATCGATCCGCACATGATTCCGTCCCGAATGAAAGTCGGCTGTACCCCTTCGCGAAGGGCGGCGCTCTCCATTTCTGCTGTTATTTGCCCGTTTCGGGCCGCCTCCAACTGTGTGGTCATGTTTTTATTCCAGGATTTTATTCATATGGTCAGATCTACGCTTCTCAAGCCACCGGGGACAGTAATTCCAATGCCTCAGATCAAGATATCCAATAGGTATTTGAATGTCAACCTGGATAGGGCCTGGAGGAAAGCCGCTGGAGACAAACGAAGGTGGATAATTCCTCCCAGGCGGCTATGCCTGGTCAGGAATTGTCCCTGCGTCAGGCGTATCTTCTGATCAAAGACTGCATCTGGGCTGAGGGCATCTGCCCGACACCAGAATAGAGGCCGCCAGAAGCCCCGAAAGAACGAGAGCCAATACTATTTAGAAGCGTAACGGAGCTACTAGTGTCCAATTGAGAGGCAAGATTGCGCATATAGTCTTTCATTCTATCTTTTGGGGAAGAATTATCGACGCTTTCTTTCGGTTGATCGATCCTGGTATCCGTCGATAGAAGGGAAGACACTTGAGGACGTGTGGTGGCCTGGTACTCTTTGGCTGTCATAGGCGCTCTATCCGAATACCGGATAAAATCACTTAATGGGGCAAATTCAAAACTCATTTTATATTCCTCCGCTCTTGATTTACTTATCGGCCATGAGGGAAAGAAGCATTAGAAAAAAGCGAGGGGTGGGGGAGTAAAAAGATATTAAGCTAGAAATAACTTGAATAAAAGAATATATATAATTGAAATATAAAGGCTATATCAGGTTTTATAATGAAGTCGAGATGCTCTTGTCCGCTTTTCTCAGCGCGCCTCGCCATGATCGGTATATGTTCTCAAATATTTTATCATCGACGATTGTAATTGTCAGCCCCCGCGCATTCTTCTTTCCGGTAAAAGGACGCGCTCCAACTTTGTATCGTTCGGTAACATTTGTATAAACGATCATGTTCCTGTCATAGTCCTTTCGCTCGTACATACCATATTTGGCGATATACCTGTCTACCATGTCCTCTGGTGAAAGCAGGCCTGTCGTATCGCAGATGTTATACTCGAAAGCGAACAACTCGAAAGAAGAATCGTCGTTTTTTGTATCTGACGATTTAAGGAACAGGAGCCTCGGAGCTGTCCCACAGGCATTTTCTGAGGATGTAACCAGAACCGCGCCCATATGTGAAAGAGTCCGTTTCGACATAGCCATTTTTTCAGGCGTCGGCGCCCATATTTTGCCGTAATCGAACCTGTCTCTTGCAAATTCCACCCAGCCTGTCTCATCAGATTTTTTGTAGCCAGGATTTGCCTTGAGGAACATGTCAAGACCAATGGCCGTATGAAACGGGCCGAATGAGGTTTTGTTATATCTTTTTACGGTGTCTTTTTTCTCACCTGCGCCGACGACGGCGGCCATCGCTAAAATAAGGAAAGCCATCCCTATCCAGCCCATGACCGATCCAACTTTATTTTTCATTTTTTATCTTAATCTTATGGGAAAAAAGAGGCTGTTTTCATTGATTTTAAGCATAAAATCGGTGAAGTCCATGTTGTCCGGCGCAACCATAAACCTGTACAAAGCCGCCGATCCCGGCCTGTGCGCCCCCAGCGAAACTTTTATCCCTTGAGAATGCGGATTGTTAACCTGCCACATCCCGCTACGCATAGAGGAGCCGTATCCGTAGACAGTACCGAACAGGTTGTTGATAGTCCGGAATCCGTTATTTTGCACAAGGAAATAGACAAATCCGCCGTCCGGGTCGACATATACCGGGGATAACTGTTGTGCGGTGAACGACTGCGCGGGTGAGCTGACACCCAGACAGGCAGTAATTGCCGCAAAAACAGCCCAGCGACGAACAATTTTCATCATCTTCCGCCTTTTTCAATGTAATAAGCTTTACAGCTTTATCTATGGGCAAGTTAGATGCCAAAAACATTCCACATACCACCTTATTCTTTACGCGTGGATGGAAATGGCTGTGCACACCAGAAACCGGGCAGAGTTCAATAAACCGCTCCCCCTTCAACAATGTCATGCCGGGCTCAACAATGTCATGCCGGGCTTGATCCGGCATCTCGCAGACCCCGGCTCTGGGAGGCCGGGGTGACAGGATGGACAAATGTGAGTAAACAATTCCTCTCTTTTTCATTAACGCTATTTGCGCGGAGCCGCATTAATGAAAACAGCGGCGAGACTTATTTTAGCAGGCTTCCTCAAGACTGAGGCCTTTACCAGCCGCAATTATTCTTCTAAGTGAAGGCCAACCTGATCCCACCAATCTTCTTTGAAAAGGGGGAAGGATTAAGGCGCGATAATATCCGCGCCCATCCTCCTCAGCGCGTTGATCCTCGCCTCGGTGGCCGGGTGGGTGGACATAAGCGCTCTAGCCTTCATCGAGAAGTTTTTGACCGGATTTACAATATAGAGATGCTGTGTGGCCCGGTTAGCCGACTCAAGAGGCGCAGGATCTGCCGTTATCTTCGCAAGAGCAGAAGCCAGCCCGTTCGGATTGCGGGTGAACTCGACGGCGGAGGCGTCGGCTAAAAACTCTCTTCTTCTCGATACAGCCATCTGGAGAAGATACGCCGAGATCGGAGCCGCGATGGCCAGAACTACGGCGAGAACCAGCATTGCGGGATTGCCTCCGCCCCGGCTCCCGCCCCTGCGGCGAAGAAGACCGCCTCGCAGAAAAGCGTCGCTGATAAGAGCGATACTGCCCAACAGCGCCGCCGCCAGCATGGCGTAGCGTATATCGAAGTTTCTTATATGCCCCATCTCATGGGCTATTACCCCCTGCAATTCGTCTCTGCTCAGCTTCTCCACAAGGCCCGTTGTCACCGCCACAGCCGAATTGTCCGGGTCGCGTCCGGTCGCAAAAGCATTGGGCGCCGGTGATTCTATGACATACACGTCCGGCATGGGAAGCCCGGAGGCGATTTTCATCTCCTCTACAACGTTAAAAAGCTCTGGCATGTCGCCGCGCTCGATTTTTTTGGCGCCGCTCATCGACATAATCAGCGAAGAAGCGGAAAACCACGAATATCCACTTATGGCGCAGGCCACGATCAAAGCGATAACTCCGCCAGCCACAGGATCGCCGTATGCTCCGCCCATCGAAACTCCCAGCAGGAGAAGAATCGCTATCATGGCGAAGAGGATGATATAGGAGTTTCGAATATTTTTATCCTTCTCCGCGTAAAACGAGGAGCGCTCCACTCGTGTCTTTTCTTTTCGTCTTTTTTCTTCTTTTACCCGCAGTCTTTGAGCGGCGCCAGGCATAATTTCTTTGCACAGATTGCATACGACCGCGCGGGGGCTGTTCTCATATCCGCAGTTAGGGCAGGGGATTAAATTTTTGGCTGTCATCGCGCCCTAACGCAAATCCACTTTTACCGGGGCCCTCTCTTCTTCGGCCACTTTAAAAAACTCCTCCCGTGTGAAGTTGAACATGTTGGCGATCATGTTCGCGGGAAAAGTCTGGCATTTTATGTTGAACGCCATCACCGAGTCGTTATAGAACTGGCGGGAGAAAGATATCTTGTTTTCCGTGGAGGTCAGCTCCTCTTGAAGTTTCGCGACATTCTGGTTGGCTTTTAAATCCGGGTAATTTTCCGAGAGGGCGAAAAGGCTTTTCAACGCTCCTGTGAGCATGCCTTCTTTTTGCGCTTTGTCGCCGATATTTGTGGCGTTCATGGCCGAGGATCGGGCCTGTATAACTTTCTGGAGCGTCTCTTGCTCGTATCCCATGTAGTCTTTTACCACTTCGACAAGATTTGGAATCAGGTCGTGGCGGCGTTTAAGCTGAACGTCGATCTGGCTCCATGCGTTCCTGACCTGAACCCTCAGCCGGACAAGGGAGTTGTAGATACCGATAACGAAAAGGATTAAAGCCGCAAGAATAATGAGAATAATCCATCCGTCCATTTTTCACCTCGCTTTTTGTTTAACCCAGATTTATTAATGCTCATAGGGAACCTCTAAAAAGCGCTTTCGTAGCGAAATCGAGCGAAAAGCCGTCAGG
>ENA-ORDP01000107-ORDP01000107.1-marine-sediment-metagenome-genome-assembly--contig:-NODE-107-length-52144-cov-12.189714_pt1 | contig 52144 bp, 50 predicted proteins | sample MGYA00248627_ERZ508539 | MGnify/ENA primary metagenome ERZ508539 (study PRJEB26208, sample SAMN05571518) | marine sediment metagenome | biome: deep sea; feature: Hydrothermal vent; material...
CCAGGGTAATGGCCGCTGACAAACCGGCGGGGCCTGCACCTGCAATTTGTATAGGCTTATTCTGCTGTATTGCCATTTTTTCTTTATATCCGGAATTGATTATTCGTTACAAAACATGAGTGATGCGAAAAAATTAACAAGAGCAATGCTAGCTAAAAATATTTCAAATAACACAGATAAGGCTTTTCAAACATATTAATAATATAATTATGGAAACGAATGGCTTACTAATTTCATGGTAGTATTTTATTGGGTATATTGTGACTGATCACAACAAGTACATCAACACAAAGACCTTAACGTGCATCTAAGTTAGTTTTTGTCATACATAATATCCACGATCTACACCACACCACCTGATGTAAACAGAAGGGTAATACCGCCTCCAGGTGACGATTATCCCAGTCCGCAAAAGTAAATGAGACTACCAGCGTTACTTGAAGCCTGCCGGTTAGGTACGAAAACTCAGTAGCCAGAAAGGATATTTATCCAGATAACATCAATAACGAATATCATGTAATATGACAGGGCACCTCTATGGTTCCCACCACATAAATGAATCAAAGTGAAAAGCTGAAACTATGCACTACTCAAAAGAGCAAATCGCTGAAATCGACATTCTCATTCGCTACAATCTGGCTACGACCCGGCAAGGCATCAAAGTGCACTCAAGCGCGAACACAGAGCACGTAAAAGCTGTAGAACGTTTATTTGAAAAAGGCCTGGTTACACAAATCGATGGCGGCTATCTAACCGACCTCGGCAGAAAAGCAGCAGAACACGCACAGGCGCTAATTCTAATGCTGGCTCCGAATGATCAGAGTATTGCGAGTTAATAGACTCTCAGACAGCTATTAAGTACGGATCTTCAGCGGCCACTATTCTATTACGATTAATTCAGGTAAAAAAAAGACCCGCATTTCTACGGGCCATTTTTATCTAGCTGGATAAACGACTTAGTCCTGAATCACATCGAGTTCTACGCGACGGTTTCTGATACGACCAGCATGTGTACCATTATCGGCAATCGGGTTAGCTTCTCCCATGCCTTTAACAACCATGCGACTTCGATCTGTACCTTTAGCCGCCATGTAATCAGCAACAGTATTCGCACGGCGCTCAGACAGTTTCAGGTTATAGGCTTCAGGACCAGATGTATCCGTGTAGCCCGTAATTTCAATGTGGCTGAGTCCTTTTTGCATGAGTTCTTTATAAGGTGCCAAACGTGTATAGGCATCATCAAGAATCGCTTTATCATCAGCTGTCAGTGCAGCGCTATCAAATTTGAACTGAATGTTGTTAATGACAACATGTTCCAGCACAGTACCTTTTTCTACAACGGCAATTTCAACCTTCGCTGGCTCCTTCTTCACAACAACCTTCACTTTATAGCCACACTCTGGCAGAAGTACTGTGGTTGTGTCAGCAGACCGCACGCATCCTCCTTCACTATCCCTAACGAGAGAACCGTCACTGCTTCTGACATACTTGTTTACTTTTTTCTCACCAGCTTGTGCAGGCATTGCACCGATAACCAGTAAGCCTATAGCTGCTACTAATACTATTTTTGAACGTTTCATGTGCTTCCCTTGTTAATTGATAATGTACGATTATTGATAATGAATGCTTTGGTTTAAATCTATTGTTATATTTGCTTTCAAAAACCTGGTTATTCTCGGTACAGATACTAGCATCATTTTAGACTGGCTTTAAGTACAAGTGTCAATTTGCCGCGATGCATTTCATTCTTAATCAGGGTTGAATGTAGTAATACCATATCAACGAGTTAAAATATCCATAATTCAAAATATATTTAATAAAACTCGTTCAATTCTAACATGAAAATAATACACTTCAAACCATACTTTCATTCAAAAAGATTCTCTCTAACTTATTGTTTGTATTAGATAAATAATTATTCACTTTTCCCAGTAAACTACTTTTTAGCTCTTTTTAATTGAAATTATCGCGATCCATCTCAAGTTAATGGCACCTTAATTTATTCTGGATACAGTAGATAATGATTCAAAAACTGTTATCTCAAGGCAAAGATCGCTAGCTATTGCGAAGATTCTGAACGTACTCTCAGTGTGTAACGACAATCGCTCACGCGCAGCAGAAATGCTGGGTGTGAGCAAAAGAACCCTTAATCATCAGATGAATAAACTGACATCTGACTTCTGTGCCGTAGGCAGAAAACTGGCGGCGCCGATCCAGTCCTGAATCTCAGGAATAAATTCACTTTGATCCATACTGAATAAATCAACTGTCATCTGACAGGCCACCAGTTTTACATCAGCTTCAATGCACAGAGAACGCAGCTCTTCGATAGTCGCCACACCCTTGTCTTTCATCGTCTTTTTCATCATACCGCTGGCCATCTTTTCAAAACCCGGCACATTCGCCATGACGATATTTGGAATATTCATATTCATCTTCCGCAACCATTCCGGACCCACCGGCATTTTCATTGGCATAGCTGGATTGCCAAGCGGGCTAATCTCAAGATCCAGGTCTTTTTTTAGCAGATTTAGACCATAGAAGGTAAAAAATACCGACACATCCCAGCCCAGGGCGGCGGCTGTTGAAGATAGGATAAACGGTGGATAGGCCATATCCAACGTCCCCTTGGTTGCAATGATAGTCATTGACGGCACATGCGCTGCTTCGCGCTCTGCCATACGTTCATCAAACCAGTCATTAAACAGATTTCTGTCCATCACCGGTTCCTGTATTACTTTCGCTGTATTTCCCATGATTGTCTCCTTTCAAATTTTACGAATAACAAATTTATACTCACCACTTTCGGTAAAATTTTCCAACAATTCATTACCCGTTTGTTTACAAAATGAATCGATATCTTTGACAGATCCCGGATCAGATGAAATCAAATGCAGGGTATCACCTGATTGCAGACCATTAAGTGCTTTCCTGGTTCTGAGGATAGGCAGTGGGCAATTCAATCCACGTGTATCAAGTGTTGTGGTAGCTTCAACATTCATATTGTTCACCTCATTATATAGATGACCGGTCGGTCAATTGCATACTCAAATAAAAGGACTCAAAAACCCTGCCTGGTTCGAATACTTAATACGTTACCTCTAGCAGCACAAGTAATAGGCCGATCTGTCAATAATGTAGACAAAATATTGGTTAAGTAATTCATTACTTTTAATTAATGTATGTTTAATTCAATGCGAATATTTTTTAGCGCAGACCCGAGGCGATAAATCACTTCAGGATCGTTTTCTGTCTTGGCAAGCAGGATCATGCCTTCAAGGTATGCGAGCATTGCTTCAGCAGTAAGCTCACTGTTTAGTGGTGTGATAACGCCCTGCTCTATCGCCTCATCCAGTGTGACCTTGAAACGGTCTTTTGCTGAAGTAAATACAGCATTGAGTTTGGCGCGCAAGATGTCATCCTGGGTACTAATTTCAAGCGCCAGGTTACCAAATAGACAACCCGGAATATGGCCATTAAGTTCTTTACTGGATCTCTGCCAGAAATATGCAGCATCGATAACATAGTCAATGCGTTCCATTGGCGGCAATGAAGGATCAAATGCCTCTGCGACAAAACCATAGGCCCAGTCTGCAGCAAATTCATCTATAACAGCCAGCACCAGGTCTCTTTTAGATGGGAAAAAATGATAAAAGCTGCCCTTCTGGATGGATGCCATATCACAGATTTCTTTAATGCCAACATCGGCATAGCTGCGATTATGAAAACGTGACTTGGCGACCTCAATGATGCGTTCGCGCGTGTCGTTGGTCTTGCTCATGTATCGATTATAGTTGACCGGTCGGTCTATTGCAATTTTATGTCGATAAGGAAGATTAATGTAGGTGCGACAAATTCGCACAAGACTATTAAATGGGGAATCTCTTCACGTTATTGTCCGAATGAATTCGAACCTACAATTGTTTTCTTCCAAAGCGGGCTTGCTCGAACTTTATACTAATTGAGTCCCAACACATCCTGCATCGTATACAATCCGGCGGGCTGCTGAACTAGCCATTTCGCCGCCCGCACTGCGCCATTGGCGAATGTTGCACGGCTGGACGCTTTGTGGGTAATCTCAATACGCTCACCTTCCGCCGCGAACATTACTGTGTGCTCACCGACAATGTCACCGGCACGTATCGTTGAAAAGCCTATGGTAGTGCGTTCGCGTTCTCCTGTATGCCCTTCTCGTCCATAGACGGCACAATCGCCAAGATTTCGACCCAGAACCCCCGCGATAACTTCACCCATGCCGAGTGCCGTACCCGATGGCGCATCCACTTTATGACGATGATGTGCTTCAATGATCTCTATATCAACAGAATCACCGAGAACTTCAGCTGCCGTCGCCAGCAGCTTAAAGCACAGGTTGACGCCAATACTCATATTTGGAGCAAAAAGGACAGGGATCTGTTTTGCTGCAGTAGCAATCTGTTCCTTTTCTCCCGTCGAGAAACCAGTCGTACCAATAACCATTGCCCTGCTATGTTTCAGGCAATAATCCAGGTGATTCATCGCCGGCTCCGGTCGGGTAAAATCAATCAGCACATCGAAGCGTTCCGGATCAGCGGTTTTTTCGATCAATATACCTGTCGCATCGATACCAGCGACCTCACCGCTATCACGTCCAATTGCAGTGCTGTCCGGGTGCTCGGTTGCGGCTCCGGTTTCTACACCGGAGGTAGACTGGCAGATTCTTATCAGTTCCTGTCCCATGCGGCCGGCCGCTCCGGGTATTGCTATTTTTACCATTTCATATTTCCGTAATAAATTTCTAATATTTTTCACGCAGTGCCAGGGTATCCAGCAGATATTGCTGAGCAGAAAACCCTTCTTCACCCTTTGCTGGCTCGACGCGACTAAAGCTGCCGTCTTCATCAAGTTGCCATGCATCAATATTATCTTTCAAATAGACCTCGAGTCCATGCCGGTAGACCAGAGACTTCAGTTCTTCATCTTCTATTGGTGTACAGGTTTCCACGCGGCGAAAGAAGTTTCTGTCCAGCCAGTCTGCACTGGAGATATACAATTCCCTGTTACCGTCATTCTCAAAACAGAAGATTCGATGGTGTTCAAGAAAACGGCCAACGATTGAACGCACCCGGATATTTTCAGACAAGCCCTTGATACCCGGTCGTATACCGCATATCCCTCTTACAATGAGGTCTATACTAACGCCAGCCATTGACGCTTCATAGAGTGCCTTCATGACATTGAATTCCTGTAGCGAATTCATTTTTGCGATGATCACAGCCGACTTCCCCTGCCTTGCATTTTCAGCTTCACGATCAATTTTAGCAATAATATTCTCATGCAGGGTAAACGGTGCCTGTAGTATTTTGTTCAGGCCCGAAAACTTACCCAGTCCGGTAAGCTGCAGAAATATTCTCTGAACATCCTCGGCGATTTCCGGGCGCGCGCTAATAATACCGAAGTCTGTATAGGTTCGAGCAGTGCCTGCATGGTAATTCCCTGTCCCAAGATGGGTGTAATTACGCAGGCCATCTGCTTCCTTACGTACCACAAGAATCATCTTGGCGTGTGTTTTATGCCCAACTACACCATAAACCACCTGCACGCCGGCCCGCAGCATGCGGTTAGCTACCTTGATGTTGGCATCTTCATCAAAACGTGCCTTCAGCTCGACAACTGCTGTGACATCTTTACCCGCTAATGCGGCATTGATCAGGGCCTGGACTATCTCTGAATCTCTGTCGGTTCGATACAGGGTCTGTTTGATGGATAATACTTTGGGGTCTTTTGAGGCCTCCCGTACAAAATCAATGACTGGCACAAAACTCTGATAGGGGTGATGCAGCAACAGGTCTTTCTTTCTGATAGCATCAAACAGGCTCGGTTTACTATGTGTTTTTTGATTCGGTTTGAGTACGCGAAAAAATGAATCTGATACTGGGGTCTCGAACACATTACCCGGGGTAAAGTTGCGATATTTCAGTTCCGGACGGTCGATCATTGCCGGCACCGCGATTAACCGATTAAGATTCACAGGACCGTTAACCCTATACAAATCATCATCATTCAGTGAAAATTTTTCCTGCAGCAATTTGACCAGTTCATCTGAACAATTATCTGCCACTTCCAGACGTACGCTGTCGCCGAAATTGCGGGTCGGCAACTCACCTTCCAGTGCATCCATCAGGTCATTGGACTCTTCCTCATCGACAAACAGATTGCTGTTACGGGTCACCCTGAACTGAAAACAACCGGTAACTTCCATCCCTGGAAACAGGGAATCAACATGTTGATGCAGTATTGATGACAAAAAAACCAGATCGGTATCACCGCTTGCTACCTCGGCAGGAAAATGGATAACACGGGGCAGAGATCGTGGTGCTGTAACAATCGCATGATCTGTATCACGGCCAAAGGCATCCAGTCCTTCCAGTGAAACGATGAAGTTCAAACTTTTATTAATAACAGGAGGAAAAGGGTGTGAGGGGTCAAGACCCACCGGGCTTAACACAGGAAACATCTCATTAGTAAAAAAATCCTTTACCCACTTTCGCTGTGCACCCGTCCAGTGATCCCTGCGAATGAAATTTATGCCTTCCTTCGACAGTGCCGGTACCAGCTCTTTATTCAGTACACAATACTGCATCCTGACCAGATGATGTGCTTCTTCGGTGATCTTTTGCAGCGCATCTTTCGGCAGCAAACCATCAGCACCTGTGGTGGTGATACCATGCTTTGAAAATTCTTTTAAGCGGGCAACCCTGACCTCAAAGAACTCATCCAGATTGCTGCATGAAATGCAGAGAAACCTGAGGCGCTCCAACAACGGCGTATCTGTATTCCGGGCCTGCTCAAGTACGCGATAATTGAACTGCAGCAGACTGAGTTCACGGTTTATGTAGTATTTTGGATCGTTGATATCCATCACGATACGGGGTCACAAGCAGGTAAGAATAATAGAGATGTATCCATGGTATCACAGGTTTTTTAGGGAACCTCGGAGCAGGTCTCTTGCATACTTGTGGTCATCTTTTTTCTCTTCTGAGAACTGTTTCATTGAAGCGCATACCCACGCATTAAAACCGCCTGCGGGAAATTTATGATTATCATCTTCCGTTCCTGCATTGGCGAGCGTCAGTTCATTACTGGTTTTGAAATCAAACAGGCGGTCATCCGTAAGCTTCAGCGGTTTCTCAGGCTTGAGTTTTTCGATAGACATTTTTTATTAACTCCTCTCCAGAAATGCTGATACTTCTGCGAAATCACGGGTTCGTTTCATAGCAGGCAGGCTACTGGTAAAGATTTTACCGTAGGATTTGCTGACCAGCCGGCTATCGCACAGGATAAAGACACCCTGATCATCCACTGATCGTATCAAACGGCCAGCCCCCTGCCGCAGCGCCACGACTGCCTGCGGTAATTGCAGTGTCATGAAGGGATTCAGACCGGCATTCCTGGCTGCCTTGCTACGGGCCTGTAATACAGGGTCATCCGGTACGGCAAAGGGAAATTTATCAATCAACACGACTGTCAGGGCATCTCCCTTAACGTCCACCCCCTCCCAGAAACTGCCTGTACCGAGCAGCACGGCATCACCAGCATCGCGAAAGCGTTCCAGTAATACATGCCTGGGGGCCTCACCCTGCACCAGCAATGGATAGTCACACCGACCTTCCAGCATACTCGCCGCCTCATTCAGGGCGCGATAACTGGTGAATAGCATAAAAACCCTGCCACGAGATATTTTTATCAGCTTCTCAGCAAGTTCAACCACACTGGCTGTATGGTCAGAATCACCGGGCTCAGGTAGACCTTCAGGCAGATAAAACAATGCCTGCTCAGCATAATTGAAGGGCCCGGGCCAGATGCCGGAGCACGCATCTTCAAGCCCGAGCTGTTGCTGGTAATGGGTAAAGCTTCCGGAAACTGCCAGCGTGGCCGAGGTGAAAATCACCGACCTGTCCTGTTCGCATACCAGTTCCCTGAATTTGTCGGCAATACTCAGTGGCGTACTGTGAAATCGAAAACCGGTTTTACTGGTCTCATACCAGCGAATAAATTCTTCGTTGCTGTCTATGTCCAGTGCCGCCAGCCTGTCAACTAGCACCTGCGTGCGCTCATAACAGTTCTCCAGCTGATCCCCCGTTACAGCAGCAGATTTCAGTAGTTCCAGCATCTGTTGCAGGCCCTGCTTTAATGATTCAAGAGCATCAGTGAAACCGGAAACAGCTTCAAGTTGTGACCAACTACCTTTGCTTACGGATGTCCCCATCGCCAGCCGGCATTCTTTGGCCAGCTTTTCCAGTTCGTCGACACGTATCTCAAAACCCGCAATTCCACTTTTTTCCGCCACCTCAGCCAGTTGTGCATCACGGCAAAGATCCAGTATCTGTCGTTGGCTGACTCCGGTACTAAAATACATACTGGCGGTATCCGGTATCTGATGGGCTTCATCAAATATGACCACCTCGACTTTTGGCAGCAGTTGGCCGAAACCTTCTTCTTTTAGCGCAACATCAGCGAGAAAAAGATGATGATTGACAACCAGAATATCGGCCTCCATAGCATCCTTACGCGCCGTATTGACGAAACAGTCATCATAATGCCGGCATTTGGTACCGATACAGTTGTCCACAGTAGAGGTGACATCAGACCAGACCCTGGATTGCTCTGGCACCCCACTAACTTCCGCGACATCACCATGCAATGTAGTCAGCGACCACTTGCTGATCACAGCAAGATCCACATGTGGATAAGGACGATATCCGTACTGATCCAGCTCAGCCTGTTCCAGCCGTAGTCGGCAAAGGTAATTGGAGCGTCCTTTTAATAAAGCCATGCTGGCAGGCACTTCCAGGGCACGCCGAACCAGTGGCAGATCCTGTTTATACAACTGGTCCTGAAGATGCCGGGTACCGGTTGATATCAGCACCTTTTTCCCGGACAGCAAGGCAGGTACCAGATAGGCCAGGGTTTTACCTGTCCCTGTACCTGACTCGGCAATCAGGATTTCTTTATCTGCTATGGCCTGTTCAATACGCGATGCCATTTGCTGCTGCGATTCGCGAACACGAAAATTATCCAGCAGACGAGTAAAGGGCCCGTCTGTTCCGAGCAGTGAGGATGCGTCAGTAAGAATGGTCAGCTACTCTTCCTGCATACATTCACTGAGGGCCGCTTCCCAGTCAGGCAGGCGGATACCGAATGTATCGAAAAGTTTTTTATTTGATAACACCGTATAAGCCGGTCGTTTTGCCGGCGTAGGGTAATCTGCAGTAGGAATATCAAGCACGTGGGTATTGGAAAATTTAGATGCGGCAACGATTGCTCTGGCAAACCCACACCAGCTGGTTTCACCACCACAGGTTATGTGATAAACCCCGCTAATTGTTTCGGAAAACCCGTCATTTAGCATGAAGTATTGCACCAGCTTCAAAGTAGCATCGGTCAGGGCGCGTGTGGTAGTCGGTGCACCTATCTGATCACCAACAACTTTTAACTCATCGCGCTCTGCCGCCAGCCGCAGCATGGTGCGAAGAAAGTTCTGCCCATGCATGGAGTAAACCCAGCTGGTTCGTAAAATCAGAGAGTTTTTACAATGCGTCAATACAGCATTTTCCCCATCCAGCTTGGTTGAACCGTAAACAGATTCAGGATTTGGCTGGTCATCTTCAGAATAGGGCTCAGTTGCCGTACCGTCAAAGACATAATCAGTAGAATAATGAATCATTCCAGCATTCAGGGCTGTTGCTGCTTTGGCCATTACAGAAGGAGCTTCAGCATTTACTTTTGCCGCCAGTTCCACTTCAGATTCTGCCCTGTCGACCGCTGTGTAGGCTGCGGCATTGATGATCAGGTTTGGCTTCTCATCATTTATTACTTGCCAAAGGCGTTCAAGGTGGGAAAGATCAAGATCATCGATGCCATATCCTGATAACTGCTCAACTCCAGCAATATCTGCTAAGGATTCATTCAAATGTGTCCCTAGCTGGCCATCACGCCCGAATAGTAGAATCTTCATAAGGGCAGTCCGATACTCAGTCCTGTGCGAGGACTATGTTTTTCAATAAAGGTGCTTTACGGTCTTTTTCTGACACCAGCGGATCACTGATCGGCCAGTCTATGCCAATATCGGGATCATCCCAACGTATGCCTGCATCTTCGGCAGGTGTGTACAACGCTGTACATTTATAGGTCACATCAACAGTATCACTGAGTACGCAAAAACCATGTGCATATCCGGGTGGAATATAGAGTTGGTGCTTGTTCTTTTCACTCAGCACCACACCATACCACTGTCCATATGTAACGGACTCAGGACGAATATCAACAGCCACATCAAAAATCTCGCCCGTTACCACTCGCACCAGTTTGCCCTGCCATGTTGGGAACTGATAGTGCAGACCACGCAACACTCCTCGACTGGAGCGTGAGTGATTATCCTGCACGAAATTTGCTGGCAGGCCATTTTCTTCAAAAATGGCTGAATTAAAAGTCTCGAGAAAAAACCCCCGGTCATCTTCAAAGACGCGCGGGACAATCAATCGCACACCTTTTAGATGGGTATCGTGGACTTCCAATAGACTCTCCTTATTTTCCAGCCAAATAGTCTGCCGGATGATGTCTGAATTTTAGAGGCCATCCTCTTAGCTCAATGTTGTAGCGTAGTATACCAGCCGTGGGTTCAGGTAAAAGAGCCTTCGTGAATATTTCTCATACAAGGGTAATAGATGATTAAAATAGCCGTGCGAATGAATTCGCACCTACGGAAACTATCACAAGTAACCAACTTTCGTGATTTGCCTGGAAGAAAACAATTGTAGGTCCGAATTCATTCGGGCAATATCGATGGGAAAATTCTTTTTTTATTGGGCTTGTGCGAATGAATTCGCACCTATAGATATATCGTTCACTGAATTAGAGATTTTGCAGGAACTCACCACAGACCGATCGCAGCTCAAGCAATTTGCCATGAAAGAAGTGACTACTACCATGGATGATCTCCAGATGTGGTGGGTTTTCTAAGCTACGAACCCAGTTGACCACTGAATTGCTATCAACGACCTCATCCTCATCACCCTGTATCAACAGCCAGGGACAGATTATCGATGACAGATTTTCAAAATCAAACATACCTACCGGCGGGGCAACCGTGATCAGGGCAGCAGGTTCAGCCTGTACCGCTGCCTGTAAAGCGATATATGAGCCGAAAGAGAAGCCGGCAGGGATCATTGGCAAACCGGTTTGATTAGATGCTAGCCAGTCAAGGACTGCCAGCGCATCATCTGTTTCACCAGCCCCTTCGTCATATTTACCCGTACTAGCACCGACACCTCTAAAATTAAATCGAACTGCAGTACGGTTACTTGCCGTTAGAGATTTGGCCAGAGTATGCACCACCTTGTTCTGCATAGTGCCGCCGTAGAGTGGATGTGGATGGCAGATGACTGCACCGCCCAGTGGTTCATCTGCAGCACAGTCTACAATTCCTTCAAGATCGCCTGATGGACCGGGGATGGTAACAGGGAATGATGATAGCCCTTCTTTACAGCGATCAAACATTTGGTTTACGGTTTACGACCTATGACTTGGAACTTGAAACTTGAAACTTGAAACTTGAAACCCAGTACCACATAAACCATAAATCATTTCGTTAATCCCCCAAGCGTCAGCTTATATGGATCAAGCAAACGATCAAGCTCAGCCTCGCCGAGGTCTGTCATTTCCAGTGCGATATCTTTTACAGCACGGTTCTCTGCATAGGCCCGTTTAGCAATTTTCGCGCCAAGCTCATAGCCAATAACCGGATTGAGTGCCGTCACAAGTATTGGGTTACGTTCAAGCGACTCATTTAGTACGGCCTGGTTAACGACAAAACCATCAATAGCCTTTTCAGCCAGCACAGTACATGCATTGCTCAGTAGCTCGATGCTGGCACTCAGGTTTTTTGCCAGAACAGGCAGCATGACGTTGAGCTGGAAGTTTCCTGACTGCCCGGCCAGGGTAATTGTTGTGTCGTTGCCTATTACTTCAGCACAAACCATCGCTACGGCCTCTGGAATGACCGGATTGATTTTCCCGGGCATTATACTGCTGCCCGGCTGCAGTGCTGGCAGAGTAATCTCTCCCAGGCCCGCCAGTGGACCGGAATTCATCCATCGCAGGTCATTGGCAATCTTCATCATTGCCACTGCCAGTGATTTCAGCTGGCCGCTGAGTGCAACAGCATCATCCTGACCGGACAGTCCGGAGAAAAAGTTATCACGTACCCTGAAGTTAAGTCCGGTCAAATCGCTCAGGGCCAACGCACATCCCTCAGCAAAACCTTCCGCTGCATTGATACCGGTACCAACGGCTGTGCCACCCAGGGGCAGATCCAGCACGCCTGTAGCTGCCTGCTGGATTCGTGACTTTGCGCGACCCACCTGATCACGCCAGCCGCTAATTTCCTGACCCAGAGTAACAGGCATTGCATCCATCAAATGAGTGCGGCCTGTCTTTACTACGCGACCCAGTTCATCAATCCGTCTACTCAAACTCGATTCCAGCTTGTTCAGTGCAGGTATCAATGCTTCATTTACCAGTAATGCAGCAGCCACGTGAATAGCGGCCGGGAACACATCGTTCGAGCTCTGCCCCATGTTGACATGATCATTCGGATGAACTTGCATGCCTGATTCCCGGGATGCCAGGGTCGCGATAACCTCATTGGCATTCATATTTGAACTGGTGCCGGAACCGGTCTGAAAGACGTCGATGGGAAACTGATCATCATACCTACCTTCAGCAACGGCGGCGGATGCCAGTGTAATCGCTACTGTTCTTGCTTCATCCAGCAATGCCAGATGGTGGTTAGTTGTCGCGCAGGCATGTTTTATCAGGCCCAATGCGCGAATCACTGGACGCGGTAGCACCGTGCCTGAGATCGGGAAATTATTCACAGCACGCTGTGTCTGTGCACCATAGAGTGCATCTGCCGGCACCTCTATTTCTCCCATAGAATCTTTTTCAACGCGCGTTTGTTTATTCTTCATGAATGCCTGCCTGTGAAGTCCAGTCTTCAGCTGATATGATCAATATCTACTTTTATGAATTATTCAGCTCATATAATACTGTACCCTTAAGATAATGAATACTGAAACCACAGCACGCCTGCTGATCAGCTGCGATGATAAACCCGGCATAGTCGCCACCGTCTCAAATTTTCTTTATCACCATGGCGCCAACATAACGGCGCTGGATCAACATTCCAGTGATCCTGAAGATGGAACCTTCCTGATGCGTCTGGAATTCCAGACACCACATCTGAACACCAGTCGGTCGCTACTCGAACAATCTTTCGCTGAAAGTGTAGCCAAACCCTATAATATGGACTGGCAAATTAGCTATGCCGCACAGCGCAAACGCACAGCAATCCTGGTATCCAGACAGGATCATGCCCTGCTCGAACTGCTGTGGCGCTGGTCACGCGGTCAGTTGCCTATAGATATTACCCATGTCATCAGCAACTACACTGATGCGGAAGCGGCTGTAAAGTCCTTTGGTGCCAGGTTCCATCATGTAGCCGTCAATGCCGGCAATAAAGCAGAAGCAGAAGGTAAAATACTCGAATTACTGTCAGATAATACAGATCTGGTCGTGCTAGCCCGTTACATGCAGATACTGTCTGCCGATTTTGTCAGCCACTACCCGCAGCGCATTATCAACATCCATCATTCCTTCCTACCGGCTTTCATCGGTGCAGACCCTTACCGCAGAGCTGCCGAACGTGGGGTAAAAATCATCGGCGCCACCGCCCATTACGTTACCGAAGACCTCGACGAAGGCCCAATAATTGAACAGGATGTCAAACGCGTATCACACCGCCATGACGTTGAAGAACTAAAAGAAATTGGCCGGGATATAGAACGCAATGTGCTGGCCCGCGCCGTGCAGTGGCATGCAGAAGACAGAATACTCCTGCATCAGAACCGAACCGTGGTGTTTGCTGAGTGGTAGGCTTGAATCTCAAAAACTCTGTTTTCTTTCAGGCTCAGAAAATTCCCCAAGCTCTCGCAATACTGCGGTGGCATAACACCCCGGCAGTAATGAGAACTTCAGTTCCAGCTGGTTCTCTTCCGGCCAGTTCCAGGATAAATCAGCTACAGGCATACGCAGGCTGCGGCGGGCCATTTGCTGGTCGGCTTTTTCCAGCCCCTCTTTCCAGCACTGCCAGACGCTGAGGCTTGCCGTCTCTACTTCTGCTGCCTCGGCTGTCAGCATGGAACTTCCTCTGCCCCAGAGCGGTCCGGTTGGGCTGATGTCGAGTTCATCTACTCTTTTTCGTATCTCTTCATCAATGGTATCGATATGAAAACAGGAACGGGAACCACTAAGCATCATGCTGTCACCCTGGATGGCTTTGTTCCAGGTATTACTGCGGATTCTCTCTGCCAGCAGCAGATTAAATAACCATGATCGTGCAGCTGAAAAATAGATGTTTCGTTTAAATCTGTCTTTGATTCGCCTGCCATTCATCAGCATCTCATCTGCGTGGTGAAGATTATTGGCATCATGACCAAAACGCTGGGCGGTAAAATAATTCGGCACACCACTGTTTTTTATTTGCACCAACCTCTGTTCTGCCAGTTCTTTATTGCCATCAAATTCACGTAGCAGCAGTCGAAAACCATTTTTCTGCAGGCCACCACGCCTGATCTTCTTACGGTGTCTATTAATTGAAAGAAACTCAAGCGACGAATCAGCCATATCCTGCCAGTCCGGATCATTCTTGCCAGGCAGATGGACGCTGAAATACTGCGAGGTGACAGCATTTCTGTCCTTCAGGCCGGCGTAGCTAACTGCTTTACGGGGTACATTGCTCTGACGAGCCAGGGCCCGCGCTATATCTTCTGTGTTCCTGCCTCTTTTTCGTATATGTAAAAAGGCGTGCTCGCCCTCACCGGTAGGTGAAAAACCCAGTTCTTCATCGACAACAAAATCTTCCGGGACAGTGCGAATTTCAGCACTTACAGGGAGTTGTGGGAAGGCATGGGGTAATTCTTCAATTTGATAAGAGGGGTTCATACGACAGGCAAAAAAAACCGCTGTATAAATTACAGCGGCCTTTATTCATTTCCTGCTATGCAGATCAGGCAGCCACGGCTTTATCTGACTTTTCCTTCAGATCGGCTATAGCAGCAGTAATCGCATCTTCTGCCAGCACTGAGCAATGGATTTTGACTGGGGGCAGGGCCAGTTCTTCAGCAATCGCAGTATTCCTGATCTCACCCGCTTCATCCAGAGTTTTCCCTTTCATCCATTCTGTTACCAATGAACTCGAGGCAATGGCTGAACCACAGCCATAGGTCTTGAATTTGGCATCTTCAATCACACCGTTATCATCAATCTGGATTTGTAAACGCATGACATCACCACATGCAGGCGCGCCGACCATTCCGGTACCAACGTTTGGAGCATCCTTGTCCAGCGTCCCAACGTTTCTGGGATTTTCATAATGATCCAGTACTTTTTCACTATAGGCCATGATTTGCTCCGTATACTCTCACTCTGACGTTTATAAGGTTTCGCTTATTATAGCAGTAATATTCAATATCTTCTGTATAATTTCCTAGCTGGCTTCTCTTAAATCTGTATAGGCCCCTGGCAGCGCTGTCTGCAATATGCCTGCATGTACGTCACCAATAACATCGCCACCATCCAGCCGCTCAATACAATCTTTCAGTGAGATACTGTGCAGAAACTGATAGATACTTCGACTCAATGAACTCCACATCATCTGGCTCAAGTAGCGAACATTGTCGCCATATTGCGGGATGACGGTTTCGCGCATCGTATAAGTACGGTCATCAACAGATGTAACAATGTCCGCCACAGAGATATCTTCAGCGTCTAAAGCCAGCCTGTAACCACCACCCGGTCCGCGCACACCCTCAATAAGCTTACTCTCTCTTAAATTTGCAAAAAGCTGTTCGATATATGAGACAGAAATACCCTGATCTGTTGCGATTTGAGCCGCTGTTATTGCTCGTCCTTTGCCATTTATAGCAAGAAACATCATCCCTGAAATAGCTATCTGACCTTTTGACGATAATCTCATATTGACTCTCCTGATGCTAAGCACATCTATTCCTGACTATTTAGGTGGGTTATTCTATTAGAATAATCTACTACTGTCAATAATCAGAATGATCAGACGAAAATTATTTTGTCTGGGTATTTTCAATAAAAGTAATATATAACTTTATTATTCAATTACTTAATAAATACATATTAATAATTTACATCATATTGATGTAAACTATCTACCATTGATATTATTCATTATTACTTCTTCCCGAATGACAATTTCACCTTATATTTTCGACCTGAAAAGCACTGAATTCGATGAGCTGGTACTGGTGAATTCAGACAAAGGCCCCGTTCTGGTAAATTTCTGGTCTGCCAAGGCCGCACCCTGCATGATGCTGATGCCACGTCTGGTTAAGCTATGCAGTGAATACCAGGGACGATTTCTTCTCGGCATGGTAAATACCGATGAAGAAACGGATCTCGTAAAACGGCTGGGCATAAGCAGCCTGCCCTATGTGCGGATCTATAAGAAAGGTGAGGTGGTTGAGACTATTCGTGGTGCTGAGTCTGAAAAGAGTCTGAGACAGATCCTGGCAAAACATATACCACAGGTACTTAGTCCATTACATACCCGAGCAATAAAACAGGTTCAAACAGGCAAAACTGAAGAGGCCTTGCAGCTAATGGCTGAGGCAGTTGTTGAAACTCCGAACGACGTACGTATCCCCGCTGACATGCTGAGATTACTGATACGGGAAGGGCGTTTTGTTGAGGCTGAAAAACTCGCCTATTCCATTCCACAGTCTATCCAGAATGACCCGTCAATTAGCCTGTTGATGACCCATCTGGAAATATTTAATGCCAGCCCCGAAGACGACGAATCATCAATCGAAGCAATAAATATGTTATATAAAAAACTTAACGAAGAAGAAGTGTGTTTGAATGTCCGCCTTGAACTGGCTTCCCGCTTGCTCAAGATTGATGATATAGAGCGCTCGCTGGAGCAGCTATATAAAATAAGACAAAAAGATCGTGCGTTCAGAAACAATCTAGGTCACCGTGGGATGCTTGCCCTTTTCAGTTTGCTAGGAAATAGCGGTGAGGTGTATGAGACTTACCGAAAGAAAATAATGACCTGACACAATAAATTCAAAATCTTTAACCGCAAAGGCGCAAAGAACGCAAAGGTTTTATTATTTATACGCAAATTTTACATGTAGGTGCGAATTTATTCGCACAAGCAATATACGACAAGCTTGTTGTGTCCGAATAAATTCGGACCTACAAAAAACCTCTGCGTCCTCTGCGGTTAATATCTTTTTGTCTTTAGTACTTCCAGCACTTCAGAATCCGCTTAAGTTCCTCTATTAACACCACCGGTTGATCCAGCATGATGTGATGATATGCATCAGCGATTTCAATGAGATCCATAGCATTTCTGATTTCAGATCGCATATTCTCTGCTGTTTCTCTATCCAGTATCCTGCTACGTTGCCCATATATAATTGCTGTCGGGCATGCGATTTCTTTTAACTCAGCAAATATTGATACCGGCTGTAGATCACGAAATGCATCTGGATCATATTTCCAGGTCCAGCCTTCATCAGTCTGGTGGATTGATTCAGCGGCAATATACTCTAGCAGCACTTCATTTTTGCAGGGCTGTGGAGGGATCAGGCGAAACCTTGCTAATGCCTGTTGACGACTTGCATAGATTCTTTTCTGCCCCAGAAGATTTGAACCATTTCTTCTTTTTTGTGTATTTCCATCACCGGCATGATTGGCCTGGAGAGGACGAACAGATGAGTCGATGATCACCAGTCCCGGCAATTCTTCAGCAAGTACTACCGCCGCTCTGATGCCAATCAGGCCGCCCATGCTATGGCCGATAATGACCGGAGGATCCATAAAAAGAGATCGGTCATGGACCAGTGCAAGCACTTCTTCGCTCCAAAGAACAGGTGTATATTCTGACCGCCTGGCACTATCACCATGGCCGCTAATATCAACCGCAATGCAGTGATAGTCAGGAAGAAAAAAAGGTGCAATAAAACGCCACCATCCGACATGTGCCGCTCCACCATGTAAAAATAACAGGCCGGGCCGGGTCGGATCACCCCATTCCAGGATATTCAGCTGCGTTCCTGCAAGCTTAACCAGCTTTTGCTGCGGTGGCTGTGACAAGCCTTTCATAAGCAAATCCGCAGCCGACATCTCAATCATAGTATTCATCCTTTTCTGACTGCCCGGGTACATTAAGTCTATAGGGTCCCTCTATTAATTATGGATAGATCAGATTGCATGTGAGATGAATATTCATTAATTAATAGAGGTACCCTATAATAACCCCATCATGTTATACATTATTGTTAAATTCTAAATGAAAGCACTGGTCACAGCCAAAGGTCTGACAAAAAACTACGGTCGTTTCCGCGCTGTGGATAATGTTGATTTTGAAATAAAGCCCGGGCGTATCGTTGGGCTAGTCGGCCCCAATGGTGCGGGCAAATCTACTACACTTAAGGCAATCCTGGGATTGATCAATTACCGCGGCGAACTTGAGGTATTTGGACGCAATCCCCGTAATGAACGTGCCCAGCTAATGCATGACATCAGTTACATTTCTGATGTAGCCTCCTTACCGGAATGGATTCGTGTTGATCAGTTGCTTGATTTAATGGAATCTACACACCCATCCTATGATCTTCGCAAGTCACTGAACTTTCTTGCCCGCACCGACATCGGTAAGTCGCAACGCGTCAAGCACCTTTCCAAGGGGATGAAAACACAATTGCATCTTGCCATCGTTATGGGTATCAATGCCCGCATGCTGGTTCTGGACGAGCCGACAATGGGCCTTGATATCATCTACCGTACTGAATTTTACGATCAGTTGATGAATGAATATTTTGACCAGCAACGAACCATACTCATCACTACCCACCAGATCGAAGAGATTGAGCACATCCTCACTGACATCATAATCATAAACAAAGGCAAAATCGTCATCAACATGCCTGTTGAGGAGATCGGCAACTACTATGTACAGTTAAAAACATCAAAAGAAACGGCAGATCAGGCCCGTAAATTAAATCCAGTTTACGAAAGAGACCTGTTGGATGAAGCCCTGATGATTTTCGAGAATATTGGCACGGACCGCCTACTTGAATTTGGTGAAGTGTCGACACCGCATCTGGCTGACCTGTTCGTTGCCGCGGTCAAAGGCCGTCATCATGCATAGCTTTACTACTTTAATACGTCGCGAACTGTGGGAGCATACCAGCCTGAAAGGAATACCATTAATTTTGCTCGCCTTTGTCCTGTTGGCTAATCTTGCCTTTATTTTTCTTTTGAGTAGTTCTGCCGGGATATTGAACATTAGCAATGGAGAAGAAGTCCGCTCGCTTAACAGTTATATCGGGTTTTTTACGCAAATGAACCCAGCTCAGCAAACGGCCATCATCAACAACACAATGATAACCACCGGTATGATCATTAATTCTGTACTTCTTATTGTGATGTTTTTCTATCTGCTCGATAGTCTATATGGAGAACGCAGGGATCGTACTATCCTGTTCTGGAAATCTCTGCCGGTTTCAAATATGCAGACCGTGCTCTCCAAACTTGCAATTGCTGTCATCATTATTCCAGCTATCATATTTTTTACCACAGCCCTGGCTAATATCATAACACTGGGATTACAAAGCCTGGTTTTTTATCGAAACCAATATGCTGCGAATATAATATGGCAGCAGACGGATGTAGCCGGCTTATCCCTGTTTTCAATATTTTTACTTATACAGCAGACCATCTGGTATTTTCCAGTTATGGGCTGGTTATTGTTCTGCTCTGTCTGGTGCCGTAAACCACCTATAATCGTTGCTGTTCTGATACCCCTGACACTTGTTTTTATCGACAGCAGCTTCATGCTTGGAACAGGTATTTCCGAGATCCTGCTGGAGCGACTACCATTGGGTCTTATGTCGATACAGCCTGGCAATGAGAGCAGTCTGATGGCTTATAATTACAGTCTAAGTGCGCAGCCGCTACCGGGCTTCAATATGTCGGCTGGCATAGGTGTGCCCTCGATCGATGACATTCTCAGTTTCTTAATGAATGTGAAAGTATGGATGGGTCTGCTGATCGGCTTCTTCTTTGTCAGCATGGCCATTTCACTGCGTCGCTGGCGTGATGACAGCCTTTAAAGCACCCCTGGTATCACGCTTTAAAACATGCCACAGATTGACTTGCTGAACTAATCACTGGTGGTTCTGATTCCCCGCAGATTTGATCTGCCAATGGGCATCTGTTCCTGTAAACACAGCCTGATCCTGTTGAGGGGACAACAACATCCGGAGAGGACAACTCTTCATTAAAATCCATGTTCAGTGAGGCGCCCATCTTTGGCACACATTGCAGAAGTTTTCTGGTGTAAGGATGGAGCGGGTTTTCCAGCACATCTTTTACACAGCCTATTTCCATCACCTTGCCAGCATAGAGCACCATCACCCTGTCAGCAATAACATTTACGACGCTAATATCATGTGTAATGAAAAGCCACGACATTCCCATTTCATCTTTCAAATCCAGTATCAAATTAAGGATCTGAGCCTGTACTGAGACATCTAGCGCGGAGACAGCTTCATCTGCCACAATGATTTCCGGGTTAAGAATGAGTGCCCTGGCGATAGTGATACGCTGACGCTGGCCTCCGGAAAACATATGCGGGTATCGTGAAACCAGACCAGCATCCAGTCCAACGTGTTCGAGGCTTTGCCTGATCCTGTTAGCGCGTTCAGATCGGGACAAACCTGCATAATTGATTAAAGGTTCTTCAAGTTGTTGATAAATACGTTTGTGTGGATTTAATGAAGCAGCGGTGTTCTGGAAAATCATCCTTATATACTGATGCACGGTTGCTTCGGACTGTAACGGCTTGCCATGAAGAAATATCTCACCGCTGTCCGGTTGTTCAAGCATCACAATCTGTCTGGCCAGGGTAGATTTACCCGACCCCGACTCACCGACTACGGCAAGGATTTGTGCTGATTCAAGTTCGAAGCTGACTTCGCTCAGCACCTCTTTTTCGCGGGTACCGAGAAAACCGGTGCTTTCCCTGTAGGTCTTCGATACTTTACTGACACTGAGCAGAGATGGCATCAGGTAGTCCCAGAGTCGCTAACTAGTGGATAGAAGCACCGCACTTCACGTGGTGAAAACTCTTCGATAACATTCAGGACGGGCTTCTGCTGGCTGCATAGTTCGCGAGCATAGTTGCAGCGAGGCTGAAACCTGCATCCAGGAAGTGTTTCTCCTGCTGCTGGCTGCGTCCCTTTTATGCTGTCCATGCGTTTATTTAACGCGGAATAATTTTCAGGCAGGCTTTTCAGTAAGGCTTCAGTATAGGGATGCAAGGCCAGCTGAAACAGATCGTCAGTATCACATACCTCTACTACCTGACCGGCATACATAACAATAATTTTATCCGCCATAGTTGATACAACAGACAGGTCATGAGTAATAAAGATCATCCCCATGTTATTTTCCTGCTGCAGCCTGCGCAGCAAAAGAAGGATCTGCTGCTGTACGGTAACATCTACAGCAGTGGTAGGCTCATCTGCAATCAATAACGAAGGATTGCAGGCGATTGCCATAGCAATCATAACGCGCTGATTCATACCGCCTGACAGCTGATGCGGCCATGAACGCAGGACCTTCTCTGGCTCCGGCATACCGACAATCTTCATCAATTCCAGTACACGGTCTTTTCGTTGTGCACGATCCATACTTCCATGTGCTTTAAATGCTTCGTCTATCTGCTGAGCTATGGTGAAAACAGGGTTAAGGCTCTCTGTTGGCTCCTGAAAAATCATCGATACGACACTACCCAGATGTTTTCTGCGCTGTCGACTGGTTAGCTTAAGCATGTCCTCACCAAATATCCTGACAGCTCCCGAGCGAAGAAAACCGGGCTCTTTGATCAAGCCCATGATGGCCAATGAGGTCACACTCTTACCAGATCCCGATTCACCCACTATCCCCACTGTCTCACCTGCAGATACTTTTAGTGAGATAGATTGAATGGCGTTGACACTGACACCGCGCAGCTCAAAATCAACACTCAGGTCTTCGACCTCCAGCAGAACAGGCTCTCCACTCATAGTACTTCCACCTTTGGATCCAGCGCATCACGCAGACCATCACCGAGAATATTGCTGGCCAGAACTGTAATAAGTATCGCCAGGCCGGGTAAAGTTACTGTCCATGGAGCCACCTCTATCAGCTCACGCGATGATGATAATAAGCTGCCCCATTCCGGGGTCGGTGGTTGTGCCCCCAGCCCCAGAAAACCCAGTGCAGCAATATCCAGTATCGCACTTGAGAATGAAAGCGTTGCCAGAACGATTAATGGTGCCGAAATGTTGGGCAGTATTGCCTGAAAAAACAGACGCCGTCCCTTGCTACCGTCCAGTTGTGAAGCAAGTACATATTCCTGGTTCATTTCAGATATCACTGCAGCGCGGGTAATCCTTACAAATTGCGGTAACAGTACTATGCTGACGGCTAATGCAGCGTTTGCCAGACTGGGCCCCAGTATCGCCACGATGACTATCGCCAGCAGAATAGCGGGAACTGCAAGCATGATGTCCATCAGACGCAGAATCACTGTTTCTGTCAGACCCCGCTTCATGCCAGCAACAGCGCCAATCATCACCCCGCTAACAAGAGAGAAAACGACGATAGCGAAACCAAGAAACAATGAATATCGTGCACCATAGAGCAGTCGTGAAAACATGTCACGGCCCAGATCATCCGTCCCTAGCAGAAAGCCCGGTCTACTTTCTGCCGCTGGATAGGGCGGTGCAAGCAGAGTATCGGTGAATTGTTCAAATGGATCATGAGTAGCAATTAACGGAGCCAATACGGCACCTGCGATCAAAAGCAGCAGGACTATAAGAGCCGTCATCGCACTGCGATTTGCGCGTAATTTATACCAGACCTCCTGACGAGGTGTTAGATCAGCCAATATCTCAGATGGGCTAATTTCTTTCATTTTTGATGACCTGTTCAGCGCCTTCTTAATACCGGATTGATCACGACATAAAGCAGATCAACAGTTGTATTCACCAATATGACCAGTCCCGCTATCAACAGCACGCCACCCTGTACTACCGGATAGTCACGTCTATAGACTGCCTCAAGTATCCACTTTCCGATACCCGGCCAGGAGAAAATGATTTCGGTGAGTATTGCCCCGGTCAATAAAATACTGGTTTGCAGACCGATAACTGTAATCACCGGGATAAGCGCATTTCTCAGTGCATGCTTAAAAATAACTGAGAATTCTGATAAACCTTTTGCTCTGGCGGTACGAATATAATCCTGTTTCAACACCTCCAGCATGGAAGACCGGGTCATTCGTGTGATCACTGCTAGCGGTATCGTTGCAAGAACGATAGCCGGCAAAACCAGGTGATGCAGTGCGTCAAAAAACGCATCCTTATCACCTGCCAGCAGGGTATCTATCAACATGAATCCTGTGACACGATCGATGTCATAGATGAAGTTGATACGTCCGGCTACAGGCATCCATCCCAGGTTAACCGAGAATAACAGGATAAGTAACAGGGCCCACCAGAAAATAGGCATGGAGTATCCGACCAGTGAAACAGCAGTAATGCTGTGATCGATAACCGTATTGCGCTTTACCGCTGCCAGTACGCCGGCAGGGATTCCGATAATGGTAGCAAAAATCATGGCGATGACGGCCAGTTCCAGTGTTGCAGGAAACAGTTTGCCAAATTCTTCAAGCACCGGTGTCTGTGTCACGACCGAGGTGCCTAGATTGCCATTGAGCACCTGCCACAGATAATCTGTAAACTGGATGAGCAGGGGCTGGTCAAAGCCAAACTGGTGCTGCAATTCGGCATAACGTTCTGCAGATACGCCGCGCTCCCCCGCCAGCAAAAGTATCGGATCGCCCGGCGCCAGACGGATCAGAAAAAATGTCAGCGCAGTTACACCGAGAAAACCTGGAACTACCAGTAATAGTCGACGTAGCAATAGCTGAAGCATAGCTGGGATGATCTATTTACTAAGCCGAACCCCTGAAAAATATATCCCACCAAACGGATCCATCTTTAAACCCTGGACATTTTTCAGATAAGGTAGAAATCGAACTGAATGCGCTATCGTCACCCAGGGGGCCTCCTGCTTGAAAATAACTTCAGCAAGTCTGTACAATTTCTTTCTTTTTCCCTGATCCTGTTCAATACGCGCCAAAGATATCAAATCATCGAACTTCCTGTTACACCAGAAGGATCTGTTATTACCCGTCTCGGCAGCTGCACAGCTTAACAGGGGTGAAAAAAAGTTATCCGGGTCGCCATTGTCGCCAGTCCAGCCCAGTAGTATTGTCTGGTGCTCGCCATCGCGGGACTTTTTCAAATAGGTCCCCCATTCATACGTAACAATATTTGCCTTGATGCCAATCTTTGATAAATCCTGTTGAATCAATTCCGCCATCTTCCGCGCATTCGGGTTGTAGGGGCGCTGTACAGGCATAGCCCAGATATCCATTTCAAAGCCTCCGGCAAGGCCTGCCTCGGCCAGTAGTTTTTTTGCCCGATCAGGATTGTAGACATAGACATTGTCAGGCGCTTTCCATGACCAGATGGTGGGTGGGATAACAGAGTCAGCAATTTCCCCGGTACCCTGGTAGATGACATCCAGTATCGCCTGCCGGTTAATCGCATAATTCATCGCCTGCCTGACACGCGCCTGATCAAATGGAGGCTTACGTACATTAAAAGCCCAGTAGGCCGTATTAAGGCCGGGTTGCTCAGCCACTTTGATAGCAGGATTTTTCTTCATCGACTTGATATCTGTCGGTAAAGGATACGCCATCACCTGACATTCCCCTGTTCTCAATCGTGCATAGCGCACCGATGGATCAACAGTAATTGCAAAGACCAGCTTATCGAGTGCTTCCCTGCCCCGCCAGTAGCCGGGGTGAGCCTGATAACGTATGAAGGCGTCTTTTTCATATTTAACGAACATAAAAGGACCGGTACCGACCGGTTTTATATCAAGTTGTTCCGGTGTACCTGCCTTCATTAAGGAATCCGCATATTCTTTTGACAAAATTGAAGCGAAATCCATTGCCATATTAGAAAGGAACGGACTATCCGGTTTGTTGAGAACAATTTTGATACGGTAGTCATCGAGTTTGATCACATCTCTGATCAGCCTATTAAATCCCATGTCGTTAAAATATTTGTAGACACCACCGGAAACCTTATACCAGGGTTCGGAAGTTTTGCGCTGCCGATTAAAACTGTATAGAACATCATCAGCATTGAAATACCGGCTTGGCGTGAAATATTTTGTGCTGTGGAATCTGACTTTCTGGCGTAGATAAAAGGTATATTCCAGACCGTCTTCACTTATATCCCAGCGCAATGCCAGACCCGGTACGATTTCAGTCGTACCCAGTTTGAATTCAACCAGTCGGTTATAAATCTGCCGGGAAGAAGCATCAAAGGTAGTACCGGATGCGCTCAACTGCGGGTTAAATGTCTCCGGGCTTCCTTCCGAGCAATAGACCAGAGTACTGGCCGCAGCCAGTTGCAAATTACCCGTAATGAAAATTAGAAATATTGCTGTGATTGAATATGCTTTAAGTCTCATGACTATCAGGCCCTTTGTAGATACAGCCAGCGGTACAGGTTTCTCTTACTATAACGGTAGACAATAAAGGAAGATCGGGCTTTAGCTTCTGCCAGATCCATTTCGCCAGGTTTTCGCTGGTTGGGTTGCCAAGTCCATCTACTTCATTTAAATAGTGGTGATCCAGCTGTTCATAAATCGGTTTGAAAACCTGCTTGATTTCAGCAAAATCCTGCACCCAGCCATACTCCTCATCAACATCTCCGCTGACCCGTAGTTCTACCTCGAAGGAATGACCATGCAGTCGCGAACATTTGTGTTCAGGTGGCAAGTCTATCAACCGATGCGCGGCTTCTATACTGAACTTTTTATATATTTCCATACTGACTCCATGAATCACCCTCAATGCGGCCAGATTATATCATGCAGTCATAATGAAGCCCTGTCCTTATAAATCTACAACATCCAAAGACCTTGCTCTCTTGAAGCAGCCATAACATAATTAATCGGAGACATCTTAAACTCACTCATACCACGATCCATGGAGGGAACCGGAATGAGAAAAATAGCGCTATTGTTATTTCTACTTAGTTGTAATTCTGCTTTTTCTGACAGCATCCAGAAATGGACTGATGCTTCAGGGCAGACACACTACGGTGATACACCGCCACCATCCAGCGCCAGAATCAAACAGCGTATCGAGATTCATAGCAATTTTGATGAATTAGCCTATGAAGAAGCCATGAAAAGAAATTCTGCTCTGTACAAAGAAGTCAGACAGATCGAGAAACGTGAGAAATCTCGGGCAAGAGCAGCGGAAAAAAGACTGGATGACTATTTCAAATCTCTTGACAAAAAAAGCAGAGAATTAGAGCGGGCGAAAGCAAAAAAACATCGTTCCCACGAATCAGAAAGAAACCAGGTGTCAATCAAGTTGAGGCGTAGCAAACCATCAAAAGCATCAGCCAAAAAGCATAAAGCCCTTCAGAATTAACTGAGGAACCCTCTGATCAATTCAGGTGAAAAAAATAAGAAATATGTTGAATGGTGCCGGGAGGCGGAATCGAACCGCCGACCTACTGATTACGAATCAGTTGCTCTGCCGACTGAGCTACCCCGGCATTACACAACAAATATTGTGAGAAGCTGGTATTTTGTGGGGTGCGGGACTTTACTGGATTTAATATCTGAAAACAATCATTTCAGAAGCCGCCCTTACTGAAGACTATAGGGAGAACCTGAAGTTATCTTTAACTTGTTTAGGTTAGAATCATTAATAAGTTCTGCTGCAATGCGTGCTGATCCCAGTCCAATAATTACCCCGTTTCTGAAATGCCCGGTACAAATGACAAGATTCCCAAATTCCGGATGCCTGTCGATCGTTGGGATTCCATTTGTAGAACCAGGCCTTAGGCCGGCCCACTGATTTACAACAGGCACATTTTCAAGAAAAGGTACCATATCCACCGCGGCCTGCCAAAGCTCGTTGTAGGCAGAATCAGTAATTTCTTTATTAAAGCCTACATATTCCAGCGTGCTGCCTGCAAGAATATGGCCATCTCTTCTTGGTATCAGGTATTTCCCATTATTCATTATTATTATGCGTAATCTTTCCGGCTCTGCTCTAAACAGTATCATCTGCCCTCGTACCGGTTCAACATCAAGAGATACGCCCGTATCTTTCAACAATGAAGCAGACCAGGCACCTGCCGCGATAAGGTAGTTCTCAGCCGATTTTTTGCCTACACTTGTTTCAACACTTACCACTTTGCCCGCAGCAGTATTAATTTTCTCGACATTGGCTCGTGTGATGATTTTAACCCCTTTTTGTATTAGATCCTTGATAAGGGATTTCATTAAGCACGGATTACGGATCTGTCCTATTGCAGGAAACCAGAAAGCATTAAGAAAGTTTTCCGCCACCTCAGGTTCAATTCTGGCGATTTCCTTATTGTTTATTCGTGAAAAGAATTGGGCCTTCCGGTTGTACAAAACTTTCCTGCTAAATTCTCTGGACCATTTTTTTGCCTGATCATATTCTTCAGTATTCAGTACCAGGTGCCCTGAACGAACATATTCCGGGTCTACTCCCGTAGCCTTAAACAAATCGGCTGCAAGCTTCGGGTACTTTTTATGCCCAAAAGCGGAAAGGACGTTTACTGCCTCCGGATACCGCCATGGATATAGAGGTGAAAGAATACCCCCACCTGCCCAGGATGATTCCAGCCCTGCCCCTTTGTTTCGTTCCAGAACCGTTACAGACTGGCCAGTCTTCACTAACTCTCGCGCTGTGAGCAATCCAATGATCCCACCGCCAATAATCAGGGTATTCGCTTTGTCAGGCATCAGATTCTTTATCCCTTATCGCAACAAAACTGGCAGAGCAAAAGTGACGTTCTCTACTGGCCCGGCAAGATCACTGACCGTTGCTGATGTCAGCTTCTGACAACGCAGGATGACCCCTTCGACCAGGTCTTCAGGAGCCGAAGCTCCCGCCGTAATACCAAGTATGTTTATATTCTGCAGCCATTCAGGATCGATCTCATCTTCATTATCGATTAGAAAGGAGCGCACACCCTTCTTCTCCGCCAGCTCTCTTAATCTGTTCGAATTGGAGCTGTTTGTTGACCCGACAACAAATACCATGTCACACTTTTCTGCCAGTCTCTTAACTGCATCCTGTCTGTTCTGTGTAGCATAACAAATGTCATCTTTCCTTGGTCCCTGGATATTGGGGTAACGTCGTTTTAACGCAGCAATGACATTTGCCGTATCATCAATTGACAAGGTAGTCTGTGTAACATAGGCCAGGTTTTTGATTTCACCCAGATCCAGCTTCTCGACATCTTCTGGCTTCTCTACCAGAGTGATACCAGTATCAATTTGGCCGATAGTCCCTTCTACTTCCGGGTGACCGGCATGACCGATAAGTATACATTGGTAACCATTTGCATGATGTCGCGTGACTTCTCTATGAACTTTTGTCACTAAAGGACAGGTAGCATCAAATATTCTAAGCTTGCGCCGCTCTGCTTCAAACCTGACGGAAAGTGGTACACCATGTGCACTGAATATTACAGTTTGTCCATCCGGCACATCTTCCAGTTCATCGACAAATACAGCACCTGCCTGTTTCAGCCTGTTGACTACGAAGCGATTGTGAACAACTTCATGCCGTACATATATAGGCGCACCAATCTGTTCCAGTGCACGCTCAACTATCTCTATGGCACGATCAACACCAGCACAAAAACCGCGCGGACTTGCTCGTAATATTTCCATTTCTCACCTACGACCGAAGGCCATCTCTATCAACTAAGGAACCTCTGATCAATTCATGAACTCGTATCTTACGCCTAAAATATCCAGTTTTTTCGTTGCAAACCTTCGCAATAGCTAGCTATTACGTGCGATTTACGCCTCAAACCTGAATATTTTAGATCGCAATCTACTTCGTCCAGAATTAATCAGAGGTTCCCTAAATCTTTTTGCCAGATATCAGGAATTTTCCACTGAAACTATATCAACAGATAACATAATATCCCTGCCGCATAGTGGGTGATTGAAATCAACCTGGACACTTTCATCAGTCACCTCACGAACGACACCGGGTACAGTAGAACCGTTTGGCAGTGTAAATTCTATGACGGTTCCCTGTTGCGCAGGCGCACCATCATCAAATACTGCATGGTCAACCTGCTTTATACGTGATTCATCATAGTTACCAAACAAGTTTTCCAGTGCAGGGATGATAATATCATCGGTATCGTCCGCGGCCAGGCCATAAAGTTTCTGTTCCAGTTCCTTTATAAATTCACCCTGACCAAGCTGAATCGTTTCCGGCTTATCGCCTGTCTCTTCAATGACCGTACCATCCGCCAGCGACACTGCATACCTCAGGGTCACCTTGCTGTCGGCTTTAATAAGGTTGCCATCCATCATCGCTTCTGCCTGTATTTAATAAGATGGATATTTAGCGCATCCATGATCAACAGGAAAGCACCGACACTAATTGCCATATCAGCAATATTAAAAGTGGCGAAATGCCATTGGCCTATATAAAAATCGATGAAATCCACCACCTTCTGCAAACGTATACGATCGATAACATTGCCAATTGCACCACCCAGTACTAGCCAGAGGGCAATACTGATTTGTAATTCCTTACGTGGTGTCTTATATAAAATTACCAGCAGTGCGACAGATATCAGAGCTGCAACTATAATGAAAAATGTATTCTGCCAACCCCCTGCCTGGTGCAAAAAGCTGAATGCCGCACCAGTATTATAGGCCAGAGTAAAATTCAGGTACGGGAGAATCGCTACAGGCTGATGAAAAACAAGAAATGCTTCAGCCAGGAATTTACTAAGCTGATCGACAATAACAATAAGCAGAACCAGCCAGCTGCCTGTGCAGATTGCACGGTCACAGGTTGAGCTGCCTGCCACGGATGAATCAGCATCAGACATAATGCCTGACCTCACCCTCAGCTTCTAAATTTTCAATACAGCGACCACAAATTTCGGGGTGCTGCGGATGGCTGCCAACATCTTCACGGTGATGCCAGCAACGTATACATTTTTCTTTTTCTGTCGCACTGACCTCTATTGCCACAATATCATCATCCCAGCCATCCAGGGAGTGCGTCCAGTTTGTCAGTTCTTTGCCATTTCCATTTCCATCTCCGATGCGATAAACATGTACATAGGAGGTGATAAAAATAAAACGGCATTCATCAGCGAATGACTGCAGTAATTCCAGTGTCCGGCCTTCCGTATAGATGCTTACTTCCGCATCCAGTGGTGAGCCAATAACACCTTCTTTGCGCAGTGCTTCCAGAGCCTGTGATACACCATCTCTAAGGACTGTGACAACCTGCCAGCGTTTTAATAAGGAAGCATTGCTCTCAATTGCAGGCAATTTATACCACTGCTGAAGGAATATGCTGTCATCTCTGTTGCCCGGCATATATGACCAGATTTCTTCAGCAGTAAAACTCAACACTGGCGCCATCCAACGCACCAGAGACTCCAGTATGTGAGTCATTGCCGTCTGCGCTGAACGCCGAGCCCTACTTCCTGCAGGCGTGGTATACAACCTGTCTTTAAGGATATCCAGATAAAAACCACCCATATCGTTGACACAGAACTGCAGCACAGCCTGATAGACATGATGAAAGGAAAAATCTTCATAGGCCTTTATCACCAGGTCATCAATTTCCTGACAGCGGGCTATCGCCCATGCGTCAATTTCGATCAGGTCTGCAATATTTACCGCATCAGATGCCGGATCGAAACCGTCCAGATTACCTAGCAGAAAGCGGTTGGTATTGCGTATGCGGCGGTAGGCGTCAGCAATACGTTTGATGATTTCATCAGAGATCGTCATCTCATTGCGGAAATCTGTCGCCGCCACCCACAGACGAATAATGTCGGCACCCATGGAGTTGATGATTTTCTGCGGGGCAACCACGTTACCTTTTGATTTGGACATCTTGTTACCGTCTGCATCGACAACAAAACCATGCGTCAATACTGTTTTATAGGGTGCGCTGCCTTTCATTGCAACCGAACTCAACATCGATGACTGGAACCAGCCCCGGTGCTGGTCAGAGCCTTCCAGATAGAGATCAGCAGGGGATGAATGACCGGCTCTTTTATCCAGCACAAAGGCATGAGAAACACCTGAATCAAACCAGACATCCAGGATGTCGGAGATTTTCTGATAATTATCCGCCTCATCACCGAGCAGTTCCGCTGCATCCATTTCAAACCAGGCCTCTACCCCGCCCTGCTCGATGCAGTCAGCCACCTGCATCAGGATTTCATTGCTACGCGGGTGCAGTGCGCCCGTTTGAACATGAACAAACAGGGCAATCGGTGCACCCCAGTGCCGTTGTCGGGAGATACACCAGTTGGGTCGGCTCTCGATCATGCCTTTGATACGGGCCTGTCCCCATTCGGGTAACCAGCGAACTTTATTTATTTCATCCAGCGCACGATCACGCAGTCCTGCCTGATCCATGCTGATGAACCATTGTGGTGTAGCGCGGAAAATAATGGGTGTTTTATGGCGCCAGCAATGTGGATAGCTGTGCGTGATTAACTCTGAGAATAACAGGGCTTTCTGTTCCTGCAGCACTTCAACGACATGTGCATTCGCCTTGAACACATACTCGCCGGCAAATAACGGTGTACCCTCAACAAAGACCCCATTGCCCGCAACAGGATTATCAACTTTCAGGCCATATTTTCTTCCCGCAATGAAATCTTCCTGACCATGACCGGGGGCAATATGTACCGCACCGGTACCCGCTTCAGTTGTCACATGCTCACCCAGGATAACCGGTACCACACGGTCATAAAATGGGTGTTCAAGTTCTACACCTTCCAGTGCCTGACCACTTGTATTTGCAAGCTGTACATAATCTTCAATCCCGTAGCGGGTTAAAACCGAATCAAGCAGATCCGTTGCGAAAACATAAAGCCCTGTATATTTTTCATTAAACCTGACAAGCACATAATCCAGATCAGGGTGTAATGCAATGGCCTGATTTGCAGGCAGTGTCCAGGGTGTAGTAGTCCAGATAACAAAGGAAACTGCTTCATCGCTGGAATCATGAGAAAAGGCTTTACAAACCGATGCCCCATCGACTGCACGAAAGGCAACATCTATAGCCAGTGATGATTTATCCTGATACTCCACTTCAGCCTCAGCCAGTGCAGATCTACAATCCGTACACCAGTGTACAGGCATCACACCCTGAAAGAGATGGCCCTGTTCCATTATGCGCCCTAAGGAACGAACGATTTCAGCTTCATTTTCCGGTGCCATCGTCAGATAAGGATTATCCCAGTCGGCCAGTACACCCAGACGCTTGAAATCCTCGCGCTGGCGATCTACCTGTTTCTGTGCATATTCACGGCATTTCTGCCGGAAGCTGTTGGCATCGATCTTGACACCGGCCTTACCGAATTTTTTTTCCACCTGTAGCTCGATTGGTAAGCCGTGACAATCCCAGCCGGGAATGAAGGGTGCATCAAAACCATCAAGAGTACGGGATTTAATGATGATATCTTTCAGTATCTTATTGACCGCATGGCCGATATGAATGTCACCATTGGCGTAAGGTGGGCCATCATGCAATATATATTTAGGTGCAGTAGCGCGTTCATCACGAATCCGCTGATAGAGCTTCTGCCCCCATCCTTTCAGAAATTCCGGTTCACGATTGGCCAGATTGGCTTTCATTGAAAAGCCAGTTTTAGGCAGGTTGATGGTCGTCTTGTAATCGGTCATACAGTGGGTCTTTTTAGGTTAAGAAATGTACAATAATAGCGGAAATTAACATGGCCAATGGCTTTTTCACAGCACTTGTTGTGTCGTTTGCATGGAAGGTTCAAATCGTCGAAAAATACTCTCTGGCACTGATAACGTCTAGCGCAATCTGCTCTTTCAGGGCATCAAAAGTTTCGAAACGTATTTCTTCTCGAATCTTGTGGCGAAATACCACATTGATCCGCCTGCCATAAATCTGTTCATCAAAGTCGAACAAATGGACTTCAAGCAGAGTGCGCATGCCACAAACAGTCGGACGTGTACCGAGATTGGCAACACCGAATACCGGCTCACGGTCAAGACCGAATACTTCTACCGCAAAGATTCCACGTAAAGGTATGACCTTGCGCTTCATATTTATGTTCGCAGTAGGAAAACCCCACTGACGGCCACGTTTATCACCCTGGGCGACCTTGCCCGTCATATGGTAGTGACGGCCCAGCATGCGCTCGGAGCGATCAAAGTTACCATCTGCCAGGGCCTGCCTGATAGCCGAGCTGCTTACCCGTTCGCCATCGACACAGAAGCTTGGCATAGACACGACTGTAAAATTGTTATCTTTTCCAGATTGTCTCAGTAGATGGAAGTCTCCAGCTCGATCCTTACCAAAGCGGAAATCATCGCCGACGACCAGATAACGAATCGCTAGCCCATCAATCAATATCTGCTGGATAAATTCATCTGCTGCCATTGATGCCAGCCGTTGATTGAAAGGTAAAACCAGAATCCGGTCAATGGCAAAGCGTTTTAGCGTGACATATTTCTCACGGAAAGTAGATAGCCTCGCAGGAGCGTAATCCCCGGCAAAATACTCAGCCGGTGTGGGTTCAAAGGTTATCAGTGTAGTAGGCAGGTTCATCGCTGCGGCCTTTTCCGCCAACTGCCCAATGACAGCCTGATGGCCCAGGTGCACTCCGTCGAAATTCCCAATGGTTGCTACACAGGGGGTTTCTGCGGGCTTTAAGTTATGCAGGCCAAAGATTAATTCCAATTCACTCGCTCCAGGATTAGAGATTAAGGATAAAAGATTAAAGTTAAAAGGAAAAGAGGGTTTCCCTCATCCTTCGTCTTTAGTCCTTTATCTGCATTTAAAACAAAACCAACGGGTTCTTCGTAATAGCAACCGCTGCGATATAAGTAAAAATAATGATCGCCCCGATCCATGCCAGCAGACAAACCTTTTTTGTTTTAGCAAAGCGAAATGCGATCATACCGAGCACTATATACAAAATCAGGCCAGTAATTTTGGCCTGTAACCAGGATGTAGTGAGATAACTCAGACCTGCCTGTTGTACCAGGACAATAGCGCTGAGGATCAATACAGTGTCATTGACATGGGGAGAGATCTTCAGCCATTTTCTGTTAAGTAGATCAGAATCTCTCAGATGAAGAATACCCCGAAAAATAAAACCGGAGATGCTAAACAACACAGTAGTAACATGAAGTGTTAGAACAGGATTTGACATTAGTACCTTCTAAATAATTCGATATATGAAGACTACAGTACTCGAAAAATATGAAATTTTAGATAACCTGATTCCGGCATGGCCAGTAACACAGGATGATCTGCCGGTGGGCCACCGCGAAACAGCATCTGACACTGGCGTCCAGTCCGAATAGCTGCCTGCTGAATAGAATCAAGAAAATCTTCTTCAGAAATATGGTGTGAACAACAAGCTGTAGAGAGAATACCGCCTGCCTTCAACACCTGCATAGCTGAACCATGCAATTTTCTGTAGGCCTTGCGGGCTACAGGTATGGATTTACGGTTTGGTGCGAAGGTCGGTGGATCAAGATTGACTACATCATACAAGGTTTCCGGCTTCAAACCCGGCAACCATTTCATCACATCTACTTTACTGAACTGGATCCTTTCACTTAGATTATTGAGACTGGCATTTTTTTCTGCCCTGGCCAGGGCCGATTCAGAGACATCAACCGCATCGACATGTGCAGCACCGGCAACCAGCGCATTAAGAGCAAATCCACCATCATTACAGAAGGCATCGAGGACCCGGTCTCCTTCCTCAATAAATCGCCTGAAGGCAAAGCGATTCTCTCGCTGATCTATGAAGAAACCTGTTTTTTGACCATTGATGACATCAACATGGTAATGGATAGTATTTTCTGTAATATCCGCTGCCACCTCTTTTTCATTCGACTGCCAGACAGCTGTGTACTGCCTGAGACCTTCCAGGTTTCTAAGAGAGGAATCATTACGCATGACGATGTTTTTCGCTGACATCTTCTGTTTGAGTAAAGGCAACAGCATTTCAATGAGTCGTTCCATGCCTGCAGAGTTGATCTGCACACTCAATACATCATCGAACTGATCAACAATCAACCCTGGTAAGCCATCGCTTTCAGAATGGATGAGACGTCGGGCATTCGATTGTGGGTAAACCTTTTCTCTCAGTGAGATGGCCTGATCGATCAGTTGTGAGAAGAAGGCTTCACCAGGTAGTTCTTCCTCTCCTGTCAATGCACGAAATGCAATCAGTGAGTTGGGATGATAAAAACCGTAAGCCAGGAAAGTTCCATCCTGCTGGCGCAGGCTGACAATGTCTCCAGCCTCCGGACGTTCAGCCGGTTTTTCTAATTCGTTGCTGAATACCCATGGGTGCCCCTGCTTAAACCGTCTGCCGGCTTTGCTTTTGAGGATGATAGTTTTCATAAGGATTGTCTTTGTAGGTCACGCCATGCGTAGGGGTAATGAAAACAACCTGTTTTCAGGCTGCTATTTCCGGCAACACAGCAAGAATATCCAGCCCGGATTTAACTGTGTCACCAATGCTTGCCTTCATTTCCGTCCCTTCAGGTAAATAGAGGTCGACTCTCGACCCGAAACGAATAAAGCCATAGCGCTGCCCCGGCTGCAATGTATCGCCCTCATCCACGTAACAAAGGATCCGTCTGGCAACCAGGCCAGCAATCTGGATGCAGGTGATATCCAGATCATTATCGGTCTTTATCCACAAGGCATTCTGTTCGTTTTCCTCGGCCGCCTTATCAAAAGCGGCATTGACAAAGGAACCGGGACGATACCAGCGTTTTTTAATCACACCTTTAACCGGAGATTTGTTCGAATGCACATTAAATACATTCATGAACACACTGATTTTCGTTACTTCACGATCAAGATAAGGGTCTTTCATCTTACCAACAAAAATAACTTTGCCGTCAGCTGGACAAACAACATCATTTGAGCCTGCTTCAAGCTTTCGAGTCGGATCACGAAAGAATTGTATGCAAAAGATTGCTATCAGCCACCAGGGGGATGCCCAGAACCATCCCCAGACAACGGTAATTGCAACAGATATAACCAGGCTGCCTGCAATAAATGGCCAGCCCTCACGAGCGAGCATCGGGTATGAGTTCTTCACAGTCGTGTGTCTGATGCTCGAGCGGCTGTTCAGTTCTTCGACTTATCAACAATCTTATTGGCTGAAATCCATGGCATCATATCGCGTAGTTTTGCACCGACTTCTTCGATGGGATGTGATTCACCTTTTTCACGCAGCGCATAGAAATTGTTGCAGCCGCTGGCATTTTCATCCATCCATTCTTTGGCAAACTGGCCGGACTGGATTTCACCGAGAATCTTTTTCATCTCAGTCCTGGTTTCGTCAGTCACAATGCGCGGACCACGAGTCAGATCACCGTACTCGGCAGTATTGGAAATTGAATAACGCATATTAGCGATACCACCTTCATACATAAGATCGACAATGAGTTTAAGCTCATGCAGACATTCAAAATAGGCCATTTCCGGGGCATAGCCTGCCTCAGTCAGGGTTTCAAAACCTGCGCGCACCAGTTCAGTTGCACCACCACAGAGTACAGCCTGTTCACCGAATAAATCAGTCTCAGTCTCTTCACGGAAACTGGTTTCAATGATACCGGCTCGTCCGCCACCATTTGCTGAAGCATAGGCCAGAGCAATATTCTTGGCATTTCCTGTCGCATCCTGCGCTATGGCAATCAGCGTCGGTACACCGCCACCCTGAGTATAGGTAGAGCGAACTAGATGACCTGGTCCTTTAGGCGCAACCATGAATACATCCATATCTTCAGCAGGCTTGATATAACCGAAATGGATATTAAAACCGTGCGCAAAGGCAAGTGCTGCACCCGCTTTAAGATTTGGCTCAATCTCCTTGCTATATAGCTCAGCCTGTTTCTCATCTGGAGCAAGTATCATGACGATATCAGACATGGCAACCGCGTCTGCGATATTTGCCACCTGCAGTCCGGCTGATTCAGCCTTGACGCGCGAGGCAGAACCTTCACGTAACCCAACGACAACGGAAAGCCCGCTCTCATTAAGATTATTTGCATGGGCATGCCCCTGTGAACCATACCCTATTATGGCAATCTTCTTTCCTTTAATAACGGAAAGATCAGCGTCTTTGTCGTAATAAACCTTCATGATAATCCTCTTGAACTAATACATGCCGGAAAGTCCGGCGGGAAAAAATAATTTAAGGAGCCTCTGGAATATGCCGTTAAAGTCGTAATCCCTTCTCGCCCCGGGCAATGCCCAACACGCCGGAGCGCACGACTTCAATTATGCTGTCATTCGGCACTGCCTTCAAAAAGGCGTCGATTTTACTATAACTGCCGGTCAGCTCGATGGTATAGCTGGTATCTGTGACATCTAATATTCGACCGCGAAAAACCTCAACCATGCGGGTGATTTCATCCCGGCCGCTGGCCGCCGCACGAACTTTGATGAGACTGATCTCACGTTCGATATGCTCGTTCTCTACCAGATCAATCAACTTCACAACATCGATCAGTTTATTTAGCTGTTTGGTGATTTGCTCAACTACTCTGTCGGAACCACTAGTCACCAGGGTCATGCGCGATAAACTTGCATCTTCTGTCGGCGCAACAGTCAATGATTCGATGTTATAACCACGAGCTGAAAACAGGCCGGCTACTCGGGACAGCGCACCCGATTCGTTTTCCAGCAAAATTGAGATGATGTGTCGCATATGGAACCTTTGATTAAGTTGGTTAGATTCAGGCGCCGGAAATATTGTTCGTATTTTTCACGAAGTGAGTCGTAATAGTCGTTCTATTACGGCGATCTTCGGGGAAAATATGGACGATATTAACAAGTCTGAAATAATTATACTTGATCATAGGTTCCATTTATGCCAGTTCCCTTTCTTCATCATCACCTGCGCTTCTGGGCGAAAGATGCATTTCATGATGTCCTTTTCCCGCCGCGATCATTGGATAGACGTTCTCAGTTTGATCAGTAATAAAATCGAGGAAATACAATCTTGATTTGTCAGAGAGCGCTTCTTTTAAGGCGCCTTCCACATCAGAAGGTTTCTCAATTTTGATCCCAACATGGCCATAACCCTCAGCCAGCTTAACCAGATCAGGCAAGGCGTCCATATAGGAATTGGAGTAGCGGCGATCATAGAAAAATTCCTGCCATTGACGAACCATTCCAAGGTACCTGTTGTTCAAGTTGACAATATTCAACGGTAAATCGTATTGCTTACAGGTTGAGAGCTCCTGTAGGCACATCTGAATACTTCCTTCACCTGTAACACAGGCCACAGTCGCATCAGGATGTGCAAATTGCACACCCATTGCAGCAGGCAGACCGAAGCCCATCGTCCCCAGCCCACCGGAATTTATCCAACGCCGCGGTTTGTTGAATTTGTAGTATTGGGCGGCAAACATCTGGTGCTGGCCAACGTCTGAGGTTACAAAGGCATCACCCTGTGTGACTTCATACAATTTTTCAACGACGAATTGCGGCTTAATAATATCGCTGTCATGGTCATAAGCCATACAATCAACCTTGCGCCAGCCATCAATCTGCGCCCACCACTTCTGTAGCTCCTCGGCGTCCGGCTTACGGCCTGATTCCTTGATCTGACGGATCATTTCGTCGAGGATGACATCAGCTGAGCCGACAACAGGAATATCCGCAGGAATTGTTTTGCTGATAGACGAAGGGTCTATATCAACATGTATGATCTTTGCATAAGGGCTAAATTTATTTGTATCACCAGTTACCCGATCATCAAAACGCGCACCCAGGCAGAGCATGACATCACACTCATGCATGGTCAGGTTTGCCTCATAGGTTCCGTGCATACCCAACATGCCGATAAACAATGGGTCAGTAGCCGGATACGCGCCCAGCCCCATTAAAGTATTAGTACACGGGTAGCCTAGTAAGCGAACCAGCTCTGTTAGCCTGTCACTGCAATTCGATGCGATTATCCCACCACCTGAATAAATGACAGGTCGTTTTGCGGCAAGCAGTACTTGCACCGCCTTGCGTATCTGGCCCGGGTGACCCTCAGTAACCGGCTGATAGGAACGCATGTTGATGCTTTTTGGATAAATGTATTCTGCCTTGTCGGCAGTAATATCCTTCGGTATATCGACGACAACTGGCCCCGGCCTGCCTGTTGTAGCAACATGGAAGGCCTTTTTGATCGTCACAGCAAGATCATGGACATCTTTGACAAGGAAATTATGCTTCACGCATGGGCGCGTGATACCAATGGAATCGACCTCCTGGAATGCATCATCACCTATCAGGTGTGAAGGAACCTGAGCGGTAATAATGACCATTGGAATAGAATCCATATGCGCCGTAGCCACTGGCGTAACGACATTTGTAACACCAGGACCTGATGTCACCAGAACCACACCCGGTTTGCCGCTGGAACGAGCAAAACCGTCCGCGGCATGGCCTGCACCCTGTTCATGACGCGCAAGTATGTGCTTCACCTTATCCTGTCGATAAAGTGCATCATAGATATGCAGTGCTGCGCCGCCCGGGTAGCCAAAAAGAAATTCTACACCTTCATCCGCCAGCGCCTTCACCAGGATGTCCGCACCGGAAAATTCCACTTATTTCCCCTAAAATTGTAATATTCTGCTGATAAGCAATCCGCTTCGCTATTATTCTTGCAATGATGATGAAAAGCCGATTCCGCTTAGTCTTACAAAATATTAGAACTTACTAATAAGACCGTGTGCGGTCAATAGACAAAACGGGATAATTTGTAATTATTTTTGTTATGACGATAGAATACGTCGAAATATACCCTGCGTCTTCTGTGGTGAAGGGTGTCGAGTCCCTTTTTTAGTTGCCCTGGCGTGAAAATGGCTGTGAAATCATGGCCCACACAGAACTGCCTTCATCTGACACAGCCCAATCCAGTCGAACAACTGCGCGGAATGTCATAAAGCGTAAACCAATTCCCCCATCAACCTTTAGATCCTTGAAAAAAAGATCTGAATCGTATGTACCACCCACCCGGCCAACCTCAATAAAGGGAACAATCTGCCACCAGTCAATTTCAAAGTAGTTAAGTACAGGTAAATCACGTAAGGGCTGGGTCTGCGGAATCAGGCGCAACTCAGCAGAATAGTAGACTGCTGATTTGTCATTAAATCGATTGCTCGGATAGGCGCGCATGCGATCATATCCACCGAGGCTGGAACCATAGTTTGGTGGTGGCTGGTGATTAATGTCGCCTTCAGCCGTGACTTCCCAGTCAGCCGTATTGGAAGTCCAGAAATTGAAAGCCAGGGATTTCTGGCGAAACCAGTCAGAGGCACCAAGATTATAATATTTTGAAAAATCTGCTTCCAGATTGGTCCAGCTATCCCGGCTTTCTCCCCAGCCAAAGTCACTGGTAACTTTTAGTAATTGACGACTACCCCCTGGTTGGATTTCGCGGAAAATCTGTATTGTCATATTCCAGCCAGAATTCGAGGCCATTTGTTTTGGCAAACAACTGCTCTTCGACAGGGTCTGCCTGAGTTTCATTAAAAACGAAGTCACTGAGGTCGCGGTAGGTGTAGAAGAATTTAGCAGCTACCGTGGTCTGGCCGCTAGTCATCGGATTCCAGCTATCGCCTCCCTTTGGGCCTGATTCCAGCAGGCCCTGGTATAGCCGGTAAGTGGATACAGGATCATCTTTAATTGAACCTATCGGTAATCGATACTTCTGGGCTGCTGTAAAAGTAAGCTCGTTACTGACGCCTGAGACATAGGCGCCAGAGTCTGAATTATTTGTTCCTGCTCGCGGGTTGTTCGGATCGATGTCAGGACCCGCATAGAAGCGCTGATCGGTAAAGTGATCTACGAGGAAAAAAGAATCAATAAAGAAACGAGATTTGCCAAGTTGGTAGTTATTCCATGCACCCGAAATCAGTGCCGATTCATTAGAAGTGATAAAGGCCGTACCAAACAGGCTTGATTGCGGCTGCCGCTTTCCTCCAGTAGAAAAGGCACCGGCGCCGATGGCTGTGCCCAATGACTCAGTGGCAAACATGTAGGGTAACCAACCATTCCTTTTTTCTTCAATCGTCTGGCCCCGGTCGAGTGCGACAACCTGAGCTGATAGCTGCACTGGGAAAATGATAGAGAAAACCAGCAATAGCGGCACGGGTCGTATATATGAATGTAATGATAACAAATTGTTTTTATTCATTTTTAACCGTATTCTCTATCAGGGTTCACTAGCAGAACTAGACACTGGGTAGTGATAATTTTTCTAATATGTTCAAACGATGAGTGATTACACACAAGGCAAGTTAAAATTCCTGTCATTCCCTGCGCCAGCGAGTACCGCCAGGTGAATCATCGAGAATGATACCTGACAGATAGAGCTCGTCCCGAATTTCATCACCCCTTGCCCAGTTTTTATCAGCCCGTGCACGGGTTCTCTCTTCAACCAGCACATCTACTTCCGCGTCAGACATACCGCCAGAATGGCCGTCCCCAGAGATGCCTCGCAAGAACTCGATCGGCCGCAGTTGAAATAAGCCAATAATCGCACCCATTGCCTTAAGTTGCCCACCCAGAAATCGAGCCTTATTCAGTTCACCTCTTTGACGTACCGTATTGATGTCACGACGTAAAGCCGAGAGAACAGACAATGCCTCCGGGGTATTAAAATCGTCATCCATGGCTTCAATAAAAGGCGCCGAAATTTCAGTATCAAGTACGGCAGTATCTTCTACATCCAGACCGTCAAGAGCAAGATAATAACCCTCCAGCGCTGCTTTTGACTGATCCAGAGTTTCATTACTGTAATTCAACGGACTACGATAATGGCTGTTAATCATAAAATAGCGGAGAATCTCGGGGTGATATGTGTCCAGCACATCACGGATAGTGAAAAAATTATCCAGTGATTTCGACATTTTTTCATCATCAATACGGACAAAGCCATTATGCATCCAGAGATTTACAAAGTGATGACCCGTGGCACACTCTGACTGGGCAATCTCGTTTTCATGATGTGGAAAGCGCAGATCCTGGCCCCCACCGTGAATATCGAAATGCTCACCCAGTGTCTCCATAGACATAGCAGAACACTCTATATGCCAGCCGGGACGGCCATCACCCCACTCTGATGGCCAGCTTGGCTCACCCGGCTTTGCCTGCTTCCACAAGACAAAATCCAATGGATCGTCCTTAGTTGTTTCTGCCTCGACACGTGCGCCAGCCTGTAAATCATCCAGTGATTCACCCGATAATTGTCCATACCGCTCAAACTTCCGTACACGAAAGCAGATATCACCTGATTCCGTCTGATACGCATAACCGTTTTCTATCAGCTTGCCAATCAGAGAGATTATGCCAGCCATATGTTGAGTAGCACGGGGCTCATGGTCTGGGCGCAACACGCCTAAACGGTCTGTGTCCTCATGCATGGTATCAATAAAATGCCCGGTCAATTTTTTAATACTCTCGCCATTTTCTATTGCCCTGGCGATTATCTTGTCATCTATATCGGTGATATTACGTACGTAGTTAACTTCAAAACCCCGGTCACGCAAATAACGGGTCACCAGATCAAACACAACCATGACTCTGGCATGACCAATATGACACAGATCATATACCGTCATCCCACAGACATAGATACCCACTTTACCGGGAATTATTGGTGTGAACACTTCCTTTTTGCGGGTAAGGCTATTATAGATTTTAAGCATGAGGTGTAGATTGAAAATAAGGGACAAGATTGCAATTATGCGAATATTACCGGAAAAGAAAGGCCATATACACAGTAGAGGTCAAAACGAACGAATTCTCATGTTATAATTTCTCGTTTTTTTTACAGGTTGAAAACAAATGATCAAAATGGAAACAAACCACGGCACCATCACCATTGAGATGGACGCCGACAAAGCCCCGGTAACAGTAGATAATTTCAAAAAATACCTGGCGGATGAATTTTTTGATAATACGATTTTTCACCGTGTTATTCCGAACTTCATGATTCAGGGTGGCGGATTTAACCCAGGCATGATACAAAAACAGACCCTCGATACGATTGAAAATGAGGCTGATAATGGGCTGACAAACGACCGTGGTACTATCGCCATGGCCCGTACCAACGACCCCCATTCTGCATCATCCCAGTTTTTCATTAACCTGAAAGACAATGCTTTTCTTAATCACAGTGGCAAGAACCCACAGGGCTGGGGTTATTGTGTATTTGCCAGAGTCACAGACGGCATGGATGTGGTCGATAAGATTGCAACTGTCGCTACCGGCAACTCCGGCGGCCATGGTGATGTGCCTGTAGAGGATATAGTCATTCTAAAAGTCGAAGAAACGGATGACTGAGACACGCTTTTTCGTATGACCAACACATGACCACCAGCTTATTTATATCAGACCTTCATCTTGATCCAGGCCGCCCCGAGGGTATTCAGCTATTTGATAATTTTATCCGCAATAAGGCAGTTGATGCGAATCAGCTTTTTATCCTCGGCGACCTTTTTGAGTATTGGCTGGGAGATGACGCCTGCGAATACTCTGGCTATCAGGCCATTGAGAAAAGTCTGGCAATTCTCGCCGGCTGTAATACAAAGGTTTATTTCATGCACGGCAACCGCGATTTCCTGGTTGGCAAGGACTTCGCCTCATCCATTTGCTGCCAGTTACTGCCTGACCCAACCGTATTCAGGCTGAATGATCTGGACGTTCTTTTAATGCACGGTGACAGCCTGTGTACGGATGATGAAGCACATCAACAGTTCCGCGCTGTGAGCCGTAGTAATGAATGGAAAAAAAATATACTGTCCAAAACCATTCATGAACGAGAGGAATTTGCGCGCCAATTACGTATGAATAGTCAAAAAAGCAATGCAGAAAAGATCGGGTCAATATTGGATGTTAACCAGACTGCGGTAAAAGCGGCATTGCTGGGACATAATGTCAGATTACTGATCCATGGGCATACTCATCGTACGGCTATACATGAATTTCAACTAGCCGGTAAAACAGTACATCGAATTGTTCTCGGTGACTGGTATCAACAAGGTAATTACCTTGTTCATGATCAAGCTAAATTCAGCCTGTTAAGTTATCCTGATGACACGGTGCTTGCTACGGTCAAAATCTCTAAAGCAAGTACGACTACTTCGAGAAAACACCCGGCATGAATCTTTTGTAGCCTTCCGGCAGTTCAAACATACTAGAATCAAAAATAACTTTGTCTTTGACGCTGACCAGCGAACGGGTTCGTCCCGCATAATCCTTCTGCCTGACTGGAAAACCTTTACTCAGGTATCGGTCAGGTTCGAAGATATTATTAGCCAGATCACAATCAGCATCTTTAAGATCCGGCATAGCAGCTATCGTTTTCGCATGCTGACCAGCCAGCGTTCTTGCAAAAGCAGCAAGCGCACGGGTTACATCATCTAAATAACCGGGTACAGCATAAACTTCCATACAGCGATTGCCATTTGTAAACATGTAATATCTCGATACCTTTTTGCTATCAACATCAGGTACTCCTCCTGCATCAAGTTTTTCGATATCATTTCTTAAGGGGTTTGGCGGAACAGCTAATACGGGTTGCAGAGGAATAACCAGGATACGCTGATCCTCATTATTAACGCTGTATATTGACCCTGTCTTTCTGTCAAATAATGCGAAATTCCCATGATCATCCCCATCATCCAGACGCAAGAAGTCCCGGGTAAGTAACATCCGTGAAATATAAGCCGGCTCATTTTGTGAATCCTGTTCATTTAACATCAGGACAGTCACTTCTGTCTCAGCAGCAAGAGCCTTTGTCAACGACAGGGCTAAAATGGTAAATATAATTCCCCTTACATACTTGAACTGCATTTTGCTTTCCTCAATTATTGCCAGAGTGGCAAGTTTATCTAAGATTCCTGAATAGCTCAGGTGGTATAATCCTTCTTATCGACCTTATCATCAACCAAAAAATGAATTTTGGGGACAGTACCCTTAAAAATGGAACAGAAAATCGAATTCAAGGCTGACTTGATCAAACGCTACGATAAGGCAGGACCTCGCTACACCTCCTATCCCACGGCCAATCTCTTTAATGAGCACTTCTCGCCCGAAGATTACAGGGCTGCAGCTGCCCGAAGCAACAAAGAAACAGACCCAAAACCGCTCTCCCTCTATTTCCATATCCCATTTTGCGACACCGTCTGTTTTTACTGTGCCTGCAACAAGATTGTGACCAAACGGCGTGACCGGGCCATACCCTATCTGGATCATCTTTACCGTGAAATAGAAATTCAGGGTGCACTGTACGAAACTTCCCGTCCGGTAGATCAATTGCACTGGGGCGGTGGTACGCCTACCTTTCTAAACCATGACCAGATGCGCACCTTAATGGAAAAAACGGGTCAGCATTTCTCACTGATGAATGATGATAAAGGTGAATACTCAATAGAGATAGACCCCAGAGAAATCACTGCTGATGGGGTGCATTTCCTGCGTGATATCGGCTTTAATCGTCTCAGCCTCGGTGTTCAGGACTTTGATGCCAAAGTGCAGAAGGCTGTCAACCGCATACAAAGCGAAGAAATTACCTTCACAGCAATTAATGCCGCTCGTGAAGCCAATTTTAAATCTGTCAGTGTAGATTTAATTTATGGCCTGCCCTTTCAAAGCGTAGCCAGCTTTCTTACCACACTGGATAAAATCATGCAGGTTGATCCTGACAGACTGTCTGTGTTCAATTATGCCCACCTGCCTACCCTGTTTATGCCACAACGACGCATCGATGAGGAAGATTTACCCTCCGCAGCTGAAAAGCTGGAGATACTGCAGGCAGTCATCCAGTACCTTACCGATAAGGGTTATGTCTACGTCGGCATGGATCACTTTGCCAAACCGGATGATGAGCTGGTTATTGCCCAGAACAAGGGACTATTATACAGAAACTTCCAGGGCTACTCCACTCACGCCGATTGCGACATGGTGGCAATGGGCACCACGGCCATCTCACAGGTGAATAATATCTACAGCCAGAATGTCCGTGATGAAGAATCCTACTATCAGATGATTGATGAAGGAAAACTGCCGTTATTACGAGGTCTTGAACTCACAGCAGATGATCTATTACGCCGAGATCTGATAAGTCAGCTTATCTGTAACTTCAGTCTGGACATGGCTCAGTTTATGACAAAGCATAATATAGAATTTGCTGACTATTTTAAAAATGAATTATCTCAACTCAGAACCATGCAGGACGACGGGCTGTTACAGCTAGATGACAAAACCATCGCTATTCTACCCCCGGGCAGATTATTGATTCGAAACATCTGCATGACCTTCGATGCACACCTGAATGACAATCAAAAAATTCGATTTTCAAAGGTTATTTAAAATCAGGGGAAAGAGGAAGGTTAAAGAGGAAAGGAAAATGGTTTATATTTCCTGTAGGTGCGAATTCATTCGCACAAGATGGTTAGAAAAAATTTCTCTGCACGATATTGTCCGAATTTGTCGAACCTACAATTCTTTTCTTTCTTTAGAGGGCTGATTGCTGGAGGCGCCCGGTTTTTAGTCTTTCCTCTTCGACGCCTCGTCAAGGCGGCCAGCAAGTCTGACAATCTGCCCCCAGTCGTAGGTCACGATATCCTGTGCATGTGCGAGGTTGTTGCGTAATGACTCCATCTCTCGTATTACCTTTTTTGCTGAGCGTCTCGACTCCAGCCCCATTATTGCCATGGTCTCATGCTTGCTGATAATAATTTTTCCTTTATCAGTCAGTTGTATACAGTCAAGCAATCTACAATGCTGTCCGCGCCGTAGTCTTTCAGCCTGCAGATTTTTTGCCTGCTGTAAACGTTCGTCAGTGAGAGCAGACCGCCAGCTATCATCAGGAAAATAAAGAGAAATGGCTTTGTTCACATCCATTTCAACAAAAGTAATAATACCGAACAACCACATTCTAAACACCGGTTTATTGAGGTCTTCACGACTGAATACACCGGCTATTTCACCAAGCACAGAAATAAAACCGTATTCCTGCAGAGTCAACACGTGAATTACATCAGAAAACGAACTCTCGACGGCAACAACCTGCCCCGGTCTGAAAACTCGCATATTTTCTCGACAGGTATTGCCGATCAGGTCATCATGCCGTGCATAAGCGATTATCACCCCCTGCTCTCTTAAACAGATCATTTCAAGATGATGCATCTCCATCATGGCCTGTACTTCCTTGCATGGGCGTGAGGCATCAAAAGATCTAACCGGCTCAGCAATGTGTTGTGCCGTAAAGGCTTCAGAGAAAAGCCTGAAAAGGTGCTCATTACCATCCTGTTCAGGATTTAATATTGATGAAGCGCCTGAATCTGCTTCTGGTTTAACTGCACTCTCCAAACTTAGTAAACATTTATGGTAGGTTTTCCATGCCCGTTTGTAGAGTGCCGTGTCACCTTCATCAAGCACTCCCAGCAAAGCACTCATTTCCTGCAGATACAACTCAGCAAATTTCACATCATGCTTGCAGATATCGCTGGCATTATCGATCAAATCAGCCAGCTTGATAGTTTTTGCACGCTGACTGGCGTGTGCAATATGCTTTTTGTCTATCGATTTCCTGGTGAGTCGATTACCGTCACCAGGTTTACTGATATCAGTCAGATTTTCGACAAGTTCTGCTACACCTGTACCAAATTCTTTTTCAACATCGTATAGCGTGGCAGGTGTATCTTCGACTACATCATGCAGCCAGGCAGCAGCAATCATTTCCTCATCATCTGTCACGGAGGCAACAATATTAGCTACAGATGACAAATGGACAGTATAGGGTTGATTGTTATATTTGCGCAGCTGATTTATACGCTTATGCGCAATGGTAGCGAATTGCTTTGCCTTTTCTACCAATGCCATAGATTTTTAAACTACAGGTTAATTAGGTCGAGCCCACGTTGAAGATCTTTCTGCAGATCATCGACATCTTCCAGACCAATAGAAAGTCTAAGCAGGTTTTCAAATACCCCCATCTCATTCCTTTGCTCGACAGTCAGACGCCCGTGTGTTGTTGTTGCAGGATGGGTGATGGTTGATTTTGTATCACCCAGATTAGCGGTAATCGAAAACAGCTTCGTGTTATCAATCACAGCCCAGGCTTCATCGCGCCCCCCTTTAACCTGAAAGGCGAGGACACCTGCTGCCGCATTTTGTTGGCTCTGTGCGAGTGCATGTTGAGGATGCGAAGGAAGGTCGGGGTAAAAAACGCGCTCAACCGATGGCTGTGCCTCCAGCCAGCTCGCTACCTTTAATGCATGCCGGCTATGTGCCTTCATTCTAATGATCAGCGTTTCCAGGCCCTTCATTTGCACCCAGGCATTGAATGGACTAAGCGACGGACCGGCACTGCGAAGAAAAGCATAAACGCTTTCTCCCACCTGCTCTTTATTACCGACGACAGCCCCACCCATGGTTCTGCCCTGGCCATCGATATATTTTGTTGAAGAATGGACAACTACATCAGCACCCAGTTTTAGCGGTTGCTGGAGCACCGGTGTGCAGAATGTATTATCTACCACCAATAAGGCCTGATTTTTATGCGCTATCTTTGCTACTGCCCTTATATCAGAGACATTACAGAGCGGATTGGATGGAGTTTCCAGAAACAGCATTTTAGTATTGTCCTGGATCGCATCACGCCATTGTGACAGGTCTGTCGAATCCACATAGGTAAAACTGAGATCAAACCGTGTCAGGATATTGTTGAACAGGATAATTGTTGAACCAAACAGGTCTCTCCCCGCTACCACATGATCGCCAGCATTCAGTAGACCCATACAGGTTGCCACGATAGCACTCATGCCTGTTGCAGTCGCAACACAGCACTCACCTTCTTCCATCGCCGCGAGTCTTTCTTCAAATGTACGTACTGTTGGATTGGTAAAGCGTGAATATATATTACCTTCCACCTCACCCGAGAACTTTGCCGCTGCATCTGCAGCACTCTTGAACACATAGCTGGAGGTCAGAAATATAGGATCAGAATGTTCACCTTCCTGAGAACGAATCTGGCCAGTGCGAACCGCACGGGTCGCTATCTTATAATCAGTATTGTCACTGTTATTTTCAGACATCAAGACACCTCTATTAATTCTGGGTAGATCAGATTGCATTCCAAATCATTCATATCAAGGCAAGGATCTCCATGACATCCTGTCATCACGGTACTTTGTACATCCCTGTACTTCGTAGCGCTATTGTGAAGATTCTTAACACAGAGAGGAACGATTTGGGATGCAAGATGAATATTCATGGATTAATAGAGTTGCCCTTCAATCGGTAAAACTCAGCTCCGTCTGGCTGGCATTGTTTTCTTTTGCCCTGGCTCTATCATTCCGTAGCTGGTTAATCATCTCAAGATAATTTTTGTCGATATCTCCGGTGATGTACTCACCATTGAAACACGATGTATCAAACTGCGTAATCTCTTTGTTGCCTTTATGCGCTGCCTTGATCAGGTCTTCCAGGTCAAGATAGATGAGTTTATCTGCCCCAATCTCTTCGCAGATTTCCTGTGAATTGCGATTATGTGCAACCAGTTCTGAGGGTGATGGCATATCAATGCCATACACATTCGGATATCTGACAGGCGGTGCAGCAGAAGCAAAATAAACACGTTTAGCCCCCGCATCCCTGGCCATTTTTATGATCTGACTGGAAGTAGTGCCTCTTACTATCGAGTCATCAACCAGCAGCACATTCTTACCCTTGAATTCCAGGTCGATCGGGTTAAGCTTTCTTCTAACAGAACGTTTACGCTCTTCCTGACCTGGCATGATAAAGGTCCTGCCTATGTAGCGGTTTTTGATAAACCCTTCCCGGTAAGTTACTTTTAACTGTTTGGCCAACTGGATGGCCGACGTCCGGCTGGTATCCGGAATAGGAATCACCACATCAATCTTTGTGTCAGCCCATTCGCGTTTGATTTTTTTCCCCAGATATACGCCGGTACGCAAACGGGTTTTATGAACTGAGATTCCATCCATTAGCGAATCAGGACGCGACATATAGACGAATTCGAAGATGCAGGGTGATGTCTGGCTCTTTTCAGCACACTGTTGTGTGTGGATAGTACCCTGCATATCAATAAAAATGGCCTCACCCGGTGCTACATCACGTACTATATCGTAAGCCAGCACGTCCAGTGCTACGCTTTCTGAAGCAACTATGTGTTCCGGTCCTTTCTCCGTATTACGACTACCATAGATCAGCGGACGAATCCCGTATGGATCGCGAAAGGCAAGTATCCCCTGCCCCACAATCAAGGCCACTACAGCATAGGCACCCCTGACACGTTTATGTACAGCAGAAACTGCCTTAAAAATATCTTGCGGTCCGAGCTGGATGCTGGAAGACTGAAGCAGTTCATGCGCAAAAATATTCAACAGCACCTCAGAGTCAGAATTGGTATTGAGGTGACGCAGATCATCTCGAAACAGTTCCTTCTGCAACTCCATGGCATTGGTCAGGTTACCGTTATGACCCAGCGCTACACCGAAAGGAGAATTGACATAAAAGGGTTGTGCTTCTGAACGTGAATCACATCCAGCGGTAGGGTATCTGACATGCCCGATTCCCATGTTCCCCTCCAGACCAAGCATATGTCGAGTATGAAAGACATCACGTACCAGCCCATTATCCTTGCGCATACACAGGCGATCGCCGTCACTGGTCACAATCCCTGCGGCATCCTGACCACGGTGTTGTAAAACAATCAGCCCATCATATAAATTCTGATTGACGACTCCACTTGAAACAATGCCGATAATACCGCACATACTGCCCTCTTTCTGCTAATGCAGGAATAAAACTAAAGTATAACCATTTATAAATATTATTCGAGGCTTTCGCTTAATATTTAAAACCCTTTAATATTTAAAACTAGACCCTATATTGGTTGGCAAAAACTGTCCTAACCACAATGCAATACCTTCAAATTGCGAAAGCAGTAGTGACTCTTTCCACCAGGGCTCTTTTGGCATACTGGACAAACCCGCCAACATCACCAATACCGCAATAATTAAAGAGCCACGTAATACTCCAAACACAACGCCAATAAATCTGTCGATACCCGACAAACCGGTACGATGAACAAGCTGAACAGCAAAATAGTTCACCACAACAAATAATATAAGTGAAATAAATATGTAGAATATCCCTTTAGTTCCCATATAAATCAAAATAAAAATTGATAATGCAACAAAAGCGATAAGCAGCGGACTTTCCTTAAACATACTTTTGTGAATCTTGGGCATTGCATTATACGGCACAGTGCTTACAAGCAGTCCGGACAGTAACAGAATTAACGGAATGATTAAAAGTATATACGGCTCTTGAGGAATTCCACCCGGTTTAAACATGAAAATAAACGAAGCAATTGTTAGTGCCGAAAGCGGAATAGGAAGACCTTTAAAATCTTCTTTAACTGATAAATCTTCAACTTGAATGTTGAAACGAGCGAGGCGTAATGCACCAAAAATTAATAAAAACGAGCTGATAACAATTCCCCCAAATCCAAACTTGATTAAATAAGCTTGATAAATAAGCATTGCCGGAGCTGCGCCAAAACTGATGGTATCCCCAAGAGAATCCAACTGCACACCATACTCGCTTGATGTACCGAGCAGCCGGGCAAATAAACCATCCAGCAAGTCAAATATTGCAGCGATTCCAATAAAATAAGCAGCAAGGATAAATTCTTTTTCGCCGGCATAAATAAGCGAAACAAAACCGGAAAAAATATTTAATGTCGTTAATGTATTTGGAATTACA
>ENA-ORDP01000108-ORDP01000108.1-marine-sediment-metagenome-genome-assembly--contig:-NODE-108-length-51948-cov-4.234348_pt1 | contig 51948 bp, 49 predicted proteins | sample MGYA00248627_ERZ508539 | MGnify/ENA primary metagenome ERZ508539 (study PRJEB26208, sample SAMN05571518) | marine sediment metagenome | biome: deep sea; feature: Hydrothermal vent; material...
AACATTATTAAACTTTTCTCTGTTCTCAGCTATATCCATATACTTAAAGGGCGTCCCTAATATTTTAATACCGTCGGCATCCAATGCCTCGGCAAGCTTAAGCGGCGTTTGTCCGCCAAATTGCAATATAACCGGAGGATTACCCTCTGCATTACAAACAGCGATAGTGTCCTCAAACGTTAAGGGTTCAAAATATAGCCTTGAAGACGTATCATAGTCGGTAGAAACGGTTTCGGGATTACAATTAAGCATAATAGAGGAGTAATTACCGTCTCTTAACGCAAAGGAACAATGGACGCAACAATAATCGAACTCAATACCCTGACCTATTCTGTTAGGACCGCTTCCCAAGATTATTACTTTCTTGTCTTCCAACGGTTTAATTTCGTTAAACTTGTCGTAGGACGAGTACATATAAGGCGTAGCCGCATCAAATTCACCGGCACATGTATCTACTTTTTTATATACTCTTACTATATTATTTTTATCACACATTTCATATATAATTTTTTCCTTATTTTTAATCAAGGATAAAACATCTTTATCTTTTCTTAAGTATTCTTCGGGCGGAATATGCCTGCCATCGCTCTTTCTTGTAATCATTTTTGCAATAATTCTATTTGAAAAACCCAATTCCTTTGATTCCCTTAAAAGTTCTATATCTTTTTCCGGATTTATGCTAAAAAATAGTTTTTTCTCCTGCTCCACTATAAGTCCAATCTGATTGATGAATAGTCTGTCTATTTTAGAAAATTCATATATCTCATTGACGGTAAAACCTACCCTTAGGGCATCGGCTATTAAAAATAATCTCCTATAATCGTTATTTTCTATAAAAGATTTTATTTCCTCTTTTATTGCCGGGATATCCCGTCTAATTTCTACTTCGTCATAAGTTAAATCAAGCCCGTAAAGCGATTCTATCCCGTAATAACCGTTTTCTAAAGACCTCGCCGCTTTTTGAATGGATTCGCAAAGTGTTCTCCCTATCGCCATTACCTCGCCAACCGATTTCATATGCACCGTTAGAGTGCTATCCGTCTGCGGAAACTTCTCGAAGGTAAACCTCGGCATTTTCGTTACCACATAATCAATGGACGGCTCAAAGCATGCGAGGGTTTTCTTTGTTATATCGTTGGTAATTTCATCTAAGGTGTAGCCCACAGCAAGCTTAGTGGCTATTTTAGCGATTGCAAAACCCGTCGCCTTTGAAGCTAAGCTCGAACTCCTTGAAACCCTCGGATTCATCTCTATAACATAGGCATCGTCGGAATCGGGATCTAAAGCGAATTGAATGTTAGAGCCTCCGGTCTCTACGCCGATCTCCTTCATTATCTTTATAGAATAATCGCGAAGTTTCTGCAGATCCTTGTCGTTTAAGGTCTGTACCGGAGCAACTGTAATAGAATCACCCGTATGAATACCCATAGGGTCGATATTTTCGATGGAACACACTATTATGGTATTTTTATTTTTATCCGTCATGACTTCAAGCTCGACTTCTTTAAACCCTATGACTGATTTTTCTATCAATATTTCATTAATGGGGCTTGCATTTATGCCGTTTTGAGCAAATTCGGCAAACTCGTAAGTATTATATGCTATTCCGCCGCCCGTCCCTCCAAGCGTAAAAGACGGTCTTATAATTACCGGAAAACCTATTTCCTTTTGGACTCTATAAGCCTCTTCCATGTTGGTGGCAAAACCACCCTGCAAAACCGGAATGCCTATTTTTTCCATGCTTCTCTTGAAATATTCCCTATCCTCCGCCTTTTTAATTGCGTCTATATTTGCTCCGAGGATATTTATCCCGTATTTTTGTAAAACCCCCGCTTCGTGAAGTTCAAGCACGAGATTGAGTGCCGTCTGTCCGCCTAATACAGGCAGTATGCTATCGGGCCTCTCTTTCTCGATAATCCTAACGATAAAATCCATCGTGAGGGGTTCTATGTAAGTTTTATAGGCATAATCCGGATCGGTCATAATGGTGGCAGGATTAGAATTGACAAGGACTACTTTATAACCCTCTTCGACCAACGCCTTTGTACCTTGGGTTCCGGAATAATCAAATTCCGCCGCTTGTCCGATAATGATCGGGCCGGAACCTATTATTAAAATTTTCTTGATATCCGTTCTTTTAGGCATAATTTTATTTTTTTATATATATAAATTACGATCGTTCTGAAAAAACCCCGTTAAATTGTCTTCGGCTATCTCTTTAAGAGCACATAGATATTCGCTTTCCGTTATCTTTCTGTTTATAGAAATATCATAAACCGCTTTATACGCAGGAAAATACTGACTCATAAGGCTTATCGGCACGTTACCGCCAATCTCTTCCGCAATGAATTTAAAAGAATCCGCGTATCCGCTAATACCGTTCGGCAAAACGAGATGCCTCGCCAAAAGACCGGAAACCGCAATGCCGCAGTCATTTACCTTAAGTTCTCCAACCTGATCATACATGATTTTTAACGCTCTCCTATTGACGATGACATAATCGGCTACGCCGGAATACTGCAACGCATATTTATCGTCGGAATATTTTATATCCGAAAGATATATATCTATAATGCCGTCCAAAAGATACAGTAACTTTTCTTCTTCATACCCGGAACTATTATAAACGATCGGGATTTTTAAACCTTGATTTTTAGCTAAAAAAATTGCCTCTGCTACAAAAAACATATAATGCAAGGATGTAACGAGATTAATATTGTTAGCCCCTTTCTCCTGCAATTTAAGCATACCTTCGGCAAGTCCCGAGGCATCGTAAATTTTTCCCGTGCAATATCTGCTTATAGGATAGTTTTGACAAAACTTACACTTTAAAGAACAACCGCTAAAGAATACCGTTCCCGAACCGTTTTTACCCGATATCGAAGGCTCTTCGCCAAAATGTAAATTCATACTCGCTATCTTTAATACACCGGCCGCTCCGCATAACCCCTTCTCCCCCTCAAATCGCTTTGCCCCGCATTTGCGCGGGCATAGTTCACAGCCCTCCGTTAAATCGTAAAGCCCGTCTATTTTTGAACGAAATACCGTGTTGGAAAGATTTACATATGACGGAATACGTTCTGCCTTCATTTTATTTTCTTAAACATAAATCTTTAAATTCCGTGAAGAGGTACCTTGAATCTCTGGTACCGGGAGAACTCTCCGGGTGATATTGCACTGAAAACGCACTGAGATTTTCGTTCTTAATACCCTCCACGGTATTATCGTTAAGACTTATATGCGTAAGTTCGGTATTCTCAACATTTGTTGAATTACTCCCGGTCTTAAGCAAATCAACACAAAAACCGTGATTTTGCGACGTAATTTCCACCCTTTCCGTCTTTAGATTCTTAACCGGATGATTTATTCCGTGATGTCCGAATTTTAGCTTGTAAGTGCTAAAACCGAGAGAACGGGCTAGTATCTGATGTCCCAAGCAAATCCCAAGGATAGGCTTCTCGCCTAACAGGCTTTTTAAGGTTTCTGTCTCTTCTTGCATCGTTTCGGGATCGCCGGGTCCATTCGACAAAAGAATACCGTCCGGCTCGGTCGAAAGTATATCTCTTTTAGAGAAATTATACGGAACAACCGTAACATTGGCATTCAACTCGTTCAGACATCTTATCGTGTTATATTTTACCCCGTAATCTATGACGGTTACTTTAAATTCCGGAGAATTAACCCTGCTTTCGTAGGCATTTTCGGTAGAAACACCGGAAACAAGATTTAGTCCCTCCATTTTAGGCAATGAGTTTAACCTTCCCCTTATATAAGTAATTCCGGCTTCTTTCGGGGCGATATACGCATTTAACTGCCCTTCGTCTCTAAGCAAGATAGTCATGTATCTCGTATCTATGCCGGAAATTACTGGATATCCGAAAGAGTTGATAAACTCCGACAAGCCTCTTGAAGCACTGTGATGCGAAAAATCTCCCGTATAATTCTTAGTAACAAGGCCGGAAACCCATACCCTGTCGGATTCAGAATCAATATCGTTTATTCCGTAGTTGCCTATCATAGGATACGTCATAACAACAATCTGGCCGCTATAAGACGGGTCGGTAATTAATTCCTGATAGCCGTTCATGGCCGTATTAAACACAGCTTCTCCACCGGATTCGATAACATGCCCTTCATATAGCCCCTCGTAATAATTCCCGTTATCCAACATGATTATAGCTTTTTCTTTCTTGGAATCAGTCATAAAAATCAAACCCGTATACTATATAAAATTTTGCTATTATTAGATTATTGATTAATAGAAATCAAATTTCCCCCGACTATTACGCCGGTTGGAATGCCCGTAAATTTCTCGCCTATAAATGGGGAATTCTTGCTCAAGGATTTAACTTTATCCCTTGTGAATCTCCAGTTTTTTTGAATATCCACAATCGTAATATCGGCTAAAAACCCGTTCTGCAAAGAGCCCCTGTTTCCTAAATTTAAAATTTTAGCCGGATTAAGCGACATTAACGCGGCTATATCCGACAAAGAGAGCTTATTCTCGCGATAAAGCCTCAATGTTAGCGGCAGTGACGTCTGAAGGCCTATAATTCCGAAAGGCGCGCCGTCCAGCGTGGTATTCTTCTCGCTTTCGCTATGCGGAGCATGGTCTGAGGCTATGACGTCTATGGTCCCGTCTGCCAGCGCTTCTTTTATTGCCGCGACGTCCTCCTTTGTCCTTAACGGCGGATTCATCTTAGCATTGGTATTATACATTAATAATGAATCTTCCGTAAGGGTAAAATAATGGGGACACGTCTCGCACGTAATTTTTATTCCGTCCTTTTTTGCCCGCCTTATTATGTCGACCGAACCCGCCGTGGAGACATGTGCTATATGAGCGTTTGCACCGTAATATCCTACAAGCATAACATCCCTTGCCGTGCCTATTTCTTCTGCAATATAAGGAATGCCCTCGACTCCAAGCCGCTCGGATATAACACCCTCGTTCATTACTCCCTTACCGCGAAGCTTTGTATCCTCACTATGAAATATTACCGGCAAATCAAAAGTCCGGGCATACAATAACGCCCTGCCCATAAGGGCGCTGTCTTCTACCGAATTTCCATCATCGCTTAACGCGACCGCACCGGATTCTTTGAGTTCCCCCATGTTAGATAACGAGGTGCCGGATAGCCCCTTAGATATAGCCCCTATCGGAAACAGGTTAATTAAATTAAGGCTATCGGCCTTATTACTCAAAAATATATTTACCGATTTGGAATCATTTACCGGATTAGTATTAGACATACAGCAGATAGACGTAAAACCGCCTGCTATTGCCGCTTCCATTCCGGATTTTACGGTTTCCTTATATTCGAAACCCGGCTCACGCAAATGAACATGCATATCTATTAAACCGGGTAAAATTACCGAATTTTTTACGTCTATGACCTTAACATCTCTTGTTTTATACTCCGGAGGCGCATCTCTTATGACCCCCGCTTCGATATAAATATCCCTTTTTACCTCCGTTTTAGTAACGGGGTCGACTACTATACCGTTTTTTATAAGCAAACTTTGCATATCAGTGAATATAATATATTTATTCGATATATTTAAGTTTAATTTTTTTGACGACTAAGCAAAATATAAAGACATGCCATTCTGATTGCCACGCCGTTTTCAACCTGCTTAAAAATATGCGTTTTATTATCGTCTATTATGCTTCCCGCTATCTCCACGTCGCGGTTTACCGGCCCGGGATGTAAAATCTTAACATCCTTTGCCGATAGAGATAAAAGCGACGGCGTTAACTGAAAAAAATTCCTATATTCTTCTATTGACGGAATAAAATGGTAGCTCGCCCTTTCTTTTTGGATTCTTAGCATTATTATGACATCGGCATATCGAAGTGCCTCCTCCATGCTCTCTGCAATTCTCACGTTTTTTAGTTCGATCAACTTCGGCAAAAGGGAATGCGGTCCATATAGGCAAATTTCCGCTCCCAATTTAGCAAATCCGTATATATCCGACCTTGCAACCCTCGAATGGCAAATATCGCCTATAATGGACACTTTTAAGGATTTAATATCTCCCTTTTCTTCCATAACCGTCATAATATCCAAAAGACACTGAGTAGGGTGTTCGTTAGTGCCGTCACCGGCATTTATAACGGATGCCTTTGTAACCTCGGATACAAAATATGCCGCCCCCGATTCCCCGTGCCTTACCACAAAAACATCAGGATTCATTGATTCAAGGTTAAGTATCGTATCCCTGAGGCTTTCGCCTTTAATAACGGAACTCTGAGAAACGGCAATGTTTAGTGAGTCTGCACTCAGCCTTTTCTGTGCAATCTCAAATGACAATCTCGTTCGCGTGGACGGCTCATAAAAAAGATTTATTGCGGTTTTTCCTCTCAGGGTCGGAACTTTTTTTATACCCTTTAACGATACTTTTTTAAACTCCTTGGCTATTTCTATAAAATGATGAATATCGGATGCGGTAAGGTCGTTAATAGAAATGAAGTCTTTTTTATTAAAGCTCATCATCAAAGATAAATATTATTTTTCGGTAATTTTTTCTACAAATATTTCTTTATTTAAAACATTTACATGTATCGTCTCATCTTTTCCTACCTTGATTTTTTTTCCCGTAAAATCCGGACATATCGGCAACTCCCTGCCGCCTTTGTCTATAAAAACCGCAAGTCTGATTCTCTCCGGCCTCCCAAAATCAAAAATCTCGTCAATAGAAGCCCTGACCGTTCTACCGCTGCTTATGACATCATCTACCAATATTATCTCTTTACCATTAATATCGAATGGTAATTCCGTAGCGTCGACGGTTTTTTTAACGGTGAGCGGATCGTCCCGATATAGCGTCATATCCACGTATCCCATATCACAGCCTATATTGAAACGCTTGAGTATAGCATCCCTAACCAAGGCAGCAAAAGGCACTCCCCCGCTCTTTATCCCCACTATAAGGACATCGTCGAAATTAATCCGAGACTTTAAAATGCTATCTAAAAATTTATATAGAATTAAATCCGTTTCTTTTTTGTTTAATAATATTTTCTTCTCCAATTCTAAAAAATCACCCTATTTTATTTTTTAAAACTACAATCGGGAATTATCTTTAAAAAACGCTTGTAGCGAATATCAAAATGATTTTTAGGATTCCACGAAAAATAAATCATAAACGCTTGACCAACAATATCCTTGTACGGAACAAAACCCCAGTATCTGGAGTCGAAACTATTGTCCCTGTTGTCTCCCATAACAAAAAGCTCACCCTTGGGAACTACGATCGGACCGTAGTTATCCCTCGGCGAATCATAAGAAGGGAGCATCTTTTTCGACGTCCACTCCGTATATTTGCATTTAAAAATATGATTATTTATATAAACTCTGTTATTGATAATCCTGATTTTATCACCGGGTGTTCCAACCACCCTTTTAATAAAATCTATTCCGGGTTGCAGATTATATTTTCTTGCATAAGGATACTTAAATACTATGACTTGCCCTGTCATGGGGCGGGATACCGGAATGTCTATTTTTGCGAAAGGAATATGAATACCATAGGTAAATTTATTTACTAATATATGATCTCCGGGTATAAGGGTAGGCTCCATTGAACCGGAAGGTATTTTAAAAGCCTGCACTACAAATGTCCTGAATATTAAAGCAACGATTATAGCTATCGCTATCGCTTTAAAATAATCCCACAGCGTGTGTTTGTCCATATTTTAACTTTTAATATTTAAGAGAATACCTAAAGCTTCATTTACAAACTGTTAAATTATACCAATTTTTTCTTTTCAAGTCTATAAATAAACCCTGTTATTAAATTATATTTTCAATATCGAAAGGAAGGCTTCCTGCGGTATTTCGACAGACCCGATATTCTTCATCTTTTTCTTACCCTCCTTCTGTTTTTCCAAAAGCTTCCTCTTTCTCGTAATATCGCCTCCGTAACACTTGGCAAGGACGTTCTTCCTCAACGCCTTGATTTCTTCCCTTGCTATAATCTTTGACCCTATCTGCGCTTGAAGGACCACCTCGAACATTTGTCTGGGTATCAACGTTATTAACTTTTCCACGATATTTCTCCCGCGGAAATAAGCTTTGTCCTTGTGAACAATCATGGACAAAGCGTCAACAGGATCTTTATTGACTAAAATTTCTAACTTTACCATGTCCGCCGGCCTATACCCCTTAAACTCGTAATCAAACGAAGCATAGCCCTTAGACAAAGATTTAAGCTGATCGTAAAAATTAAGAACTATTTCCGATAAAGGCAAATCGTAAACAAGCTGAACTCTGTTCTTGGTTATATATTTAAGCTCTATCTGCAGCCCCCTTTTGTCGACGCATAAGCTTATTATTCTTCCCAAAAATTCGGAAGGAACATAAATATTCGCCCTTATGAAAGGCTCCTCTATGCGCACTACTTCCTGTGCCGGTATCTCTTTTGAAGGAGGAAATTTCATGGGGTTAAGGGTCGGCTTTACTTCGCCTTTTACGGTAATTATATTATAAAGAACGGTAGGAGACGTAGATATAAGGCTTAAACCATACTCCCTCTCCAACCTCTCGACTACTATTTCCATATGCAAAAGCCCTAAGAAACCGCACCTAAAACCAAACCCGAGGGCAAGCGAATTCTCCAATTCGTAAGAAAATGACGGGTCGTTAAGTTTTAATTTCTCTATTGAGTCTTTAAGCTCTATATAATCCTCGGAATCTATCGGATAAATACCTGCGAATACCATCAGATTAGGTTCTTTAAAACCGGGCAAATGTTCCTTGGCTGGGTTATTTTTTAGCGTAACGGTATCGCCTATTTTAAACCTGCAGGCATCTTTTATATTAGCTATTACAAACCCGACTTCTCCGGCGGACAGACTATCCAACTCCTTCATATGCGGATCATAGACACCCACTTTTTGAACCTCGTAAGAAAAGCCGGAGTGCATTAAAAGTATAACATCCCCGCGAGAGACCTTGCCGTCAAATACCCTAATGAGCGCTATAATGCCCCTGTATGAATCGAACCAGGAATCGAAGACCAAAGCCTTAAATGGGAACAGCGGATCGCCTTGCGGCGGAGGTATGATATTTATAACCGACTCTAGTATCTCTTTTATTCCTATACCCTCTTTCGCGCTTGCCAGTATAGCGTTGCCTGCTTCGATACCTACGACGTCCTCAATCTCTCTTTTGGTTTTTTCGGGATCCGCGCTGGGTAAATCTATTTTATTGATAACGGGAATAATCGCCAAATTCATATCGGAAGCCATATAAACATTGGCGAGGGTCTGAGCCTCCACGCCCTGCGTTGCATCTACGACAAGAAGCGCCCCTTCGCACGCGGCTAAAGATTTTGATACCTCGTAAGAAAAATCAACGTGTCCCGGGGTATCAATTAAATTAAGCACATAGGATACACCGTTACAATTATAATTTAATCTGACTGTCTGTGCCTTTATGGTAATTCCTCTTTCGCGCTCAAGATCCATGTTGTCTAAAAATTGAGACACCTTTTCTCTTGCGGTAATTGCTCCGGTAAAATCAAAAAACCTGTCTGCAAGCGTGGATTTGCCGTGATCTATATGGGCTATAATAGAAAAATTTCTAATATTTTTGATTTCCATTGATGAGATGATTTATATGATGGATAAGATTATAGTCGTAAGCAAAATCATAAGCCGAGTTCTGTCTCAAGGTCGGTCATTTCTCTTTGCAAACAACCCGAAGGCATATGGGGCGAGCAGCCCCTACCTTCCTATTTGTTCTTGCTCCTGACGGGGCTTGCCATAGGCACTATTTACATAGCACCTAAGTGAGCTCTTACCTCACTATTTCACCCTTACCGTATATTAAACTTCAAATTCGATACGGCGGTATATTTTCTGTTGCGCTTTCCTTAAAGTTACCTTTACCGGTATAAAACGGCGTCATGCTCTGTAGAGCCCGGACTTTCCTCAAAAAACATTAATTTTTGCCTTTTGCGACCGACTGCTTTTGCCTACGACTAATGTTTAATTGTAGCAATTTACAACTTTTTCGTCAATCTATTTGTGGGTCGCCTCATCTATCGCCAAATTAGCTAATTTATCCGCTTCCTTGTTTAATTCTCTTGGAATATGAGTAAATTTAGCCGAATCCGCCTTTATATCCTCAAGCAGTTTTTTTGATTTCTTATAGAGAGGCAATATATTTGTGCTTTTAACCGAATATGCGCCGTTCATCTGTCTTACAAGCAGCTGCGAATCCGAAAAAAAAGCTATTTCCAACGGTAACTTACCATCTGTATTTACCGCACTCTTCAAATAACGAAGCGCAATAATCAGAGCCATATATTCCGCTTCGTTATTTGTCGCAATACCCAAATATTCTCTTAAAGAAATTATGGGAACGGCAGCATTTTTACCTACGGGCGAAGATACGTTAAGGAGCACGATACCCGCACCGGATTTGCCCGGATTGCCCCTTGACGCCCCGTCGATATAAACTACCATTGCCATATATATATTTTCCGCCTTATTTTTTTTATTTTAATCCCGCCGCCTCCGCAGGCAAAGATGCTTCTATATAAAGTATCCTTGAACAAATCGGGCACTGCATAAACACGTTTCCGGATATAAGTTCGTTAAACTGCTGGGGAGGAAGCATCCTGTAACATCCGGTACATGCTCCGGATTCCATTACCGAGGCTATTGCCGGAAATCCTTTATTTTTTCTTACCGTCTCGTATATATTCAAATAATTCTTTTTAATCTTGCTCTTTACGGATTCTCTTTTATCGACAAAGCCTTTTTTAATAGCGTAGCATTCTTCCTCTTTCCCTTTGTATTCTATGTTTTTATCCGATAAATCATTTTCTATTTCAGCAATTTCTTTTTGCATAGCCGTTATTTTACCGACTAACGATTCTTTGTCCTCCATGCATGCGAGCGATTCATCATCTAACTGCTTTTTGAGGATTTCATTGTCTTTTATAGACTTCTGAATCGCATTATACTCTTTATTGGTTTTTATGAGCTTCTGCGTGTCTTTCATTTTAATCATTTTGCCTTCGCATGATTTTATATCAAGTTCCGCGGCATCTGCTTTTTTACTTATCTCCATTAATTCTTCGTTAAGCTTTTCCATATCTATTCTTTTTGTGTCTAAAAGATGTTCCGCCCCCTCTATCTCCTTAAATTTTTCCTTGAGCATATCCTCTAACTTCAGTAATTCCAAATCGATATTCTGAATATCCACAATAAAAGAAATCTGTTCGTTCAAAGTTCTCCCCCTTTATTATATTTTATATTTAAAAAACGGATTATTTTCATAAACATTTTCAATTACCGGTACGTCTAACTCTTCAGATAGTATCTCTCGAACGATACCGGAAAAATACCTTTCCGTATCAAAGTGAGATAATTCTATCACACATATTCCGCTGTTGTTCGCCTTAATTGCCTTGTCGTGAGTTAATTCCGAAGATATGATAACATCACTGCCGGATTTTACGACTTCGTCAATAAATGAAAATCCGCTTCCCGAAACAACGGCGACTCTTTTTATTTTTCTATTTAGATCTCCGCAATAATTTATAAAAATCGGAGAAAATAATGTCTGTATTTTGTCCAAAAGAACGCTAAAGAACATTCCGTTTTTAAAATCTCCGACGGCACCCATGCCTTCCGAGCTACTGCCGCCAAAATCGTAAACAGGATATAAATCGTACGCCATTTCTTCATACGGATGAACTTTTTTCATCTCGCTTACGGCCTTTTTTATAAATCTTTCGTCTATTAAAAGTTCCAATTTAGATTCATCGGCAAAAGAGGTTTTCATACAACTTCCTATAAATGGATTTGAACCGGGGAGTGGTTTAAATGAACCCTTGCCCCTTGTTTCGAAAGAGCAATTTTCATAATTTCCTATTTTTGGATTACCATATGCGAAAAGAACGTCTCTTACGGTTTTGACATAACCCTTAGGAATAAAAACCGACAACTTATAAAGTTTTCTCTTGCGGGGTATCAAAGGGGAGGGTTCTTTTATTCCAAGCTTATTTATCATAAACCTGCTCATTGAATAGACGGATGAATCAAAATTAGTATGCATAGAATAAACGCATATATTATTTTTTATGAGAATACTTAAAATATTTCCGCTTTTTGAATCTAAATCCATTGAACGTAGCGGGTGAAAAAAAACCGGATGATGAGTTAGAATAAGATTAAAAGAACGACTTATCGCTAAATCAATACATTTATCGGAAATGTCTAATGACGTTAGAACGCCTGAAAGGGGAGCGTCTGCCTGTTTTATTTGAAAACCCGAATTATCCCACTTCTCCTGAAGACGAAGCGGGATTAGATTCTCTAACTTACCTATTGCATCCTTTATAAATAATGGCATTTTAAAATGGTGGGCCCACCCGGGTTCGAACCAGGGACCAACCGGTTATGAGCCGGCCGCTCTACCAGCTGAGCTATAGGCCCTAAATCTACTACTTTGCAAATGTTTTAAGCCTCTTGGAGCGGCTCGGATGTCTGAGTTTTCTGAGAGCTTTAGCCTCTATCTGCCTAATTCTTTCTCTTGTAACCCCGAACTCCTGGCCTACTTCCTCAAGCGTATGATCAGACTTTATCCCTATACCGAATCGCATTCTCAAAACTTTTTCTTCTCTTTCCGTAAGTGTCGATAAAACTTTTCCGGTCTGATCTTCAAGATCCGCATTTATTGCGGATTCTAACGGAAGAACTGTCGTTTTATCCTCGATAAAATCTCCAAGATGCGTATCTTCTTCTTCGCCTATGGGAGTTTCCAGCGAAATAGGCTCCTTGGCTATCTTTAAAACTTTTCTTACCTTGTCTATAGGAAGATCCATTCTCTCAGCAATTTCTTCCGGAACAGGCTCCCTTCCTATCTCCTGTACTAAAGCCCTTGATGTCCTGATTAATTTATTTATAGTTTCTATCATATGAACCGGAATCCTTATGGTTCTTGCCTGATCGGCAATTGCCCGAGTTATTGCCTGCCTTATCCACCATGTAGCGTATGTAGAAAATTTATAACCCCTTTTATATTGAAACTTTTCTACCGCTTTCATGAGTCCTATATTACCTTCTTGGATAAGGTCCAAAAATTGAAGGCCCCTATTTGAATATTTTTTTGCAATAGACACGACAAGCCTTAAATTGGCCTCTACAAGCTCGGTTTTTGCAACCTTCGATTTTTCTTCTCCGATTTTAATAGCTTCGACTATTGTTTTAAGTTCATCCTTGGGGACGCCCACATCTTCTTCGGACGCCACTATTTTTGACATATATTCTTTTATAAGCTTATTTATACTTTCTATTCGCTTATGTTTCTGTGATTTCGACTGCTGACTCTTTTCGTTCTTATTACTCAAAGTCGATTCAAGTTCTCTTATATTTTCTTCATATTCTATAATTTTCAGATTTTGATTTTTAAGCCTAACTATAACTTTATCGGTTATCTTTTTTTTAAGTCTTAACTCCTTAATATAAGCAAGTATCTTTTTTTTCGTATCTATAGACAAGTTTTTAGGGCTTATCCTCGGGATAGTCCTTGCCGTACCCTCGGAATCTGCGTCCTTGACGGAAAAATTATTCTCGTTAGAACAGTTTACCGTGTTGTCGCTTGAACCGATTTTATTGAAGGATTCCGAATATTTTTTGTCTTTTTTTAATTTTTTATTAATGCTGACTACTTTTAACTTAAAATCGGTAAAGCCTATCTCCTTCTTGATTTTTTCAATAATCGTAAGGACCCTGTCTATCGATTTCTCAATATCTTTATCGCTTGGAAAATCTACGTCGTCGAAATCTGAAATAACACCGGTAATATTAATCTCCTGACTCTTTAATCTATCCCCTATAGATATAATCCATTTAATCAGCACATCGGAATTTAATACGGAAGAGAAAATCTCTCCTTCTCCCTCTTCAATACTCTTTGCTATTTCTATCTCTCTTTCACGGGTAAGCAAAGAAACGGAGCCCATTTCTTTTAAATACATTCTTACGGGGTCGTTTGTCTTAAGGGATAAATCTTCCGCCTCTACCACTTCCTCGCTTATTGTTTCGTCATGAATAAACTTAGAATGAGGATTTTTCCTCTTATTAAAAATGGTGGAGGAGTTCCTGTCCAACTCAATATCCTTTTCCCCAAGCATGCTTATAAGGTCGTCGATTTGATCCGGCGATATTAAATCTTGAGGTAAAATATCGTTAAAATCGTTATAAGTCAACCTGCCGACTTGCTCTTTTGCTTTTTCGATGCTTTGTTTAATTATTTTATTCTCCAATTTTTTATCCTTTAAGATATCATAGACCGCTGCTTTGACAGACAGCCCTTCATTGTCCTTATACTCATCATTTATGTTTGCGTTTTTTTTGTTCATGTTATAAATTTTTTCTCTCAGAAGCCGCAGATTTTTCTTTGAAAATCCCTTGAAATATATTTCAATCTGCTAATTTCTTTAAGCCTCGATAACCTGCCGACTTCATCCAGCGAACCGCTTTTAATTTCGCTTGAAAGACCGCCGCACGTTTTATTAATATTATCTACTTTTAATTTAATAATAAGTTTTTTAAAGTCTTCCCTTCCGTTTTTATCATCGTTTTCATCGCTTAACAATAAACTCGAATAATATATTTTACCCCATTTCGAGCTATTTTCCATTTTAGAAACTACTTCTTCGAATTTAGTCGTTTTTTCTTTAACTATGCCGCCCGCTAACCCTTTTTTCACTTCTTTAATTATATATACGGCATCTTTATCAGAAAATTCTTTAATTATATCATCATTAATATATTCTGTCAATATGGGATCGCAAAATATCCTCCCGATTATCAGGTCTTCTATGCTCAGCTCCTTTTTTTGAAAAGCAGTCGGGGGATTGGACGTAAAACGACTCTTCGAGTAAACGCCCGATTCGAATGATTCTTTAGAATAAATATAATCTCTTATTGCATTCTCTTTCAACCCGAGCCTATTCGCCAGCAAATTTATATAATGAGAAAGTACAATATTATTATCTATCTTCTTTAAAAAGGGAGCGACTTCCTTTAAGACAGATATTTTTCTTTTAAGTCTCTTTATACCGTCTTCATTAGGAATTATACCACTATTTTCAATTTTTTCCATATAATAATCCAGAACAAAATCCACGGGGGGCTTTTTATCGTTCGTTACTAATTTAATAAGACCGTCTCGTCCGTATTTTCTCACAAAACTATCGGGGTCGCTATCGTCGTTTAAGCATACGGCATATATGTTTTTGTCCGCACCGTCCATAAAATCTAAAAATAATTCCATACCCCTGTTTATAGCATTAATGCCGGCTTTATCGCCGTCATAAAGCAGAATAATTTCATCGCATAATCTTGATAGGTTCCTTATATGATTTTTGGATAGCGCAGTCCCCATTGTCGCTACTACGTTTTTTATACCCTTGGAATAAAGCATTATCATGTCAAAGTAGCCTTCAACCACAAAAACGGCATTATCCTTTTTGATAAAAGGCATGGCTTTATCTAAACCGTACAACGTGTTACTTTTTGCGAAAATCTTGGAATTATTGGTATTGATATATTTCGGAACATTATAGGAAGAGAGTCCCCCTGCATGCTGCGAGACTACTCTGGCGGCAAATGCAATAGGGTCTCCGGCTCTATCCATTATGGGAATGATAAGCTTATTGACAAACCTATCGTAATATCCGGCATTCTGTCCCGATTTTTTAAATAATAACCCTATATCTGCAGCAATGCTTAAATCTGCCTTATTATTTAATAAAAGCGTTGTCAAACCGTTTTCCAACCCGGCAAACCCTAATTTAAAATCCCCTGCCGTATTTTCGTCTATGCCTCTTTCTTTGAGATATTTAATAATATGCCGGCTTCCGGAGAGATATACAAAAAGATTTTCATAGTAAAAGTTTAAAGCAAGATTAAGAATTTTTTTGATCCCGTTTTCGCTTTCTTCGTTTTTATCCGATTTATAAAATTTTGTGTTTTCTATCGGCACATTATACTTTTTTTTAAGATAATCCATCACTTCCCCAAACGATTCTCCCTTTATATCTCTTAAAAAGTTTATAACATTACCGCCTTTGCCACACCCGAAACAGTAATAAAGCCCCTTTGACTCACTAACATGAAATGAAGGCGTTTTTTCAGAGTGAAAAGGACATAACCCGGCATAACTCCTACCGGATTTTTTGAGCTTAACAAATCCGGATATTTCATCGACTATATTTGCATAAGACAAAACGGCTTCGATATTACTATCCATAATTAATAAAATTTATTGATATACGGGATTAAAATCTTTCCTGTTTTAAGCAGGTACGGAACGAGGCTGCGAGACTTATAAGCACCAAAATAGCTTTTTGCCGGAGAAAATGAAAAAATAAAATACAAGATTATACCTAAAAATACAAACGTCTTAATCCCGGCAAAAAAAAACCTCCGATACGATTAAGCAAGCCGAGATTAATTAATTTCATAAATTTGGTTAATAATGCGGATATTACAGCAAAAAAAACCATTATTACAACAAAAAAGGCAATGAAAATAAGTATTTTAGTAATAATTTCGTTGTGAAATATTTTAATATAATCATAACCGGACGTGCCGGTTAAGATATATACGGCATAACCGGAACCGAAAAAAGCAATAAAAAGCCCGCCTAAGGATAGAGCCTCCTTTATAAGTCCTCTAAAAAACCCCCTTATCATAACTGCGGCAAATATAATTAAAAAAAATATATCTATGTAACTCATAAAACCTTAATTAATAATGATAATATTTCTTTTTTGAATTTCTTTTTCTTGACGCTGCGGCTTTTTTCTTTTTCTTGACGCTCGGTTTTTCGTAATGCTCTCTTTTTCTGATTTCTGAAAGAATTCCTGCTCTCTCGCAGGATTTCTTAAACCTTCTTAACGCACTTTCAAAAGACTCATTTTCCTTAATTTTAACTATAGACAAACCTATTTTTTCGCCTCCTTTTGCAACTTTATGTTTACATTATGTATGCTAACTTATAGTATCATATATTTCTTACTACTTTGTCAACCGATAAATTTTATCTTGATTTTTTTTCGTCTAATCCGGAAATACCTTCCCGCCCTTTTAATTCGCTTATTATGGCAAAAAAATCTACTTCCGAATATACCGACATTACTATATAAAAAAATATTAAATCGGCCAATTCGTACACTATCTTATCTTTATCCCCGCTTATCACCGACAAGATCACCTCTAAGGATTCCTCTTGAAGTTTTTTCCCTATTTTTTCCGCACCGGCGTTTAAAAGCCTTGCAACGTAAGATTTATTCGGATCTGTCCCTTTTCTACTTGCGATAAGGTCATATAATAATTTAAGCGAATAAAATAATTCTTTATTGTTATTATCGATTTTCCGTTCATCTTGATTTCGGCTATTATTTTTTGCAATTAAACTATTATTTACTTTAGAATAAAAGCAGGTCCTATGACCTGTATGGCATGCAACGCCTTTTTGAACTACCTTGAGCAAAATACTATCGCCGTCGCAGTCAAAAAATATCTCCTTTATGCTCTGAATATTGCCGGAAGTTTCACCTTTTTTCCAAAGTTTATGCCTTGACCTTGAAAAATAATGGGCTACACCGGTTTCGACGGTTTTTTTCAACGCTTCTTCGTTCATAAAGGCAAGCATCAGGACTTCTCCTGAAAAATAATCCTGCGCGACCGCAGGAATAAGACCGTCAAGCTTGGAGAAATCAATCTGTTTTAAAAATAAATCTACCCCGTTCATAATTTTCTACCGTTCCAATCTTTTATTTAGTTGTGCTATAACCTTACCTGTATCCCTTTGGATTTTAAATATTTTTTTATCGGAATAATGCCTGTTTTCTTATAATGAAATATTGATGCGGCTAAAGCGGCACCTGCACCGGCTTTTACAAAAACCTCCTCTATGTCCGCCTCATCTTCTGCCCCTCCGGAAGCTATGACCGGGATTTTAACGCTTTTAACCACTGAGGAAGTCAAATTTATTTCATAACCGCTCCCGGTTCCGTCTCTATCCATACTCGTTAAAAGTATCTCGCCTGCGCCGCGGTTATATACCTCCTTTGCCCATTCTATCGCATTAATACCCGTATTGTTTCTTCCTCCATAAGTAAAAACAAAATATTCTTCTCCGACCTTTTTCGCATCTATCGCTATCACTATTGTAGACGATCCAAATTTTTTTGCCGCAATATCTATCAGATCCGGCTTTAAAACTGCGGCAGTGTTTATAGAAACCTTGTCGGCTCCGCTATTCAACAAATTCCTTATGTCTTCCACATCGGAAATGCCTCCGCCTACGCTAAAAGGAATAAATATATTCTTAGAAATCTCTTCGACGAGTTTAAGTATAGTCTTCCTTTTTTCGTGGGAAGCCGTAATATCTAAAAACATGAGTTCGTCTGCAAGTTCGTCGTTATATCTCTTCGCAAGCTCTATGGGATTTCCGGCTATTCGCAGTCCTTCGAAACGGGTACCCTTAACGACCTCGCCGTTCTTAATATCAAGACACGGTATTATTCTTTTAGCAAGCATAAAATTTAATCCTGTATTAATAAATCATTCGTTTTTCTCAAATCCAATCTTCCGTCGTATAATGCCTTTCCTATTATGACCCCTTCAAGATTGGGAAAATTTAATTTCTTAAGTCTTACGACGTCTTCCGATGCGGAAATCCCACCGGATGCAATAAAATTAATATCTAACTCCGATAGCTTTGATATCAAATCTAAATTTACCCCCTGAAGCATTCCGTCTTTTTTAATATCCGTAAATATAAACGATTTTATACCGCAACTGTGTTTTAATTCGTCTACCGCATCCGTAAAACAATAAGTTATAAGCTCCTTCCATCCCGAAATCGCGATTTTTTCATTGCATAAATCAATTCCGGCTATTATTTTGCCTTCGTACTTTAACAAGGACGGCTTTACGGATTCTATGTCCTTAAACAATATGGAGCCTAAAACTACATAAGACGCACCCGCATTAAAATAGCCCTCTACGGTTTCATTATTCCTTATCCCGCCACCTACTTCCACCGGAATATTCACCGATTTTATAATATCTTTTATAACATCAAAATTATCGGGGTATCCGGACTTTGCTCCGTCCAAATCGATCAAATGAAGTCTTTTAGCCCCATATTTCTGCCATTTGAGCGCAGCTTCCAGGGGAGAGATATTATATTCCTTCTTTCGGTCGTAATCCCCCATAGTCAATCTTACGCATTTTGAACCGAGTACATCTACAGCCGGTATTATAATCATAGTCGTTTATTATATTGTAATCATTTATATTTAATTTAGATACGGAGTTCCATCGTCAAACTTAACCGGCGATAAAATTCCTAAGTAACGCTAAACCTGCGTTATGACTCTTCTCCGGGTGAAACTGACATGCAAAGATATTGTCTTTTTGCACGCAGGCGGCAAATTCTCCGTAATAATCGCATACCGCAACCGTAATATCTTCTTCCGGCAGGCAATAATAAGAGTGAAGGAAATAAAAGAACATATCGTCCGTGCCCGCGGTAGTCGGATATTTGTTTGTCCGCTTTAATATTTTTATATCATTCCACCCGATATGCGGTATTAACGGGGTTTTGTCCTCATCAAACCTTACCACTTTCCCCTTTAAAATAGCTAAGCCCTCGCTACATCCGAATTCTTCGGATGTCTCAAATAAAAGCTGCATTCCAAGACATATTCCCAAGAAATTCTTTCCGCCGTTTATGGCATCCTTAATCGGTTCGACTAAACCCTTTTGCTTTAGGGTGCGCATGGCATCTTGAAATCCGCCTACGCCGGGTAGTATAAGGTGCGAAGCATTCTTAATATCCCTATAATTATCTGAAATATCGGCTTCATATCCCACGTAACCGACGGCGTTCCTAACATTCTTAAGGTTGCCCATTCCATAGTCTATTATAACAATGTTTTTTTTCATCTTTTTTTAATTATATAATATTTATAAATCGCATTTGCAATCCCGTTTGCAATCAGTTGCCTAAACGTAGAAGAGGCTAAGAGATGCTCCTCATACGGATTGGAAATATAGGCATATTCTATTATAACCGCCGGCATTTTTGTAAATCGCAAAACATAAAGATCGTCATGCACTACTCCGTCATATTTAAGATTTAAGCCGGACGAAACATAATGTTCCAAATACTTTGCGAATTGATACGAGTTTCCGTAATGATAATAATAAGTGGTCGTTCCATACATATATGGAACCACGGCGGAATTGCTATATAACCCTATAAATAAATCTGCGCCGCTCCTATTTGCTTCTGCCGCCCTTTGCTGCAAACTTACGTTTATATTGGAGGTTCTATCTATTTCCGTTTTTATTCCCCTGGCTTTTAAAATCTTTCTTAATTTTAACGCAATGCTCAGATTTACAAAGCTTTCCGGCAGCCCCATAGGCCCGATCCCCCCGGGGTCGCTCCCGCCATGACCGGCGTCTATAAAAACGTTAAATCTGACTTCCTGTTTTTTCTCGGCCTTGCTTGATACCGCCCCCGCATAAATAACGACCTTATAACGGTCATTCCCGAGATTTATAGTCCTTATTCGAAGTTTTGCCAATATATTTTTTTGTCTTATAACTATATGAACGGCATACTCGGGGGCTGTACTGAACTGTGAATATGAAACCGAAAATATATTTTTGAAAGGCCTCACTATCTTTTTCTTGCGGCCGTAAAGGACGGCATGTCTGAAGACTAAGATAGAAAATCTTTTATACCCCTTTTTAAATAAATATTCCTTATAAAAAGGGCTGCCGATTGTATAGACATTAATGGTTCCGCTACTGCGGCCAAAAATAACCCTTGTAATTTTAGTTACTTTACCGCTATAGGCATAGACGGTTTTTATACCCCTTGAGATTACCGTTAGATTTAAAATAAATAAAAACGCCGGTAAAAAAAACAGGGCAAAAGATACTTTTCTTCTATAACTAAATGGACTTTTCATCGCTACATAATATATTAATAAATCAAATACTGCCCTTTGTAGACGGCACCGTATTACGGTTATTCTTAACCTCAAGGGCGTTAGATACGGAAATTCCCGTTGCTTTAAACACAGCCTCGACCATATGATGGGCGTTAGAACCGTACAAGACGTTAATATGCAAATTTATAAGGGCATTTTTACACAACGCTTCGAAAAAAATATTAGAATAGACGTAAAAAAATTTATCGACAAGAATTTCCCTTATCCCGTCTTTATCGAACTCCTTATATTTATCGGAAAGCCTTGATAATACCCTTGAATATTCAGTCGGCTTAATCGGTTCAGTCATATCCGTGCCGTCGTATTTGTATATAAAAAATGATCTTCCGGAAAAATCGACAACAGAGTGGACCATTGACTCGTCCATAGGCACAAAAGCACTGCCGAACCTCTGAATGCCCTTTTTATCGCCGGATAATTCCCTTAATGCACCGCCCATGACGATTCCAATATCCTCTACGAGATGATGGAGGTCTATATCGGTGTCCCCTTTTGCCTCAAGAGTTATATCAAAACGGGAATGTTTCGAAAACTGTTCAAGCATATGATTGAAAAACGGAACGCCCGAATCAATTTTATATATGCCCTTCCCATCAAGATTTAACGAAAATTTTATATAGGTTTCAGTCGTTTTTCTTAAAAAATTACCCTTGCGGTCTCTATAGATTTTAGCATTATTTTCTGGTGTTTTTTTCATCTTTTCCATTGCAGACCTTTCAAATCTTTGCATTATTATATCATGTTTTTTAAAAAAACCGACAGCCTTTTTCTGCCCTTCTCCCGCTTGTTAAAAAATAGGGTATCATATAATCATTGAATGGTTTTGAAAACCCTGAAATAATCAATTAGTTTTTTATTCTCTGCAGGCGTGCCTACGGTTATTCTGTAAAACATTTTCATGCTGCCGTCAAAACTTCTTATGATTATTTTATTATCTTTAAGAAATTGTTCGAATTTTATTTTTAATTTATTATCCTTAAGTCTTATCAGGATAAAATTGGCATCGGACGGATAAACCTCCATAAAATTAAATTTCTTTAATGCGGAATATAATTTATTTCTTTGACTAATCGTCTTTTTTATATTTTTGTCGAATTCATCAAAATTATTTAAAAAGAACTCGATGGAACTCAATGTTAAGGAATTAATATTAAAGGGTAATTTTATTTTTTTAAATTCGTTTATAAGTTTATCGCTGGAAAAAAGCATTCCAAACCTTAATCCTGCCAGCCCGATCTTGGAAAATGTCCTTAAAACGATTAAATTATCGTATTCGGGTATGTTTTTTATAAAAGATTCTACATCGGAAAAATATATATAAGCTTCATCGACCACGACGATATTATTTTTATTTTTTAAGAGACTCTTTATGATATTCCGATCGAAATGGTTTCCAGTAGGATTGTTGGGATAACTAAAAAAGAATATATTATTAAAGTAATTTTGATTAGCATCAATATCTTTCGGCAGGTCAAAATATTTTTCTTCAAGTTTTATACGGTTAATTTTTAAATCATTGTATCTTGCCACGATATCGTACATAGAAAAAGACGGGGTCGGAATGTTTACGACAACATCTTTTTTGAGACTAAGTAAAATAATAGAGATAAGTTCGTCCGAACCGTTACCGAAAATGAAATTTCTAACCGGTATATCGTAAAATATTTCCAGTAATTTTATAAGATCGCCGGAACTTGAATCCGGATAAAGATTTATGAGCGTATCTTTTATAAAATTTGCATAGCTTCGTTTAATTTTTTTGCTCAGCGTATAATTGGATTCATTTGCATCAAGCTTTAATATACCGCCGGCCTTGATAAAGCCCTGCCCTTGCGGTTCGCTTACCTTGTAAGCGGTAAGCCCGCGAACGCTGTCTTTAATAAAATCTTCTATTTTTAATGAAGGCATATTAACAATTTATTATTTTATCTTTTTAATACGATAACTCGCAGATTCTCCGTGGGCGTTTAACCCCTCGATAATCACGAAAAAGGCTATGTCTCCCGCTTTCTTTGTCAAAAATTCCGGGCTTGACGAAATAACACTGGTCCTTTTAAGAAAAGACAACGTATCTAACGGTGAAAAAAATCTTGCAGTTCCACCCGTGGGAAGGACATGGCTTGGACCTGCGACATAATCTCCAACCGCTTCGGGGGTACTTCCGCCTAAAAATATCGCCCCTGAGTTTTTTATTAAAAACAGCTTTTCGAACGGATTTCTAATGCACAGTTCTAGATGTTCCGGTGCAAGCTCGTTGGCAACCTCTATAGATTCCTCTATCGAATTCGTTAAAACCGAAGAGGCATTGGAATTTATAGATTTTTCGATTATATCTCTCCTCGGTTCTCTATGCACGAGATGTCTTAAAATATCGTCAACTCTCTCTATCATATCGGAAGAATGGGTTATAAGGGTAGAGATCGCCATTTCGTCATGCTCCGCCTGAGATATCATATCTATTGCAACAATCTCGGGATCGGCGGATTCATCGCAAATTATTGCAATCTCACTCGGTCCTGCAATCATATCGATATCGACATCGCCGTAAACCATCTTTTTTGCCGTTGCGACATAAATATTTCCCGGGCCAACTATTTTGTCAACCCGCATTATCGTTTCGGTCCCGTATGCAAGTGCAAATATCGCTTGGGGTCCTCCTATTTTAAATATGTTTTCTACGCCGCACAAAACTGCCGATGCTATAACGAAATTATCTAATTTATCTGACGGCGGAGTAACCATAACAACCTCTTTAACCCCCGCTGCCGACGCAGGAACCGCGTTCATTATTACAGAAGACGGATAACTCGCCTTACCGCCCGGAACGTACATTCCCACCCGCTGAATCGGAGCTATAAGCTGGCCGGTTATTAGTCCGTCGGCATTATGAGAAAGCCAGGTCTGTAACTTTTGTTTAGAATGATATTCGTAAACCCTTTCTATCGTCTCCTCTATAATTTTTCGCTCATTCTTTTTTAAGGATTTTACGGCATCCGCTTTTTCTTTTTCATCAACCAAGAAGTTCTCGGGTTTGAGTTCTATCTTGTCAAACTTTTTCGTATAAAACGATAACGCCTCGTCTCCTTTTGCGATGACGTCTGAACGGATAATTTTAAGCTCCTGCTGAATTTTATCGGAAAAATCAAGCTGTCCGAGCCTTTTTTCTTTCAAAAATTCCTTAAAATTATCTTTATTGCTAAAATTAGATATCCGTATCCGCATTTTTTTCTACCTGCTCCTTTAAACTGCCTATCATGGATGCGATATTTGTTGGATTGATTTTAAGGCTTGCCCTATTTACTATAAACCTTGATGTTACGTAAGCGATATCATCAACGGGTACTAAATTGTTTTGCCTCAGGGTTTCTCCCGTCGAAACTAGATCTACGATAAAATCGCAAAGTCCGGATATCGGGGCAAGCTCCACATTGCCGTAAAGTTTTATGATTTGAATATTGGAAACGCCCTTTTTATTAAAGAAGTCTTTCGTAATATGAACATACTTCGTTGCGACACGTATGTTGGTCTTAAAAAAATATATATTCTTCTTAATGCGGTCGGTAATCTTAATATCGGAAAATGGTTTTTCGCCTTTATGTAGGCTGATATAATCGCTGTTGCGGCTATGCAAATCTCCTTTTTCGGTTATTAAATCCCCTCTCACGGCCACAACGACCTTGCACTTGCCTATTTTTAAATCTAACGGCTCATATACATTCTTAGGTTTCTCAAGCAAAACATCTTTTCCGGCGATACCGGCGTCTGCAGCGCCGTATTCTACGAATGTAGGCACATCCCAAGGCTTCACTATAAGTAAGCCGACTTCATCGTCTTCATATTCAAACGTGAGCCTTCGGGAATCGTAATCGCTATCCGGATGTTTAATGTATCCGGATTTCCTTAGCAACTCAAGACCGTCTTTAAGAATTCTGCCTTTAGGCACTGCTATTCTAAGCTTTTTCTTTTTATTTTGTGTAGTTTTCATTTTGTTATAACGGCTATTATTCTACCTGCGCATCTCTTTCATGAATTTTATTATTAAAAATAGGTTCTACGATAGGCGCAGGCTCATCCTCCTTCACTCTGGAAACCATAGCGCCTAAACCGGCCAATTTTTTTTCCATTTTTTCATAACCCCTGTCCAAGTGATAAATCCGCGAAACGGTTGTGCAACCGTCGGAAGATGCCAAGCCGGCTAAAACGAGTGAAGCACTTGCCCTTAAATCCGTAGCCATAACCTCCGCACCTGAAAGTTTTTTTACGCCTTTTACTATAGCAAAATTATTTCTTACCTTTATATCCGCCTTAAGACGCATGAGTTCTGCAACATGCATGAATCTATTCTCAAAAACATTTTCGGCTATAACACAGAGTCCGCTTGAAAGTGTCATTAACGCCATCATCTGAGCCTGCATATCGGTGGGAAAATTCGGATAAGGAGCAGTAGAAATGTCAACACTTTTAATGACCTTAGAGCCTTTTATCCTTAAGGAAGACGAGGAATTTATAATGATTTTGGCTCCGGCCTCGGAAAGTTTACTAATGATGGCTTTAAGATGTCTTACCTCGATATCGTTAAGAATAATATCCCCTTTCGTAATAGCGGATGCCACCATAAACGTTCCGGCCTCTATCCTGTCCGGAAGAACGCCGTGTTTTAACTTATTCAATTTCTTAACACCTTTTATAACAATTACGGCAAGCTCGGTTCTCCTTATATCTGCCCCGCCGTTGTTAAGCGCAAGAATCAAATCGTCTATCTCCGGTTCCATCGCCGCATTTTTTATTACCGTAGTTCCTTCGGCAAGCGTTGCCGCCATAATTACGTTTTCGGTTCCGGTTACCGACGGAATAGGAAACGTAATCATGGCACCCTTAAGTTTATCGGCACTCACCTCTACGTATCCATGGTCTACTTCTACGTCGGCACCCAAAAGCCTAAAGGCATTCAGGTGAAAATCTATGGGCCTTGCCCCTATAGCGCAGCCACCCGGCAAAGATACCCTCGCTCTCTTATATTTAGCAAGAAGCGGGCCTAAAACTAAAATAGATGCCCTCATGGTTTTAACAAGGTCATAAGGCGCATCGCAATTATTGATATGGGAAGTATTTATAATAACCTTATCCGCCCTATCGGACTCTTTGATCTCCGCCCCAAGGCTTATTAAAAGTTTTTTAATCGTTTTTATGTCTTCAAGGTCGGGGACATTGTCGATTTCATTATCGACGTTGTCGAACATTATTGAAGAGACTATTATCGGCAAGGACGCATTCTTAGAGCCGCTTATCGAAACCCCTCCTTTCAACGGAATGCCTCCCTCTATTACCATACTATCCATATGTTATTTTAGTTACCCTCTCCTTATTGCTTAAATCGTTAGCAAAGACTAACCGTTTAAATTTTATACCGTTATAATTAGTGAATTTTTTTTCGAATAAAGAATAAATAGCCGATTTCTTTCTATAGTCTATTTCTAAAATAATACTCTTTTTATTTCTGGAGTGGAGAACGGCGGCATCAAATATTTTTCTGTAAAATTTAAGTCCGTCCTCACCGCCGTCCAAAGCTTCAGGGGGTTCATAAAATTTAATTCCGTCGTCTAAAATTTTCAATTCGTCGGTTTCTATGTACGGAGGGTTGGAAACTATTATATCGAAATTATCAAAATCGTATATATCAAAACCGTTCGGTTTCAAATAACAATCGAAGTCATGCAAAGACGAACGGCATAAAGACAAATCTGTTTTTTTTGATTTTAACATGTCAAAATAAACCGGGATTACTTTCTTTTCGACTCTGTTCGCTTTAATATTTTTTTTTGCAACGTTTAAACTTTTAATACTATTATCGACAGCATAGATTATAACATTATATGAATTCTTTGCAATAGAAATCGCAACGGCTCCGGAACCGGTACCGATATCAAGAATATAAATTTTTCTTTTTAATTCATTTTGAAATTTTTCTATTTCTTTTAGCGCTTCATCTACCAAGCACTCCGTATCCGGTCTGGGTATTAAAACGGATCCGTCAACAAAAAATTCTAAAGAATAAAACTCTTTTTTATTGGCGATATACGCATACGGCTCTTTTCTACTCCTTCTTTTAATCAGTTTTTCAAATAAATCCACCTTATTCTTGTCAAGCTTATCGCCATAGGAAATAATAACTTCACCCATTGATTTTTTCAAAGCATATCTCATTAAAACAATCGACTCATCGAAAGCATTTCCGATATCGCTACGTATAAGGCGAGTCTCGCCCTCTTTAATCAATTCATAAACCGATAAATCTTCATCCATGCGCTATAACTGTTTTTGGGATTCAAAATAATCTGCTAAAGGCACTAAGAGTTCATCTATATTACCGTCCATAAAAGAAGCCAATTTATGTATCGTTATTCCCGCCCTATGGTCGGTAACCCTGCCCTGAGGAAAATTGTACGTCCTTATCTTTTCGCTTCTATCGCCGCTTCCTACCATACTTTTCCTGCTTTGTGCCTCTAAACTCTTTTTGTCCGCTTCTATCCTGTCTAATAACCGTGACCTTAATATTCTTAACGCCTTCGCTTTATTTTTGTGTTGCGACTTTTCATCTTGGCACGTAACCACAAGCCCTGTAGGCATATGTGTAATCCTGACTGCAGAATCGGTGGTGTTTACGCTCTGACCTCCGTGCCCCGAGGACTTGTAAACGTCTATCCTTAAATCCTCGCTATTTATTTTAAGATCGACTTCCTCCGGTTCCGGCATAACGGCAACCGTTGCCGCAGACGTATGAACCCTGCCTTGTGTTTCCGTAGCGGGGATCCTTTGTACCCTGTGAACTCCGCTTTCATTCCGTAAGAAACGGTATGCACCCTTGCCTCTCACGGAAGCTATAACTTCTTTTAAGCCCCCCGAAGACGAAAAACTCAACGAAATAGTTTCAAAATTAAATTTTTTATTCAAAGCATATTTATTGTACATCTTGAAAAGGTCCAATGCGAAAAGAGCAGCCTCTTCGCCTCCGGTAGCCGCCCTTATTTCGAGCAAAATATCCTTATCCTGCAAATCTTCCTTGGGATAAAAAAAATCCTTTATTTCTTCGGATAATTTAGATGCTTTATTGCTTAAAGAATCTATCTCTTCCGTCTCTAAGGCTACCAATGCTTCGTCGGGTTCGTTCTTAAGCAATTTTTTGAGGTCTTTGATATCAGATTCTATTTTATTATATTCAGAAAATTGCTCCGCGGTTTTTTTAATTAAATTATATTGTTTGAAAAGCTCTTTTACTTGTTCGTTAAATCCCTTAGGGCTTTCTTCTTGTATTCTGTCGTATAACTCTTTTGATTTATCGAGTGATACTTGGGCTTTTTTTCTTAAAATATCGTCTAATATCAAAATATATCCTTTTAATTAAACAAGTATGCGGATTTTTTACAGATTAGCTGTAGATTAAATTAATAAACAATTGACGATTAATTATCGTCATGCGACCATGACGCCCTGGTTTCTGAGGGTTTTCCGCAAGAAAATTCGCCCTCCGAACAGTTTCCCGTCACGCAAGCCGGACCCGCATCGATAAAAACCGACGGTGCAAGGGGGAAAACAAGTTTAAACATTTCCTGTGCAACGCGCCTAATTTCCCATTGTGCCCTTTCGCATCCCCTTAGCCTAAAAAAATGCAGAAGCTCTCTTGCATTCATTGTAAATATAAGCTGGGTTTCCGTCGCGTTTGGAAGTATGTATCTGGCATCTTCCGCAGGAACATTATTGTCAAGAAAATAACCGTATAAAGAGAAAATATCGCTTATTGCTTTGTTATATCTCTCCAAAAATTCGCTATTTTCGGCAATAGAATCCGGTATAACGTACTTTGGTTTTGTCTCCTTGACATACCTCTGACTTCTCTGAGAGTATGACGCCATACGATGCCTAACTAATTGATGAGAGGCGCTCCTCGAAAGATTTTCCACTCCGAAAGTAAAATTGGAATGCTCCAGCACCGATTCATGTCCCGAAGACCTTATTTTTTTGATCAATTTCCTTGCCTTTTCTAAACCTTTTTCACCTTCATTGAAATAGCTTTCTATTTCGGCGATGCCATAAGAACTATAACAAAGCCTAGCGGCTATCGCAATAGTTACTTCCGGTTTAGAAGTGTAATTAATAAGTTTGACCATTAAAATAATCAAGGAAAGAATATAAAAAACTTTCTTTATTTCTTCTTACTTTTTATTTTTGTTTAGATTTCCATATTTTTTATTAAACTTCTCAATTCTTCCTGCGCTGTCAATGAATTTTTGCTTACCGGTATAAAAAGGATGGCATTTAGAGCATATGTCGGCATGAATTTCCTTAACCGTACTGCCCGTAATAAATTCTTCACCGCAGGCACATTTTACCTTTGTCTGATAAATTTCAGGATGTATCCCTTCTTTCATTTTTTATGTGCTCCTTAAAATAGATTTTTAATATTATCTAATTCTTAATTGTAATATTTTAAAATAAAATTTTCAACCTTTTTTATGTCATTGGGAACATCTACAGGAATAGTAGATACTCCGACGGTTTCAACCTTTATCCTATAACCGTTTTCTATTGCCCTAAGTTGTTCGAGCATCTCTTTCTTTTCCAAATAAGAAGCCGGCATTTTTCCGAATTCTATGAGAAAATCTCTTGTATAGCCGTAAAAGCCAAGATGTTTGTAACCGAAAACACCCTTAAAATCCTTGAGGGACAAAGCCCCCTCTCTGTCATAAGGCACCGGACTTCTTGAAAAATAAATACCGTAATCGTTTTTATCGACCACGACCTTTACGTTGTTCGGGTCAATAAATTCTTCATAAGAGTAAATCGGCGTTTTAACGCTCGTGTATAAAACGGTATCGTCTTCCCTAAGGGGTCTTACCAGCGCTTCTACTATCTCGGCATTTACCAACGGTTCATCCCCCTGGATATTTAAAATCACGTCGGCGGAAATACCGCTTGCAACCTCTATTATTCTATCGGTGCCGGTTTGATGTGATTCTTTCGTCATCACGACGTTTGCCCCGAATCCCCTGCAGACATCGTAAATACGCTGATCTTCCGTAGCAATTATGACATCGGATAACATCGAAGATTTCATTATGTTTTCATAAACATGTTTTATCATAGGCTTGCCCATAATCTCGGCAAGCGGCTTTCCTTCAAAGCGACTTGATTTATATCTGGCGGGTATTACCGCAACTATTTTCATATTTAATCACCGGGGGTTAATGATATATTTTCTATTGTACTTTGGTTATATACACGTCATATCCGTATTTCGAGATAATCTTGGCAAAACCGTAGGCGTCTTTTAGATTTTTAAAACTACCGAATATTACTTTATAATATAAAACACCGTTTATCGTTTTTGTTACCAAATGAACCCCGGGGACAAATTTTTTTATCTTTTTGATTTCCCTAAGCGCCATAGACTTCTTCGTATATGCGGCAAACTGCAGAGTATAGCCGAGAAAAGGCGCAATATATTTTTCATTATATCCGTTTACGTAACTTTTTGAGACGGGTTTAGATCCAAGATATTGTATTCTGACTAATGCAGTTCCGGGGCCTATCATATCCAGCGCTCTCGCCGCCGCATAAGACAAATCCATAATTCTATCCCCGTAATACGGTCCCCTGTCGTTCACGTACACCTCAACGCTTCTATGGTTTTTCAAGTTCGTAACATAGGCATAACTATCCAACGGAAGTGTTTTTGACGCAGCCGTTAAATCATACATATTATAAATTTGCCCGCTTGCGGTCGGTCTTCCCTGAAACCCGGGACCATACCATGAGGCTATTCCCACTTCGACATTATGCGAAATTCGTCTCGGCGGATAATATTTATGCGGCGGAGACGACCCGCCGGAATATTCGCCACCTATTATATACGGAACACAACCCGAAAGCCCGATTGCAAAAATAAAAAAAAACAAAAATAATAACTCGTATATTAACTTATTGCGAAATAAATCTATCTTTACTATTTTCATTATACCGCTTATTTATCATAAGATAAATATTTTTAAATTTTAACAATTGACAATATCATAACGTATCCTATATAATATAACCTATACATAAAATAATTCAAACGGTTCTTTATAATTTATAGCAAATGTATTTCCACGGGTTTATTGCCCGTGATTCTTATCGAGAGCGGTAGAGGGACGGGCCCGTTGAAACCGCAGCAACCAATGTTAAAATTGGTGCTAATTCCCGCAGGTTTATTCCTGGAAGATAAGAAGAAAGGATTATTAAACCTCTTCTTCTATAATTCGTTAGGAAGAAGAGGTTTTTTTATTTATATCTATAGATAACAATATAAATATGAGGAAAAAAAATGTTTGTTAAAGGTTTGAAATGCCGCGAATGCGGAAAAGAATATCCGGATAGCCCGCTTTATGTTTGCGACTATTGTTTCGGGCCGCTTGAGGTCAATTACGATTACGATAAAATTAAAAAAGAAATAACCGTCGATAAAATCAGATCCAGAGAGCCTAATATGTGGCGCTATCGAGAACTTCTTCCTATAAAAGGGGAAATTACGATCGGCAAAGACGTCGGCTATACCCCGCTGGTAAAAGCCGATAACCTTGCAAAAGCCCTTGGGGTTAAAAAATTATATATTAAAAACGATTCCGTAAATTTTCCGACGTTATCCTTTAAAGATAGAGTGGTTTCCGTCGCGATAGCAAAGGCTAAGGAATTCGGCTTTAAAATAGTGGCGTGCGCCTCTACGGGAAATCTTGCAAATTCGGTTGCGGCGCTGACGGCTTCCGCAGGCTACGAAAGCTACGTATTTATTCCTTCAAACCTTGAAATAGGAAAGGTGTTGGGAACCTTAATCTACGATACCAATTTAATCAAGATTAACGGAAGCTACGACAGGGTCAATAGGCTGTGCACCGAAATTGCGGGAAAACACGACTGGGCATTCGTCAACATAAACTTGAGACCTTACTATGCCGAAGGATCGAAATCTCTCACCTTTGAAATGATCGAACAGCTTGGGTTTAAAGTCCCCGATAATATAGTAGTCCCTATGGCAGGAGGTTCTTTGATTACGAAGGTAGGGAAGGCCATAGACGAATTTGAATATTGCGGCCTGTTAAAAGAAAGACCGAAGACGAAGATTTTCGGCGCACAGGCTAAGGGATGTAACCCGATAACCGCTGCCGTTAAGGAAAAAAGGGAATTCATTAAACCGGTCAGAACCCCGGATACTATTGCAAAATCCCTTGCAATAGGGAACCCTGCCGACGGATATTACGCATCCGACCTCATGAACAAAACAGGGGGATACGGTGAGGATGTAACGGACGAAGAAATAGTAGAAGGAATGAAACTTTTAGCCGGCACGGAAGGAATATTCACGGAAACGGCAGGCGGGGTAACCGTAGCTGTGGCAAAAAAACTTATAGACAAAGGCTACATAAATAAAAGTGAGACTACCGTCCTTGCAATAACCGGAAATGGTTTGAAAACCTTGGAGGCTTTGACCGGAAAACTAAAAGAACCCGCAACGATAGAGCCAAATCTCGAAGAGTTTGAAAAAGTGTTAGCTAAAATCAGAGAAAAAAATAATTAATAACGAACTAACAGTAAAAGGAGGATTAAATGTCGATAAAAGTCAGAATACCCACACCGTTAAGGTCTTTAACGGACGGAAAAGCTGAGGTCGAGACCGACGGCGTTACCATCATAGAGGTAATAGACAACTTAGAAAATAATTTTCCGGGCATCAAAGAAAGGATATGCGAACAAAATAACCGGATTAGAAGATTCGTCAACGTTTATCTTAACGATGAAGACATAAGATTTATGGACAATATAAATTCTCCCGTTAAAGATGGAAACGTTATTTCTATTATTCCCGCAATTGCCGGGGGGGCAGCCGAAAGAAAAAAATTCTATCTTAACTATCCTCAGGAAGCTATCAAAGAGCCCCTGATATATCTTGTCGGCAAGAATTATAACATCATTACGAATATCAGAAGTGCGAGTATATCTAATGATATCGGCATAATTGCAATAGAATTAGAGGGCGAATCGCAGGAGATTGAAAAAGCGGTTAAATTTTTAGAATCTAAGGGGATAACGGTAGAACCGATTGTCCTTGACGTCGTGGAATAAATTACGCGGGCTTAAACCAATGTCAAATTAACGGAGATTAAATTTTGGAATTCACCGAAGAGCAGATTAAGAGATATGCAAGACATATAATATTGCCGGAAGTAGGTGGCAAAGGACAGGAAAGATTGTTGTCGTCTAAGGTTTTATTGATTGGAGCCGGCGGACTTGGTGCTCCCTGCGGATACTATTTGGGAGCGGCAGGAATAGGGACGCTGGGGATAGTAGACTTTGATACCGTCGATTTATCCAACCTTCAAAGGCAGATATGGCACGGAACCGCTGATGTAGGAAGGTATAAGGTGGATTCCGCAAGCGATTCTATCGCAAGAATTAACCCCGATGTCAGCGTTATTACTTATAAAGAAAAAATTGATTCTAAAAATATTAAAGATTTAATAAAGGATTATGACGTAATAATAGATGCAACCGATAACTTCCCCACAAGATACTTAATAAATGATGCCTGTTATTTTATGAGAAAACCTCTTGTTTATGGTTCTCTATTCAGATTTGACGGACAGGCAACGGTATTTTTACCGGGAGAAGGACCTTGCTATAGATGCCTATTTCCTGCTCCTCCGCCCGTCGGTTTAGTTCCAAGTTGTCAGGAATCAGGGGTACTCGGGGTACTACCCGGAATTATAGGCGCAATTCAGGCAAACGAGGCTATAAAGATTATTCTCGGGGTCGGTAAAACGCTAAACGGAAGGCTTTTAATATATGATGCACTTGACATGAGGTTTACCGAAATGAAACTGAGAAAGGATAAAGCATGTCCGTTATGCGGCGAAAATCCAAGCGTTTTTGACTTGATAGATTACGAAAATTTTTGCGATGTTAGGAATTGAGCAATTAAATTGCCGTTCCGGCACCGCGTAAATAATAAAAATATATTTAAAACCGGAGTATAGATTAAATGTCTGACTGCATCAGCAATGCCGAATTAAACATAAAGGGTGAAATTTGCCCCTTTACGTTCGTAAAATCAAAACTTGCATTAGAAAAAATGAAAAAAGGTGAAATTCTCAGGGTTATCGTCGATTATGAACCCGCTATTCGAAACGTTCCTCGTTCGATGGAAGAACAGGGGCACAAAGTCTTGTCTACCGGAAAAATCAATGATACCGATTATGAAATTATCGTAGAAAAAGATGGAAAAAGATAACAGTTATTTGCCTCGTTTATTCAGCCCGCTATCCAACATCGGCAGTACCGGCGCGGTTATGTTAAATAAAGTAATTAATCTTGACACCGGTTCAAAATTATATGCAAAATTAGAGGGACTCAACCCCGGCGGCTCGGTTAAGGATAGACCGGCATTGTATATGATAAAAAATGCCGTCGAAAAGGGCCTTTTAAAGAAAGACGGCATGACTATAATTGATTCTTCTTCCGGAAATACCGGAATTTCATATGCCATGATAGGTGCGTTTTTGGGAATTAAGGTTAAAATTTACGCCCCCGCCAACATGAGCGAAGAAAGAAAGAAAATAATACGACTTTTCGGAACCGAATTAATTCTTACACCGGCGGAAGAAAGCCATGACGGAGCAATAAAAAGGTCGATGGAGGAATATAAAAGGGGTGGGAAGGATTTATATTACATGCCTGACCAGTACAATAACCCTCTTAATCCGCTGGCGCATTACGAAACCACGGCGATAGAGCTTATCAATCAAACCGGCGGAAATATCGACTATTTTGTAACCGGCATCGGCACGGGCGGAACGATACTGGGCGTAGGAAAAAGACTTAAAGAATATAACGATAAAATTAAGATTATAGCTGTTGTTCCGGACAATGCAATGCACGGCATAGAGGGCTGGAAATATAATTACTCGTTTAACTTTGAGGGTTTTGACCATAATAAAATCATAGATGATTTTATAGAGGTAGATACTGAAGGCAGTTATTCGATGCTTAAAAGGATTATCAAAGAGGAAGGGCTTTTGTGCGGATTTTCATCGGGGGCCAACGTATACGGCATATCTATGCTTGCAAATAAATATAGAGGAAACTACACAACGATATTACCCGACACGGGCTCAAGATATCTTTCGACGAGGGTATTTACCGAGTTATAATTAATAACATATTTCAATTTTATGGCTATAATAATTCCAAAAAACGAATTTGAAATAATTAAAAAACATGCCGCCAAAATTTTTCCATATGAGGCATGCGGCGGACTTTTGGGAAAAATAGAAGGGGACGATAAAATTATCGTAAAAGCTTACCCCGCCGAAAACCGCTTCGGAAAGATAACATGGGACAGTTTTGAGATTGAACCCAAAGATATGCTTGAAATGGACAAAATTTCCAGAAAAGAAGGCCTTGAAATTTTAGGGTTTTATCATTCTCACCCCAACCATCCGGCAATACCTTCCAATTTTGACATAAACGCCTCCTGGCCTTATTACTCTTACGTTATTCTTTCGGTTAAGGGTAATGAAGATATCACCGATATTAAAAGCTATCTGATGCCGGATAAGAATTCTACGCCGGTTGCGGAAGAAGTGACTATAATCGATTAATGTTTTGCAGCAATAATGTCGTACATTTCGTTCTTATATCTTATTTCGTGAAAACTATGCACTACGATATGAAATGCGATAAGGTAAACCGGTATGGCGGTAGCGCCGGTTAACGTTATAACTTTATTGAATTCTGTCATATCCTGCCCTTTTGCTTTAAATTCAGCTTTAAGCCCCTGCATATAATTATAGATGTTGTTTCCTATAATGTCTAAATTTTCCTGATTAACCTCAAACGATTTTCTTCCGCCAAAGTTTTCAATTTTTACCCCTCTGTATATTGCGGTATTGTTCAGAGATAAATCTATTTCAACCATAAAAATATCCTTAAAATCAATAAATTAGATAAATTATTATAACATAAATTTATATTTCCGTTCGGCGACAATAACTATAATATCGTATTTTTTTTGAAAGATTTATAAAAAGGGAGATGAAAATTAGAATTTAGTATCATCGACTCCGTTTAAATTCCATGTGAGAGGCATTATGTTTTCTACGGCATCCTTCTCTTTATTCAATATCGACCTGCATTTTTATAAGGGTAAGTCTATCTAATTCTTTTCTCGCTTTAACATTGGAATACACGGCATAAGGATGGGACGCCCTATTTTTAAAATATTACCATTGATAGGAGTTTCAAACGTTAAAGGATAAACGCATATCGAACAATCGTTGTTTTTAAAAACACATATTATTTTCTTAAAAGATCATGTTTAACCACAGACCGTCAGATTACTCCTTAACAATCGCGATGTCAATCAATAAAATTCTGCCGCATATCGTACCGTAATTTAAAACAACGTTATTTTTGCGGAATTTATTATTCAAATAGCCGATAAACTTATATGAGTTTATTAATTTATTTCAGAGAGAAGTTTTTGTGCGAGAGTAGTCTTCAGCTCTCTTTCGAATCTTTTTACTTTACCGGTTTTTTCTATTAAAAAACCCTCGTTTTCATCTCCCCCTATGATATTTTGCGATACGTCGTTTATAAAAATATAATCTAATGATTTTTCGATAAGCTTTTTTCTTCCATTGTCGATAATATCATCGGTTTCCGCGGCAAAGCCAAAAACTATCTGCTTTTTCTCTTTTATTCGGGATATCGCTTTTAATAAATCCTCGTTTTGAATAAGCTCTATATTGAGACCTTTGCCTGTTTTTTTAATCTTGGTCGGGCTCTCTTCTTTAAAACTATAATCCGAAACGGCCGCCGCCATAAAAAGTATATCGCATTGTTTAAATTTATCCGTCAAAGTCTCTTTAAGGTCGTTAAAACCGACGCAGTCTGTAATCTTTACTTTTTTATTTATATATTTACAGGAGGTATCGATACTTAAGGCAATAAGCGACACGTCTGCGCCGAGATTAACGGCTTCGTTTGCAAGACTTATCCCCATTTTACCGCTCGATGCGTTAGAGATAAACCTTATAGGATCAAGATATTCCCTCGTTGCGCCTGCAGTTATCAAGACCCGCCTGTTTTTAAGCGTCTTTTCTTTAAACACCGATTCAAGTTCAAATACGATATCGTTAATATCCGGAAATTTACCTTCCCCAAAATCCCCGCATGCCGTATTTCCCGTTTCCGGCGAAACAAACCGAAAATTATGCCCTATAAGCTTGTTAATGTTGTCTTTTAATATCTTACCGGCAAACATATCGGGGTTCATTGCCGGGACCATGACCTTAGGTTTATCCAACGAAGCCGAAACGACCAAGGTTATTAGCGTATCCGCAATGCCGCAGGCAAGTTTATTTATCGTATTATAAGTGGCGGGCGCTATCAATATTAAATCGGCATATTTAGACAAAAAAATATGCGCAAGCGGACTCTTGAAGGCATCATCGGCAAAAACATCTTCCCCGAAGGACTTAAAAATATAAGGCGAAATAAATTTAGCCGCCGAAGCACTGACTATTATCTTAACGTTAGCCCCTTCCCTTGCAAGCCTCCTATATAAATCTATACTCTTATAACATGCAATGGAGCCGGTTACACATAAGAGAATATTTTTATCTTTTAGTACCATATATGCCTAATATTAAAACTAAATTAAATACGCATTATATTTTCTTTCGTTTTCTATGACGGTGGCTTCACCGTGACCCGGCAAGACCGATACATCGTCATCGAGTATCAACAGTTTGCTTTTAATGGAATTGATAATTTTATCCGATGAGCCGCCTAAGAAATCCGTTCTTCCGATAGTATTTTTAAAAAGGGTATCCCCGCTGAAAAGATATTTTTCATCCACTAAAAAAGACATACTCCCGGGCGAGTGTCCAGGTGTAAAAATAGGCAGTATATTAATTTCCCCCAAGCTTATACTTGTATTTTCTTTCAGATATTCGTCTATCACGACATCTCCCGTATAATCAAAACCCAAGTATTCCGCCTGTTCTTTTAAGTTTTTCAATATAGGTTCTTCTTCTTTGCTGGCGATAATCTTAATGCCGTATTTTTCCTTAAAATAATTATCCAATGCGACATGGTCTATGTGGCAGTGAGTATTCAATATAAATTTTAAATCTATATTGTCGTCTTTTATCATCTTATCTATTCTTTTTTCCTGACCCCCGGGATCTATTAAGAAACCCTCTTTGCTGTTATTCTTATCGTCAAATACAAGATACGTGTTTACTTCAAACGGCCCGGCGGTAATAGTATAAAATTTCATGATTATTTTATTTATTTAGAAATTATATTAAATATTTTCTGAATTCATTTATTAAGGCGCTTAAATTTTTCTCCGTATCGGATTCCCCGTATATCCTCATTAAATCCTCGGTACCGGAAAGCCTTGCTAAAAGCCATGAACCGTCGTCAAGGAATATCTTGTATCCGTCCGTCATATTTTTACCCGTAATCTTTTTGCCTCCGAAAAGTTCGGGAAATTTTTCCATCTTTTCGTCTATCTCTATCTTAAACTTTTCTTTATTGACTGAAACATTTATTCTTTTAGTATAGATCGGACCGAACTTTTCGAGAAGATTTTTAATAAGCAATTTTAGAGGTTTCTTATAATAAGATAACATTTCAAGGACTAAAAGGCACGTATAAATTCCGTCCTTATCCGGGGTATGCCCCGTTACCGTTAATCCGGAAGATTCTTCACCTGCCATTATGACCTTGTTATCCGATATAAGTTTTCCTAAATATTTAAATCCGACGGGAGTTTCTATCGCCTTAAAACCGTAATACCGAGCAACCCTATCCACTAAAGCCGTCGTGGCTACACTCCTTGCAACATCCCCTTTTATCCCTTTACCCTCTACATAATAGTTATAAAGGAGCGGAAAAATTATATTAGGCTCCACGAATTCCCCGTCTTCATCTAATATTCCGTATCTGTCGGCATCCCCGTCCATCGCAAGACCTACCGCCAATTTTTCGGAACCGTTTCGGCTCTTATCTTTATTATAATTTTTTATTAGGCCGCCCATTATTTTTAGATTTTCGGCAGAGGGATCCGGCGCCATACCCGGCGCAAAAAAGGCATCCCTTTCTTTGTCTATCTCTTTGAATTCAAAACCAAGTTCCGATAGCAATTTCCCTATAATTTCTTTTGAAGTTCCGTGTAGAGAAGTAATAAAAGGAAATAAAATTCGGCTATTATCGGCTATAAGATTTAAATCCAACCTATTTTTTATTATGTCTGCGTAATAAATTATAAAGTCTTCTTCTTTTAACAGCCCTTTATTTTTTGCGTCTTGAAAATCGATAAATTTATATCTCGGATTTGCCAAGAGTTCGTTGGATTTTCCGGTTATAATTTCGGTATCTTCCGGAAGAGCCGGCCCTCCCCAGTCAGGAGAAAATTTTATTCCGTTATAATTATACGGATTATGGCTTGCTGTTATGTTGATCCCCCCGAGAGCCTTTTCCTTTAATATTTTTACGGATATAACCGGAGCAGGGGTAAAACTTTTCGCAAAAAGAACGGAAAATCCGTTGGCGCAAAAAACCCCGGCACTTTGTTTGGCAAATTCTTCCGATAAAAATCTGGTATCATAACCTACTATTATCGTTTTAGAGGGAAAAGCGCTTCCATATTTTTCTGCCAAAAAATCGCATATACCCTGAGAAACCAATCTAACCGAATTATAAGTAAAATCCTCCGCAATCCTACCTCTATAACCGGACGTGCCGAATTCTATTTCGGGGTTTCCGCAATCAGGATAAAACGCTGAAGTTTCTTTCATTCTTCCACCTCTCTATATCGCCGATAAATTTATCCGACATTGATATTGCATCTTCTTTTTTTCTGCTTTCAGAAAATATCTCAAAATGGGCGCCTTCCGACGTAGGATATGCCAAAACCCATCCGCCGGGCGTTATAAGCTTTATCCCGTCAATCAGTAAAACATTATCGTCGCTGTATTTCTCTATAAATTTTCTCATTATAAATCCCTTTAATTCCGTCGGACAGGGTACTACTTTATATTCGAAATAAGTCGGTTCTATGAATCTCAATTCTGTTTTTACGGTAGTATTAAGTCTTGCAAGCATTTCAAGGAGTTTTATCGCCGAATACATTCCGTCGAATGCAGGCATAAATTTAGAGTAGATATAACCCCCTTCGTTATCTCCGGCAAAATAAACGTTAGAATCCGCGGATTTTTCCATAAGGTAGTTGGAGGAATTTTTAGCAATAACGACTTCAAAGTTATAATCGCCTGCCGTTTTAGATATGTTAAGGGAAGAATTAATGGGGACCACGATAACCTTATTCGCTTTTTCCGTCTTCATGACTAAAAGAGACATTAAGGTCAATGCCGTATTGCCGTCTATATTGTCCCCGCTCTCGTCGCAAATAAAAATCTTTTCCCCGCCGTTATCAATAAGAATACCCAAGTCTGCATTAATAGATTTTACGATACCCGATAAATCTTTAAGCGATTTCTTAAATTCTCTTTCCGTTTTTGTAATTTTAGTCTGGTCTAAGTTAGCGTTCAAATGGACGGAATCTATCCCAAGTTTTCCTACTATGGCAGGAAAAATTTTACTTGAACTTCCATAAGAATAGTCTATCACGATTTTGAATTTTCTTTTTATAATTTTATCAACATCTATTGCATTTAAAAACCCGTTCATATAATATTCAGCTCCGTGTGTAGGATAAAATATTTCACCCGTATCCTCGGAACCGACCCTTAAATAATCTTCTCTGAAAAACAATCTTTCAACCTTTTGCTCTCCCAAAGAAGATAAATCCAAACCGTTAGAATCGAAAAGCTTTATATTTAATAATTTTTTATCGAATGGATGTTTTCTCACGTGTATTCCGCCGTAACTCTTAAACTGTTTTGCCTGATATCTTACGATAGATATTGGGGTATCGCTAAAATCGTTAATATTAACCCCGACGGAAAGGGCGCCGGACATCGTAGCCCTTGAAAACAGCCTTGATGTCTTATGGCTGTCTCTTGAAACCGAGATAGTTTTATTCTTGCCGATAGTCGCACCGAATGCGGCGCCCAATTTAGATGCGAATTCCGGCGTTATTTCTAAATTGGCAAGACCCGTGATGCCGTATTGTCTGAATATTTTGGCGCTCCATCTATCCGACCAGATAAGACTTTCCGATAATATCGCCCCGTCTTCCACGTCTTTAAACGGCCATATTTTGACGTTGGGATTTATTATAGCGCCATTTCCGATAGTACATACATCCGATATCACGGCACCGGAACCGACAAAAACGTTGTTTCCTATGTCTAATTTATAACCCAATATAGACTCTTGAATCTCGCAACTTGAACCTATTTTAGAATTTTTACCCACTACGGAACCGCTTATAATAGTGCCCTCGCCGACCACGCAATTATCGCCTATAACGCAATTTTTTATTTTACAATTTCGAAGAATATGCACGTTCCTTCCAAATATAGAATTTTCGATGTCGCAGCTTATATCTATAATACCTTTTGCGCCGATTTTTATGTTTTTTCCGGTAATAACTTCTCCGTCAATATTTAAATCTATCTTTCCGGATATTATATCCAAATGGCTTTGTCTATATTCGGAGAGTGTGCCTACGTCCCTCCAATAACCCGAGGATATATGCCCGTAAATATTATTCCTTTCTTTTAAAAGTATGGGAAAAAGATCCTTTGAAAAATCAAACTCGCTTTTTTCGGGTATTATTTTTAATACGTCTTTATTCAATAAATAAATCCCGGTATTTACGGTATCGCTAAATACTTCCGACCACGTAGGTTTTTCTAAAAATTTAGTTATTCTGCCTTCTTCGTCGGTGATTACGATTCCGAAGGGCAACGGGTTTTCTACCCTTGTAAGAACGATCGTAACATCGCTTTTTCGGCTAATATGAAATTCTATGGATTTTTTTAGGTTTATATCCGTGATGATATCGGCACTGATTACGAGGAAATTATCGTCTTTAATAATATTTTCTACATTTTTAACCGCGCCGGCGGTTCCGTAGTCTTCTTCGGCAAGCACGTACTCTATTTTTACCCCGAATCCGGTTCCGTCTTTGAAATAATTTTTAATGAGTTCCGGCTGTACATACAGTAAAACTATTAAATCGTATATGCCGTACGCCTTTAATAAATTAACGACGTGTTCCATCATGGGCTTATTCGCCACGTGTATCATTGGTTTAGGAGCATTATTAGTCAGAGGTTTAAGCCTTGTCCCAAAACCGCCTGCCATTATAACCGCCTGCATAATGTAAATACCTCGCTATAATTAATCGGCTCGCCGACTCGTGTTGCATTAAAATATGAATTCAGTTAAAATTATATCCTACATACACGTTAAAATCAAAATTATTCATTATGCTTTCTTACATTCTTTACTTAGATACCAAGTTTTTTTTATTGATAAACAACAATTTTCACTTTTCTTTACTGAACGATAATATGAAAGCGGTTACTTTTTTAGGCAACGGCTGGGTTGCTTACTGGATAATTCTCGTTTTCATATATATTTACAATCGCTCAAAGTTTAAAGAATCCTTTTTTTTGCTATTTTTAACACAAATCGTACCCGGCATATTCGACATAACGATAAAAAGACTTGTTGACAGACCCAGACCTATAGTCGCGCTGCATAGCCTCATAGAAGCCGGAACGGTTCACGTTGATTTACTCGGCAGACATCTAACGGAACATTCGTTCCCGTCCGGCCATGCCACTACTGCTTTTTCCTTATCGGTTGCGCTTTCATATATGTTTCCGAAACACCGTAAACTATTCTACGCGCTTGCTTTCATAGTTGCATTCTCTCGCGTTTACAATGGCGAACATTACCCGTTGGACGTCGTAGCCGGAGGAATTTTGGGTTATACGCTTGCAAAAATAACGCTCGTTCTATACAAAAGAATAAAAAAAATCAACGGCTATAACTTTGAGTAATTACAAAATTACTGTGATACTAACCTCTTAGATTCGATATATATCATTATTTTTCTTGCAATCCTTTTAGAAACGGTAAGGATGGCCCTTTTTTCCTGTTCATGTGCAATAAGGGGATTGATATAATTATAATAGGTCGTACTTGAAGAAAATCGAATATCATTAAATATTATCTTCCCGTCCGTTTTGTACATACTCGCAGTTACGGTTACCGTAATCATATAATTCACCGCCGCAGCCACACCGGTATAAGATATAACGCTGTTTCGAATAGAAGTAATATTTCCGGTCAGATAATACAAGGCATTACTCTTGTTTGCAGTAAACATAACTGTTTCGGTATTTAAAAAATAGGCGATATTATTCGAAAAATAAACCCCTATACCACTTTTGTATGTTAAATTCTTGAAGGGTTTTACATATATTCGAGAGATATTGTAAAACCTTCTATATTTTCCCGAAGCGACAACGGAATTTCTATTGCCGTTTAACATTCTAAAACCGCATGCCGATGTTAAACCGGAAACGGCGATAATAAAAAATACCAGCAAAAATTTATTCTTCATATTGATATATTTTTAATATGCGTAACTTATCGGTTATATATTCATATTACTATATTAAGTAATTTATTTTTTACGTATATCGTTTTTTTAATCATGCTTTCGTCGGTAACATATTTTCTAACCTTACTGCTATTCAAGGCAATTTTAAGCAGGTCCTTATCGTCCGAATTTATACTTGAGGTTATGAGGTCTCTCATTTTTCCGTTTACCTGCACGGCAATATTGCATTCTTCCGGGCTATAACCAGTGTCTTTAACCTTCGGCCACAGGTTTTTTTCTAAGTTCATGTTTGCGCCGTTTATGATTTCAAACGCCTCGGAGCAAACATGAGGAATAAACGGATAAAGTATTAAAATAATAGAATTAACTAAATATTTTAATAAATATCTATCGGCCTTGTTTAAAACTATTTTATCTCGAATGCTCTCTGCGGTAAAATCATTGAAGTCGTTAAGCAGTTCCATTGACGAACTTATTATAGTATTAAAGTGATAACGCCCTTCCATCTCTCTTTCGGCTTTTTCTATAATCCGTCCAAGCTTGTAAACAATCTTTTTGACGTTTTGGTTTATTTCGTCTTCTGCCGTTATTTTGAAATCCTTTTCGGTATCACAAAAGTTATCCGTGCATGAGATGACGGTTCTGTAAAATTTATTAATAAATCTGTACGCCCCTTCTACCGACGAATCGTTCCACTCCAGATCCTTTTCGGGTGGAGCGGCAAAAAGAACGAATAGCCTGACCGTATCGGCTCCGAATTTCTTAATAAGCTCGTCAGGGTCGATAACGTTACCCTTGGATTTAGACATCTTAGCGCCGTTTTTTACGACCATTCCCTGCGTTAAAAGATTTTCAAACGGTTCGTTTATCTTAAAATAATTTAAATCTCTCAGCGCTTTAACAAAAAACCTTGAATATAAAAGATGCATAACGGCATGCTCTACTCCGCCTATATATCGGTCTACCGGAAGCCATTTCTCAATATCTTCACGTTTAAACGGAACCTGCTCCGTTCTATCCGCAAGGGTATATCTTAAAAAATACCATGAAGATTCCACGAAGGTATCCATAGTATCGGTTTCCCGTCTTGCCCGTCCACCACATTCGGGGCATTCAGCATTAATAAACGATTCCGTCTTTTCCAACAAAGAAACGCCGGCATCGGCAAAAATTACATCGCGCGGAAGGACTAACGGTAAATCGCTTTCGTTCAACGGAACCGTTCCGCACTTTTCGCAATAAACTACCGGTATAGGGCACCCCCAGTATCTCTGCCTTGACACCCCCCAATCCTTAAGCCTGTAATTAATTACTCTCTTACCTATTCCCGTGTCTTCGGCAAAAGCACAAATCTTTTCTATTGCTTCTCTCGAAGAAAGTCCGTTAAAATCTCCGGAATTAATAAGCTCGCCATATGACGTGTAGGGAAGATCATCGCCCTGCCCTTTTTCCGGTTTAATTACCTTTATTATCTCAATATCGTATTTTTTGGCAAATTCGTAATCCCGCCCATCGTGCGCCGGAACCGACATTATTGCGCCGGTCCCATAATCCGTCAAAACAAAATTTGCCACATATACAGGAATCTTTTTTCCGGTAAACGAATTAATTACGTAAGACCCGGTAAAAAACCCTTTCTTTTCGGCTATATCTTTTGAAATTAATGAATTATGAATCATTTTTTCTAACTCTATTTGCCCTTCCGGGCTTTTAACCAATTTTTTCGCAAGCAGATGTGACGGAGAAATTGCAATAAAGGTTGCACCGAAAATCGTATCCGCCCTTGTCGTAAATATTTCGATTACGTTATCGTTTTGATCGACTCCTTCTTCCGAAGAATCTTCGGCTATTCTAAAAAATACGCTTAAACCGGAACTCCTTCCTATCCAGTTTCTCTGCATAGTCTTAACTTTATCCGGCCAACCCTTCAATCCGTCTATATCTTCCAATAGTTCTTCCGCATAAGCAGTTATTTTAAAAAACCATTGTTCCATGTTCTTTATTGTTGCATCATTGCCGCATCTCCAGCATTTTCCGCCTTCAACCTGTTCATTTGCAAGGGTCGTATGGCAGGACTCGCACCAATTGACATTAGAAATTTTTTTGTAAACTAAACCCTTTTTCAACATTTGCAAAAAAAACAGCTGTTCCCATTTGTAATATGAGGAATCCGACGTTACGACCGACCTATCCCAATCGTAGGAAAAACCGAGTCTTTTTAACTGCGTTGTCATAGAATATATATTGTTCTTAGTCCATTCGGCGGGATCGGTCTTGTTTTTTATGGCGGCATTTTCGGCAGGAAGCCCGAAGCTATCGAACCCGATAGGGTGAAGAACGGAATAGCCCTTTAATCTTTTAAAACGCGCAACCGCATCCCCTATTGCATAGTTTCTGACATGCCCCATATGTATCTTTCCGGAAGGATACGGAAACATCTCTATGCAATAAAATTTAGGCTTGTTTTTTGAAATGGCACTCCCTGCACGGAAAGTCTTATTCCTTTCCCAAAAGGCTTGCCATTTGCTCTCTATTTCATCAAAATCGTAATTTTTATCCGTTTTTACTTCCATATCGTTACATATTATATATTAAATATATTTTACTATAGATATAAAAAACAGTATAGTCCCGACAACAACCGAGCTATCGGCTAAATTAAAACTAGGCCAATGGTATCCGTATATGTGAAAATCAAGAAAATCAACCACGTATCCCTGAAAAATCCTGCTTAAAAGATTAGAAAACGCCCCGGAAATTACCAGGGAAGACGAGAAGGCGAGTAAATTAGAGCTAATCTTCGTCCTAAATAAAAAATATATCACTGCCAAAATTATTAAAGCCGTTAGTATCACTATAAGAAGCGATGAATAATTGCTCATAAATCCGAAAGCAACTCCGGTATTATCGACATGAACTATGTTGAAATAATATTTTATTACCGTTATCTCTTGAAATAGTGATATTTGCGTATTTACAAAATATTTCAAAAGTTGGTCAAAAAACAGAACAGGGATAAAAACAGATATCAATATTATTAATTTTTTCTTCATTGACGACTGAAATTAACTTGTATGGAGGGTTTTACGCCTATTTTTTTAAATTATTTTTCTTGGAACAATCTACCAGTGCCTCTATGCCCGGCAGCGTCTTGCCTTCCAATAGCTCGAGAAACGCTCCTCCACCGGTAGAAACATACGACATTTTTGCGAATTCTCCCGCTCTATGTATAGCAACATCTGTATCTCCCCCACCGACAATAGTCAGCGCATATGCGTTCGCAACACTGGAAACTAATGCGGACGTCCCCCTGCTGAAAGCATCAAATTCAAAAACACCCATAGGCCCGTTCCAAACAATAGTCTTGGCATTTTGCAATGCTTCCGTAAAAAGGGTAACGGTAGCGGGGCCGATATCTAAAACCATCCATCCCTTGGGCACTTCTTGGATAGTCGTTACTTTTGTTTCCGCATCCGGAGCAAATTTATCCGCCACGACGGCATCTACCGGGAGATAAAGTTTTATTCTTTTTTCGCTTATTTTTTCAAGAGTCTTCCTTGCACACTCTATCATATCGTCTTCTACCAAAGAACTTCCGACGTCATGCCCTAATGCCTTCAGAAATGTATTCGACATTGCACCGCCTATAATCAGCTTATCTACCCTGTCGGCCAAATTCGACAATACCTCTATTTTTCCGGAGACTTTTGCGCCGCCCACTATTGCGACAAACGGCTTCATGGGGTTATCTATCGCTCTCGTAAAATAATTCAATTCTTTTCTTATGAGAAAACCGGCGGCACACGTTTTTACGAACCTCGTAACCGCGACGTTAGAAGCATGTGACCTATGAGCCGTAGCAAATGCGTCGTTGACATAAATATCGCATAACGAGGCTAATTTTTTGCCGAATTCTTCATTATTAGTAGTTTCTTCGGGATAAAATCTTAAATTCTCTAACAGTATAATATCCCCGTAATCGGCATATTTAACAATATTTTCAGGTAATTCCCCTACGCAATCGTTAACAAATTTTACTTCTTTATCTAAAAGCCTGCTTAATCTCTTTGCAACAACCAATAGGGAAAGCGCCGGCACCTTTTTGCCCTTCGGCCTCCCCATGTGCGACATCAATACTACCTTTGTATTTTCATCCAAACAGTAATTAATAGTAGGAAGAACCGCCCTGATTCTAGTATCATCGGTAATATTACCGTTTTGATCAAGGGGTACGTTAAAATCCGCTCTTATAAGCAGGGTTTTATCCTTTATATCTATTTCGTCTATGTAAACGATATTTTCCATTATTTATCGCATCATCTTGATGGCTAACTCGGCAAGTCTCGTCGAATATCCCCATTCATTATCGTACCATGCCAAAATTTTAATGAGGTCATCCCCTATAACCTTTGTACTTAGCGAATCTATAATGGAAGAATAGGGATCGCCGCGATAATCCATAGAGACCAAAGGTTCTTTGCTGAATCCGAGTATGCCTCTTAAATATGTTTCCGAAGCCTCTTCCAACTTTGAATTTACTTCGAGCATCGAGGTTTTCTTGGAAACTTTACAAACTAAATCATTAATAGAAACATCGGGCGTAGGTACTCTTAAGGACATTCCGTCAAGTTTGCCCTTCAGTTCCGGTAATACGTCGCAAAGGGCTACGGCGGCACCGGTAGTAGTCGGAATAATAGATAGAGAAGCCGCCCTTGCCCTTCGTAAATCTTTATGCGGCAAATCCAATATCCTCTGATCGTTGGTATAAGAATGAACCGTCGTCATATTTCCTTTTTCTATAGTAAAGTTTTCATGGATTACCTTTGCAACCGGCGCAAGGCAATTTGTGGTGCATGATGCCATGGAAACGATAAAATGTTTATCTTTATCGTAAATTTTATCGTTAACCCCGAGAACAATCGTTACGTCCGGGTCATGAGCCGGAGCGGAAATCAAAACTCTTTTGGCCCCCGCCCTTATGTGTTTTCCGGCATCGTCTCTTTTCCTGAAAAGACCGGTGGATTCTATCACGATGTCTACCCCGAGGTGTTTCCATAAAAGCTCCGACGGGTCTTTTATCGCCGTAATCAATGTCTCCCTGTCGTCAGCGATTAAATGATCAATGTCGTAACCGACGTAGAAGTCAGCCTTGCCGTGTACGGAATCGTATTTAAGCAGATGTGCAAGAACCTGAGGATTGGTAATATCGTTGACGGCAACTACTTCGATATCTCCGTCCTTCTTTATCATATCCTGAAGCACCCTAAAAACGTTTCTTCCAATTCTGCCGAATCCGTTTATTGCTATTCTTAAATTCGCCACAATCTCCTCCTTATAATATAATATTCACCCAAATTTCTAATTTTTCGAGATTTTTAACCTCATAATCCGATATTACGGTAATGCATGTTATTATATGATATAACTATAAACAATTACAATAAATAATTTCTTTATTATCTTGTTTAATCGCAAATTTATGATAATTATGGTAAAATTAACTATAATAAGCAAATTTGTATTAAGGAGGTTCTTATGTTTAATTATAGGGGGCTTGAGATAGAAAAATTCTGTCATGACAGTTTTTTAGTGAAAAACGGAGAGATTAACCTGTATTTCGACCCGTTTAAATTAAGTAAAAATATTCCCAAAGCGGATTATATTTTCATATCGCATGAACATTTCGACCACTTTTCCTTTGACGATATTCATAAGATTATTAAAGATTCTACCGTCCTATTTATGAACAAAATGACACACAAAGAGATAGATTCGCTGCTCGACAATAAAATGATTATTATTTCTCCCGGCGATTCGATTGACTTTAACGGCTTACACATAGAAGGCGTACCGGCTTATAACTTGAATAAATTCAAAGAGCCCGGAAAGGTTTATCACCCTAAGGAAGATAAGCAACTCGGATTCATCATTACTTTTAATGGAGTCAAAATATATTATACCGGCGATACCGACGATATACCGGAAATGGACGGCCTGTCCTCAAAAAATATAGATTTATTATTTATCCCTGTCAGCGGAACGTATGTTATGACTCCCGCCGAAGCGTTGAAAGCGGCAGAAAAAATTAGGGCCGATATATCTATCCCTATGCACTACGGTACTATAGTCGGCGATAAAAAACAGGCGGAAATCTTTAAAGAAGGTTGTTTAAAAAAGGGGTTGCATTCGGAGATTATATAAAATTTCCGCATACGAATATGGAAAAAATAAAGTATGTACCAATAATAATGGAAAGCCTCGTCTTCGGTAAAAATTCCGCTTATCCACTTTACATGAAATCCGGAGATAATTATATTCTATATAGGTCGAAAGCCCTTATATTTTCCAAGAGCGACACATTGAGGTTGAAAAACAGCGGCATCAAATATCTTTACATTAAAGAGGAAGATAAAGACCGATACGACAGCGATATCCTCGAGCATGTTAAAACCATCATAAATTCAGAAGACTTAGATTTTGAAGAAAGAACGGTAAAAATATACACATATTCCAAGGTTTATGCGGAATACGTCATTACGACCGGAGATCTCAAGAATAATCGGGAGGGAATTAAGAAATCTATCGAAACCACAATGGAATACTTGCTAATGAGCGAATTTGCCTTCATGAATCTTTTAAATCTTTCGGACCATGATTACAATGAAATAGGGCACGGAATAAACGTCAGCATTTATGCCATGGCTTTGGCAAATAGGCTTGGGTTTTCCAATAAAATTTCGCTTTACGAGATCGGCCTTGCGGGGCTTATCCACGATATCGGAAAATTAAAAATCTCAAAAGAACTTTTGTCAAAAAGAGACCTAATCGAAAGCGAGCTTTACGAGATTCAAAAACATCCCTTACATTCGAAAGAAATTTTAATAGAAAACAATATAGATAATAGTCGTATAATTAATGGAGTTTTAGAGCATCATGAATCTTCCGACGGCTCAGGCTATCCCTTCGGCAAATTGGAGGAACACATTTCAACTTATGGAAAAATCTTAGAAATAGTTAATGAATTTGATACTCTAACAAGAAACAGACCTTACAGCATTAAATTAAATACTAAAGACGCACTAATCCATATGGAGCAAAACCACGGGCTATACAATAATGCCTTTTTGAGAGAGTTCTCCCGCCTTATGTCTAAAAATATTTTATTGTAAATCGGTGCTCGCCGTTTATCTCGTGTGGTGCCGAAGGCCGGAATCGAACCGGCACGGATATTATCCACCACCCCCTCAAGATGGCGTGTCTACCAATTCCACCACTTCGGCATTATATAAAATTATGCAAATCTCAACTCTATTTTTTGCCGACGGCTTTTTCTTGTCCACCCGGAGTTTTAGAGCTATGTTTGTAACTGCCGTGTTTAACCAAGAGGGGTGACGGCTTTACGGTTTTTTTAATATAGCTCTTAATTGCGATAGGACTTTGCTGTCTTGCGGATAAATAAGATATTAAAAATGCCGAGCCCATAAAAAATATAGCAATTATAGCTGTGGCTTTAGTCAAAAAACTACCCGCCCCGGATGCTCCGAATACCGTCTGAGAACTCCCGCCGAATACGGCGCCCATTTCCTGACCCTTACCCTGTTGCATAAGTATAACTATAATCAGAAAAACAGCGGAAACTATTAATATAATCATTAAAAACAATATCATAATGAGTTATACTAATAAAATATAAGCATAAAGTCAACTATTAACTTTTAAAACTTTTAAAAAACTTTTTTTTATTATAAAATTTATTATATGGAAAATAAAATTTTAATCCATTTTTTCTACGGGGAAGATACCTTTAGGATTACAAAGGAAATCGAAAAAATCAAATCCGGAATATTAAAAAAAGAAGAGACCGATTTCAATTTCGATAGGTTGATATCTCCCGTTCCGGTAGAATTTTTAAATATTGCGAGCAGCTACCCGGTATTTGCGAAAAGGAGGGTTTTACAGATAGAAGATTTTGACGAGTCGTTCCTTAACAATAAAAGCTTACAGGTTTATTGCGAATCTCCGTCTGAAACTACGGTAGTCATATTTTATTTCAACAGTCGTAAAATTAATGAAAATTCGAAATTTTTTAAAGAGCTGAAAAATAAAAATTATTTCAAACTCCATAAGGTCAGGTTCTTATACGATAACGAATTGCCGTCTTATATCAAAAACCTTTCTAAAGAAAAAGGCCTCAAGCTTTCAGATGAGACGATACATTATATAACGAGGTACACGGGCAATAG
>ENA-ORDP01000109-ORDP01000109.1-marine-sediment-metagenome-genome-assembly--contig:-NODE-109-length-51901-cov-8.379663_pt1 | contig 51901 bp, 47 predicted proteins | sample MGYA00248627_ERZ508539 | MGnify/ENA primary metagenome ERZ508539 (study PRJEB26208, sample SAMN05571518) | marine sediment metagenome | biome: deep sea; feature: Hydrothermal vent; material...
TTCCACCACTTGGCTCACCCGCCCAGCTACCTGGCTCAACAGTCGCTCCAGCAACTCTTGATTCCGCTTGCCCACGGCACGAGCTACCCTCAACTTGCTCTGGGGGTCAAAGGCGGTCGCCTTCCAGAACTCCCCGCTCCGTTCGCTCTCCGCGTACCCCCTTTTCCACCTTTGTTCCGCAGGTAGGTCCATAGCTCGTTCAATTGAACCTGAGAGAGGTGAAAGTCCCGCAGCAGGATTTCCTCCACCGCTTGGGCCTGTTGACCGGCCTTCTCCGCCCAGCGGGCCACCGTCTCTTCCTTGATCCCTTTGATCCGGGCTACGGCTGCCATACTACCTCTCTCGACCAGCAGTGCCAGGGCTTCCAGAAAATCCTTTTTCGGTTTACGCAGTCGGTAGAACAGGGTCCCTTTGCTGGCCGAGAACCCTTGGCCACACTGCTTGCATAGGTAGCGCTGATGGCCGCGCTTGTCTTTGCCTGCTTTGATCACCTGCTCTGAGCTGCCCTGGTCAGAACAGTCGGCGTTGGGACAGGAAAGTGTCTTGGTTGTACGCATGATTGATCACCACCATATTACCTCATCGCTCCTCTAACTGCACTCAGCTGGGGGACTACCCAATCGCACGTTGGCCAAGCTATTTAAGTGGACCTATAAAGGGCGGCCGCTGACCACCTAAACCTATTTCACTGCGCGCCTTCAACTTTGAAACCATCCGGGAAGACTACCTGGCGAAAGACGATCACTGGGTTAGGTTCGAGCTGTTGGGCGGCAACGAAACTCCCATTTATTGAGAAAAGTAGCAACGATAGTGCTAGATTAGGCGTCAGCTGTCCTTTTAATGTCCATTGGTCGGCCTGAACAACCCTGTCACCGCTTTGGAGGATTGCCTTTTCACGATTTTTTACGACGTTAAGAGTGAAACTACTTAGCAGTTGAGGAATCAACGCTGTGAAGTTAGCTTGCTCTGTTTGAAGCTGCTGCATGCGCTCCAGGATGAGCATCCATTGGCTGACCATATTTCCATCGAGAAGGACAATTTCGTCCGTTCCTTTTATAGTCTTTTGCTGTATTGTGTTGCCCGTTTTGATGGAGATCATAGCGACGTTGTCCTGAAAGGTTACCCCGATATCCTGTGCCTCTTGGCCTAGTGTCCTCTTGTGCAAGGAATAGCTCTGGGGGATGAAATCCTTGCTCAATGTTAGGATTTGAGATTGGATCACTGGATCGCTTTGTCCAGGTAAGGTCAAGGACGAAGTGGAAGTGAGCAACAGACGACCTCTACTGAGCTCTTGAAGAGCGAAAGACTCGACACCCAGATGATCTCCTCCAGGAATCTGTATTATGAGTGTTCCGCTATCTATCACCGTAGATTGTGAAAGGCCTAAAAGGCCAGATGCACTCAACACTGTAAGGGCGATTAATATTCTCCCTATCTTCTTCGCGCTCGTCTTCATGTGTTACTCCTCCTTTATTTAGTTTATCAGGCCCAATCTCACAACGTAACGTCATCTTCATAGAGACCGCCCGTCCATCTGATCTCTTACACAGCTATACTGATTCCCCCTTTTCGTGTATAGTGCCTTTACATTGACCGTGATGCTACGATGACTCCCTAGTGTATAAGGACTGACTCTCTCTAGATGCTATGGGAAGGAACATAAGAAGCCCCGCTATGATATAGAGTGAGGCTGCGAGAACGAAAACAGTTTGCACCCCAAGCTGGCTTGCGAGAACCGCACTGCTCAAAGTTGCCATGAGAAAAGCAAATTCTGAGATGCTATTTGTGGTTGCCAATACGCGTCCACGGCATTGATCTGTGGTCGTTTCTTGATACATGGTTTGCTCTGTGATCACAGCTATGATGAAGCAAGTCCCTACAAATACAAATCCGACCAGCACAGCGATTAAGTTCGTTTGATTAATTACAACGAACAGAGTTCCTCCAGTGGCAAATAGGCTCAGACGGATTAAAGAAACAACAGGGAATTTCGCCAACAGATATCGCATAAAGACACTGCCAACAGCAGTACCAACGCCTATTGCCATAACAATTAGGCCAAATGCATTAGCGTCAGCATGGAGATGCTCTTCGACCCAGATAATGAGCAAGGCAGTGAGCGCCCCTTGTCCTAAGGAAGCGATAAACCAGGCTGAAGCGAGCAGACGTAGTACAGACATTCGCCATAAATACGTAAATCCGATTCGCATATCTTCGGAGATTTGGATCAGTTTCTGGGAAACCTTTATGGGCATTGCTGTTTGCTTATCTGAGGAGATTGGCCGATGCGGTGTGATTTGGAACATTAAATATGCGGAGATTACATATGTAAAAGCATCGATGAGGCTTGTCACCCCAAGCCCTGCAGACATGATCAACCATCCCCCAAGAGGTGGACCAGCAATTTGTCCAATCGACAGCCCGGTATACAGTAGAGAGTTCGCCCTATTTAGAGATGTTGCATCGTTATCCACTAAGTAAGGGATAAGTGCTGCCGCTGCTGGACGTGCTAAAGTCGAAATAATTGATTCAAGGGTGACAATCAGATAAAGGATCCACAGATATACCCCATCGGTTACAAGGAAAAGTCCTAGAACAATTACCGCTCGAAGGAGATCCGCTGCAACAAGTATTCTCTTGCGATCCCACCAATCCACAAGCACCCCAGCAAGCGGGCCTAACAGTAGTCTGGGCAAGGCTTGTGCGAAGAAGGTCAGAGCTGTAGAGATGGGAGATTGTGTGGTAAAGAAGACCCATGCCGGGAGAGCAACAAAGAGCATGCCGTCTCCTACAGCAGAAACACCTAATCCACTAGATAGGCTTTTGACACCTGACTTTCTGTGCAACCGTAGGGACATATGCTACTCATCTCCCTGGTAGAGAATTATCATGCAAGAGTCTTACATACAATAAATCATGATATTCTCCACGCTTATGACATGCTCGCCTGCGAAGACCTTGTGATCTACCGATAAGAATAATCGGACTTTGACCATTAGGCTAGGATGCATCTTAGCTATATTTTAAGTATGGATTAGTGTATATAATAGGGTAAATATCTTTATCTAGACGCAGTGGAGTGGCATGTTATGACTTCTATGCCCGGATGAAACAGCGTGACTAGCAAGGCAGGAAAGTTACATAAGTCGCTATTCTACTATCATATTAAATATTCGAGGAGACAGCTCTATACTAGACGCGCTAATCTTAATAAGACCCTGTGCCTCAAACTCACGTAATTGAGCCACTGTAGTCTCATAAGCGCTTCCTATCGCTTCAGCCAGGTCACGTCTTGAAAGAGGAAATGGACAAATAATCTCATTTTCTACAGCTCGATCGATATAATGACGCCCAATTTGTTGGAAAACATAGATAAGTCGTTCCTTAAGGGATTTGTAAGCGAGGAAACTTGCCCATATTGCGAGACCATTAAAATTTTGAGCACATTGTTCGGCTACGCGCTTCAATATCAGCGGATCATTATTTAGCCACTCTAGGAAACACCGCTTTGGGATTGGAATAGACTTAACATGTGTTAAACATTTAGCGTATAATATATATTGCTTTCGTGGAGACATAATTACAGTAGCCCCTGCAAAGGTACCGGGGCCGCAGAAAATCAGCGCTTGATTTTTCCCTTCTAGCGTCCTTCTACCCAGCTTCACGAATCCATCGCAAATGATATAGAGGCTATGGACAGGATCACCTTGTTGAAATAGAGTTTCCCCTTTCTCGTAGTGAATACTATTGCTTATATGAGCCAAGTCGGAAAAGCTATCCTCAGACAATACAGTTAACAGACAATATTCTCTACTCCCCTGACCACAATCTTTACAGCGGAGTTCTTTACCCATCGCATATAACCTCTATCTTCCTCACCCCTCAGCCCTCAGCCGCGGATCGAAGCGTAGGGATCAACGGCGTCGCGCAGGGCGTCGCCCATAAAGTTGAAGGCCAGCACCGAGACGATGATGAAAAAGCCGGGGATGAGCAGCCACCAGTGGTTCGAGAGGGCGAAGATGTTATTGGCCGCGCTGAGCAAGAGCCCCCAACTGGTTGCCGGCTCATGAATGCCCAAGCCTAGGAAGCTGAGCGCCGCCTCGGTCAGGATGAGGCCGGGGATGGTCAGGGTGGAGATGACGATCAGGTAGCTCATCGTGTTGGGCATCAGATGGTGAAAGATGATCCGCCAATCGCTAGCCCCTATCGCCTTAGCGGCTAGGGCGTACTCCTGTTCGCGGAAGGAGAGAATCTGCCCGCGCAGCACGCGGGCGATTCCGGTCCAGCCGGTGATAGACAGGATGAGGATGATCCCCAAGAAGCGAACCCCTTGCGAGAGCCCCCGGGGCAAGATGGTCGCCAGGACCAGCAAGAGCGGCAGCTGCGGGTAGGATTGCAGCACCTCGATGAGCCTTTGGATCAGGATGTCCACCCAGCCGCCGTAGAAGCCGGAGAGCCCGCCGAAGAAGATCCCCAAGATCAAGATCAAGATCAGGGCCAGTGGCCCGATGAACAGGGAGATCCGCCCACCCATCAGGGTGCGAGTGAAGAGATCTCGCCCAAAGCGGTCGACCCCAAAGAGGAAGAGTTGCCCGTCCGAGCTGTCCGGCTGGCCCGTGCCGAAGAGGTGGATGTCGGTGGGGAAGAGCCCCAGCAGTTTGTACGGATCGCCGCGCACGAAGAGGCGAATGGGATAGATGCGGCTGGTGTCTTCGCGGAAGAACGCTGCACCGCTGTTCGGATCGAAGGTCCGCACCACCCCGTAGACGAAGGGGCCGCTAAAGCGCCCCTGGTATATGAAGTGAATCGGCGTCGGCGGGGCAAAGCCCAACTGTTGATGGAACTGACCTACCCCATAGGGCCCGATGAAATCGGCAAAGACGGTCACCAGGGTCATCAGGATGATGATAAAAGCACCCAAGGTACCCAGCCGGTGACGCTTGAAGCGCCGCCAGATGAGCTGGCCCGGAGTCAGCAGCGGCTTCTGGCTGAGCTCAGACTCACCGCCGGCACGTTCCTGTCCTGGCGCCTGGGCGACGGCCATCAGTGATTGGACCTCCCTGATCTGCCCCTAGATCGGTGCACAGGATCATCGGACGTTTCCTTTTGTAGGGGCAACCCCCCGTGGTTGCCCTGGGTGGGCAGGCACAGAGGCCTGCCCCTACCTCCTATCTCTCTAATCATAGCGCACTCGTGGATCCACCCAGGCCAAGAGGATGTCAGCGATCAGATTACCGGCCAGCAAAAATAGGGCGAAGAAGGTCAGCACGGTGATGATGACATATTCGTCCGGAGGCTGGAGCGACTGGAAGTAAAATATCTCCAAATTGGGCAGATTGAGCACCTGGGCGGCCAGCAGCGAGCCGCTGACAAATGCCGGCAACGACTGCCCGAAGATGGAGATCATCGGGTTGATGGCGTTGCGCACGGCATGTTTATAAATTACCACCCGCTCAGGGAGTCCCTTGGCCCGTGCCGTCTGGACATACTGCGAGCCGAAGATGTCCAGCAAGGTGCCGCGCATGATGCGCATCAGGCCAGCCACGCCCACCGCGCCGATCACCAGCACCGCCGGCCAGAGGTGGGCCAGATAATCCACGAACTTGCCCCAGCTCCAGGTCCAAGGCCAGGCCGACCCGGCGATATACTGCTGAGAGAAGATGCCGCCGACCGCCGGATAACCCCAGTTGGTCAATAGATAGAGCACCACCAGTGCACTGAAAAAAACCGGGACCGACAGACCGGTAAAGGACAAGAGGGTCAGGCTGTGATCGGCCAGCGAATACTGATGGGTGGCCGAATATATCCCAATAGGAATGGCCAGCAGCCAGACGAGGAAGAAGGTCGGTATGGTGATCAGCAACGTGATCGGCAGATATTGCATGATCAGCGCGCCAACCGGCTGACGCTTGGCAAAGGAGTAACCGAAATCCCCGTGGAGAGTCCCCTCAAGCCACTTGACATAGCGCACGTACCAGGGTTTGTCCAGCCCCAAGTTCTTGGCGTAGCGCTCAATCGTCTCCGGGCTGACCCGGGGGTTGAGTTTGAGCTGCGAGACGAAATCCCCGTTGAAGTGTTCTTGCAGCGCGATGATGGCAAAGCTGGCCAACGAGACCAGAATCAGCGTGGGGATCATCAACAGCAGTCGGCGGATGACGTAGCTCAGCATGGAGCGTTTTCCCTCCTTATGGTACTTATGAGCTACTTACTGGTGCTCAAGCGTCCCTTCTGCTCTAGCTCGCGCTCGCAATCCCCGCCGCGCTGCCACCATAGCCGGTCGCTAAAGGCGACCCACTGTTGAGCGTTGCCCGCCTGCGGCCGGAACTTCTGGCTGTTCGCCAGGCACTGATCCACAGCATAGAGGAATATCCCGTTGATCAAATAGATCACCGGCAGATTCTCCGAATCGAGCCGCTCAAACTCCTTGTAGTACTTCTCTTTGGCCTCTTGGACGTTGAAGACGCGGGCCCCCTCCTCCTGAAGTTGTTGGACTCGCACCTCCCAAGCCGGGGGATTATGCTTGGAGGAATAGCGCCAGAAATGATAGAAACCATTGGTGCGCCAGACGTTAAAGCTGGTGGGATCAACACCGCCGGTGAAACCGATGACCACTGCGCCATAGCGACTGCCGGTCAGCTCGGTGACCAGCTCGTTGAACTGCTCTGATTGGTAAGTGGCATCTACGCCGACCTGTTGCCAGTCATGCTCGATCTGTTGAGACTCGGCCTCACGAATGGTGTTGCCGGTGTTGGTAGTCAAGGGGAAGCCGACCTCGCGCTGGTCCTCCGGTCCGAACTTCTGAGCGCAATCGGAGGCATCGCTGCAGGCCTTCTGGGCCATCAGGAACTTGTCGGTGATGTTGCGCACGCCGTCGTTGTTGGTATCGGTCAGGCCCAGTGCAGTCAGCATCTGCTTGGCCTTCTTGAGATCATAGGGATAAGTCTTGGCCGACTCCGCATCATAGAATGGCGAAGGAACCGAGATCCAGGTCCATTGTGGCGCGGCTAGGCCGTGATAAATGTTGTCAATCATGGCCTGTTTGTTGAGCGCGTAGGCCAATGCCTGACGGAACTCTCTCGCCCGCATCACGTATTGCATCGCTTGGTAGCTGGGGTCGTTGGGCTTGAGGGTGGCGTAGTCTTGATTGAGGACCACGAACTGGTCCCCGTAGGCCGGACCGTCCTTGATGGTCTGCCAGCCTTTGGTCTTAGCCTCACCCAGAATATCTGCCCAGTCCTCCGGCCGGGCGGCGTACATATCCGACTGGCCACTCTTGAAATAGAGGAACTGGGTGTCAACGCTCTGCACGATCAGCACGGCCAGTTGGTTAAAGTAAGGCAGTTGGACGCCATGCTCATCCACCCGCCAGTAGTAGGGGTTGCGCTTGAGCAGTATCTGCTGACCCGTCTGATAGCTTTGCAAATCATAGGGGCCCAGTCCGGCGAACTGATCGGGAGGAGTATTGGTGTTCCAGGTGTTATTGAACGTGCCTGGCGCTACCCCGGAGAACCGGCCGGCCTTAGCTTCCGCTAGGGCACGAGTGGCATAATCTTTCGCTTTGTTCAAGGCATCGTGCAATTTGCCGGCCGGAACGGCATTCAGTAACTGCCCCAGCGCCTCCCGGATCGCTCCCACGGCCGGTTGGGCCGCTTTGGCGTCCTGAGCTTTAATCGCTTTGGACAATTGATCCAGTGCACGCTTGAGCGCAGCCAGTGATTTCGCATTGGCCTTCTGCAGGGCATCGCGGTTGTTGCTCACCGTGCTCTGGATCGCCTTGAAGTCACCATCGGCGCCAGGATTGAGCTTGGCCAGATGCTGGGCCAAGAGGTGCCGGGGCAGGAGCAGGTTGGAGAGGCAGTTGCGCAGCAGTGGGCGGAAGGGCTCGCTGACCGAGGCTTTAACGGTGTAATCGTCCAGCTTTTTCACCTGAACGAACTGGCCACCGATGGTGCAGCCGTCGCGGGAGTTGCTATTGACGTCGTCGTTGCCGATGACATCCATGAAGGTAAAGACGACGTCATCGGCGGTAAACGGTTTGCCATCGGACCATTTGACCCCGCGGCGCAGATGGAAAATGACGCTCTTGCGGTCGGGTGCGATCGTCCAGCTCTTGGCCAAGCCCGGGATCAACTCCGCATTCAGGGGATTGATATCTAGGAGGCCGGCACCATTCATCAAGCTGATGATGTCCCCTGAGCTGGTCTCGGCGGAGGTCCCCGGATTGAGCGTCTTGGGACCGGTGCCAAAGGTGGTGACTATCAACTTGCCGCCGGGAATTCCGGGATCGGTCAACCCTAGGTTGGCCGTAAGCACCTGAGCGTCCGGTGGAATATGGCCGGCACGCGCCGCCGAGCTGGCTGGGGTGATGACGTTGAGCTTCATGGTCCAATCGCCGATGCTAACGGTATGTTCACCGGCCCCCTTGACCGCGGCCAACTGAAAGGTGACGACTTGGCTCTGGTCTGGCTTGAGGTCCAGCGTTTTGGTTGTGACCACTTGGTCGTCTAACTTGAGCTCCAGCTTCGTCTGGAGGGCTTTTTCGCCCGCTTTGACGGTGGCCTGGAAGCTCGCTCCGCTGCCGGCCAGCAGATAGCCGCTGGCCGGAAAGGCAGTCACTTGTACGATTTGCACCTTGGCAGTGGCCAATTTGCCCGGAGTGGTCGGAGGTGAAGTCGGTTGGGCAGGTTGTTGTGGCTTGGCTGGCGGTGGCGAAGTTGGTTGTGCCTTGGGGGGTTGCTGCGGCTGCTTGGCTGTCGGGGGAGTAGTCGCCGGCTTTTGGCTGGTCTGCCCGCCCCCAGTGCAACCTCCTAGAGCCACCATCAGCGCGACGATCATCACAGTTAAGTATCCCACTGCCCAGAACCTCTTCATCGTCAGACTCCTCCTCAGGACGAAATTTAGCTGCTGCTACTTTTATAGCATACTGGCTTGACTCTGACAAATGGGTTTGACACCCCTGGAGCTGCTGATTATAATCCCCACTTAGAAGGGGGCCTAGGCACCTATGGAACTTGGGTATCTGCCGATTCTGATTTATTTTTTGTTGGCGGTGGCGATCAGCACGCTGATTCTCTTCGTCAATCGCCTGCTGGGTCCCCGTCGGCCCACCCCAGGCAAGGCGGAAGCCTATGAATCCGGCATTCACCCTCAAGGCAACGCGCGCGGGCGTTTCCATATCCGTTATTATGTCATCGCTATGCTCTTCCTGCTCTTCGATTTGGAGATCGCCTTCATCTATCCCTGGGCGGTGCTCTACCGCCGACTGGGCCTGGGAGGCCTGCTGGAGATGCTGACCTTCCTGGTCATCCTGATGGTGGGCTATCTCTATGCCTGGAAGCGAGGTGCGCTCAAATGGGAGTAGCCTCTCCGGTGGCAGACAGCCCTTTCCTGGTGGCCAAGCTGGAAGAGTTGATCAACTGGGGGCGCAAGCACTCCGTCTGGCCCATGACCTTCGGCCTGGCCTGCTGCGCCATCGAGATGATGGAGGCCGGAGCCTCCAGATTCGATATGGCCCGCTTCGGCATGGAGGTCTTTCGCAACTCGCCGCGCCAGTCCGACCTGATGATCGTCGCCGGCCGGGTCAGTCAGAAGATGGGGCCGGTGCTCAAGCACCTCTACGATCAGATGCTCGAGCCCAAGTGGGTCATCGCCATGGGCGACTGCTCCTCCTCAGGGGGCATCTTCAATAACTATGCCATCATTCAAGGCGTAGATAAGATCGTGCCGGTGGACGTCTACGTGGCCGGCTGCCCGCCCAGCCCGGATAACCTGCTCTACGGTCTGATCAAGCTTCAGGGAAAGATCGCCCGCGAGCATCCGCTGCATCCGGTGGCCCGCCAAGCCGACCTAAGAGAGCTCCTGGCCAAGGCGTCCTGAACCCATGCCCTCAAACATCTCCCTCCTCGCGCTGGTGCTGATCACCATTGTCAAGGGCGCAGTCTTGATTGGTGCCCTACTGATGGCTTTTGCCTATGGCACTTGGCTGGAGCGCCGGCTGGTGGGACGTTTTCAGTTGCGGCTGGGCCCCAATCGCGTTGGTCCCTTGGGGCTGATGCAACCGATGGCTGACGGGGTGAAAGTAATTTTTAAGGAGGATTTTGTACCGGCTCAGGCTGACCGACTGGCTTACTGGCTAGCCCCGGCTCTGGTCGTGGCCGTCGCGCTGACCGCCTTTGCGGTCATCCCCTTCGGACCGCCCAGTGTGAAGTTGTTCGGCGTGCCGCTCTTCTATATCTCCAATGTCAATGTGGGCATTCTGCTCATTTTGGCGGTCACCTCCATCGGGGCCTACGGGGTGATCTTGGGCGGCTGGGCCTCTAATAGCAAGTATTCGCTGCTGGGCGGCCTGCGCTCCACGGCCCAACTGATCAGCTACGAGCTGGGGGTGGGGCTGGCCATCCTGGGGGTTATCCTGCTGGCCGGCACGCTGGAGCTGCCTCAGATAGTCGAGCAGCAGGCGGGCACCTGGTTCGGCTTTCTGCCCCGCTGGAATATCTTTTTGCAGCCCTTGGGATTCCTGCTCTACAGCATCGGCGCCCTCGCCGAGACCAACCGGGCCCCCTTCGATCTGCCCGAGGCCGAACAAGAGCTGACCACCGGCTATCAGACCGAATACGGCGGGATGAAGTCGGCCATGTTTTATATGGCCGAATACATCGACATCGTACTCGTCAGCTCCATCGCCACCCTGCTCTTCTTGGGCGGCTGGCAAGGGCCTTTCATCCAACAGCTCCCTGGTCTGGGTGTCCTGTGGTTCCTAGTGAAAGTGTTAGCCTTCGTCTTCATCTTCATCTGGCTGCGGGCCACCCTGCCGCGCATCCGCTACGATCAACTGATGGACTTGGGCTGGAAGGTCGTCCTGCCGCTGGCGCTGCTCAACCTGCTACTCACCGCGTTGATCGTCCTCATCTGGCCCTGGCTGGGAGGAGGAGGCTAAGCATGGAACAGGTGCTCTTCTGGCTCATGGCCGTCGTGGCCGTAGTCTCCGCCCTGACGACGATTAGCAGCCGCCGGCCGGTGCACAGCGCCCTGGCCTTTCTGGTCACTTTGCTCAGCCTGGCGGTGCTCTTCCTGCTGCTCAGCGCCCAGTTCGTGGCCGTGATCCAGATCATCATCTATGCCGGGGCCATCTTGGTTTTGTTCCTCTTTGTCATCATGCTCCTGAACGCCCAAAGCGGTGAGGGGCCGCAAATCAAGCTGCCTTCTCAGCGACCCTTGGCCATCGCGTTGGCGTTGCTGCTCTTCGGGGGCTTGAGCTATCTGCTCTTGAGCAGCCCGCTGGGCGCGGCGCGCCCGCTGCCGGCCGGCATGGGGACGGTCCAAGCCGTGGGAGGCATACTCTTCAATCATTTTCTGTTGCCCTTTGAGGTGGCTTCAGTACTGCTCCTGGTCGGCGTCATCGGCGCGGTGGTGCTCACCGTGAAGGAGGACGAGCAACCCAAATGATCCCCAGCATAGATTATCTGCTGCTCAGCGCGGCGCTCTTCAGCATCGGAGCGGCCGGGGCACTGCTGCGCCGCAACGCCCTGATCGTCTTCATCTCGATCGAGCTGATGCTCAACGCGGTGAACTTGAGCTTCGTGGCCTTCGCGCGGCAATTGGGCGATATGACCGGGCAAGTTTATGTTTTCTTCGTGCTGGTCGTTGCGGCGGCCGAGGTGGTGGTGGGCCTGGCCATCATCGTCAGTATCTATCGGACACGGGCCAGCGTTGATGTGGATGATGCCGACAATTTGAGAGGCTAAAGGGGGCTAAGCAAGCTTGAGTTGGGTCTGGTTGGTGCCGGTTTTGCCATTGGTCGGTGCGCTGGTCAACGGCCTCTTCGGGCGGCATATCTCAAAACGTTGGGTGGGCTGGATCGGCTGCAGCTCGATAGGACTAGCGCTGATCGTCTCGCTAGGGGTGCTTTTGGACCTGCTCGCCCGCCCGGCCGGCCAGCAGCTTTTCATCCAGCCGCTCTTCGACTGGATGCTGGGGGCCCAGGTCGCTTTTCAGGTAGACCCACTCTCGGCGCTGATGATCATCGTGGTCTCTGGCGTGGCCCTGCTTATCCACATCTATTCCATCGGCTATATGAGTGCTGATTCGGACTATTCGCGCTTCTTCAGTTGGCTCAATCTCTTCACCTTCTCGATGTTGCTGCTGGTGCTGGCCGATAATTTCCTGCTGCTCTTCGTCGGCTGGGAGCTGGTGGGCTTCTGCTCCTATCTGCTGATCGGCTTTTGGTTCCGGCGACCGGCGGCCGCTCGAGCAGCGAAAAAGGCCTTCATCGTCAATCGCATCGGCGACTGGGGTTTTCTCATCGGGATCTTTTTGATCTACGTGACTTTTAATAGTTTTGACTATCAAACGGTCTTCAGCCAAGCTCCCGGCGCGCTGGTCCCCGGAGGGGCACTGGTCACGGCGATCACCCTGCTGCTCTTCGCCGGTGCGGTGGGCAAGTCGGCGCAGATCCCCCTCTACGTCTGGCTGCCCGACGCCATGGAGGGTCCCACGCCCGTCTCGGCGCTCATCCATGCGGCGACCATGGTGACCGCCGGAGTCTACATGGTGGTGCGTGCGCACGCGCTCTATGCGCTGGCTCCGGTCTCGCTAGAGCTGGTGGCGATCATCGGCGCGGTGACCGCCCTCATCGCGGCGACCATCGCCTTGGTTCATAATGACTTAAAACGGGTGCTGGCCTACTCGACAATCAGCCAGTTGGGCTATATGTTCCTGGCCGCTGGCGTGGGAGCCTACTCAGCAGCCATCTTCCATCTGATGGGCAATGCCTTCATGAAGGCCCTGCTCTTCCTGGCCGCCGGCTCGGTGATGCACGCCCTGAGCGGCGAGACCGATATGCGCCTCATGGGAGGGCTCTATCCCAAACTGAAGACGACCGCGCGGACCTTCCTGATCGGGGCGTTGGCCATGTCCGGCATCCCGCCGCTGATCGGCTTCTTCAGCAAGGATCTGATTCTCTCTGAGACCTTTGCCAGGGGGCATCCGGTGCTCTATTTCATCGGGCTCTTGACGGCCATCCTGACGGCCTTCTATCTGCTGCGTGCGGCCTTCCTCACCTTCTTCGGTCGCTCACGAGTCCGCAAAGAGCTCGAGCCCCAGGTCCACGAGTCCCCGCCGGTGATGCTCTGGCCGCTACGCGGTCTGGCGGCGCTCTCTGTGCTGGGTGGCGCGGTCTGGATCTCCGGCACTAACTTCACGCCCTTAGAAGGTTTCTTGCGCCCGGTCTTCGCCGACCTGCCGCTTAAGCCGGAAGCGGTGCCGGCCGCCTTGGGTGAGGGCTCGCTGCTCATCATCTCGGTGCTCGCCGCCTTAGTCGGTATCGCCATCGCCTGGTATCTCTATCTCACCCGTCCCAGCGCGGCCGACGCGCTGGCCCGGACCTTTAGGCCAGTCTACACCCTATTGCGCCATAAATACTGGCTTGATGAGCTCTACGGGGCGCTCTTCGTGCGGCCCGGCATTCGCTTGGCCCGCTTCCTGGCGACCGTCTTTGAGCTGCGATTGTTGGACGGTCTGGTCAACGGTGTGGGTGGCTTGATCGACCGCTCGGGCGGCCTGCTGCGCCGAATTGAGACCGGCTACGTGCGGCAATATGCGGCGCTCTTTCTCCTGGGTGCTTTGGGGGTCTTGGCCTATCTTTTCCTGATGAGATGAAAAAAACACTAAAGGAGCCTCAGCGATGAGTTTTCCGATTCTGAGCCTGATCGTCTTCCTGCCGGCCGCCGGGGCGCTGCTCATCGGCCTGCTGGACCGAGGGCAGGAGCGCCTGATTCGCACCGTGGCCCTGGGGGCCAGCTTGTCGGTTTTCGCACTGGCCGTAGTGCTTTTCTTCGCCTACGACGGCGCGCGCGGCGGGATGCAGTTCGTGGAGCAGGCTCCTTGGGTACCTCAGCTGGGCATCGGCTATCACCTGGGCCTCGACGGCATCTCTCTCTTGCTCCTCCTGCTGACCGGCTTCATCGTGCCCCTGGCGCTGCTGGCTCCCTGGGAGGCGATTACCGAGCGCGTCAAGACTTTTTCCATCATGGTGTTGCTACTGGAGACGGCGGTCATCGGCGTTTTCCTGTCGCTGGATCTGGTGCTCTTCTACGTTTTCTGGGAAAGTATGCTGATCCCGATGTATTTTATCATCGGCATCTGGGGCACCCCCAAGGCTGGACCGGCAGCGCTCAAGTTCCTGCTTTATACCATGGCCGGCAGCGTCTTCATGCTCATCGCCATCATCGCCCTCTACTTTCTCAGTGGCCCTCTCGGAGGGCGCAGCTTCGACCTGATCACCTTGCAGAGCCTGACGCCCGGTTGGTCGCTGGCCCTGCAGGTGCCACTCTTCCTAGCTTTTACCATCGCTTTCGCGGTTAAAGTGCCGCTCTGGCCCTTCCATAGCTGGCTGCCGGCGGCCTACACCGAGGCGCCCACGACGGGCACAGTGCTGCTGGCCGCACTGCTCTCCAAGGCCGGCATCTATGGCTTTATTCGCTTCGCCTATCCACTCTTCCCCCAGGCGGCCGCCCTGTTTACCCCCTGGTTGATGGGTCTGGCACTCATCGGGGTGATCTATGGCGCGCTGGTCGCCGCCGCTCAGCGGGACTTGAAGCGTTTGGTGGCCTATTCCAGCATCTCGCACCTGGGGCTTGTCCTGTTGGGTGTCTTCGCTCTCAGCCCCATCAGCCTCTCAGGCAGCACCTTGCAGATGGTCAATCATGGCATCATCGTCGCCGCGCTCTTCTGGGCGGTGGCCGCCATCTCTGGGCGGGCCGGCGGGGCGCGCACCCTCGATGACTTCGGCGGGCTAATGCGCCCCATGCCGCGCCTGGCCGCGCTCTTTACCGTCTTCATGCTGGCTGCGATCGCCCTGCCCGGCACCAACGGCTTCGTGGGCGAGTTCATGATCCTGCTGGGGACCTTTACTCAGCATCGGGTCTATGCCATCATCGGCGCGGCCACCGTCATCTTGACGGCCATCTACATGCTCTGGATGACCCAGCGGGTTTTTCACGAAGAGCCTCGCTCGCAAAAGCATTTTGCCGACCTGCGTCCACGTGAGGTTGCCTTGCTCATCCCGCTGGTGCTGGTTATTTTTTGGATTGGCATCTACCCCAAGCCCTTCTTGGGCCGCTTGAACAGCTCGGTCCAGCAGATAGTCAGGCAGAGCTCGGTGCAAGTGCAGACCGGCTATGATCTGCTGCGCTCGCAGGTGTACAGGTTGACCCGTTCGCAGGTCAACGGTCCTGCACCTGCCAACCTTCGTCCAGGAGGTCGTCCCCGATGACCACGAGCGATCTAATCGCGCTATCGCCCGAACTGATCGTCACCGTACTGGCTCTGTTGGTCCTAGTGCTTGATCTCTTCTTGCCGCCGGAGCGAAAGGCCTGGCTCAGTAGGATCAGCTTGCTGGGTCTACTGGCTGCTCTAGTGGCCAACGCCCTCATCCATGAGCCGAACCCTCAGGCCTGGCAAGGGATGCTCGCTTCAGACGCCATCTCAGGTTATTTCAATTTCGTCATGTTGCTGATCGCGGCGCTCAGCCTAATGCTTTCGTCAGATTATCTTCAGCGACAGGGGCTGGAGCGCGGTGAGTACTACGCCTTGCTGCTCACCTCGACCTTGGGTGCGATGCTGATGGGCTCCAGCGCAGACCTGCTGATGGTCTTCCTCGGCCTGGAGACCCTCTCCATCCCGCTCTATATCTTATCGGGATTCGCCCGCGGCCAGAGCCGCTCTCAAGAGGCCAGCCTGAAATACTTCCTGCTAGGCGCTTTTTCCAGCGCCGTCTTTCTCTATGGCATCGCGCTGGTCTATGGGGCGACCGGCACGACCAATCTGGCCGCTCTGAGTCAGCAGTTGGGCACCATGAGCGCCAGTCCACTCTTGTTGGCTGGAGCGGGCCTCTTGCTCGTCGGCCTGGGCTTCAAAGCCGCAGCCGTGCCCTTTCATACCTGGGCGCCCGACGTCTATGAGGGCGCGCCCACCTCGGTGACCGCTTTCATGGCGGTGATGGCCAAGGCCGGGGCCTTCGGTGCGCTCCTGCGGGTCTTCATGCTGGCCTTGCCCCAGCAGTCTCAACTGGCCTCCGATTGGGGTCTGCTGGTCGGCGTGCTGGCCGCCTTGACCATGATCCTGGGCAATTTCGTCGCCTTGGTGCAGCTCGATCTCAAACGTATGATGGCCTATTCCAGCATCGCCCACGCGGGCTACTTGTTAGTGGCCGTAGCCGTCTCGGCCGCCGGGGGGGAGACGGCGGGGCTGGCGACCTCCAGCCTGCTCTTCTATCTATTAGCCTATACTTTTATGACCTTAGGGGCCTTCGGCGTCCTGCTGCTCTTGGAGCGTCAGGGGGAGAACCTGGCACTCAATGATCTGGCCGGTCTAGCTCTACGTCACCCGTTAGCCTCGGCGGCGATGGCGCTCTTCATGATCTCGATGGCCGGCTTGCCGCCTACGGCCGGCTTCTTCGCCAAGTTCTACGTCTTCAGTGCCGCTCTCTCGGCGGGCAATTTGGGGCTGGTGCTGGCCTTAATCGGCGTGCTGACCAGTGTGGTCTCGGTCTATTATTACTTGAGGGTAGTCTATTATCTCTACATGCGCCCGGCGGCGGTCGAGCGGCCGATCTATGCTTCGAGCAGCTGGGCCACCGCTGCGCTGGTCATCGCCGCCTTGGGGGTGCTGGTCTTGGGCATCCTGCCCGCACCTGTCTTCGCTTGGACCCAGCAGGCACTGGCACTGGTGTTACCTTGATAGACTACTATCATCAACTGACTGAGACAAGGAGATAAGCTTCGATTTCAGTAAAGATCACCTAAATAAGATAAATCGTTATTGAACTCGTTTGGCTATTCTCAAGAAGCTATCGGTTACGGCTCGATCTCGAAGAGTTCATCGAACTGCGCTTCCAAGAGCCGACAGACGTTTTGGGTCGTCTGAGGCGAAGTGGACTTACGCCGGTTCTCCACGTCAGTCCACCACTGACGCGAAAGCCCTAGCTCCTCAGCTAAAGCCTTGGCGGTGTAACCTCGTTTGGCGCGCAGAATCTTCAGAGTCGCTTTGGTCCAGATGCGCACCGTGGGCCGATGCTAGACCGGACTATCGCCAACCTCCTTATAGACACTTTTGACTTCTAACTGACACTCAGTGTAAGGTATGTGCCGAGGTGATTATCGTGCAAAGAACCATACTTATCGCTGTCCTACTGGCCATTCTGGGCCTAGGCTTTGTCTTGGGTGGGGTTGGCAGTCCACCACAACGGGCTTTAGCAGCCACAACGGGCTTCAGCAACTCCTCCGCTGAGCCCTGCAAGAACGTGGCGACGATTATCGGTAGTGAACAAATACTAAAGGAGCTCGTCGGAGCAGGGGTTGGAAGTACTGACCCTCACCTCTATCTAGCAGCCTGGTGTCAAGCTACAGTCCAGGGGACGGTCAAGGCAACCAAGTATGAGAAGAGTGACGGTGACTGGCACGTCCTGATCAAGCCTACCCAAACAAAGCTCGCCGGCCAGGACATGGACTTACGCAAGGGGTGCGCTGCGGCGGCCAGCGTGCTCAACCATCGCAAGCTCTCACCCGAAGACTTCCATTCTACCGATCTGCTCTTGCTGGAGACGCACTCCGACAAGTTAAAGTTTAAGGTAGGAGATAAGATCAGCGGTTGGGGCGCGTGGGTCTATGACAATGACTCAGCGGATTTACAGGCCATGCTTGACGGTCAGCCGCTAGGACCTGAGCGTGGTCATCACTGTGAGATTCACCCGTTCATCTAGGACGAGTAGTTGATAGCAATTCTGCATTCTAACGTTTAGTGTGCACCTGTCAAATGGATTTAACCGCAGGATAACGGAAACAATCCACTAGGTGATCGTTGACCAGTCCGGCAGCTTGCATGAAGGCGTAGCAGATGGTGGGGCCCACGAAGCGAAACCCTCGTGCTTTGAGGTCTTGGCTCATCGCCTCGGCTTCCGGTGTCCTGGCGGGGATTGCTGCCAGGGAGGTCCAGGCGTTGACCTGGGACCTACCACCCACGAATCGCCAAATATACCGATCGAAGCTACCGGATTCACGTTGTATTTCTAGAAAAGCCTTCGCGTTTCCGAGAGTCGCTTCGATTTTCAAGCGATTGCGTACGATGCCAGGGTCATGCAGCAGCTCACGGATTTTACTTGGGTCATAACGCGCGATCTTGGCTGCGTCGAAATCGTCAAACGCGCGCCTAAAATTCTCTCGTTTGGCGAGGATCATCGCCCAGCTCAGACCGGCTTGAAACGCATCGAGAACCAGGAACTCAAATAGTTTATGCTCGTCATGCAAGGGGACGCCCCACTCCCGGTCGTGATACTCGACCATCAAATCATTAACATTGGCCCATTCGCATCTTCGTCTCATACCTCGCACCATCCTCGTTTCGCTTTTCAAAACCAGTATAGCACATCCAGAAACGTGTAGATCTCCGGCTGATGGCCACGAGGAGGGAGATTAGGGTGTGTTTGCAAAGTAGGAGGGAGTGGCTAGACTGCCAAGCATGAACAGAGGCGACTTGACCAACGAACAGTGGGAACGGATTCAACCGTTGGCGGAAGGCCAGGATCTGGGATCGGGTGCTGGCTGAGCTCCAACGGCAGACGGACAGCGCGGGGGAGCTGGACTGGGAGATCCACTACGTGGATGGCACGACGGTGCGGGCCCATCAACATGCGGCCGGAGCAAAAGGGGGATCCCGAAGCGGAAGCGCTCGGCCGTAGCCGCGAGATGTGGGTCATCGCCGCTGTACTCCTATGGCTCTAGTTCGCAAACACGCCCTAGTCCTTCTGAGCCCCTCCCAGGATAATCATCGGCTTCTAATCAGCGGTTTGCTCCTCTTGACAACTCCGGGGTTAGGTGCTATAATCTCGTTAGCAAACAGCAGGTGAGTTTGCTAACGAGCAAGATGAAAGGAGGAATTCAACAATGACACGACTACCATTACTCTGGACGGAACCCTTCCAAATGACAAATCAGCTAGGGCACTTGATGGACGAATTCTTCAAGGGCTTCGAGCGAGATCGGATCGCCTGGCCCTGGCAGGGCCTAGGTCAGACGGACATCTACGAAGAGGATGGACAACTGGTCTACGAGACCGAGTTGCCCGGCCTCAAGCGCAGTGACATCGAGATCAAGGTTGAGAACGGTCGGTTGATCATCAGCGGAGAGACCCGGCGCAATGAGCGCATCGCCGATGAGCGCTACTTCCGCAGGGGACGTAGCTATGGCAAATTCCAGCGCGTCTTTCCCCTGCCGGAGTCCGCATCCGACCCGAAGAAGATCAGGGCCAAGTTCGCGGACGGCGTGTTGCACATCAGTGTGCCGCTCAAAGAGCCGCTCGGTCAGCAGACCGTTAGGGTCAAGGTCGAATAGGCCGGCAGTTGCAACGAGCAGAAGGTCAGAGCAAAGGTCAGAGCGGCGGAGGGGTGAGCCTCTCCGCCGCTCTTTTTACCTGGCCCAGCTCGGGCTCCAGTTGGCAACCGGCCTGCCGGCGTTTAGAATGAGGACCTATGTATCCGGAAAAGCTTCTGGCGATCGCGAATTATACCAAGCCCAAAGTCTTCCCTATCCTGGACGAATTGCGCCACTGGGGCGCAGAACAGGGCCTAGAAGTACTGGTCAACGAAGCCATCGCGCCCTTGAGCTGCCGGCCCAACCGCCGCTGGCTGGCCATCTCCCTGGGCGGCGATGGCACCTTCCTGCGAGCCGCCCGACAGCTAGCCGGGACAGAGACGCCCATCCTGGGGGTCAACCTCGGTAGCTTGGGTTTTCTCACCCAACTGGGAGCTGACGATCTGCTGCCGGCCTTGGAGCAGATCAGCGCGGGCAGTCTTTCCATTGAGCCGCGCCCTCGCTTGGAGGCACGCACCGCCCAAGCCGGCTATTCAGCCTACAATGATGTGCTCATCTCCCGGGTCGGCATCAACGACTTCGCCAAGCTGGCCATCTACGCCGATGAGCAGTTGGTGGGACGCTACGGGGGAGATGGGTTGATCCTGGCCACCCCCAGCGGCTCTACCGCCTATGCCTTGGCCGCCGGCGGTCCTATCTTGACCCCGAGGCTGGAGGCGATCGAGGTCACCCCCCTCTGCGCGCACACCCTGGCCTTGCGCACGGTCGTCTTCTCGCTGGAGACCCGTTTTCGCGTCCAACTGGAGACGGACGGCGCTCTGGCGATTGACGGCGACCAGGTCGAAAAACTATCCGCTGGCGACCAAATTGCGATCTTCCGCTCGGCACAGACGACCTCGGTGGTACTGCTGGACCGACCGCACCCCTCCTTCTTCGAGCTGCTGCATCACAAGCTACACTGGGATCAGTCGCCCGGCTGAGCGCGGCGCTGCTGCTGATAGCGGCGCAGGGCACTCTTGAGCGCATTGAGCGAGAGGGTGGCGCAGCGCATCCGATTGAGCACCACCTCGCGCCCCAGCGTCTCCATCAGCTCTGCCTGGCCCAGCTCGGCGATCCGGCGCAGCGACTTGCCTTGGACCATCCCGGCCAGCACGTCCACTGAGGCTTGGCTGATCGTGCAACCCTCCCCTTCGAAGGAAATTGTCTCGAGATACGACTCGCCCTCCCGCTGAGTGAACTTCAGATAGAGCCTGATCAGATCCCCGCAGCCGGGGTTGCCGCCCTCTTGAACCAAATCCGGATGAGCGAGAGCATACTTATGGCTCGGATTCTCATAGTGATCGAGCAGGAACTCGATCTGGCTCTGGCGGTCCATCAGGATCTCCTCTCCCTGGTCTGAACTAACTGCTCCAAGCGCTCCACGTAGCGGCTCAAGACTGCAAAGGTCCGTTCGACCGGCTCCGGGGTGGTCAGGTCAGCTCCGGCCAGCTTGAGTGCCTCCAAGGGGTAGAGTGAGCTGCCGGCCTGGAGGAATTTGAGATAGTGCCCTGCCGCGTCGGGCTCGCTCAGCACTCTCTCCGCCAGGGCATGCGCGCCGGAGATGCCGGTGGCATACTGATAGACGTAGAAGTTGGCATACAGGTGCGTGGCGAACTGCGACCAGGTAATCCCCACCCGCTCCCGGTCCAGCTCCACCTCATCCCCATAACCCTCGGCGAAGAGATCGGCCAACAGCTCGCTCAGACCCTCGGCGCTCAGCGCTTCGCCCCGCTCGATGCGCCGGTGAATCTCCAGCTCAAAGCGCGCTAGAGTGGGCATGATGAAGAAATAGCGCAAGAAATTGGACATCGCTTCCTCGATCAATGCGATCTGAAACTCAGGATCATCGTTCTCCTTGAGTAAGTAGTCGCGCACCAACGCTTGGTTGAAGTTCGAGGCCACTTCGGCCACGAAGATCGAATAACGAGCATAGATGAACGGCTGATTCTTCCAGGTGTAATAGGAGTGCATCGAGTGACCTAGCTCGTGCGCCAGAGTGCTCAAGCCCATCAAATTATCATTATAGCTCATCATGATAAATGGATGGGTGTCCGGCACACCGCTGGAGAAGGCGCCCATCCGTTTGCCCCGATTGGGGTACACATCCACCCAGCGCTCTTCCAGCACGCCGCGGCGCAGGATGCTGAGATACTCCGGGCCTAAGGGCGCCAGGCCCTTGACGATCCAGTCCACCGCTTGCTCGAAGGGAACCACCGGCATTTGCCGGACCAGCGGGGCACGCACATCGTAGACGAAAAGCTTGTCCACGCCCAAGGCCCGCCGCCGCAACCGCCAGTAGCGATGCCAGATGGGCAGGTGTTTCTTGTAGGTGTCAACCACGTTATGAAACACTTCAACCGGGATGTCGTTCTGCCCCGTGGCCGCTTCCAGCGCCGAGTTATAACCGCGGGCGCGGGCCAGAAAGACATTCTGTTTGACCCCGGCGGCCAGGCAGTTGGCCGTGGTGTTCTTGTGGGCCAGATAGGCATCGGCGTAATGCTCCCAGGCCGAGCGGCGCAACGCTCGGTCCGGACTGGAGAGCAGTTTGCCGATCGTGCCTTGAGCGATCTCGTGCGTCTGGCCGTTGCTATCGCGGGCCGGGGCGAAGCGCAGCTCCGCATCGGAGAGAATCCCATGGGTGGCCGCGGCGGTGCGAAAGGGGTCCATGACTTGGCTCAGCAACTCCTCGACCTCGGCCGAGCGCACGTGCGTCTGGTGCCGCTCCAAGCGATCGAAGTAATGGCCGTAGGTTGCCAGCCGTGCTTCGCTCTTCACCCAGTCGCGCAGCTTGCCAAAGCCTAGTTGGAGCAGCTCCGGCTCGGCGAAGGCCAGCGCGCCCAGCACGCGGGCATATAAACCGCGGGCACGATCATTTTGCGCCGCGGCAGCCTGATCGGTGGTGTCCACATTATGGTTCAAGCTGGCGTAGACGATCACCTTGCCCAGACTGCGCAGCACTGGCTCGCTGGCCTCAAACCAGTCGGCCAGGGCGGCAGCGCTATCGCCCAGATGACCCTGAAAGTGCTGTAAAGCAGGCAGTTGCACGATAATTTGCTTGATCTCGTCTTCCCAAGCTTGTTCGGTGGGGAAGATGCTCTCCACCTCCCAAGTGTATCTCTCCGGTATCTCGCCGCGTGCGGGGATGATTTCGCTCATCAGACCTCCTCTAGGATGGTTCATCCTGCAATCGGACCACAGCCGCTTGGAAGCCGGGCGGCTCCGAGCGGTAAGCGGCTACTGCATAACGCGGGCCGCCGGGCAGCTCGATGCGCAGCCGCGCCCGGCCGCTCTGGGGGGCGAGCTCGACCTGAACCGCCCGCATGGGCAGCCGCAGGCCAAAGCCCAGCGCCTTGAGCGCCGCCTCCTTGAGCGTCCAGTAGAGCAGCAACGCTGCTGGCTCCCGGCAGGAAAACCGTTCGGCCAGCCGGGCCCGCTCGCTGGGGCTCAGGATGCGTTGCGCCAATCCAACCCGCAGCGGACGCACCCGCTGGAGATCAACGCCGATCTCGCCTGCGCCGGAGAGGGCCGCCAGTCCCCAGCCCTCGCTGTGCGCCAGGGAGAGAGACAATTCCTTCAACAGATCTGCAGCCTGGGGCCAGCGCTCTCCGGCCGGAGAGGCCAGAGATGCTCGTGGTTGGCCCAGAGCCTCGTAGCCGATCAGAATCTGGGAGAGAGCTAGGCTCAGCCGTAGCTCGTGGGCCAAATATCGCCTGATCAGCCGCTTGGCCGCCAGCCGTCCGGCCAGCCAGTCGCGCCGCCGCCGGGGCGAGCGCAACCGGGCAAGCTGAGCCAGTTCTTCGCCGACCAGCCAGTGGCCCTCTCGACCAGAGCTTTGCAGGGCCTGGACCTCGCCAGGAGCACAGAGCTGTCGGCAGCAGCGCCCTGATCGGTCCTGCCGCCGGGCGGACTGTGTGATCGAATACATGAGCGAATAGTAGCTCGCTTGTAGCGCCTGGGCAAATGGGGTATCTTGAGCTCATCTAGCTGACCTCTCCTCAAGTGCAAGGAGGATGGCAAATGGCGACGGAGCTGAAACCCGAGCAATTGAAACGTTCCTGCGATCCTGAGCTGTTCGATTTCGAGACCACCGAAGAGTGTGAGCCCTTGCAAGGGATCATCGGCCAGCAGCGTGCGGTCAAGGCGCTAGAGCTGGGTTTGGGAATCCACGATTTCCGCTATAACATCTATGTGGCCGGCAGTTCCGGCACGGGCAAGACCTCAACCGTCAAGGGGTTCCTCGAGCGGGCCAGTGCTAGCGGTCAGCCGCCCTCCGACTGGTGCTATGTGCATAATTTCGATCGACCCTATTGTCCGATCTATCTGGAGCTCCCCGCCGGGATGGGCTGCCGCTTACAAGCGGATATGGGACGGCTGGTCAAGGTGCTGGAGCGGGCACTGCCCGATGCCTTCAACAGCTCCGAGTATCAGCAGCGGCGCCAGGCGATCGCCCGCCGGATCAACGAGCGCCGTGATCAACTGTTCAATGAGCTGGCCCAGCAGGCCCAAGAGGCCGGGTTTACCTTGCAGCGCACCGAGATCGGCATCAAAACCGTGCCGCTCCACCAGGGACAAGCGATGAGCGAGGAACAGTTCCTAGCGCTCGGCGAGCACCAGCGCCAAGCGCTGGAGCGGAAACAGCAAGAGCTCCAGAGCCAGATCACCGAGGCCATTCGCCAGGTGGGCCTGCTCGAAGAGGAGCGCGCCACCCAGATCGGCCAACTGGACGAAGAGGTGGCCACCTTCGTGCTCACCCCGCGCGTCGTCCGCCTGGAAGAGACCTACCACGACTGTCCCCGGGTGCTGAGCTTCCTGAAAGCGGCTCAGGCCGACATTCTCAAGAACCTGGGCGACTTCCTGCCGGAGAGCGCAGGTGCAAATGGCGCTTCCGCCGACTCCGCTCCCCCCTCCGCCCCGCCGGGCAACCCCGATCCGCTGCGCAAGTATCAGGTCAATGTGATCGTAGACAACAGCCAGAGCCAGGGAGCTCCGGTGGTGGTGCTGGAGAACGCCACCTATCCCAATCTCTTCGGCAAGCTGGAGCGACGCCTGCAGTACGGGGTGATGACCTCCGACTTCACCCTGATCCGCACCGGAGCGCTTCACCGGGCCAACGGCGGCTACCTGGTGCTCAACGCGGAGAATTTGCTCAAGTACTGGACCAGTTGGGAGTCGCTCAAGATCGCCATCCGCTCGCGGCTGATCCAACTGGAAGACCCCGGCCAGATGATGGGCTATCCCGGCGGTGAAGGGTTGCAACCTGAGCCGATCCCCCTGGATGTGAAGGTCATTCTCATCGGCAACCATGATATCTACCTGACCCTGCAAGCTTATGACGAGGAGTTCCACAAGCTGTTCAACGTCAAGTGCGACTTCGACGACCGCATGGACTGGCAAGAGGAGCATATCAAGCAGTTTGGCGGCTTCATCCGGGCGCGCTGTCAGGAGCGACGTGGCCTGAAGCCCTTCCACAAGTCGGGGGTGGCCCGCGTGGCGGAGTACGCTTCGGCGCTGACCGAGGATCAGCGCAAGCTCTCGGCACGCTTCTCCGACATCATGACCGTGGTGCGCGAGGCCAGCTATTGGGCGGAGCAGGCCGGTGCGCAGTATGTCTTGAGTGAACAGGTGGAGCAGGCCATCGAGGAGAAGATCTACCGTCACAACATGATCGAGGAGCGGATCCAAGAGATGATCGCCCGCGGCGACATCTTAGTGGACGTCGAAGGTGCGGTCGTGGGCCAAGTCAATGGGCTTTACGTGGTGAGCTGGGGTGATTTCACCTTTGGGCACCCGGCACGCATCACCGCCAACGTCTTCACCGGCAAGGATGGCTTGGTCAATATCGAGCGTGAGGCGGAGCTCTCAGGCAAGATCCACACCAAGGGTCTGCTGATCCTCAAGGGCTGGCTGGGGGAGCATTTTGCCTGGGACAAGCCCTTGAGCCTTTCGGCCAGCCTCACCTTTGAGCAGAGCTATTCTCAAGTTGATGGCGATAGCGCCAGCAGCACGGAGCTTTACGCCCTCATCTCGGCGATCTCCGGCACACCGCTCAAACAGGGCATCGCCGTCACCGGTTCGGTGAACCAGAAAGGCCAGATCCAGCCCATCGGGGGGGGTAACGAGAAGATCGAGGGTTTTTTCGCCGTCTGTAAGGCCAAAGGTCTCACCGGGGAGCAAGGGGTGATGATCCCACAGCAGAACATCGGCAATTTGGCCCTCAAGCGGGAGGTAATCGAGGCGGTACGTCGAGGGGAGTTTCACATCTGGGCAGTGCGGACGATCGACGAGGGCATCGAGCTTTTGACCGGCGAGTCCGCCGGTCAGCGATTGGAAGAGGGCAGGTTTGAGCAGGGAACGATCTATGAGCGCGTCGATCAGCACCTGCGGCAACTACGCCAGAACCTAGACGAAACCCATGGTGAGGAGGATGAGGAGTAACCGGCTCTTTTGGGAGCCGGCTTGAGTTATGTCCAACTCAGAATTACGGCGAACCTCGGAGTTGCAATTGTTGGAAATGGCCCAGCGTTTTTTCGATGCGGCGGCCGATCAGTTGGGTTTGGAAGAGCCGCTGCGGGAGTTGCTGCGCTATCCCAAGCGCAAGCTGACGGTGATCTTTCCCGTGCAGATGGACGACGGGAGCGTGCGTCATTTTGAGGGCTATCGCGTCCAGCACCATCCGGTACTGGGTCCGACCAAAGGCGGCATTCGCTACCATCCGCAGGTTACTATCGAGGAGATCGAGGCCTTAGCCGTCCTGATGACCTGGAAGACGGCGGTGGTCAGCCTGCCGCTGGGCGGGGCCAAGGGAGGCGTGCGCTGCGACCCCACTCAACTGTCGCTCGGTGAGCTGGAACGAATGACTCGGCGCTACGCCAACGAAATCAGCCCACTCATCGGGCCGGACATCGACATCCCGGCACCGGACCTCTTCACCGGCGAGCGGGAGATGGCCTGGATCGTGGACACGATCAGCATGCACCATCAGGGTCAGTATATGCCCGGACTGGTGACCGGCAAACCCCTAGTCTTGGGCGGATCGGAAGGACGAGATACGGCGACCGGTCGCGGCGGTTTCTTCATCGCTCAGGAGACGCTGAAGCACCTGAAGAGATCGCTGAAAGATGCGCGGGTCGCCATTCAAGGCTTCGGCAAGGTCGGCTCGAACTTGGCGCACTTCCTGCAGCAAGGTGGGGCCAAGGTCATCGCCGTCGGCGACGTGCGCGGCGGAGTCAAAAATGAGGCCGGATTGGACATCGCGGCCTTGCAGAGACACGTTAAGGAGAGCGGCTCGGTGGTCGAGTTCCCCGGGAGCGAGGCGATCAGCAACGAGGATCTCTTGGAGCTGGAGGTCGAGCTGCTCTTTCCCGCGGCGCTGGAGAACCAGATCACGGTAGACAACGCCGAGCGGATTAAGGCTCAGATGGTGATCGAGATGGCCAACGGTCCCACGACCTGGGAGGCGGACCAGTTGCTTTATGAGCGAGGCACCCTGGTAGTCCCGGACATCTTGGCCAACGCGGGGGGCGTGACCGTTTCCTACTTCGAGTGGGTTCAAGACCGCTCCTTCTATTTTTGGACCGCTGAATTGGTCGATCGGCGCCTCAAGCGAGTGATGGTCAAGGCCTTCCATAAGGTGCTAACCACCCATCTCCAACATCGGGTCGAGATGCGCACCGCCGCCTACATGGTCGCCATCGATCGAGTGGCGCAGGCGGCTCGAGCGCGTGGGTTGTACGCTTGACCTCCCTCAAGCTCTTGCTCCGGTCGGTGGCGAGCCTCGGCTTGACAGTGGCTGAGGCGTCTGGTATACTGCTTCCTAGTACTCGCGGAAGCAAGTAGATCGTTCTTTGAAAAGTGGATAGCATGGTGCGAGCGTATCACTCTAGGCGTTGGGGCTGCCCTCGGGCAGGCTCAACGTGACCTTGAGATACTTCTAGAGAGTATGATCCCGGCTCAGGATGAACGCTAGCGGCGCGCCTAATACATGCAAGTCGAGCGAGAAAGTCCCAAACACCTTCGGGTGGGCGGGGCGAGTAAAGCGGCGAACGGGTGAGTAACACGTAACTAACCTGCCCTCGCGACGGGGACAACTCCGGGAAACCGGGGCTAATACCCGATGGCATCTCCCGGTCGAAAGACCGGACGATTAAAGGGGCTTCGGCCTCGCGCGAGGAGGGGGTTGCGGCCCATCAGCTAGACGGTAGGGTAACGGCCTACCGTGGCAAAGACGGGTAGGGGGCTTGAGAAGGCGGCCCCCCACATGGGGACTGAGATACGGCCCTGACTCCTACGGGAGGCAGCAGTAGGGAATCTTCGGCAATGGGCGAAAGCCTGACCGAGCGACGCCGCGTGGGGGAGGAAGGCCTTTGGGTCGTAAACCCCTTTTCTGGAGGAAGAATAAACCTCGGAGGCAATGCCGAGGTGATGACGGTACTCCAGGAAGAAGCCACGGCTAACTCTGTGCCAGCAGCCGCGGTAAGACAGAGGTGGCGAGCGTTATCCGGATTCACTGGGCGTAAAGGGCGTCTAGGCGGCACGGTGTGTCTCCGGTGAAAGCCCTCGGCTCAACCGAGGGAGGTCCGGGGAAACTGCCGAGCTTGAGCGTCGGAGAGGGAAGTGGAACGGCTAGAGTAGCGGTGAAATGCGCAGATACTAGTCGGTACCTCAATAGCGAAGGCAACTTCCTGGCCGATGGCTGACGCTGAAGCGCGAAAGCGTGGGGAGCAAAGGGGATTAGATACCCCCGTAGTCCACGCCCTAAACGATGTCCGCTAGGTGTTGGGCTCTTTAATAGCAGCTCAGTGCCGCAGCTAACGCGTTAAGCGGACCGCCTGGGTAGTACGGCCGCAAGGCTAAAACTCAAGGGAATTGACGGGGGCCCGCACAAGCGGTGGAGCACGTGGTTTAATTCGATGGTAAACGAAGAACCTTACCCGGGCTTGACATGCACGTAGTAGGAGTCCGAAAGGATGACGACCTGTTTCGTAAGAAGCAGGAGCGCGCACAGGTGCTGCATGGCTGTCGTCAGCTCGTGTCGTAGGATGTCGGGTTAAGTCCCATAACGAGCGCAACCCCTGCTCTTAGTTGCCAGCAGTTCGGCTGGGCACTCTAAGGGGACCGCCGGTGAATAGCCGGAGGAAGGAAGGGACGACGTCAAGTCAGTATGGCCCTTATGCCCGGGGCCACACACGTGCTACAATGGGCGGTACAAAGGGTCGCCAACCCGCAAGGGGGAGCCAATCCCACAAAGCCGTCCTCAGTTCGGATTGGGGTCTGCAATTCGACCCCATGAAGCTGGAATCGCTAGTAATCACCGGTCAGCCATACGGTGGTGAATATGTACTCGGGCCTTGTACACACCGCCCGTCACACCAGCCGAGTGGGGATTGCTCGAAGTCCCCGTAAAGGGGCCGAAGGTGGTCTTCGCGAGGGGGGTGAAGTCGTAACAAGGTAGCCGTAGGAGAACCTGCGGCTGGATCACCTCCTTTCTAGGGAGATATAAGTCCTTAGAAACTTCAGATCTACTGCCGTGAGTAACTGATACCCCACCATGCTAGTCCGCTTTTCATCCCTTCACACTCTCAGGTTGATTGCAATATCTCCACCAGTCTCTCCAGCGCCAGCGCGCGCGAGCCTTTGATCAGGATAAGATTCTTTTCCCCGGCCAGCTCAGCCTGGATCAGCTCCGCTAATCCCTCAAGCTCTCCGGCTAATCTCACCCGCTCCGCGCTCCAACCCTGCTCGCTCCGGAGTGCTCGCCCAGTTCGAGCAGCCTCCTCACCCAAGCCAAAGAATTTATAGCTGCCGCCCCCCGGATCGTGTTGAACCAGCCGAGCCAGCTCCGCGGCAATCTCCCGGTGGGCTTCCCGGCTATGCGCGCCTAGCTCGAGTATTCCTCCAAAGACAAATATTTTTTGATACCCCGGCAGATGGAGCCGCGCCAGCGTGCGCAGTGCCTGTTTAGTCGCCTGAGGACTGGCATTATAACTATCATCCAGCAGCCAGCCGTAGCGCTGCGAATGCCTAAGCTGCAGACGGTGATTCACCGGCTCGAACTCGGCTAACGCCCGGCTGCAATCGGCCGGATCTACGCCTAGCACCCTGGCGAGAGCTGTGGCGGCTAATATGTTATAGACATTATGTCGCCCTAGTAGTTTGCTCTTGAGGAGGCAGTTGCCCTGGGGTGTCTCCAGCCTGAAACGCAAGCCTTCCAATGAGAAATCTTCGATCCGGCTGGCTCGCCAAGCTATGTCCGACCGATTGATCCCATAACCCAGCAGCCGGCAGGGCAGATCACCGGCCCGCGCGCTCAAGAACTCATCATCGAGATTGAGCAGGGCTAAGCCATCGGAGGGCAAGCTCTGAATAAGCTCCCACTTGGCTGCGGCCAGCGCCTGCCGATCCGGGAAGAATCCCAGGTGAGCGTCGCCGATGCCGGTGATCAGCCCCACCGTGGGCCTTAGAATCTGAGCCAGTTGCCCGATCTCACCGGGCCGCTGCAAGGCCAGCTCAAATACACCGATCTCCGTTTGGGAGGGCAAATTCAGCAGCGCCAAGGGCAGGCCGATCTCGCTATTATAATTTCCCGGTGAGCGGTAGACCCGCCGCCCGGCCCGGCGGAGCAGATGTGCCAGCAGCTCCTTGCTGGTCGTCTTGCCTGCGCTCCCGCTGATCCCAATGAGGGGAATGGCTAACTGGGAGCGATAGGCGCCTGCCACCTGGCGCAGCGCTCGCCCAGTATTCGGCACGCCGATCAGGTTATAGCCCACGTTGTCGGGCAGCTTCTGCCCGGACTGCACCAGGGCACCGCAGGCCCCACGGGCGAAGGCTTGGCGCAAGAATCTGTGCCCATCGGTCCGGCGACCGGGCAGAGCAATAAAAAACTGACCGGCCTGCAAAGTGCGGCTGTCAATAGAAAAACCGGTCGGACGAGTGTTTTCTTGGGGCCGCTGCAGCCGACCCCCGCAGGCCTCAGTCAACCGCGCGATCGTCAGCATGGTAGGGGCGAAGTAGGGGCGTATGGCCATACGCCCCTACTTCGGGATAAATGCTTCGCCCTGAGCTCTAGCAGTAGAAGAGCTGTTTGCAGTTGGACTTCTGCTGCTTCTTTGGCTGGGAGCTCTGCTCCTGTTGGGACGATTGCGCCTGAGTCTGGTTCGGCTCAATGCGGACTTCGACCGCCTGATCTCCAGAAAGCACCCAATCCTTGAGATGTTGGACATCGGTATAGTTGGACGGCTGGCTGGCGGAGCTGCGGGCCAGCCCTAACAGTTCCACGGTGAGCTGATCGTTGGTGCTCAGCCCTTCGATCACCTTGACCAGCTCGGAGAGGCTCTTGAAGATCGGTGCCGGGGCCCGATTGTTGTTGGAGGCCGAGGTGCGCCGGGGTCCACCGAAGGCGTGCAACACCAGCCGACGACTGTTCAGCCGCTGCGGCAGTTGCAAGGAGCCGGTGATTCGCACCTTGCCCCCACGGAAGGGTTGCAGATTCACCGTATAATTGATGGTATCGCCCGGATGATAGCTACGCTTATCCAGCTTGATGGACTGGACTTGCAGGGCACGCACCTTGCGGGTCACGCTCATGTCCAGCTCGATCTGGGTGAACTTGGGAGCCGCGAACTCATTGTGAGACAGGATAAAAACCACCTGAGCCGCTTGCAGCGGCCCGGCGACGGCGATATCGGAGAAACTGGCGAAGATATCCGAGCGCTTGAGGTCGGTCGGCAGCCCATCACCGCTGAGACGATAGGTGATGCGCATCGTCCCTGGACCGATGCGATCGAGTGATTGATCCACCGCGCTTAGCGTGCCGGAGAAGAGCAGGGAAGCCAGCAAATTCTCATCCGGAATGAAGTTGGACTTGAACTCGTGCAGCTTGCCAGTGTCCTGGTCTTTCACGCGGATGGTTACCCCGACGGTGCGCGGTGTCCGGCCCAGCGCGGCGCCCACCCCTTGAAAGCGGTCTTCCAAGATGGAGCCCAGGATTTGGTGACGATTGACCTGGGGGATCACAAAGGAGATCCGGGAGTTCTGGGCCGTGTCGAGGATCTGGGCGCCCGCCAGGAGCATCTGCGACTTCCCCTGGGCCAACAATTGGTGGCCGCAGGTGAGCAGCGTATCGGTCTTTTCGTCAATATAGGTGGTGGTGCAGACGAAGCCCAAGGTGATGTCGCCGTTGGAGAAGAGCAGTCCCACCGGACGGCCGGCTGCCAATTGGCTCATCTGCTGGCCGGCCGCGTCGACGCCCTGGTCGGCCATGGTGGCCAGGGGATAGAGCTTGGCGTTTAGTTGAGCTTCCAAGCCGGCAGCCAGTTGCTGCCGGAAGCTCTCCCTGGCGGGGTAGGCGATCGCTTCCTCCGGCAGGCCGAGAGTGGTCAGTTGGGACAGCAGCCGACTTGGCACGCCCTCCTTGAGCCAATTGAAGGCCCGTGGGCTCAGGCCACCGGCATAAAGCGGGCTGTTGGCCTTAACCAGGCCGGGGGGCAGCGTAAGCTGGCTGGTCTGTAATCCTGAGCTGGAGCGGGAGATCATCTGGCTGAGCTTGAGCATGGTCTCGATGGGGCGCACGAAGCCGATCGGATCAGGACTCTTGGAGTTGGCGAAGGCGCCGAAGAAGGCCCCGATCAGCTTGCCGTCGATGTAGATGGGTGAGCCGCTCATCCCTTGGGCGTAGCCGCCGGCCTTGCTGATCGCATCCCCGCTGGAGCGGATCAGGATATAATCATTGAGCTCGCCGGGGTTGTCCACTACGCCGATCACTTTGATTTGGAAGCTCTTCATCCCCAGGCGATCCAGGGTCGTCTGGCCGATGCCGGTCATGCCGGGCCGGATATCGCTAAAACGCATGAAGGGTTGAGGGCCGGCCATATCTGCCGACACCGGCGTGATCAGTGCTCCCAGACTCAAGGCCAACAAAGCAGCTAAGGCAACGACGCGGATGGTTTTCACAACTTCTCCTCCTTCGAGAACTAGATGATTGCTAAGCTAAACTGCCTCTACTGCGTATCTGGCGGCTCTGCTGGCCAGATTTAGCCAACTCGCTGCACGATCGCCTCTGCCCCTTCCTCCATACCGGCCACGGGCGTGATGCCGTGTGCTCGGAGAATGGCATTGCCCTCGGATTCATTGGTCCCGGTCAGCCGCACCACCAGGGGCAGCTTCAGTCCCAAGTCGCCGACGGCCTCCACCAGGCCCTGGGCGACCTGATCGCAGCGGGTGATGCCACCAAAGATATTGACCCAGATACCCCGGACTTGGCTATCGGCGGCCACGAACTCCAGCGCAGTTTTCATCTGCTTGGCGTTCGCCCCGCCGCCGATGTCCAGGAAGTTGGCCGGCCGACCGCCCTTGAGCTGAATCAAGTCCAGCGTGGCCATCACCAAGCCGGCTCCATTGCCTACCACGCCAATGGAGCCATCCAGTTTGACATACTGAAGACCGTGCTCGCGCGCCCGCCGTTCCAAGGGGTCTTCGGAGGCTGTCTGGCTCCAGCTCTGTAGCTCTCGGGGTATGTCATCGTCGTCAATGACGAATTTGGAATCTACTGCCACCAATTGTCCATCGGCACTCTGGGCCAAGGGGTTAATCTCGACCAGACTGGCATGATAACGGGTGAAGGCCCGATAGAGCTTCTCGACAACTTCGCTCAGGGGGCGGAATAGCTCACGCTCCAGGCCGGCGGCGAAGCACAACTGGCGCATCTGATAGTCGTGCAGCCCCTCCAAGGGAGCTATGTGAAACTTGTGAATAGCCTCTGGAGAGCTACGCGCCACCTCTTCGATATCCATGCCACCCGCGCTGGAAAAGATCACCACCGGAGCATGAGCCGAGCGATCGAGGGTGATACTGAGATAAAATTCGCGCTGGATGTCGACGGCCGGGGCGACAAGGAGCTCGGTCACCGCTTCGCCCTTGATGGTCAGGCCCAAGATTTGCTTGGCCTGCTGGAGCGCTTCCTCACGGTTGGTCACCAGCTTGACCCCGCCGGCCTTGCCCCGCCCGCCGGTCAACACTTGAGCTTTAATGACCACCGGGAAACCCAACCGGGCAGCGATTTGGGCCGCCTGCTCCGGGCGGGTGACCAACTGGCCCTCGGAGACGGGCAGCCCGACCTCTTTGAATAGCTCCTTACCCTGATATTCCTTGAGTTTCAAATGATATCCTTAGCCGGTTCGCTTAACTACTGTTGCTGGACCTTCTCGGCTTCCTTCTCGGCTTCCGCCTCGTCCTCGGCTTCCGGCTTCACATCTACCGGAGCCTCTGTGGCTGCCGAAGCGGAGTTCTTGGCCGCAGTAGCCTTGGTCTCTTCCAGCGAGATCTCGCCCTGCAGCTTGTTGGCCTCATCTTTGAAGGCGCGCAGCCCTTGGCCCAGGGAGCGGGCTACTTCAGGGAGTTTCTTGCCCCCAAAGAGCAGCAGCACAATCAGGAAGACGACCAGGATCTCCGGTCCAGAGAAGAAGTTCGCCTGGGTTACCGGCACCATCAATAAACTGTAAATCATAGAGTCCTCCATCGCGGATTTCCGCTTTGCTTTGAGCTATGCTACTCTAGCAGAACTGCCGGCCAAAGTCAATGTGACTCTCCAGCTTGACGCCGCTGCCAGGCGATTTGCAGTCCGCGCAGGGTCAGCAAGGGATCATAGAGCTCGATCTCTGGGATTTGCGCCATAAAGAACTGACCCCAGCCACCGGTGGCAATCACCCGCAGATTCTCTTCATACTCGCCGCGAAAGCGCACGATTAAGCCTCGCACCAGATCTATAAAGCCCAGCACGATGCCGGCCTTGAGGTTTTCCACTGTGTCACGACCGATGACGCTCTCCGGCGGCACCAGCTCGACGCCAAAGAGCTGCGCCGTGCGTTTGACCAGCGTAGTCGCGGCCAGTTCCATCTCCGGGGCGATCGCTCCGCCCAGAAAAGCACCGTCTGTCGAGACGAGATTGAAAGTCACTGCGGTGCCAAAGTCAATGACCAGCAAAGGGCCGCCGCAGCGCTCATAGCCGGCCAAGCAGTCGGCGATCCGGTCGGTGCCCACGGAGACCGGCTCGCTGACATCGAGCGGCAGCAGTTGCCAGTCATGCTGCAAGAAAGCCGGCTCCAGTTGGAAATAACGCTGGCCCATCTGGATCAACGCTCGGTGCAGTGAGGGCACCACCGAGCCGATGATCATACCCTTGATCTGCTGAGCCTGCAGGCCGGCCTGGGCCATCAGCGCCGTCAGGCTTAGCCCCAGCTCATCGGCGGTCAAATCCGCGCGGGTGGCCAGTTGCCAGTCGCCGCGCAGTACTTCGCCGGTGAAGACCGCCGCCCCAATCGTGGTGTTGCCCACCTTGAGTGCCAAGAGCATCACGGACCTCCTTAATCCAACCGGGTGAAGACTGAGCGGATGATGTCCCCGTACATCTTGAGGCGGGCCCGCAGCCCTTGTGAGAAGCCCCGCTTCTCCTCCTTCATCACGTGGGTGACCCCCCGCAGTTTAACCCGCTCCTCGGTCCAGTTCTCCTTGAACGACAGCTTGGTTAAAGCCATTTCTACTCCAAAATCCAGCCGGCCCAACACCCGCTTCAGCCGGTTCCAGAGTGCGCGGCTGATCACCCGTTGCCCGGAGAGATAAGGGGCATAGGTCTGGGAGATGTCGGTGTTCAGCCGCCCGTTTCTAAATACCCCAATGACCATGTCCGGGTGTTTCTGCTGATAAACGCCGATCAGCCCTTCGATATGCTCCGGGCGCAGCCCCACCAGGTCGGCGTCCAAGAAGAGCAGGATGTCATGATGCGCCAGGCGCACTCCCTCATCGAGTGCCGCGGCCTTGCCCACGTTGCGCGCCAGCGAGATGACTTCAACTCCCAGGCGCCGGGCCACCTCGGCAGTCCCGTCGGTCGAGCCGTCATCCACTACGATGATCTCGGCGATGCAGTCGGCCTGGCACAGCGGACGCAGGACCGCGCCAATGCGGGTGGCCTCGTTGTAGGCCGGAATGATCGCCGAAGCTGGGCCGACCTGCTCTGCTGCCAAGGTAGGGGCCAGCCCTGTGTCGCCCCTAGCTGGTGACGGTTGATTCATCTTCCTTAATTAACTGGGCCAAGGCCCCGGCGGCCTCCGCTTCGGCCACGCGGGCCACCGCTTGGCCACCTCGATAAAGCACCACAAAGCCGTTATGGCCCACCAGGCCATAGTCCGCATGGCCTGCTTCCCCGATGCCATTGACCACGCAGCCGATCAGCGAGACTTTTAAGGGCGTCTCCACCTCGGCCAACAGCTCTTGGGCCTGGGCCACTATTCTTTCCAGGCCAATGCCGATCCGCCCGCAGGTGGGACAACTGACGAACTGCACCCCGCGCCAGCGCAGCCCCAGCGCCCCCAGAATATCATAGGCCAGCTTGACCTCCGGCAGCGGATCGCCGGTCAGCGAGCAGCGCAGCGTGTCGCCGATCCCCTCTTCGAGCAGCGTGCCGATGCCCAGCGCCGAGCGGGCTACCCCGGTGGCACCGCTTCCGGCCTCGGTCACGCCTAGATGCAGCGGATATTTCACCTGAGCGGCGATCAGGCGATAGGACTCGATCATCACCCGCACATCGGTTGATTTAAGTGAGATAATAATATTCCTAAAATTTTGGCCTTCGAGTATCTCTATCTCGCGCAGGGCGCTCTCCACCATGGCTTCGGGAGTCGCCCCTTCGTACTTAATTAAGATGTCTTTGGCCAAGGAGCCGGAGTTGACCCCAACCCGTATGGGTATGCCGGTCGCTTGCGCCGCCTGAGTGACCTGCTCGATCTTGGCCTGCTGGGTGATGTTGCCCGGATTGAGGCGCAGCTTGTCAACACCCTGGCGGATCGCCTCCAGCGCCAGGCGATAGTCAAAATGGATGTCGGCCACCAGCGGGATCCCAATGCGCGCCTTGATCTGGCTCAGGCAACGGGCGGCATCCAGGTTGAGCACCGCCACCCGGATCAGCTCGCAGCCAGCCTTTTCCAAACGCTCGATCTGGGCGACCGTCTTGTCCACATCACGAGTGTCGGTGGTGGTCATGGACTGGACGATGATTGGCGCTCCGGCCCCAATGAGCAGATCGCGCACCTGAACGCCTTGGGAAGAGCGTCGCTGGATCGCTGCTATCATCGTGCCTCACCTGCCGTTTGAGCGGCATAGGACGGTCTCAACAGCTCTTCTTGCTCGCCGAGCGCTTCGCCGTAGAGCCCACCGATGTCAGCGCCGGTTACCCGCGCCCGCACCAGTTTGCCCTGCCAGTCCGCCGGTCCAGCCAACACGATACTCTTGTTATCACGGGTCTTGCCGCAGACCAGCCCAGGGCCGCCGCGTGCCGGCCCCTCGATGAGCGCCTCGACGGCTTGTCCCACCCGCTTGCTATTCTCTTCCGCAGTGATCCGCTTTTGCAGTTCCAGCAGGTGAGCCAAGCGCCGCTGCTTCTCTTCCGCAGGAACGTCATCCTGATATTTATAGTAGCTGATCGTGCCCGGCCGGGGCGAATATTTGAAGATATAGGCTCCGCCGAAGCGAGCCTGCCGCAGCAGCTCGACCGTTTGCTCAAAGTCCCGCTCGCTCTCACCGGGGAAGCCGACGATAATATCAGTAGTAATATTGCCCTGGGGGACGGCTGCTTTGATCCGGGCCACCAGATCGAGAAAGTAATCCCGGCTATGACCGCGGCGCATCGCTTGGAGCACCCGATCACTGCCCGACTGCACGGCCATGTGGACATGCTCACAGATGTTATTCGCCTCGCCCAGCACTTCGATCACGCCGGGGGTGATGTCCTGGGGGTTGGAGCTGGTGAAGCGCACGCGCGGGATGGGCAGTTGGGTCAGTGCCCGCAACAGATTGGCGAAGTTGATCTGAGGATCATCCAGATCGTTCCCGTAAGAATCTACATTCTGCCCCAAGAGCTGGACCTCTTGATAGCCGCGCTGGGCCAGGGTGCTCACTTCGGCGAGGATCTCGCCGGGCAGGCGGGAGCGCAGCAGGCCGGTGGTATAAGGCACAATACAAAAAGAGCAGAAGTTTGAGCAGCCCTCAGTGATAGTTACTTTGGCTTGAAACAAGCTGGCGCGCAGGAAGGGCAGATCTTCGATGTGCTCTGGAATCTTATCCAGGGCCATCACCGGCTGAGCCTGACGGCGACCGTTCTGGCGAACGCGGCGCGCTTGCTCGATCAGCCGGGGCAAATCAGCGATATTGGAGCTGCCGAAGACGAAATCTATCGTCCCATTGCGTCGGAAGAGCTTTTCGCCGAGCGCCTGGGCCACGCAGCCGCCGATACCCAAGAATAAGTCAGGGTTATTCTCCTTGAGCATCCGAATGACGCCGGCCTCCGAATAGACCTTTTCTTCGGGCTTCTCGCGCACCATGCAGGTATTAAAGATGACCAGATCGGCGGATTCAGGGGAGCCGACCAGCCGATAGCCCGCGCGGGCCAGCACGCCGGCGATCCCCTCCGACTTATGCTCGTTCATCTGGCAACCCCAGGTGTGAATATAGACCCGTTTAGCTCCGCGATTCATGGTGATTTCCACCGCAAAATATAACAGGAGACCTCTCCGCTGTCAACCGGCGCTGCTGCCGAGCGGGAATGGCAAGCACTTGCCACCGTTCGGTAAGATACTCCCGACCATGTCTGCTATTCTCACCGTGTATCCAAAAAGACCCTGGCGGCTGCTCCTGGCCCAATATCCCAACGAGCCGGCTCTCAACGTCTCGCTCGATGAGGCGATCGGCGAGTCGGTGGGCCGCGGGGCAGTGCCTCCTACCGTTCGTCTTTGGGAAAACGGAGAAACTTTGGTCTTGGGGCGATTCGAGTTGCGCGATCTTGACTTGGCTGACGGGCACTTTCTCAATTGGGCTAAGACTAACGATCTGGCGCTGCTGCGTCGGGTCAGCGGGGGCCAACTCGTCTGGCAGGGGCCAGGCGCGCTCAATTACTCCGTCTGCGTCCCGCGCCAGGAGCCCTACGGCATCCACCGAGCTTACGAAACGCTCAGCGCCGGGGTGGTGCAGGCGCTGACGCGCTGGGGACTGAGATGCAGCTTTGGCAGAGTGCCCGGCGCCTATTGCGACGGCTCGCACAATCTGGTGATTCACCAGCGCAAGCTGGCCGGGACGGCCCAGGCGCGTCGTAAAGGCTTCATACTGGTTCACGGCACGGTGCTCATTGATGCCGATTGGGAACGCATCTTGGGGCTCCTCACTGAATTCTATCGCCGGGCCGGCCAGGCGCGCTCTATCCGGCGCGCGGCGCTGACAACGCTCTCTGAGGCACTGGGCCGCCCGCTGACGACCGACCAAGCTAAGACCGCCTTTGCGGCAGGATATGCCGAAGTGCTGGGTCTCTCAGGTCGCTGGTCCCCCGATGCAGTGCCCTTGCCGGAGGAACTGAGGCGGGCGCGCGAGCTGGCGCACCAGTATAGTCTAAGCTCCCCGTCTCCAGTGTAACAGCCTCAGTTTGAGCTAAGGGTGCAGGCCCTGATCACCTTGCCTGCTCATTTGCTTCGACTCCATTGCTAGCTTTGGACAGCTAGACAGCCAGCGCCTATAATGCCTCTCTATGATTTGCATCTATCTGATCCGCCACGGCGAGACCGATTGGAATCGGGAGAGAATCTGCATGGGGCAGCGGGATATCCCTCTTAACGCCCTGGGCCAGCGCCAGGCAGAGCTGACCGCCCAACGCTTGGCCGATGAGCCATTTGACCTTATCTATAGCAGCGATCTTGCCCGGGCACTCCAGACCGCTCAGGCGATCGCTCAGCCTCATCATCTGGAACCGATCACCCGCCAGGCGCTGCGCGAGCTCGATTATGGCGACTGGGAAGGACTGGCCCGCCCCGAGATCGAGCAGCGTTGGCCGGAGGTCCGCGAGTTTAACGGCCGGCAAGAGGACAGCTTGGCCTTTCAGACCCCCGGCGGCGAGAGCCGACTGGAGCTCTATCGGCGGGCTACTCAAGAGTTCGAGCAGCTCTGCCGCCGTCATCAGGATCAGACCGTCGCCCTGGTGATCCATGGCGGGGTGATCCGGGCGATCGTCAACTATGTACTGAGCCAAGGGGTGCAGGCCCGCCAGGATGAACACTTCTATACTCCTAGCTTTGCCTGCGATAATTGCGGAGTGACATTGGTCAACATCCGGCGCGAGACGGAGCTACAGATCGCCTATCTCAACGACACCAGCCACCTGCGCACCCTGGCTGGTTGAGGCCAGAAACGCGCTGTATAATTGCCCATCATGTTCCGTAATGACCTCTTCTACAGCCCTTCCCAAGGCCGGATGAGCTTCGACCAGGTGCTCAAAGAGATCGTGACCATCATGGAGGAGGATCCCAAAGATCGCTATGAGATCATGGTCGGCAGCGATTCTCACTCGCTGCCTGGCGAGGTGAACTTCGTCTCGGCGATCATCGTCCATCGGGTGGGCAAAGGAGGGCGCTATTTCTGGTGCCGCCAGCGCCAGCAGCGCATCTATACCCTGCGGCAGAAGATCTATCACGAGGCCACGCTCTCTTTCGAGCTGGCGCAGTTGCTCATGGAGGAGCTACGGCTGCGCACGGTGCTCGATTACGATCTGGAGATACACGTGGATGTCGGTCGAGTCGGCAAGACCCGGGAGTTGATCGACGAAGTGGTGGGCATGATCGTGGGCTCCGGCTTCCAGGTCAAGATCAAGCCCGACTCCTGTGCCGCCTCCTCGGTGGCCGACAAACATGCCTAGCAAGTCGGCTGGCTCTCTGCTATACTACGGCTCAAATATCTTAACTATACCATTGGGAGGGTTATTCTTATCATGAGCATGGTGGACTGGGTGGCCACTTGGGCGTTGCTCGCCGGTTTGGCGGGCATTGTCTATGCGATCGCTTTGACTTTCTATGTGCTGCGTTTGCCTCAAGGTAACGAGCGGATGGGCGAGATCGCCCGGGCCATTCAACAGGGGGCGGCGGCCTATCTGAACCGCCAGTATGCGATCATCGGCCTGGTGGGGCTGATCGTCGCGATCCTGCTCTGGATTGGCCTGGGGTGGGCCACGGCGCTGGGTTTTGCCCTAGGGGCCAGCGCCTCGGCCTTAGCCGGCTATATGGGGATGACCGTAGCGGTACGCACCAACGTGCGCACCGCGGAAGCGGCCCGCTCCGGCCTGGCGCAGGCGCTCTCGGTGGCCTTCAAGGGCGGCGCGGTCACCGGCTTGCTTGACGTAGGGCTGGCCCTGTTTTCCATCGCCGGCTTCTTCCTGCTTTTGACCCACCTGGCAGGCTTCACGTTGGGAGAGACAATCAAGGCCCTGATCGGACTGGGTTTCGGTGGCTCACTGCTTTCGGTCTTCGCCCGCTTGGGCGGGGGCATCTATACCAAAGGGGCCGACGCCGGCGCCGACCTGGTGGGCAAAGTGGAGGCCGGCATCCCAGAGGACGATCCGCGCAACCCGGCGGTGATCGCCGATAACGTGGGCGATAACGTCGGCGACGATGCCGGCATGGCCGCCGACCTGTTCGAGACCTATGCCGTCACCACCGTGGCGGCGATGCTTTTGGGCCACCTGCTGCTGCCCAAGTTCGATGGTGCCGTCGTCTTTCCCCTGGCATTGGGGGCCGTCTCCATCATAGGCTCGATCATCGGCACCTTCTTCGTCCGCCTGCCGCGCAGCCAAAACATCATGAGCGCCCTCTATCTGGGACTGGGAGTCAGCGCCCTGATCAGCGTGGGCGCCTTCTATCCGGTGACCCGTGCGCTGATGGCCGGCAATGGGCTCTTCAGCCTGGCAGGGCTCTATGGGGCGGCGCTGGTCGGCATCGCGGTCACGGTGGGCCTGGTAATCATCACCGAGTACTACACTGCCGATCGCTTCGCGCCGGTGCTGCGCATCGCCAAGGCCTCGCTCACCGGCCCTGCTACCAACATCATCGAGGGGCTGGCGGCCTCGATGCGAGCTACCTTTCTGCCCATCCTGCTCATCTCGGCAGCCATCTTATTGGCCTATTGGGCTGCTGGCATCTATGGCATCGCCATCGGGGCAGTGGCCATGCTCTCTATGACCGGGATAGTGATCGCCTTGGACGCTTATGGGCCGATCACCGACAATGCCGGCGGCATCGCCGAGATGGCCCAATTGCCGGAGAGCGTGCGCCAGGTGACCGACCCCCTTGATGCAGTAGGCAACACCACCAAGGCGGTCACCAAGGGCTACGCCATCGGCTCGGCCGGTTTTGCCGCCTTGGTGCTCTTTGCCGCCTACGCCCAGGAGTTGGCCGCCACCGGCCACGCCGTCATCTTCAAGCTCTCCGATCCGAAGGTGATCGTGGGGCTCTTCTTGGGAGGCGCCTTGCCCTATCTCTTCGCCTCGCTGGCCATGAGCGCGGTAGGACGGGCGGCCGGGGCAATTATCGAAGAGGTCCGGCGGCAGTTCCGCGAGATCAAGGGGATCATGGAGGGCAAAGCCAAGCCGGACTATGCCGCCTGCGTGCGTATTGTGACCGCGACCGCGCAGCGAGGGATGATCGCCCCGGCGCTCATCCCGGTGCTGGCGCCGGTGATCGTGGGGCTAATCCCCTTCTTGGGCATCAAGGCGTTGGGAGGGATGCTGGTCGGCTCGATCATCACCGGGCTTTTCGTCGCCGTCTCGATGACCACCGGTGGGGCAGCCTGGGATAACGCCAAGAAGTACATCGAGTCGGGCAACTTGGGCGGCAAGGGCTCCGCCGCTCACCAAGCGGCGGTCACCGGGGACACGGTGGGCGATCCTTATAAGGACACCGCCGGCCCGGCGATCAACCCCATGATCAAGGTGATCAACATCGTGGCCTTGCTGATCGTGCCGTTTTTGCGGTAAACCTACGGTGCACTCGTTCTGTTTCCTCGGCACACGCACGCGCCTCTCGCTGTAACCGCTCTTGTCCGGTCTGAGCATCTCACTCTTAGCCCGCTTGACTATGAGCTGCTTTTCTGCTATACTCCATCTATGATTTGTTACTCGAGGGTGGCCTTGGCCAACCGAACGGGAGCCGATCAGATGCTATGGCTAGTCTAGACAATGATTTGACGGTGCCGCATCGAGAGCCTTCTCAGTCACACCGTGCAGGTCGTTCGTCGTCAGACAGTCAAATCCGAAGCAGAAAGGTAGGGAGATCTCTCGATGCGTACTGGAACCGTCAAATGGTTCAATGACGCGAAGGGCTTTGGTTTTATCCAGCAGGATAATGGCGAAGCTGACGTCTTTGTTCACTTCTCATCCATTCAGGGTGATGGATTCAAGACGTTGCGTGAGGGCCAGAAAGTCGAGTTCGACATCGAAGATAGCGCTAAAGGTCCACGAGCGGTAAATGTGACCGTCAGGGACTAAAGCAAGCTAGTGCTATAGGAATAGGCGAAACCCCAGGGTCGGTCAACCGGCTCTGGGGTTTCGTGCTTTTTATAAAGTCTGCCTGAACAGGCTCCAACAGCACCCCACTCCCTGTCTGCAATCCCGTCGCTGCAAACACCGTCTTACCAACGCTGAGAATCGGTACACCCTAGGGGGACGGGTGTCCTAGGTCCGTTAACTTACAATTAACGGACCTATAAGTCAGCTTTGATCTCAGCGACGCTCCGATTTACGCCCGGCGGTGCGCGCCTCGCCCTCAAGCGGTTGCAGCTCCCCAAAGACTCGCGTTGGCTTCCACTCACTCAACCTCTGTCGGGCATCATACATATCAACGTTACGCTGAGCGTTAATCCATAACTCTGGCGTAGTGTCCAACGCCGCAGCCAGCTTCATCGCCACCTCGGGCGAGATGCCGACATGACCATTGACAATCCGACTGAGATGCTTGCGCGAGATGCCTGCTGCCTCACTTAATGCACGTAGCGACACGTCTTGCGGCTTAAGATACATCTCCTTGAGGATTGTTCCCGGATGCGTCAGACGTCGGTTCGTCGGAATCATCGTTGCTCCTCCTCAGTGATAATCTTCATGCTTCACGTTGATCACGCTTCAGCTCGCAAATCTTCAATCTGATGGCTTAGTAGCTCGATCACCTGAGTCTCACCATTGCCCAACTGCTGGCTCCCTGACGTTGACGGGAGACGCTCGCTCTGCCCCTTGCGCTTGATCATCCTCTATTCCGGCCGACGGCAAACTCACCGAAAACCCATCATCTTCCAACTGACGCAGACGGTCGAATATCGGCCTCCGTCGGTGAGCACTTTACCCCATGCTTCCCCTGAAGTGACTCACCTGGAAGCCGCCGGCGCATTCTCTCCTTGGACTTTTGACTCGCTGAGACGGGACGCACTAGAATGCGTCGGAGGTGGTTCAAGTGGCTGGCCAGCTCGCGTGCGGGGTGCGGATTAACTCGCACCCGTTAGGTAAGCTAGCGTGCTTTGGAACTTCTTGAAGGCAAAAAGCTTCTTTCTTTATAGTCATACATTTCGCGGTGAACCATGTCTCAAAGGAGGGTGATCGCTCGTGCAGACGATTGAGGAACAGCTAGAGGCAGCGAGACAAAGTTTGCTCGATCTGACGATGCGAAATCGGCTCTTGAACTATCGCCCTACCAAGCTGAAGACGATTCGAGTGGTGGATGAAATCCCAAGAGAGGTGTACGACATCTTGGTCCTCCAAGAAGGAGTGATGAAATTTCGGCCTAATAGTGAAGAATCCTTAGAAAACAGTATATCTTCGCCCTCAGAAATAGATGAGGAGGGACCCACCAAAGCTGAATGGTCGGGGCTGTGGAACCTACCTAGCCCCGAGGAGCCTCTGGAGGACCGTTACACCGACCACTTTCTCCAGACAAGGTTAGACGGTGAAGGGCTTCAGCGCCGGTTGTTTCACATAAGCCAACAATCTCGAATGGTGCTGGAAGAACAAGGATACACCATCCTATTCTTGGCCATCGGATACCTCGAATGGTTCGAGAGCCAAGCAGCACAACATAGCCGCCGGGCTCCCTTGATTCTGGTCCCGGTTGAGTTAGAGCGGACGAGAGTTCGAACAGCGTTTAAGCTACGTTGGACGGGCGAAGATGTTCAGAGCAATATCTCACTGCAAGCGAAGCTCTTGGAACAGGGCATTGATCTCCCCGAATTTGAGACGCCGGAGAAGAAGAAGGACGTTGACCAGTATTTTCAGGTTATCGCAGAAGCTATTTCAGACCGTTCACAGTGGCAGATCCACAACGATATCTATCTTGACTTCTTTAGTTTTGCGAAGTTCGTCATGTACAAAGACCTCGATCCCACAGCGTGGCCTATAGGAAAATCCCCTGCCGAGCACCATCTCATTCAAGCGATTCTCTCTCCCAGCTCACAGGAATCCTTCCCACAGGGATTTTCAGAGGACGAGGTAGACCAGAAATTGACGGCTCGGGATGTCCACCATGTTATGGACGCCGACTCCTCACAGATCGCGGTCATTGAGGACGTGAAGGCCGGACGGAACCTTGTGGTGGAAGGTCCTCCCGGAACGGGCAAATCGCAAACGATCACCAATATCATCGCTGAATTGCTTACTATGGGGAAGAGTGTGCTCTTTGTCAGTGCGAAGATGGCAGCGCTCGAAGTCGTCAAAGGTCGGCTCGACCAAACCGGTCTCGGTGATTTCTGCTTGGAACTTCACAGTCGCAAGACTAAGAAACGGGAAGTTCTCAAGGAGCTTGAGCGAACGCTATTTCACCCCCCGACTCCCCCAGGCTTGCTTGATGAACAATATGATCAGATCGAGGTCCTTAAGGCCGACTTGAACGGCTATGCTCGTGCTCTGCGCGAGCCCCTTGGAGAGCTTCAGCATTCCCCATTCGCGTTGTTCTGTTTGAAAGAGAAGGCGCAGAGGCACTTTCAGAAGGTGGGGCGGAGCATGCCACGGATTAAATTGCCTAATCCAGAGTCTTGCACCCCTAAAGCCTGGGTCGCTGCTCTCTCGAAGCTGACGCAACTCGCAGATATGGTGTCTCTGCTGCGACCACTGGAAAACCATCCGTGGAGGGGATGCAAACCCTCCAGAACCGTCCTACCAACAGACGTTGAAGAAATCGGAGCGCTTTTGAAAGAGTGCAAGAAACAAAAAGAGAACCTCGAAAATGCTCTCAGCCGCTTGCATCAACAGTTTGGAATCCAACCTGTTGAGATTCTAGCCGGCGTAAACCAAGCTCTCGAAGCCGCGAATGTTATGACCGACGCCGTTCCTGTGGAGCGACATGTTCTGATGAACGAAGCTTGGGATCAGACAAACCGAAATGCGGAAGCGCTTATCCAAAAAGCGAGGGATTATCAAGTTCAGCGTTCGTCAATGCTTTCGAAGTTTAGAGAAGAGATTTGCAACACGGATCTCGCTTCACTGCTCAGAGAGTATAAATCCCTCTCGACGAGCCCCTTCCGGATCTTCAATCGGCGCTATCGCGGGTTGAAACGTGAGATTCATGCACTTTATAGAGAAACGCCGGAAAGGCGTCGCAAGGAGATTGTCCTCGACTTGGCCCAGGCGAACCAGTGCGTTCGGATTGAGGGAGAGCTCCGGGAAGCTGAACCGGACGGACACTCGTGGTTTGGGAGACTTTGGGAAGGAGGGAGGAGCGACTCACAACGACTCCACACATTCTCAAAGTGGGTTGTCTCATTTCGAGAGGCACTCTCGAACGGGATACTGACCGACAAAGCCGTGCAGGTCATTACACAAGGATTCTCAAAAGGAGTCCTACAGGAGGTGATTGCCGATCTCACCACGGCCGGAAAAACGTTTCTCAAACGATGGAACGAATTAAGGGAGCGTCTCTGCTTCGAAGACGAAACGATTCTCGGTAGCCCCATAGAACAGACGAGCTTCTCTGATATGGCAATGTACATCGACCGCTGGCTAGATAACCTTGCTCGGATCACGCGCTGGTCTCAATTTTGCTCTGCCCGAGCGTCGTGTTTGCAGAGCGTGGCTGAACCTATGGTTAGCATAATCAGTGAGGGTAAGCTCGAACCGGATGATGTCATCCCATGTTTTGAAGCGAGTCTCGCAGACAGCCTCCTTCAAATAGCTTTTGAGTCACGACCTGAACTCCTCAACTTCATCGGCGAGATTCATGAACACAAGATTGAGCGGTTTAGGGAACTCGATCGCCAATCACTTGAATGGAATCGTCACCGAGTTGCTTTCCAACTCTATCAAGACTGCCCTCGTATTCCGAACGGTGCATCGCCCGGTTCAGAAGCGGGGATCATTCTGGGAGAAATCAATAAGAAGCGCAGGCATATGCCGATACGCAAGCTCCTATCCCTTGCGGGTGGATTGATACAGAGGATCAAGCCCTGTTTTATGATGAGCCCTTTGTCAATTGCCCAATTCCTCGATCCCAAGACTGCGCAGTTCGATGTAATCATCTTCGATGAGGCAAGCCAGGTGAGACCGGAGGACGCGCTCGGCGCGCTCCTCAGAGGAAGACAGGTGGTCGTCATGGGCGACACGAAACAGCTCCCCCCAACCAGTTTCTTTGATCATCTTATTGAAGACACAGAGGATGAGGAGACTACAACTTCTATCTCCGACGTCGAAAGCATTTTGCACCAGTGCAGACGATGTTTCCCAACGAAGATGCTGCGTTGGCATTATCGCAGTCGGCATGAGTCTCTGATTGCCGTTTCAAATCAGGAATTCTATGATAATAATCTGCTTATTTATCCGTCGGTTACCGATCATGCCACTTATCTGGGCCTCCGGTTCGTTCATCTCCCTCATGCCGTCTATGATCGAGGTCGCAGTTCAGTCAATCGAAAGGAGGCCCGAGCGGTCGCTGAAGCAGCCGTTGAGCACTACAAACTGTTCCCTGACAAGAGTCCAGGTCAGCGCATTAAGAAAGCTATTGAAGGTGGAGTCGCCGTTGCGGAGGCTGGTGGTAAAATAGAGAGGCGGAACGCCTTCCTCTGGCCCACAGGGAATAGCACCCCTCCTGTGCGGCGTCGCATCGGTGATCTTTCGCCAAAGATCGAAATGATCTGTCCCGAAGAGATTGAAGAGGCCATCGCGCTCGTTCTCCGTCACCAATTTGATACTCGGTCCGAAGACCTAGTAGTTCAAGTCTCTCGTCTTTTCGGATTTAAGGCTACTCGAGATACGACGGCCAAAGTGATCCTCCACATTGTAGACCAAATGATTGAGAAGGGAAGACTCGACCGCTTACCCAATGGGATGATCCATCTCATTGACTCGTGGCGGTTACGGAACTGATAGCCGGAGGTACCGAGTTGGACGGCAACTTTGGGTCCACATTGGGCAAGCAGGCCGGAAGAGAGCTGGCGGCGGTCTTGGAGCCGCTGTTGATGGTCGGGGTTGGGCTGACGGCCTTTGTGCTCGCTGATCGGGTGCTAAATCAGGTGGGGAATGACAAGGATAGAAGAGCTCAAGGGTGCGCTGCAAGGTGCGCGTTGGGTGCATGCTGATGAGGGCTCCGGGCTGGTCTTTGTCTGGCTAGGTGGACACGGCGCCACGTATACACCTCGGAGCTAAAACAGGTGATAGGCTCCTTTATGCTGGGCGGTGCCGCTAACCATCCAACTTTTGAGTTGGTAGGAGCATTGCCTCCATTCGTGTTTAGGGGAGCATCACAACTTTGCCACACTCCCCAGCGGCCATCAGCGCAAAAGCTTTTTCGTAGTCGTCCAGTGCGAAGCGATGGGTCACCAGCGGGGCCAGGTCCACAGCACCGGAGCGCAGTAGGCCGCGTGCCTGATACCAGGTTTCCCAGAGGAGGCGACCGATGATCCCATGGACCGTCACCCCTTTAAAAATGACCAGTGAGTCGAAGTCAAAGGACACCGGCCGGCTGGGTAGACCCAAGAGCGCCACCTCGCCGCCCGGCTTGAGCACGGTGAAGCCGTCGCGCAGCGCCGAGGCTGCGCCGGACATTTCTAGTAAGACGTCCACCCCTTCACCCTCGGTCTCGGTCAAAATGGTCTGGACGATATCGCTCTGGGCGGCGTTCAGCACCAGGTCGGCACCCATCCGTTGGGCCAACTCCAGCCGATAGGGACTGATGTCGCTGGTGTAGACCGAGCGGGCACCGATCGCCTTGGCCACGGCGATGGTCATCAGCCCCACCGGACCACAGCCGGTCACCAGCACCTTCTTGGAGCGCAGGTCCACGGTAAAGGCCGTATGCACCGCGTTGCCGAAGTTCTCCTGCAGCGAAGCGATCTCGGCCGGCATCCCCGGTGGATCCACCCAGGCGTTGAGAGCCGGAATGGCCACGTATTCGGCGAAGCAACCGTCACGGTCCACCCCCAAGATCCGGGTGTGGCGGCAGAGGTGGCCGCGGCCGGTGCGACACATATCGCAGAGGCCGCAGGTCACGTGGCTCTCGGCGGAGACCAGGTCGCCGATCTGCACCTCGGCCACCTCGGCGCCCTTATCGACTATCTCACCGCAGAACTCGTGGCCCACGATCAGTGGCGGCTTGAGTCGCCCCTGGGCCCAAGGATCCCAGCGATAGATGTGCAGGTCGGTGCCGCAGATCGAGCTGGCCTTCACCTTGACCAGCACGTCATGCGCTCCAATGGTCGGCAGCGGCACGCGGCTCAGCCGCAGGCCCGCTGCGGCCTGGGGTTTGACTAAAGCTTTCATCGTCTCGGCCATAGATTGACCTCCGTTCGTTGCCTGATTCTAAGTAGCAGCGACTGACAAAAGCAATGAGCCAAGTCAAGGGGGAGGCGACTTGCCCTTAGCACGGCAGCGGTTTTATACTCAGCCATGAGAGTCTACCGGGGAGGGAGGTCGGTCTGGAGATGAGCAGATCAGGAGGTTGGCCTAGGGCGCTGGCCCTGGCGATGCTGATCGCGCTCGGTGTGGTCTACTCGGCCACCCAGCTTGGCCGGGGGGCGGTCGGCGCGCAAGTTGAGCTGCAAATTTATGATCTAGCCGGCCAAGCGGTCTATGACAGCGGCCCGCTGCGGGGCCGGACCCTCCAATGGGATTTGCAGAATAATGCCGGCCAACTGGTGGCCAACGGGGTCTATCTCTATCGGCTGATCGTCTGGGACGCCACCGGCCGGGTGAGCTATAGCCCACTGAAGAAACTTATCGTGCTGCGCTAAAATTCCAGGGCCCCGCTCACCGCCGTGGGCCGCGTGGGCGCAGCCGCCTGCGGGCCGTCCGACCCAGCGGCGAAGAGGATCACCCCTTGGAGGCCGTAGTGCTCATCTTCGCCGGCTCGCAGCTAATCTACTCCAAGTACGATCGCTACGGCCCTTATTTCAACTACAACGATCTCTATCTCTACGATCTCAAGACACGCAAAGAACGGAGGCTCACCTGGGGCCAGCGGGCCTACAACCCGGCCTTCACCCCAGATGGGGAAAACGTGCTTTTCGCCAAGGCCGGCCAAGGTGATCAGACGCCTTCCCTGGCCCGACTCGACCTGGCGACGGGCCAGACCGAGCTGGTGCAGAAGTTCGATGAGAATACGGTCATTGATACTTTCGCGCTTTCGCCCGACGGGAAGGAGCTGGTCCTCTCCATCTGGAAGCGCCCCGGCTATCTGGATCTCTATACCCTGCCGGCCAAGGGCGGTGAGCTGAAAGCTATCACCCAGGACGTGAACGAGGATTTCCGGCCCAGTTGGTCGCCCGATGGGAAATACATCCTCTTCGATTCGGCCCGGCATGATCTGCTCAATCTCTACGCCTATCGCCTGGCCGACGGTCAATTTTTCCAGATCACCAACACCCTCTCGCTGGCCATTGAGCCGCACGTCTCGCCGGACGGCAAACAACTGGCCTTCCTGGGCTACGGCGATCGGGGCTATGACTTGCAGATTATGCCCTACGATCCGTCCAGTTGGAAGCCGGTCAACTTCAAGAAGGAGACGATTCCCGCCTGGCCGGGCTTTCCCAAGACCGACTATCCGGTGCACAATTACAACCCGCTGCCATTGCTGCTCCCCAAGTACTGGGTGCCGATCCTCAGCGAGGAGCGCGCCGGTCTGTCCACCGGTGGGACCGATGCGCTCTACCGCGAATCCTACTCGCTCGAGGCCGGCTACGACTGGAGCGCGGGTGGGCCCTTCGGTTCGCTGAGCCTGAGCAGCGAGCAGCCCTTTTCGTCTGTTGTCCTCTCACTCAACACCGGCCTGGAGCCGGAGGGCAACTGGCAAATACTGGGGCTGCGCTACTCGCTCTTCCAGCGGCTCTTCAGCAGCTCGACCGTCGCCCTGCAGCTGCGGCGCAGCGACTTTGGTGGGGTGAGCCAGGCGCTCTCCGGCTCCTGGAGTTACTTCAATCGCTCCGGCATGGATTTGACCTGGGATGACCTGACGCTCTCGCTGAACGCCTCGCTCAGCCATCGGGTGGCTAAGAATGTCTTTCATCGGCAAGCGACGCTGAGCGCGCGCGATCTCATCCGGCTGCCGGTGATTGACCTTGCGGGTCCGCAGCAGTTGGCGCTGCGGGTGACGGCCGGCTGGAGCGATCAGGCCAAGCGCTTTGCCCTCGGTGGGAACCGAGGGCTTTTTATGGTGCGCGGCCAGGCGCGCGGCGTGCTGCGCGGCCGCCGAGCAGCGGCGATGAGCTTGGAGTATCGCTTCCCCTTGGTGGCGATCGAGCGCGGCTGGGGGCTTCGACCGATCTTCCTGGATAAACTGCGGGCCAGCGTCTTCTTCGATGCGGCCACGGCGGGAGCGACGCTAGGGAGCTCGCCGGTGACGATGGACTATGGGGCGGAGCTGCAGGTGCTCTTCACCACCGGCTTCACCGGGCGGCGCAGCCTGCGCTTCGGCATAGCCCAAGGGTTAGGCGAGAAGAGCCCCAGCTTCTATTTCGGCTTCGGGTCGGCCTTTTGAGCAATACAACTTCGGTTTTAGATGGCTGCTGAGCGCTCGCGATGGTCGCTCTGCTCTCTTCGCTGTTAAGCGCCTATTTGTCCGTCCGTTGCGGCTTGAGACCGTAATGTCGGGGTCAGATGGTGCTACCCAAGGAGACCCGCGAGGCTCTGGGGCTAGAAGAGAGGGCGATCCGTTCGTGATCGTGCTGCAGAAGGAGAGGCAGGCCTCATCGCCACACCGGGAAGCTACGCGGCGCTCACTCGGGGCTTGCTACGCGGCACCTGGGGCGAGAGCAAGGAAGCGGCCCGACTCCGCGAGGTATACAGGCTGCGCAGGCCAGATGCACTGTTGCCCGGCACCGCGCTCGGCGCGGCCGCTGGGGCGTTTCTCACCAACGACGCAGCGTTGAAGCTGGTCAAAGCGGAAGGGATCGCCCTGTTGCTATTGGACGACTATCTGGAGAGCACAGCGTCAGGCTAAGAGGTCACCGAGGAGCTGTACCAGCTTGACCGGTCCGATCTCGGCTCGGGCTCTACCGTCAGCGGGCGGAGTTGATCACCCAGAACGGGAAGGACTTCGAGGCGATCCGTAAGCTGAAACCCTTCTCTCTGCTGGTCGTGCCGGCCTAGGGGTTGTTGACTTTGGCTCTAGGCCGGTCTATGATCTTATTCGTAAGATTGGAGGGATGCAATGGCAACCGTGGCAGCAACCAAGCTCTCTAGCCGA
>ENA-ORDP01000110-ORDP01000110.1-marine-sediment-metagenome-genome-assembly--contig:-NODE-110-length-51673-cov-9.124705_pt1 | contig 51673 bp, 63 predicted proteins | sample MGYA00248627_ERZ508539 | MGnify/ENA primary metagenome ERZ508539 (study PRJEB26208, sample SAMN05571518) | marine sediment metagenome | biome: deep sea; feature: Hydrothermal vent; material...
CACCGGGATCAAGGGACTGCACGGCTTCACCGTCCTGGCCAGCGTGATTGACAATGCGACTGGAAAAGTCTCTTTCGCCGCGGTCAATCCGTCCGGAGGGGCGACCGGGGGAGCGATTGTGCAGTTCTCGCTGGCGCAGAAGGGGAACGGCTCCGGCACGGTGAAGATTGATGCGAGCAAACTGGTCTTGGGCGATGGCAATAACAACGCCATCTCGGTGAGCAGTGTCAGCGTAGGCAGCGAGACGATCAGCATCCCGTAAGGGGAAAAGCCTCGCCAAGCAGAGGGAATATGAGCACACGCGCAGGCCTCATCGTCCCACGGTGGGGCCTGCGGTTTTCTGACTAGGAATAGGGTATGAGTTCTAAGTTGATGCGAAAGTGCCTGAGAAAGCTTAGACCAAGTAAGCCGTCCAGGTAACTGCGTGGTGGCAGGTCATGCACCGGAGCCTGCACCTTCTCTGCCTCTTCCCCGCCTAGGCTGAGAGATTTCAGGGTGACCAGCGGGGCCCTTTCCACACCACTGGCCGTGACCATATCCACCCGCTCCTTCGCCTTTTCCGGCTCATAACCTAAAGCCCCGGCGATCTCCCAGGGGATCATCGTGTATGTCGCCCCGGTATCCAGAGCCATCCTGGCCGTCTCCAGAACTCGGCCTCTCAGGGTCACATAGACGACTATGACCGGCGCTGCAGGATCAAACCTTACCCGAGCCATGGCTGGTAAAGGCTACCGCATACCCTTCCTTGGGGATCTCACCGGTATAGAGGGTGCAAACGTGTTTACCTTGCTCGATTTTGCCCAGCCCCTTATAAATCTCATCTCGGCTCTTGCTATGCCGGATCACCTTCACCCTCTTTGGCGCCCCTTCTTCATCCGTCTCTAAGACCTCGGCCAAAACCCATTCACTTTGGTAAATTTGGGACAGCTCTTCAATCCCCATGGTTTTCACCTCTCTTATTTTCAGTCTAAACGAAGTCATGGGCCACTTCAAGTGGCCCCGCACGGATAAGGAGCGTCAGGGCCTTTGGCCTTTATCGGGGGAATCGCTAAACTAAAGATGGGGTGATTACTCATGACCCAGCTCGAGACGCCGATCAAGTTCAGCTACCGAGATTATCAGAACTTGCCCGAGTCGGAGACCAAGCGCTACGAGCTGTTGGAAGGAGAGTTGGTGATGGTCCCAGCGCCCAGTTGGTTTCACCAGTCGATTGCCGGAACGTTATTCCAGTTGTTGGCTCAATTTGTGAGGGGAAAGGCGCTAGGAGAGGTCCGCTTCGCCCCCTTGGACGTCGTCCTCTCCGAGGAGGACGTAGTCCAGCCGGACATCCTGTTCGTCTCCAATGAGCGCAGGAGGATCATCCACGAGGATGGCATCCACGGTGCGCCGGACCTCCACATCGAGATCCTCTCCCCCACTACCGCCGGGCGCGACCGCACGCTCAAGCGCACCCTCTACGCCCGCCACGGTGTGCGCGAATATTGGCTAGTCGATCCCGAGACCAAGACGATTGAGGTGCTCAGGCTGGGACCGCAGGGTTATCAACTGGCCGGGCATTATGAGCGGGGTCAGACGCTGCGCTCGCCGCTCTTGGCCGGTCTGATCATCCCCTTGGACGAGGTATTTTAAGCGGCCGGGGCGAAATGGCCGGCAGTACCGTCCCCCGCTGGCGCTCCCGGTCTGAATCGGATATACTAATATTCCTCATGAGCCCAACATCATCCGTTTCTTCTACCTTAACTCGCACCGATATTCGCAATATAGCCATCATTGCCCACGTGGATCATGGCAAGACCACGCTGGTTGACGCCTTGCTGCGCCAGACCCAAACGCTGAATCCGCGCCGCGAGCCGGTCGAGCGGGTGCTAGATTCGCTCGACTTGGAACGCGAGCGGGGCATCACTATCAAGGCCAAGAACGCCAGCATCGTCTATCGGGGGGTTAAGATCAACATCGTAGATACCCCCGGCCACGCCGACTTCGGCGGTGAGGTGGAGCGCACCTTGCGCATGGCCGACGGCGTGCTCCTGCTGGTAGATGCCGCCGAAGGCCCACAGCCGCAAACCAAATATGTGCTGCGCAAGGCGCTGGAGCTGGGCTTGCGGGCCATCGTGGTCTTCAACAAGATAGATCGCCCGGAGGCCAATCTGCCTCAAGTGGAAGAGAAGACGCTGGAGTTGTTCTTCGAGCTGAACGCCTCCGAGGCCCAACTGGATTACCCGGTGGTCTATACCTCGGCAACCCAGGGCACGGCGACGCGTGATCTCCGCGTGCCCGGCAGCGATCTGGTTCCCCTGTTGGATGCCATCTTAACTGAGCTGCCCGCGCCGCAGGTTCGGCTGGATGAGCCGGCGCAGTTGCTCGTCTTGGCGCTGGAGGCCAACAGCTATTTGGGCAAGCTGGGCGTGGGCAAGCTGGAGGCCGGCCGACTGCGCAAAGGGCAACGGGTGATGCAGATCCGTGCTGACGACAGGCGCACGGTGGGCACGGTCACTGAGCTGCTCGTTTTCCAGGGGTTAAAACGTCTGCCGGTCGAGCAGGTCGAGGCCGGGGAGATCGTCGCCGTGGCCGGTCTGGGCACGATCGGCATCGGCGAGACGATCAGCGACGCCGCGCAGCCCCGCAGACTCAAGCCGGTGCAGATAGATGAGCCCACGGTGCGGATGACCTTTGGGGTCAACACCTCACCCTTCGCCGGTCGCGAGGGCTCCTATGGCGGCTCACGGCTGCTGCGCGAGCGGCTGCTCAAGGAGACAGAGACCAATGTCAGCTTGCAGGTGACACTCACCGATGCCCCCGATCGTTTCCTGGTCGCCGGCCGCGGCGAGCTGCACTTGGCAGTTTTGATCGAGACGATGCGCCGCGAGGGCTTTGAGCTGCAGGTCTCCCAGCCGGAGGTGGTGCTCAAAGAGGTCGCCGACCGGCTCTGCGAGCCGGTGGAGTTGCTGACCATCGAGGTGCCCGCTCGCTACGAAGGGGTGATCATGGAGGAGCTGGGCGAGCGTCGGGCCAATTGGCAGGAGATGCAGCCCACCGCGCATGGCACCGTTCATTACACCTTCCAGATCGCCACCCGCAACCTGATCGGTCTGGGCAGCGCTCTGCTCAGCCGCACCAACGGGACGGCCATTCTCTATCATCGCTTCGATTCCTATCAGCCGATCCGAGATAAGCGCACCCGGCGGGTGCACGGCTCGTTGGTCTCGATGATGAACGGGATGACTACCACCTATGCGCTCTACAACTTGCAGGAGCGCGGCACGCTCTTCGTGGGACCAGGCGTCAGCGTCTACAATGGTATGGTGATTGGCCAACATGCCCGTGATAAAGATCTGGAGATTAATCCCACCAAAACCAAGCAACTGACCAATATGCGGGCGGCCGGCTCGGACGAGAGCCTGATCCTCGACCCGCCGAGGCGGATGAGCTTGGATGCCGCGCTGGAGTACATCGGTCCGGATGAGCTGGTGGAAGTTACCCCCCGGAGCCTGCGCCTGCGCAAGCGCCATCTCGACCCGCATCAGCGCAAGCGCAGTTTACGCCAGCCTTGAGGATGAGGGATTTTACGCTGTAGTACGGTGAAGGACCTCTTCTAAATGCCGAAGTGACCAAACAGGATAAACCCAGACCTGTAGGGGCTTTGAGAGTATACCCGGACAAAACACGCATTCTCTACTAATTAAAGCTGACCTCCCTAGTACTTGACAAACTCAGCGCATCTGATCTATACTGCAAAAAGCGATCATATCAGGCAGCCGGCTGGGGGGTAATAGCCGGGGAAGTGCTTCACTGGGATGAGCATGATGGTATTCTACCTTTGGTTGATCGCCGGGCTAGCTTTGCTGGTCACGGAGATGATCACCGGCGGATGGGAGGAGAACGGGCGGGCTGTCGGCGGTCCAGTGCAGCTCAAGCGCTTGGGGGCAGGACGCTAAGCCTGTCAGCCCATTTGGAGAAAACGGCTTTCAGTGCTACTCTTATGATGTCGTGAGAGACTTCAGCTTCCTGTGAGGCTGAGAAAAGGGGTGGGAATATGAAGGCTGTACTGTTGGTAGCGGGTGGTGTTCTTGTCTTCACCGTAGCGATCCTGTTGGGGTTCTTCTTCTCCGGGCAGTCGGGAGGTACACCTGATCAGGCCTACTTTACGACACCGGATAATCGGACTCCCGAGCGTGAGGCGGAGCTACGTAACTGCAAGGGGGTCAGTAACCCTCAAACACCGGTGTGTGCGACGATTCGGGAGATCAACAGTGCGAAGAAGGTGGTCTATATTGCAATGTACGAATCTCTGGACAACAATCACCTTCTGGGTCAGGATGCCAGGAAGCAAATACTCGATGCGATCGGGGCTAAGTCGAAGACTGTCAATATATACATGAGAGAGGATGATCGTTTCCAGACCCCCTCGCATAAGCTCACTGTCTGTTATGGTAATAGCGGTAGTGATAGTGGGATCATGCACGACAAGTTCTTGGTGATTGACCATCAGGTGGTAATCACCGGTTCCCTCAACTGGAATGCATCTTCTATCCAGGATAACGATGAAAACATCGTGATTATCAGAGACAAAGGGGTTGCCAAGAAGTATGAGCAAAGGTTCCAGGGTATGTGGGAATCCAAACACGCTCAGAAGCCAAAGGACTGTCCATCGTGGGGTGGGTAAGGTGACTAAATGAGCAGCCATAAATGGCTCTGAGCCTTGCTTCTTCTAGCCTCGGTTACCCTGGTACTGTCCATCTGGAAACCTGCTCCGCAGCCACCGGCGCTCGTGCAATCGGTGGCACCGCAAGCACCGAGCGCCACTGAGCAAACCCAGGCCCCGGCCAAGCCTGAGAAGCCGTCGGAGCCCAAAGTGAAGGACAGCATAAGCGTACCGGCGCAAGCTCAAGCTGAGTGCACGGTGACGGTCCAACCAGGCGAGTCAATCCAGGCAACAATCGATCAATCACAAGAGGGCGCGGTGATCTGCTTGGCAGAAGGTTGGACCTATTTCCTCCAGCTCAGCACCTCTGGAGGTCCTCTTCGATGGCTCAAGCTCCTATGATCCTGATGGAGAGATTGTCGGCTACAAATGAGACTTTGGCGATGGCAGCAGTGACACCGGCAAGACCGTTTCACATGTCTATCAAGCTCAGGACACCTTCGCGGCCAAGTTGACAGTGGTTGACGATAAAGGAGCCAAAGGCACCGATAGTGTCACAATCAACGTTGGAGAAGGAACTCCATCTCCCGGACCAGCCAAGGGGAAGATCACCTTTATTCGTAATGATAACAGCTCCGATCAAGAGTTTAATCTTACACTTGACATAATCGGTAAGTCACATCATAATTCCGTCGGTAGAAGAGGTGAATGACAATGCCGATGATGACCGTCTCTTCCAAGGGTCAAGTGGTGATCCCTCGAGCGATCAGGGAGAAGCTCAACCTGGCCAAGGGAACCAAGCTAGAGGTGCTGGAGCTGAATGGCGAGATCGTCTTGATCCGGCTGCCCGACAACCCGCTGAACTCCCTACGGGGGATGTTTAAGGCCAAGCGCCCTATTGCGGAGATGCGGGCCTGGGTGAAAGAGGAAGATCGCCGGCTGGGAGGGCGAGGCCCGGCCAGTCCATGAGTGGCTATGTGCTCGATGCCTCGGCGATCTTGGCCTACATTTATGACGAGCCGGGCGCCGAGCGAGTTAAGGCGCTCTTCAGCGACAAGGGGCTCAAGCTCTATCTGAACGCGGCCACGCTGGGGGAGGTCTTTTATGACCTGATGGCCGAGGAGGGCAAGGAGGCTGCCCTGCGGGCCTTGGCCCTCCTGCGAAACGTGGGGATTGAGATCATTCCTCTTGATGAGGAGCTGGCTTTGAGCACGGCCGACCTTAAGGGATTCTCCGGAATTCCCTATGTGGACGGGATGGCCGCCGCCACGGCGCTGCAGTACCAGGCGACCCTGGTCACCGTTGATCCCGACTTTGAGCGGCTAGCAGATCGCATCGAGATTGAATGGCTCACTCGCGACTCTGACTGATGAACTGGCCAAGACCCGCCAGCAGCAACTCCGGGCCTTGATCCGCGGAGGCTTGCGGATCAGACGCTGGTAGGCGCTCCGGATTGCGCTGCTGGGGTGGTGAAGGGTACTTTCAAGACCATCGAGACGGTCAGCGACCAGTACATTATCGGAGAGATGGCCTTGCCAAATCTGCCGGACTATGCACATCCTCACGTCTACGTTTCCAGCTATACAATAGTTGGGAGAATGCAACCTCCCATCTTGCTGTCATATTGATCTACCAGACGGGCAAATGAATAGATCAATGATTTGGCTGCTCGCTGCCTTACTAAGCGGAATGGTGCTCATTTTAGAACAAACCCCGGAGATCGGCTCTCTCGGTTACCTGGGGATCGCCCGGCGGCTGAAGCCGCGGGCTTGGTGATACGAAGCCTGCGGAGGCAGGCTTAGCAGCTAGAAGTCCGCCCCTTCAGGGGCCGGGTTTCTCACGAAACCTGCACATTGCGTTAGCTAATCTTTCAGACCCGGACAGTACCCGCCGCGCAGCAGGCAGAGCAGGGTGGAGGTGTTGAAGTGCGCCCCCAGCGAGAAGCGTGAGCTGCCCCCTAGCCGAGGATGCGAGATGAAGGCGTATTGCAGACTGAAATTCTGATAAGCAATCCCTAAGCCCGCCGTAAAAGAAAAGACGTTTCCGGTGGTCTGTGCCCCCAAGCGCAGTGCCAGCTCTTCCAGGCCCAGGCGCATCAGGTCCGCCCGCCGCAGATGCCACTCTCCTCCCAAGTGCAGGTCGCCGCTGGTCTCCAGGTCGAGGGCCAGCGTCAGGTCGGGCGTAAGGTCCGCCGAGAGGCCCAGCCGCGCCCCCAGCGCCCAGGGCTCGCAGTGGCCTGAGCCTGAGCAGAGGGGCAAGCCGATCAGATTCTCAACCAACAGGCCCAGCCGCAAGGCGCGCAACTGGACAGGACCTAGGGTTAGCCGGCGCAGCTCGAGCAGCAGTGCCGGAGCCAGCGAGAAGCCGATCCCGTTGCCGGCCGGCGGTGAGCTCACGGAGAGAAACTTGAACTGCCCGCCCAGCGACAGGGGCAGATCGCCGCCAAATAAATCGCTCCAGCGGTAGCCCGCTCCGGCGATCAGCCCGAAATTGCCATAGTCGAATTGGCCCTGCGGCCGGCCCGCCTCGTCGGTGCGGGCGATGCCGCCCACCCGCAGGCTGAAGAGGGCGATCCCCAGATGCGGCGCGGCCAGGGCGACCGAGCCGTCAAGCGCGCGACCGAAGCGGCTCTCGAAGAGCGAGCTGAAGTGGAAACCGGCCAAGCTGGCCAAGCCGGCCGGATTGTAGAGCAGCGCGTTCTCATCGTCGGCCAGGCCTGTAAAGGCGCCTCCCATGCCCGGCGGTCGCGCTCCCATGCCCAGATCGAACAGGCTCACCAGGCTCTGGGCCTGGGCCGGAGCTGCGGGCCAACTCACAGTCCCCAGCAGGAGCAGGCCGAGCAAGGGCAAAAGCATCAGCGGCCGGCATTTTAAAAGCTTCCTCATCGTTGGATCACCAGCACTTGGGTGGTAGAACGAACAGCGCTGCCAGGCTTGAGGGCCAAAACGAAGTAGAAATACGGCCCATCGGGCAGTTCTCGCCCCTGAATATCGCGCAAATCCCAGCGGAACTGGTCGGCGGTCAGGGCCAAATCATGTTGGAAGACCCGCGCTCCCGGCAGGTTGAAGATGAAAAGCATCGCCTTGGTCGTCCCCTGGGGCAGGCGATAGCGGAAGGTGGCCTGACGGCCGGCCGGGTTGGGGAAGACGCTCACCTGCGGAATCTTACCGCTAAATGTGCTGGCAGGCGCCTTGACCGTCAGCGACTTGGAGATGGAGTCGCTGGCCCCATCGTTGTCGCTGACCGTCAGCTTCACCGTGAAGCTGCCCGGCGCGGCATAACGATGGGAAGGGGTTTGCACACTGGCGGTCTGACCATCACCGAAATTCCACTGCCAACTGACGACCCGGCCATCGGGATCGCGGGAGTGGTCCAGGAAGCGCACCGTGTCGTTGGTGGTCGGGCTCTTAGGCTCGAAGGAGAAGTCGGCCACCGGCGGTTGGTTTTTCGCCGGCGGCGTGACCTGAGCTGTAATCGTAAAGCTGCCGTTGACAATCGTGCGCGGGATTTCCTGAAAAGCGATATCACTCATAAACTGGAGCGTCAGATTCAGGGGGGAGGACTGGCCCGGCTGGCCCACCGCCTGCGCCTCGATATGGAAGAGCTCCCCGTTTTGAATTGCCGGACGATCCTGGGTGAGCGTAGCCACGAAGCGCACGCTATTGGATTGCACGTTGAAGGCGCTGACCACGAAGCCTGAGGCAAAGACCAAGTTGGCCAGGCGCACCACGGTGGTATCGAAGCTCAAGGAGCCCTGGATGCTGACCACCCCCGGCGCATTGGCCACGCCGACGCTCACCGTCTTGGTCTGGCCCGGCGCGGCGGTCACCTGGTCCACTGTGACGGTGGTCTGCGTCTGCTGAGCGCGCAGCCCGCCCAGGCCAACGGCCACGATCAGTGTCAGGAACAGCACTGGCCAGAGTAGGCGCCTGCGTCCTCTGATTTGCTGTGGCCTTCGCCCCATTGAGTCTCCTCCCCAAGCTGCCGGTACGGCGCAGCGCGAATCTTGAGCGATCTTAGTTATTTTATAGCACTTCAGACCGGCGTTGCTAGGTGCTCTGCATTACTTTCAGAAAGGGGAGAAGGCAAAGCGATAGGAGAAACCCAGGCGATGAGAGCCTCCCAGTCCCAAGCGCGGGTGAGAGCTGAAGGCATAATCTATCTGCAAGCCCTGGAAGACCTGCACGCCGAAGCCTAAAGTAAATGAAAAGACCCCTTGATCGAATATTCCCAGCCGCAGGGCCAACTGCCGCACCGACAGCAGCGGTAGGGCCAACCGATATTCGCCGCCGAGGTGAAAGCCGCTGTGCAATCCCAGATCCAGGTCCAGGGAGAATGAGCGGGCCAAGAGCGCAAAACCCAGCCGGGCGCCCAGGGGCAACCCTTCCCGATGGCCGGAGCCGAAGCCCACGCCGAAGTTGAGCAAATTATCCAAAGCCAAGCCCAGCCGCAGCGCCCGCAACTGCAGGCCGGCCAGACGCAGCGGGCCGGAGTCATAGAGCCAAGAGGGGTCCAGCGCGAAGCCGGAGCCTGAGCCGGGAGCCAGCGTGCTGACCCGCAGGAATTGCAGCCGCAGTCCCATGGCCAGCCCACTGGGAATGAACTGCAATAGCGGCAGTTGGTTGAGGCGCAGGCCGCCGCCCAGCGTCAGGGCTAAGTTGCTGTAGCCGAAGGAGCCGGCGGCGTTGTCCTGGGCATCGCGCCTCTCGATATTGCCCAAGCTGAAGAAGCGCAGCGCCAGTCCCAGGTGCTTGAGCCCCAAGGCGGCGCTGCCATAGCTGGCCAAGCCCAGATGATTTTCCAGCAGCGACCCCAGATGGGCTTGGTCCAGCAAGGCCAAGCCGGCGGCGTTGTAGAAGAGGGCGTTCTCATCGTCGGCCAGCCCGGTGAAGGCCCCACCCATAGCCAGCGGACGGGTGCCGGCGCTGATATCGAACAGCGTATTGGCGCTCTGGGCCCTTAGAGAACCGGCCCAAGCCAGCAGGAGCAATGAGACCAGCAGGCAAGTTTTTCCGATTAACTTCATCGTTGGATCACCAGTTTGCCCACCGCGGAGCTGAGCGTGCGTCCTGAGACCAGCGCACTCACCAGATAGGCATAGCCCCCGTTGGGCAAGGCTTCTCCCCGGCTATCGCGCAGGTTCCAGGTAAGACTATCACCGCTGACGTCCAGCGCTTTGCGCCAGACCGGCGCGCCATCGCTGATGCTGTAGACCAGCAAGGTCGCGGAGGTTGTGCCGGTGGGCAAGGCATAGCTGAAGGTGGTCTGGCTGCGCGCCGGGTTGGGGAAGTTGTGCACCGCCACAGCGCCGGAGGCCGCACCTCCCACGGAGATCGTCTTGGAAGCGCTGGCCACGGTGCCATTTTGATCGGTAATGGTCAGCGTCACGGTGAAGCGACCGGCGCTATTATAGACATGCACGGGGTTCTGCGCCGTGCTGCTCGCCCCGTCGCCGAAGCTCCACTGCCAGGAGGTGATGCCGGCGCTGGCGCTGGAATGGTCGCTGAACTGCACCGAATCGCCGGGATTGGGATGGAGTGGAGCGAAGCTGAAGTCGGCGTTGGTCGCGCCGGAGGGAGCAGTGGCTTGAATAGTGATCGTGCCGTTCCGAATGGTGCGGGGGATATTATTGCCGCTCTTATCGTTAAAAGTAAACAGCGTCAGTGCCAGGGTGGAGCTCTGACCGGTCGCGCCCACCCCTTGGACGGTCACGCCGAGTATCTCGCCTTGTTTGAGATAGCTGCTGGCCACTTGGGCCACGATGAAGGTCGCCTCGCCCTTGGTATTATCAATGCGTTGGGCGAAGACGGTATAGCCGTTGACGTTGGGAAAGCCGGTGACGATGATCACCGCCGGATTATAAGTAACTCGACCCTGAAAGTCGGAGAGGCCAGCGCCAGAGATGCCGGAGACGCTGATCTTGACGGTCGTTTTGCCGTTGGGCGCCGCGCTGCCACTGCCCACGGTGACAATGGGGGAGCTGGTGCTCGTCTGGCCACTGCCCCCCAAGGGATAGATAACTAAGATGACCAACAGGAGCAGCAGGGTGAATTTGAGCAGCGCAGATTCCCGATAGAGACTGCGGCGGGCTGGCCGTACTTTCATGATGCTAGTTATAATAGCGCAACAGCAGCCCAGACCAAGGTCCCCTGTCCATCCTGAGCCGCCCAACGGTCACCTGGAGGCCGTGAAGGCGCGAGTCGTTATTTCAGTATACTCGCTGAGGGGTAAGGCGCTCCCAGTTCTGAACGCCCTACTGATAGACTTTGTCTCGCCACTCGATCCGGTCCACTTCGATATTCTGGCCTTCGACACGATATACAATTCGCCAGTTCCCAACGCGCCAGCTCCTACTGCCTTTAAGTGGACCATGAAGCTGAGCGCCATGAAAGGGGGTTGTGGCAAGTTCTATGAGGGTTTTTCTAAGGTGTTCTATTTCCTTGCGGTCTCCACGTTTCAGCTTCTTACACGGTTGAGTGGCGAGATAGATTTTATACTTCTTCAAGGGCGATCACTTTGCCCTTGGCAAACTCATGTTGGGCGGCCTGGATTCCCTTGAGGGCGTCGGGATCGCTCAAGATGTCTAAGGTCTCTCGCAGTTCGGTGAGACGTTCCAGAAGCGGCATAATCCGTTCCAGATCGTCCGGGTGTAGCTCATCTATGAGCGTCTTGGCTTTTTCTCTACAGTCCATGTTCCCTCCATTTCACTCATGCAGCAATTATAGGTAGCGAGGAGCACCGAAACAAATATCGGCACCCCTCGTCATTACGAAACGAGCTCTACTATAGCCCACCTTGGTGCTCATGCTTATCTTGTATTGGACAACTCTCCGGCTTTGCAAGCCGAGCCACTTGTGCTATAATGACATTTCACGATCCAAAGAAGAGATGGTCTATCGACGAACAGTCTTACACGCCTTCCTGCATTTTTGTGGGAGGGAAGTCTTTTTGTAGGAGGGACCAATGCCTATCTATCGTTATCGTTGCGAGGCCTGTGGGCATCAATTCAAGCTTCTGCTCTCCTCTCTTCCCAGAGAGACGGTAGAAATCTGCGAGCAGTGCGGCGCGGCGGCGGCTAAGCGCCTGTTGGCCCATGTGGCCACTATCTATAAGGGCAGTGGCTTTTACACCACCAGTGACTATCGCAAGGACGGCTTGCATAATAATCATAACAATAATAACGGCTCCAAGGACGCGGACGGCAGTGTGACAAAGAGCAACAGTCAGACAGCGGCCAAGAGCAGTGACCAGGAGAATACCAAGGGGGCAGAGCAGACGTGATTCACGGGGATGACATCGCCAAGATCAAAATCGGCCTGGCTTCGCCGGAGGAGATCCGCAACTGGTCTCAGGGTGAAGTGGTCGAATCGGAGACGATAAATTACCGCACCTACAAGCCGGAGCGCGGCGGGCTCTACGCCGAGGAGATCTTCGGACCGGAGAACGACTACGAATGCTCCTGCGGCAAGTACCGCGGGCGCAAATATGAGGGCTTGACCTGTGAGAAGTGTGGCGTGCTGGTCACCACCCGCGACGTGCGCCGCACCAACATGGGACATATCGAGCTGGCCTCCCCGGTGATCCACTTTTGGTTCTTGCAGGGGCTATCCAGCCCGCTGGGCATCCTACTGGGCATCAAGCGCAATGTCTTGAAAAAGATCGCCTACTACGAGACCGAGCCCCTGCCGGAGGAGCTCTATCTGGTCACCTCTTCGGAAGACGAGGGCTTTACGCCGGGGGAACTGCTTTATCTCTCTCAATACGATATTCTCTCCCAGGCCAAACGGTTCAAGGCCGAGCTGGCCTACGAGCTGGCCGGACCGCTGGAGCTGCGCGCTCAGGCCGCTGGCACGGTGGAGCTGAGCGAGATGCCGCTCGAGAACGGCGAGACTGTGCTGCGCCTGCATCTGGGCGACCAGGATTATCTCCTCACCTCCCAGGCCAAGCTGGCCGTCGAGGTGGGCAGCACGGTAGAGCAAGGTGAGCTCTTGGCCGCCTCGCCGCTGGGAGCGGAGGAGCTGATCTCCGAGACGGTCTATCGGCTATTGCAGTCGGTTTATCCTGATTTGCGGGCCAACGCGGTGCGTGAGAACGTGGACAGCCTGATCTATCTGGTCACCTCGGTGCAGGATAGCTCCTTGCCCTTCAAAGTGGGCGATCAGATCTGGGAGCCGGAGAAGCAGGCCTACGAGCGGCTTTTTCCCCGTCAGTTCGAGGCGGCCACCGGCTCGAAGGGGGTCAGGCGGGTGCTGGCAGCACTCGATCTGGAGGCGCTCTCGCGCGAGTTGCAAAGCCGCATCGCGGTTGAGACGGCCCTCAGCCAGCGCAAACGGCTGCTCAAGCGACTGGAGGTGGTCGAGGAGCTGCGCCGCTCCGGCAATCGCCCGGAGAACATGGTGCTCACCGTCATTCCGGTGCTGCCCCCGGAGCTGCGGCCCATCGTCAAGCTGGAGGGCGGCAAGTTCGCCACCACCGACCTGAACGATCTCTACCGCCGGATCATCAATCGCAATAATCGGCTGAAGAAGCTGCGCGATATGGGGGCTCCGGAGGTCATCCTGCGCAACGAGCGGCGCATGTTGCAGGAGGCGGTGGACGCGCTGATTTATAACGAGAAGAAGGATAACTCCATCTTGGGCCGAGACAACCGGCCGCTCAAATCCCTCTCCGATCGCATTCAAGGCAAGCACGGACGGCTGAGGCGCAACCTGCTGGGCAAGCGGGTGGACTACTCCGGGCGGGCGGTGATCGTGGTCAACCCGCACCTCAAGCTCGGCCAGTGCGGCATACCCAAGAAAATGGCCCTGGAGCTCTTCAAGCCCTTCATTCTCCGCGGCCTGGGCACCACCTTGATCTCCAACTATGATGAAGTGAAGAACAAGGCCCTCTCCGGCGAGATGCCCCAGGTCTGGGATGTGTTAGAAGCACTGATTAAAGATCACCCGGTGCTGCTCAACCGCGCTCCTACTCTACATCGCCTCGGCATCCAGGCCTTCAAGCCGGTGTTGGTGGGCGGCGAAGCGATCCAGATTCACCCCTGGGTCTGTACCCCTTATAATGCCGACTTCGACGGTGACCAAATGGCGGTCCATCTGCCGCTCAGCCCGGCGGCGATCAACGAAGCCAACCAGATCATGCTGGCCCCCTTGAACATCATCTCGCCGTCCAACGGGGAGCCTTTGACCGTCCCCACCAAAGATGCGATCTTCGCCTTTTATTACCTGACCTTGGTCAACGAGCAGGGATGCGGCGCCGGCAAGGCTTTCGCCAATCTGGCCGAGGCTGAGCGGGCCTACGACGAGCAGATCATCGATCTGCACGCCCCGATCACCTTGCGCCTGGAGGGACGGTTGCTCCAGACCACCTTGGGGCGAGTTAAGCTCAACCAGCTCTTTCCGGAGGACCTGCGTGACTACCAACGGGTCTTCAACTCCTCAGCCATCAAAAAGCTCATCATGCAATGCTACCGGCGTCATGGCAACGATCGCACGGTGCAATTGCTCGATGATCTCAAGGATTTAGGCTTCTTCTATGCCACGCAGTCCGGATTGACTATCTCAGTGACCGACTGCCTGGTTCCCCCGGAGAAACCGCAGATCCTGCAGAAGGCTTACCAGAGAGTGGCCCGGATCAACGAGGGCTACCAACAGGGGTTCGTCACCGATGACAAGCGCAAATTGTTGGTAATCAAGGAGTGGATGCGCACCGTTGATGAGGTCGAAGCGGCCACCATGGCCAACTTCGCTGGTCATCCTTTTAATCCGATCCAACTGGTGGTGAGCTCCGGCGCGCGGGGCAGCGCCAATCAGGTCAAGCAGTTGGCCGGAATGCGCGGCCCGATGATTGATCCTACCGGCCGCATTCTCGAGATGCCGGTGGTGTCCAACTTCCGCGAGGGGCTGGATGCGATGGAGTACTTCATCTCCACCCACGGAGGGCGCAAAGGCACGGCCGATACGGCGCTCAAGACGGCCAACTCCGGCTATCTGACCCGGCGACTGGTAGACGCGGCCGAGGAGCTGATCGTCAAGGAGGAGGACTGCGGCAGCTCGGCTGGCATCCCCATTGATCCGCTGCGCTACGGCCGCGATGAGCCGATGGAGCCCATCGAAGAGCGGCTCTATGGGCGGGTGGCCGCTCAGACAGTGCACTTCGGCGGAGAGGTCATCCTGGAGGCGAACCAACTGATCGAGCTTGAGTTGGCCCACCGCTTAGGCACTTTGGAGCTGGAGCTCTCACCCCAGGATCCGGATTTTCTGGCGCTGGTCACCGGCACCAAGGGCGTCAACGACCTACGTGATCCCCAGACCAATCGGGTATTGGTCAGCCAGGATGAGCTGATCGGCCCCTATCTGGCGGAGCAGTTGGCCGCCAGTTCTCTCAAGCAGGTGACCGTCCGGCCCAACCTGGTGATCCGCTCGCCGATGACCTGTCAGACGAGGCGCGGTGTCTGTCGGCACTGCTATGGCCTGGATCTCAGCCGACATCAACTGGTAGAGTTGGGCACTGCGGTGGGAGTGATCGCCGCTCAATCGATCGGCGAGCCGGGCACCCAGCTCACCCTGCGCACCTTCCACACCGGCGGTGTGGTGGGGGAGGACATCACCCAAGGCTTGCCCCGTGCCGAGGAGCTCTTCGAAGCGCGCAAGGCGCTCAAGAGCACCCAGGCGGAGATCGCCGAGATCAAGGGCATCGTCACCAAACTGGACCTCACCCCCGAAGGCCAAGAACGGGTGAACATCCGCGGCGGGTCGCGCAGCATCCTGGTCCCCACAGCGCTCTGTCAGGTCAAACCCGGCGACCAGGTGGACCCCAAGACGATCATCCGCACCAAGAGCCCCGCCGCCGGCGAGCTGAGGATCTTGGAGGAGGAGGGCAGACGCCGGGCTTTCATCTTGGGCGAAAACGATCACATTTATCTGCTGCCTCCAGGGGTGGCTCCCACGGTGCGCCCCGGCGATTGGGTGGAGGTGGGCACCCCGCTCTCCGAGCCGTTCAACGAAGAGGCGGCGCTGGCCCGCAGCGAGGGGGTGGTCAGCGAGATCGTGGAGAACGGCGAGCGCTATATCGTCGTCGAGTCCCCCGCCGAGGACCCCCAGCGCTATCCGATCCCCTACGGCGCTCGCAAACAGGTGGAGGTGGGCCAGCAGGTCAAGGCGGGTATGAAGCTCTCCACCCGTTCCACGCGGATGGCGCTCAAGGCGGAGCGGCCCGGTCAGTTGATCGTTGGTCCCGGCCTTGTGATCGTCTATCAACCCTCCGAGACAGGCGAGCAGCGGTTCTATCCGTTGAGCGAGGATATTAATATTCTTAAGGAAAACGGCGCCCGGCTCACGACCAAGACACCGCTCTTTTCTCTCAACTTGTCCCTGCAAGGCACGGCGGTCATCGAGGCCGTCGAGGAGCAGCCCGGTGGCCTGACGGCCATCACGCTGCACTATGAGAGCCAGGTGGTGCTGGCCACCAAGGTGATCGTGGGAGAAGGCGATAAAGTACAGGAGGGCGATCTGCTCTCCAAAGGCGTCATCTCCCCGCACCGGCTGCTGCAGATCGCCGGGGTGGGGGTGACGCGCGACTATCTGCTCACCGAGATCCATAAAGTCTATAAGAGCCAGGGCGTGGACATCAATGACAAGCATCTGGAGTTGATCATCAGGCAGATGCTGAACAACGTGCGCATCGAAGATCCCGGCGACGGGCAGTTATTTCCCAATCAACTGGTGATCGTGGAGGAGTTTCGCCAAGAGTTGCAGCGCCTGACCAGCGAGAATGAGGAGATCAAGCGGCAGCAAGCGGAGCTGATCGGCCGCACGCTGGCCGAGCCACTGCTGGTGGAGGACCGGCTGTTGGCCCCGGCAGGCACCCGCTTGAGCGCTCGGCTGTTGCAGCAGGCCCAGGAGGTCGGGCTGAGCGAGCTGAAGCTGGGCTCGTCCGCCGCCGAGGCTGAGACGGTCCGCATCCGGGAAAAGCGCCTGCCGGTGGGGGAGCGTGTGCTATTGCGCATCTCCAAATCGGCGCTGGAAACCAAATCCTGGCTCTCGGCAGCCTCTTTCCAACGGACCACCACGGTGCTCTCTGATGCCGCACTCAAGGGGCTGGAAGACCCGCTGGAAGGACTGAAGCCCAATGTGATCGTCAGCAAAAAGATCCCCTGTGGAACGGGATTTCGGCGCCCTTCCGCTCCGCAAGCGGCGGCAGAGGGCACGGCCGAGTCACAACCGGCTTGACAAGGGGCTACCAGCCCTCTATAATAGCGCTGATCAGGGAGTTTGGGACGCCTTCCTTAGGTGCTTGTCTAAGCGATCTGTCCAAATTTATCAAGGAGTTTGTGGAACATTATGCCAACGATTAATCAACTGGTGCGCAAAGGGCGCAAGAAACTCTCCAAGCGGAGCAAGTCGTTGGCCTTGGAGGGCTGCCCGCAACGACGGGGCGTCTGCACGCGGGTCTTCACCCGCACGCCGAAGAAGCCCAACTCGGCGCTGCGCAAGGTGGCGCGGGTGCGCCTGAGCAACGGCCAACGGGTGACCGCTTACATCGGCGGCGAGGGGCATAACCTGCAAGAGCACTCGATGGTGCTGGTGCGCGGTGGGCGGGTCAAAGACCTGCCTGGAGTGCGCTATCACATCGTGCGGGGCATTCTGGATGCCGCTGGGGTAGAGGGGCGTAAACGAGGCCGCTCCAAGTACGGAGCCAAGCAGAGTAAGTGAGGTAGAGAGCGATGGCCATTGATGAGGCGATGGAACGGGTGATCCCGGGGCGAGTTCCGGTAGGAGATCTGCGCTATGGCAGCCGCTTGGTCGAGAAATTGATCAACTATGTGATGCTGGGCGGCAAGAAGACCACCGCGCGCAAGATCGTCTACGAGGCTTTTGCACTGTTGGAGAAGCGCCAGGAGCAGCCGGGTCTAGAGGTTTTTTATAAAGCAGTGGTCGCCTTGGCCCCTGATCTGGAGACCCGCTCGCGCCGGGTGGGGGGATCATCCTATCAGGTGCCCTACGAGGTGCCGGAGGAACGGCGCAAGACCTTGGCCTTGCGCTGGTTGGTCAAGGCGGCGCGCGCCCGGGGCGAGCGCACCATGGCCGGGCGGTTGGCCGGCGAGCTGGGCGATGCTTTGCAGCGGCAGGGCAAGGCCTATGAGCGCCGGCAGGAAGTCCATCGCATGGCAGAGGCCAATCGGCCCTTCGCCCATTACCGCTGGTAGTATTAGCAATAATTAACCAGAGATAGCCGGATAAGCGCGTATCATTTGCAGCAGCAAACTTAGGCGACAAACTTAATATAGAGGGGTGCGTCACTGCCGGAGACGGTGAGCGAAGCGAAATGGCTCAAGCGACGAGTGTACGTCCGAAAATTAACGCCAGAATAGATAAGATCCGTAACATCGGGATCATCGCCCATATTGACGCGGGCAAGACGACGACCACCGAGCGTATTCTCTTTTACAGCGGTCGTATTCACGGTATCGGTGACGTAGATGAAGGCGATACCGAGATGGATTGGATGCCCCAAGAGCGCGAGCGCGGCATCACCATCACCTCAGCGGCGACCAACGTGGAATGGCAGGGCTATCAGATCAATATTATTGACACCCCCGGACATGTGGATTTCACCGCAGAAGTTGAGCGCTCCCTGCGGGTGCTCGACGGGGCGATCACCATCTTCTCCGGGGTGGAGATGGTCGAGTCCCAGACCGAGAAGGTCTGGCGACAGGCCGATCGCTATGGCATCCCCCGCATCGCCTATGTGAACAAGCTCGACCGGCTGGGCTCGCGCTTCGGCCCCACGCTGGACATGATGAAGGAACGCTTGGGAACGCTTCCCCTACCTCTGCAGGCCTCGGTGGGCTCCGGTGATGAGTTCCAAGGGATGATCGACCTATTGCAGATGAAGTTCATCCACTGGGACCAGGCCAGCCGAGGCGCCAAGTATGAGCTGCTGGAGATCCCGCCGGACTATCGGGAGAAGGCGCAGCAGTACCGCACCCAGCTCCTGGAAACGCTGGCCGAGCTCGACGATGAGATCATGGAGAGCTACCTGCACGATGAGCCCATCTCGATCCCACAGCTCAAGAGCGCCATTAGGCGGGCCTGTCTCACCAAGGGGGCTATCCCCGTTCTGGGCGGCTCCTCACTGAAAAATATCGGCGTGCAGCCCCTGCTGGACGCCGTGGTGGACTATCTGCCTTCACCAGAGGATCGCGGCCAGATCTTTGGCCTGTCTCCCGATGGAGAGGCTGGAGAGCGGCTGGCCCGCTCTCCGGAGCGCAGCGAGCCACTGGTGGGGTTGGTCTTCAAGGTGATGACCGATGAGTACACCGGCCGCTTGGTCTATCTGCGCATCTATTCCGGCCATCTGGATAAGGGCTCCGCGGTGCTCAACCCGGCCAGGGGCAAAAAGGAGCGGGTCTCCCGCATCTTCCTGATGCACGCCAATCGCCGCACCGAGCTGGAGACGATCGGCGCCGGTTCCATCGCCGCGGTGGTGGGACCGAAGCAGCTCAGCACCGGGGATACTATCTGTGATCCGGCTCATCCGATACTGCTGGATAAGATCGAATTCCCGGAGCCGGTGGTCTCGGCGGCCATCGAGCCGGTGAGCGAGGCCGAGGCCGATCGGCTGAGCGACTCGCTCTATAAATTGGGCCAAGAGGACCCCACCCTGAAGGTCAGCGTAGATCCGGACACCAACCAGACGATCATCTCCGGCATGGGTGAGCTTCATCTGGAGATCCTCTTCGACCGACTCAAGCGAGAGTTCAAGGTGCAGGCTAACATGGGTCGCCCGCAGGTGGCCTATCGCGAGACGCTGAGCGAGCCGGCAGACATCGTGGAAAAGTTCGTCAAGCAGACCGGCGGCCACGGGCAGTATGCCCATGTCTGCATCAAGTTCGAGCCCTTGGAGCGGGGGGGCGGCTTCGAGTTCGTCGATGAGATCAAGGGGGGCGTCATCCCCAAGGAGTACATCCCGGCGACGCGGAAGGGTCTAACAGAAGCGCTCAGCTCCGGCCCCTTGGGCGGTTACCCCATCGTGGACCTGCGCGCCCGGCTCTACTATGGCTCCTATCATCCGGTGGACTCTTCGGAGATCGCCTTCAAGACGGCGGCGGCCCATGCGCTGCGCCGGGCGTTTCAGCAGGCCAAAGCCAAGCTGCTCGAGCCGATCATGGAGGGAGAGATCGTCACCCCCACCGACTACGTGGGCGAGATCGTGGGCGACATCAACGGACGGCGCGGCGAAGTAAAGGGCTTTGACGTACGGGGCAACACCCAGATCATTCAGATCACCATCCCACTGGCGGAGACCTTCGGCTATACCACGGTGCTGCGTTCGATCACCCAGGGGCGGGCGACCTATTCGCTGCGCTTCGCCCACTACGCCCCGGTGCCGACCTCCATCAGGGAGGCCATCCTGAAAGGGAGATAATTATGGCAAGAGAGAAGATTCGCATCCGGCTGCGCGGCTATGATCACGAAGTGGTAGATGAGGCCATGCGCCGCTTGGTCAAGACGGCCAGCGAGACCCGGGCCAAGATCGTAGGTCCTATCCCGCTGCCCACCGAGATCAAGCGCTACTGTGTGCTGCGCTCGCCGCATGTCAACAAGAACTCTATGGAGCACTTTGAGCGCCGCATTCACAAGCGACTGTTGGATATCCGCGAGCCCACCTCGGAGACGATCAACGCGCTAATGGACATCGAGCTGCCCACCGGGATAGATATCGAGGTCAAACTATGAGCTTGGGAATATTGGGCAGAAAGATCGGCATGATGCAGTGGTTCGATGAGGAAGGCCGGGCAGTGGCGGCCACGGTGATCTCCGTGGAGCCCAACGTGATCGTGCAGATCAAGCGGAGCAAGCGTGAGGGTTATAACGCCTTGCAGCTCGGCTACGGTGAAATTAGAGAGAAACTGGTTAGTCAGCCCTTGCTGGGTCACTTTGCCAAGGCCGGGGTGTCGCCCCTCAGGCAACTGCGCGAGATGCGCCTAGCTGAGCTGGGGGACTATCAGGTCGGCCAGCAGTTGGGCGCGGAGATCTTCCAGGTGGGAGAGCGCATCTCGGCCAGTGCCCTTTCCAAAGGCCGCGGCTTCGCCGGGGTGATGAAGCGGCACGGCTTCCACGGCGGACCCGCCTCACACGGCTCAGGTGGCTGGAGGAGACGGCCGGGCAGCATCGGCAACCTCTGCGCCACCGGGCGGGTGTTCAAGGGCAAGAAGATGGCCGGGCGAATGGGCGGCAGGCGGGTCACCACCCAGGGACTGAAGGTGCTGGCCGCAGATGCGGAGCGGAAGCTGCTGGTGCTCGCCGGCGCCACGCCGGGACGACGCAATGCCCTGGTGGAGTTGAGTAAAAGTGGCTAAAGCTCGCTTGGTGTCCCTGAATGGCGAGGAGCGCCAGATCGAGCTCTCCGACAGTCTGGTGGGCCGAGCGCCCAACCGGGACCTGCTCCATCGTTGCGTGCAACAGCAGCTCACCCTCCGACGGGCGGGCACGGCTTGCACCAAGACGCGCGGCGGGGTGACCGGCGGCCATAAGAAACCCTGGACCCAGAAGCATACCGGCCGGGCGCGCCACGGTTCAAAGGTCTCCAACATCTGGCGCGGCGGCGGGGTGGCCTTCGGGCCCAAGCCCAAGCGCTATACCTACCGCTTGCCCAAGAAGATGCGTCGGCTGGGCTTGGCCATGGCCCTGACGGCGCGCTACCGCGAAGGCCAACTGGCAGTGATTGACCAACTGGACTTCGAGAAGCCCAAGACGAAAGCGGCGCTCCAACTGCTGGAGCACTTGGGGTTCCCCCCCCAGCACAAGGTGCTGATCATCGTGGCCGGCAAGGAAGGAAGCGAGGCGGTGAGGCTCTCCTTTCGCAACCTACCCCAGGCCCAGTGTCTGCCGGTCGCCGGGGCAAATATTTACGATATCCTGAAATATGAGAGCCTGGTCATCAGCCAGGGCGCACTGGCGGAATTGGAGAGGCGGGTGGCGCTAGATGCAAAATGAAGAGGTGTTGATCGAGCCGATCGTGACCGAAGAGGCCTGGCGGGTAAAAGACGCCGAGAATAAATATACCTTCCGGGTGCATGCCCGGGCCAACAAGATCGAGATTCGCCGGGCGGTCGAGCAGCTCTTCAAAGTCAGGGTGACCAAGGTATGGACGCTGCATGTGCCCGGCAAGCCTCGCAAGACCAAGTATTATCAGCAAGGCCATACCCGCCCCTGGAAGAAAGCATTGGTTCAACTGGCGGCCGATGAGCGCATAGACATATATGGGTAAGCCGAAGATAAATTTAATAAAGGTGAGATATGGGAACCAAACGGTTTAAGCCGATCACGCCGGGCCTGCGTCATGCGGAGCTGCCTGATTTTCAGGAGCTGACCGGCCATCGCCCGGAGAAGAGCCTGTTGCGACCGCTGGCCAAAACAGGTGGGCGCAACAACCAAGGGCGGGTGACGGTGCGCGGGCGCGGCGGCGGCCATAAGCGCCGCTACCGCCTGATCGACTTCCGGCGAGAGAAGGAGGGCGTGCCGGCGCGGGTCATCTCCCGGGAGTACGATCCGAACCGCTCGACTTGGATCACCCTGCTGCATTATGCCGACGGCGCCAAGCGTTACATTCTCTCACCGCTCAAGCTGCAGATAGGGGCGACTGTGCAAGCCGGCCCGGGGATCGAGGCCCGCCCTGGCAACTCGATGCGCCTAAAAGATATGCCGGCCGGCACGCTGGTCCATGCCATCGAGCTCACCCCCGGAGGCGGAGGCAAGCTGGTCCGGGCGGCGGGCACGGCCGCGCAGTTGATGGGCGTGGAGAACGGCCTGGCGCTCTTGCGCTTGCCCTCGGGAGAGATGCGCTATGTGCCGGAAGACTGCCGGGCCACCGTGGGCCAGTTGAGCAACATCGAGCATAAGAATGTGGTGCACGGCAAGGCGGGCCGGGTGCGTCACCTGGGACGGCGGCCGATCACGCGCGGGGTGGCCATGAACCCGGTTGATCATCCCCACGGGGGCGGTGAGGCGCACCATCACACCGGACGTCCACCGACTTCGCCTTGGGGTAAGCTGGCCAAGGGGCCGCGAACGCGGCGCAAGCACAAGCCAAGTGACAAGCTGATCGTCACCCGAGCCCGCGATGTGAAGCGACGGAGGAGGCACTAAGCCATGCCACGCTCCTTGAAGAAAGGACCTTACGTACACCCTAAGCTGCAAAAGAAAGTCACCCAGGCCAAACGGGGCGAGCGCAAAGAGATCATCACCTGGTCGCGGGCCTCGATGATCACCCCGGAGATGATCGGCTTGACGATCAAAGTTCACAATGGTAGAATACATCTGCCCGTGCTGATCGTGGAAGCGATGGTCGGGCACAAACTAGGAGAGTTCGCCCCCACCCGTACTTTCAAAGGCCACGGTGGCGTCAAGAAGAAGGGGGCGTTGGCGCGCAAGTAACCCCCTACCAGACTGAGGGGCCGCTTTTTAACGCCAAACCAGCAGGATGAAGCGAGGGGAGCAGATGATGGAGGCAAGAGCTATCGCGAAGTTCGTGCGGGTCTCGCCCGATCGGGCCAGGTTGGTCATCGACGAGATCCGCGGCAAGCCGGTAGACGAGGCGCTGCGCATCGTGCGGCTGGCCAAGTCCAAGGCGGCGCAGCCGATTCGCAAGGTGCTGGAGTCGGCGATCGCGAACGCCGAGAATAATTTCGATCTAGATGTGGATCAACTGGTGGTCTCCCAAGCTTTTATAGATGAGGGACCGGGGCTCAAGCGCATGAAACCCCGCTCGCGCGGCCATGCCGATGTCATCCGGCGACCCACCAGCCATATCACCGTGATCGTCTCGGAAATGGAGGCAGGCTGATGGGCCAAAAGACACATCCGATCGGTTTCCGCTTGGGCATCACCCAGCAGTGGCGCTCCAACTGGTACAGCGCCAAGCACGGCGCCGCTTACCTGGTGGAGGATCAAAAGGTGCGCCGATTGATCCAAAAGCGCTATCCCGGCGCCGGCATAGCCACGGTGCTGATCGAGCGCCCCACCGAGGAGCGCATCTCGCTGGTGGTGCGCACCGCCCGACCGGGGATCATCATCGGCAAGGGGGGTCGAGAGATAGATCAGCTCCAAAAGGAGCTGGAGCAGCAGACCGGCCGGCAGGTGAAGATCTCGATCAAAGAGGTAGATACGCCCGATCAAGAGGCCATCTTGGTCGCCAAAGAGGTGGCCCACCGGCTGGAGGGTCGCATCCCGGTCAACCGGGCGATAAAAGAGATCGTCGGCCGGGTGATGGCCAAAGGCGGCAAAGGGATTAAGGTCCAGTGCAGCGGGCGACTGGGCGGAGCCGAGATCGCCCGCACCGTCTGGCAACAGGACGGGCGGCTGCCGCTGCAAACCCTGCGGGCCGACATTGATTATGGCTTTACCGAGGCTCGGACCAAGTATGGTCCCATTGGGATCAAGGTCTGGCTCTTTCGCGGCGAGCTGACCCCGCTGACCATGCCGGCGAAGCAGCACGCCCCGGAACGCAAGCGAGGTGAGGACAATGGCCCTGCTCAGTCCTAAGCGCACCCGTTATCGCAAAGCCCATCGCGGTCGGCGCAAGGGGCTGGCCACCCGAGGCGAGAAGGTCGCTTTCGGGGACTATGGCCTGCAGGCGCTGGAGCCGGCCTGGATCTCGGCGCGGCAGATCGAATCCTGCCGCACGACCATCGTGCGCCAGATCGAGCGCAACTCCAAGGTCTGGATTCGCATCTTTCCCGACAAACCCATCACTAAGAAGCCGGCGGACAGCCGGATGGGCAAGGGCAAGGGCGATGTGGATCATTGGGCCGCGGTGGTGAAGACCGGCCGGGTGCTGTTCGAGATGAGCGGCATCACCCATAAGCGGGCGACGCGCATCGCCCAACTGGTCTCTTATAAACTGCCGATCAAGATCAGACTGCTGGAGCGACGCCTCTTGGGGGGGGAACGATGAAGGCCGAGCTGCTGCGCGATCTGACCCGCGAGGAGCTGGAAGAGAAAGTCAGCGAGCTGGGACGCAAGCTCTTCACCCTGCGCTTCCAGGTGGCCACCCATCAACAGGATAACACGGCGGCTCTCCCGGCCACCAGGCGGGATATCGCCAGAGCTAAAACTATTCTGCGCCAGCGAGAGCGAGAAAGCGAAAGCGAGTTGAGCGACTATGCCGATTAAAGAGCGTGTCGGCCGGGTGATCAGCACCCGTCGAGAAAAAACCATCACCGTGCTGGTGGAGCAGCGGGTGCTCCATCGGCGCTATCGCAAGTACGTGCGCAGGCGCAAGAAGCTGCATGTGCATGACGCCGACCGGCAAGCCCAACTGGGCGACCTGGTGCGGGTGAGCGAGACCCGGCCCTTGGCCAAGACGGTCCACTGGCGACTGGTGGAGATCCTGCAGCAACGGGCTGGAGCAGCTCCGGCTACTCCAGCGCAACCGGAAGAAGCCCAGCCATGATCCAACTGCGCAGCCTGCTCAAGGTCACCGATAATTCCGGGGCCAAAGAGGTGCGGGTGATCAGCGTCTTGGGGCAGCCATCGGCCACCGGGGGCCAGATCGGCGACATCATCATCGGCTCGGTGCGCAAACGGTTGCCCAACTCCGAGATCAGCAAAGGCGCGGTGGTGCGCGGGGTGATCGTGCGCACCCGCAACGGCTACCGTCGCGAGGACGGCAGCACGATTCGCTTCGATGACAACGCCATCGTGCTGGTCACCCCCAATCTGGAGCCGGTGGGCACGCGCATCTTCGGGCCGGTGCCTCGCGAGCTGCGCCAGAAGCGGATGCTGCGCATCCTCTCCTTGGCGCCGGAGGTGCTCTAGCATGAAAAAAATCCGCAAGGGCGATAAAGTAAAGGTGATCGCCGGCAACGATCGCGGACGGGAGGGTGACGTGATGCGTGTCTATCCCAATATAGAGCGCATCATCGTCAAGGGCGTGGGGATAATCACCCGCCATCAGCGGCCCACCCAGAGGCAGCGCGAGGGGGGCATCATCGAGCGCGAGGGGACGATTCCGCTCTCCAACGTATTGTTGATCTGTCCCGAATGCGATCGTCCCACCCGCGTCGGCTTTACGGTCTTGGAAACGGGCGAGAAATTACGGCTATGCAAGCAATGCGGTCAGAGTTTCGATTAGGAGCCTAAAATGCTCAAAGAACGTTATCAAAAAGAGATCGTGCCTCGCCTGATGGAGACGCTGGGCTACGAGAACATTATGCAGGTGCCCCGGGTGGAGAAAGTGGTGATCAACATGGGGCTAGGTGACCATGATAACCCCAAGATCATCGAGGGCTGCGCGGCCGACCTGGCCCGCATCACCGGTCAGCGTCCGGTGATCACCCGGGCCAAGCACAGCATCTCCGATTTTGGGATCACCGAGGGCGACCCGGTGGGCTGCAAGGTGACCTTGCGCAACCGGCAGGCCTATATCTTTCTGGAAAAGCTCTTCAACGTCGTCCTGCCCGCGGTGCGGGACTTTCGCGGGCTCTCGGCCAGCTCCTGTGATGGGCGGGGGAATTATAGCTTATCCCTGACCGAGCAGCTCATCTTCCCGGAGATCCGTTACGACGATATCGCCAAAGTGCAGGGCATGGATATCACCATTGTCACCGGCGCGACCAGCGACCGTGAAGCCTATTATTTGCTAAAGGAGTTGGGACTGCCCTTCAAAGATTAGCTGACAAATTAGCTGATCGGCGGGCTTGATCTTATGGCCAAGAAATCATGGATCGTCAAGAACCGGCGTACGCCGAAGTTCGCGGTGCGCAGCTATCACCGCTGCCAGCTCTGTGGTCGTCGGCATGGCTATCTGCGGGAGTTCGGTGTCTGTCGTTTGTGCTTTCGCGAGATGGCCCTGCGCGGGGAGATTCCCGGGATGAGAAAGGCCAGTTGGTGAGAGCTATGTTCCAGCGAGGCATCGTGCTAGCTGACCCCATCGGGGATATGCTCACCCGCATCAGAAATGCGCAGTTGCGCTCTTTGGCCCAGACCACCCTGCCGGCCTCCAAGCTGCTGATCGAGCTGGCACGCCTGCTGAAAGAGGAAGGCTATCTGCACGATTATCAACTCCGCCAAGAGCAGGGTCCCCGGCGGCGGCTGATCTTGCAGCTCAAGTACAAGGGCAAGCGCGCCAATCAGCCGGTGATCTCTGGCCTAAGCCGGGTGAGTCGCCCCAGCCGCCGGGTCTACGTGGGCTGGGACAAGATCCCGCGCGTGCTGAACGGCCTGGGGATCGCGGTGCTCTCCACCTCGCAAGGGCTGCTGACCGATGCGCAGGCCCGCCGACGCAGAATCGGCGGAGAACTGCTCTGTGAGGTGTGGTGAAAAAAGATGTCACGCATCGGAAAACTGCCTATTCCAATTCCGGACGGGGTGCAGGTTCAGATCGAGCCGGAGCAGGTGATCGTCAGCGGGAAAGAGGGCCAACTGATCCAGCGTTATGAGCCGGATAAGGTGCGGCTAGAACTCACTGAGGGCATCCTACAGGTCCGTCGCCTAGGGGGCAGTAAAGCCGCCCGAGCGCGTCACGGCCTCTATCGCAGCCTGATCGCCAACATGGTGCAAGGGGTGCAACGGCCCTACGAGAAGCGTATGCAACTGGTCGGCTTGGGCTACCGGGCCCAGTTGGAGGGCCACATCTTGACCTTGGAGATCGGCTATACCAAGCCGGTGCGCTTCCGGCTGCCGGAGGGGTTGAGCGCCGAGGTGGCCGACCAGACGGAGATCATCCTGCGTAGCCCCGACAAGCAACAGGTGGGCGAGATCGCGGCGGAGCTGCGGGCCTTGCGCAAGCCGGAGCCCTACAAAGGCACCGGAGTGCGCTACAAGGGCGAGCTGATCCGCCACAAGGAAGGCAAGCTGGCCGGCGGGGCCGCGGGGAAGGAATAACGAGCTAAAATGGCTAAGCTAAACCGACAGGAACAACGAGTGCGTCGTCATGAACGGGTGCGTCGCAAGGTGCGAGGTACTCCGCAGCGGCCTAGGCTGTGCGTCTACAAGAGCCACCGTCATCTCTACGCCCAGTTGATCGACGATGAGTCCGGCCGTACGCTCCTTTGCGCCTCGACGTTGGAACAGGCGTTGAGGGGACGCTCCGGCTGCAATGTCGCCTCGGCCGAACTGCTCGGAGGGCTGCTGGCCGAGCGGGCCAGCGCACAAGGCATCAAGACGGTGGTCTTCGACCGCGGAGGTTATCCCTATCATGGTGTGGTCAAGGCCTTGGCCGAACGTTGCCGAGAAGGAGGAGTGAGATTTTGAAGCGACAAGCCAGAGGTGGCTCCCGCGGACGCCGATCGCGCAGGCGACCGGACGATGATGATCTGAACAACGAGGTGATGGAGATCCGCCGGGTGGCCAAGGTGGTCAAGGGCGGCAAGAACTTGAGCTTCCGCGTGCTGATGGCCGTGGGTGACGGCAAAGGCCAGGTCGGCCTGGGTAAGGGCAACACCCGCGAGATCCCGCGGGCGATTCAGCAAGGGATACGCGACGCCAAGCGCCGGATGATCCACGTGCCGCTCAAAGAGGGCACGATTCCCCACCAGATCATCGGCGAGTACAAGGCGGCGCGGGTGGTGTTGCGGCCGGCCTTCCCCGGTACCGGCATCATCGCCGGCAACACCGTGGGGCTGCTCTGCCGCCTGGCCGGGGTGCAAGATATTCTCACCAAGTCACTGGGGTCCACCAACCCCATCACCTTGGCCAAGGCCACCCTCGAGGGGTTCAAACAACTGCGCACCGTAGAACAGGTCGCGCGGCTGCGCGACAAAACCCAACAGGAGATACTTCATGTTGAGACTTGAAGATTTGCGCCCGGCTCCGGGCAGCCATAAGCGGGGCAAGCGGGTGGGCCGCGGCGACGGCTCGGGACGGGGCAAGACGGCCGGTCGCGGCACTAAAGGCCAAAAATCGCGCTCCGGCTACCAGATCCCCCCCGGCTTTGAAGGCGGACAGACGCCGCTGTGGCGGCGAGTGCCCAAGCGCGGCTTCAAGAACCCGCTGCGGCGCGAGTACGCCATCGTCAACTTGGAGACGCTCGCGGCGCGCTATCCCGAAGGCGCCGAGATCAGCCCCGAAGACCTGTTGGCACGGGGCATCATCAAGAAACGCCTCGCCGGGGTCAAGGTGCTGGGCCGCGGGGAGCTGAACAAGAAGCTGATCGTCAAGGCCGAGCGCTTCTCCAAGAGTGCCCTGGCCAAGATCAACGCCGCCGGCGGTGAGGCGATCCCGCTCGCCGCTCCTGCCGCCGACTCATCTCTGGAGTCAGACAAGGACTGATCTGTTCTCATGTTAACCGGAATATTCGAGGCTTTTAGCATCCCGGAGGTGCGCAAGCGGATATTATTCACCTTAGGGGCCATTGCCATCTTCCGCCTGGGCACCTGGCTGCCGATCCCCGGCGTCAACTTGGAGCAACTGCGACAGCTCTTCCAGGGCAACACCCAGCTTTTGGGCTTTCTCAATCTGCTCACCGGCGGCGCCTTGCGCAACTTCGCCATCTTCTCGCTGGGCGTGATCCCCTATATCAACGCCTCGATCATTATGAGCCTGTTGCAATCGGTGGTACCCACCCTCAAAGAGCTCCAGCAGCAGGGCGAAGAGGGCCGCCGGGTGATCAATCGCTATACCCGTTATGGCACGGTGGGGCTGGCCATCTTGCAGGCGCTGGGTTTCGCCTACGTGCTCCAGAACCTGGGCATGTTGCTGCCGGGCACCAACTTAGCCCAGTTTTATTTTATCGCCGTCATCACTATGACCGCCGGGACGATGTACCTGATGTGGCTGGGCGAGCGGATCACCGAGAACGGCATCGGACAGGGCATCTCCATGATCATCATGATCGGCATCATCGCCACCTACCCGGCCTATTTTCAGCAGGATTATGTCTCCATCAGCACCGGTTCGGTCCACCCCCTCTGGGGCCTGGTGATGCTGGCCACTTACATCATCATCGTGGCCGGGGTGGTCATCGTGCAGTTGGGCGCGCGGCGGATCGAGATCCAGTACGCCAAACGGATGGTGCGCGGCCGGGTCTACGGGGGACAAAACACCTATATTCCCTTTGGGATCAACCAGGGTGGGGTCATCCCCATCATCTTCGCTGCGGCGCTGTTGACCATCCCGGCCACGCTGCTCAATCTGCCCGCGGTGACCAGTATACTGGCTGGAGCCCCCGACTTTATCCAGGCACTCATCTTCGACTTCCGCAGCGCCGGCGCGAGCTATCTGATCATTTACGCGTTGATGATCATCTTTTTTACTTATTTCTACAGTGCGATCGTCTTCAACCCACGCGATCTCTCCGACAACCTACGCAAGTGGGGCGGCTTCGTGCCCGGCATCCGCCCCGGCAAACCCACCTCCGAGTATGTGGAGCGCATTCAGAACCGCCTGCTGCTGATCGGGGGCTTCTTCCTGGCGGCGATCGCAGTCTTCCCTTTCCTGATGAGCGACATCTCTGGCCTGAACGCCGGCCGTCTGGGCGGGACCTCGCTGCTGATCGTGGTGGGGGTAGGCGTAGACACGCTGAAACAGGTCGAGGCCCACATGGTGGAGCGCCACTATGAGAGCCTGATCCAGAAGGGAGCGGTGCTGGGCAGGCGCTAAAGCCCGATGGTGATGAGCAGCGCGTCTCAGCACGGCAGCGAGCTAAAAGCCAGGCGGATTGTCTTGCTCGGTCCTCCGGGGGCAGGCAAGGGCACCCAGGCGGAGCTGCTGGCTCAGGAGTTGGCGGTGCCGCATATCGCCGCGGGCGATCTGTTGCGCGCCGAGGTCCAGCGGGGCGGCCCGCTGGGTCAGGAGGCCCAAGGCTATATGGACCGCGGCGAGTTGGTGCCGCATGAGCTGGTGGTGCGCATCGTCGGCGCGCGGCTGGCCGAGGTGGGCCGGCAGGGCTTCATCTTGGACGGCTTTCCGCGCGACCTGGCCCAGGCCGAAGCCCTGGAACAACTGGTCCAGGTGGAGCGGGTGATTCATCTGGTCCTCTCCCGGGAAGAGGTGATCCGACGCTTGAGCGCTAGACTGGTCTGTGCCGGGTGTGGGCAGAATTATCAGCATCTCTTGCAGGAGGGGCGCTGCCAGCGCTGCGGCGGCGAGCTGGTGCGGCGCTCCGATGACCGGCCGGAGGTGGTCGCAAAACGATACGATGAACAGTATAATAATCAAATTGAGGCTCTGCTGCACTTCTACCGGGAGCTGGGTGAGCGGCGGGGATTGGCATTGCTGCGCACCGTCTCCGGCGAGGGATCGGTGGAGACGGTCAGGCGACGTTTGCTGGAGGCGCTCGGATGATCATCCTCAAGAGCGCAGCCGAGCTGGCGCTGATCCGCGAGAACGCTATTTTGCTCGATGGGATAATCGCCAAGCTCGAGCAGGAGGCGTGCCCCGGTCTCTCGACGGCCCAACTGGACCGTCAGGCCGAGCGCTGGATTCGCGGGGCAGGAGCCGAGCCGGCCTTCAAGGGCTATCTGGGCTACCCCGCCTCCATCTGCACCTCGCTCAATGAGGAGATAGTGCACGGTATACCGAGCGAGGCGCGGGTGCTGCGGGAGGGCGATCTGCTCTCACTGGATATTGGCCTGCGGCGGCGGGGCTTTTATGCCGACAAGGCCACTACCTTCGTCATCGGGTGCCAGGGATCACCGGCCCTACGCGAGTTGCTGGCGGTGGCCTGGGAGGCGCTGCGCTGTGGGGTCGAAGCCGCGCAGATCGGCTCGCGGGTCTCCGATATCTCCCACGCGATAGGGAGTTTTATCGAAGCCCGAGGCTACCAGGTGGTGCGTCATTTTGTGGGGCATGGCATCGGGCGCCAGATGCATGAGGAGCCGCAGATTCCCGACTATGGCCTTCCGGGTCGGGGGGCGCGGCTGCGGGCCGGTATGGTGCTCTGTTTGGAGCCGATGTGCTGGAAGCCCCAGGACGCCAGCGATGAGCGCGAGGAGCAGGTTGCGGTGGACGGTTGGACGGTACGGACACCCGGCGGTGAGCCGGCGGCCCATGTGGAAGAGATGGTTTGGGTCTCCGAAGGCGGACCTCAAGTGCTTAGACGGAAAGGATCGCTATGAAAGTGCGAAGCTCGGTGAAAAAGATGTGTGATCACTGTCGGCTGGTGCGTCGTCATGGCCGTTTGCGGGTCATCTGCACCAACCCTAAACATAAACAACGTCAAGGATAGGAAGGTGGTGAGTCAGCATGGCAAGAATTGCCGGAGTTGATCTGCCCAATAAGAAGCGGGTGGGGATTGCACTGACCTATATCTACGGGATAGGTCCGACGGTGTCTAAGCAGTTATTGGTCCAAACGGGAATCGCCCCGGCTCGGCGGGTGCATGAGCTCACCGAGAAGGAGATCTCCGATCTGCGGCGCCAGATCGAAAAAGAGCTGGTGGTCGAAGGCGATCTGCGGCGGAAGCATAAGGGAGATATCGATCGCTTGAAGTCGATCAAATGCTATCGGGGACTGCGCCATCAGCTTGGCCTGCCGGTGCGCGGCCAGCACACGCACTCCAATGCCCGCAGCCACAAGGGATCACGGCCGGCCAAGGCCGGAGGCAGCTCCAAGCGAAGGAGCACAAGATGAGCAGCAGCAAGAAGGTGGATCGGGCGCAGTTGCACGTACACGCGACTTTTAACAATACGATTATCACTTTGACCGACACCCAGGGACAGGTTTTGGCCTGGAAGACGCCGGGCATGGTCGGCTTCAAGGGGTCGCGCAAGGGTACACCCTTTGCCGCCCAGCGAGCCACCGAGCGCCTGGTGGACCAGATGAAGGACTTTGGGATTCGATCGGTGACGGTTTTGATCAAGGGGACAGGCTCGGGACGCAATGCGGTGGTCAATGCGCTCAAGAGCGCGAGCGTGCGCATTGAAGAGGTAAAGAATGTCACCCCTGTCGCCTACAGCTAGCAAGGAGGACGTACCTGATGGGTAGAAATGTCGGCCCTAAATGTCGTCTCTGCCGTCGTGAGGGCGAGAAGCTTTTCTTAAAAGGCGAGAAATGTTATACCGAGAAATGTCCGGTGAGCCGGCGCAGCTATCCGCCGGGGGTGCAGCACCGCAGCCGGCGGCAGTCGCTCTACGGCGATCGGCTGCGGGAAAAACAGAAGACCAAGCATATTTACGGCACGCGCGAGGGACAGTTCCTCCGCTACGTGCAGATGGCCAAGCGCTCCAAAGCTGTGGCGGGCACCTATCTGTTACAGTTGCTGGAACGCCGCTTGGACAGCACGCTCTATCGCGCCGGCCTGGCCTCCTCGCATGATCAGGCGCGCCAATTGATCAATCACGGTCATATCTGGGTCAACGGCCGGCGGGTGGACATCGCCTCTTGGCTGACCCGGCCCGGCGATGAGATCGCCGTTAAAGAGAGCTCGGCCGGCAAAACGGGCCTCAAAGCCATTCTCGCGGCCAATGCCAAGCGCTCGTTGCCCAGTTGGTTGGAGCGTCAGAACGGGACGGTGCGCGTCTTGGAGCTGCCCCATCCCAAGGAGATCGAGCAAGCGTTGCAGATGAATCTGGTCGTCGAGTTCTATTCGAGGTGAGGAGCATGGAAAGGACAACGGAGCTGGCCCAGACCCAGATCAGGGCCACCGAGCTGAACGATACCGGGGGGAAATTGGTCATCGAGCCCTTGATGCGCGGCTTTGGGACCACCTTGGGCAACGCGCTCCGGCGGGTACTGCTCGCTGCGATTCCCGGCGCGGCGGTCACGCGGGTGCACTTCTCCGGCTCCTACCACGAATACGACACCCTGCCCGGGGTCAAAGAGAGCCTGCTGGAGATCATCTTGAACCTCAAGGAGTTGGCGATTCGCCTCAGCTACGGCGAGCCGAAGCACCTCTATCTGCAGGCCGAGGGCCCCGGCGAGGTCAGCGCGGGACAGCTGGAGTGCGAGGCCGGGGTGGAGATCGTCAACAAGGACCATCTGCTGGCCACCTTGGACGAAGGAGGCCGGCTGGAGATAGAGATGGAGGTGGAGCCGGGCTTCGGCTATCGGCCGGCAGAGCGCAATAAGAAGAAAGATATGCCCCTGGGAGTCATAGCGATAGACTCCGATTTTTCCCCGGTCAAACGGGTTAATTTCACCGTGGAACCCGCCCGGGTGGGCGAGCGCACCGACCTTGATCGGCTGCTGCTGGAGCTGGAGACCGACGGCGGAATCAAGCCGGAGGAAGCCCTCAGCCAAGCCTCTCAGATACTGATGCAGCAGCTGACGCTCTTCTCGGAGTTCGCCGCACACCCCTACGGCTTGGTCAAGGAGACCGACCGCGAGGCGGAGCTGCTGCAAACCGAACTGGAGGCGTTGGGCTTCGATCAACGAGCCTGCAACCTGCTCCAGACCAAGGGGATCAACACTCTGGGCGACCTGGTGGCCCAATCCCATCAGGACCTCACCGATATCCACGGCTTCGGCGCTAAGACGTTGGACAAAGTAGCTGCGCGGCTGAAAGAGCTCGGTTATTCCTTCAGCGGCAACGGCAGCAAGAAGGAGGAGTGAGCCAGCCATGCGACATCGTAAGGGCTTCAGAAAACTGAATCGGGCGCCGGCACATCGTAAGCTGATGATCGCCGGCCAGGTCAAGACGCTGTTTACGCACGGCAAGATAGATACCACCGTGGCCAGGGCCAAAGAGACCCAGAAATTAGCCGAAAGGTTGGTCAGCCGCGCCAAGGCCGGTGACCTCCACTCGCGGCGCCAAGCCTTCAAAGTTTTGCAGGACAAAAAGGTGGTTACTAAGTTGTTCGAGGAGATCGGGCCTAAATATCAAAACCGCGAGGGGGGATACACTCGCGTCTTGAAGCTGCCACCTCGCCTGGGAGACGGAGCCGAGCAGGCCCGCTTGAGCTTCGTCTAGAATTTAGCTCAGCGGCTGTCACGTTTTTGCTCAGGGCAAACCCCATAGACGCAGAGTAAGAAAGGGGAGCAGTAAGCATGAAAGTCGAGCTTTGGGTGCTAGGAGCTATTGTTCTGCTTGCTCTGGGGTTGCTACTGGGCATCTTCCCCCACAAATCCAGCAGCACTCCGACACCGGCGCAGGCCCTGACGCCTCAGGCGGCGCTGGAGCGCCTCTTCACCGTCAAGCCGGTACAATCGGAGTGGTTTTCTGCGCAATTCCTCGCGAAAGTCCCCGTCCCTGAAATGGAGCAGATCTTGAGCCAGCTTGAGCAGACTCTCGGATCGTACCTGCGGGTGGAAGTGAACAGCGGTGGGCATCGCGGCCAGTATCTGGTCATCTTCCAGAAGGGCCTGGTTCCATCCAACGTGTCCCTGGACGCTCAAGGACAGTTCGTCGGTCTCTGGTTCTTCCCACCTCAGTTGCAGGTCGGCAGCCTTAAGAAAGCCATGGTCGGCTTTAAGGGGTTACCGGGCAAGGTGAGCGTACTGGTGCTGGAAGACGGGAAGCCTAGGGTCGCTTTGCAACCCGCCGAGGCGCTCGCCGTGGGCTCGTCCTTCAAGCTGGCCGTGCTAGCGGCACTTCAAGAGCAAATTGAGGTCGGCCAGCGCAGTTGGCTGGACCTGGTGCGCCTCCAGACCGCCTCCAAGAGTCTGCCCACCGGGATCCTGCAAACCTGGCCCGACGGCACACCCCTCACGCTCCAGACGCTGGCCACCTTGATGATCTCCCAAAGCGATAACACCGCAGCAGACACGCTGATACGCACCTTGGGCCAAGCTGCCCTCGCAAGATACGCGGGTAAGAATCAACCCCTCCTGACGACTCGCGAGGCTTTTGTGCTCAAAGACCCCAAGAACAGCAACCTGCTAGCACAATACCTCGAGGGAAATGAGACGGAGCGCGAGACTGTCCTCAAGGAGACCGCCTCACGGCCCCTGCCACCGGTATCGCTCTTCAGCAAGGGCGCTCCTGTAGCCCTTAAGGTGGAATGGTTCTTCAGCGTGCGAGAGCTGTGTGGCCTGATGGCCAAGGTGGAAGCCCTGCCACTGATGAGCGTCAACCCCGGGGTAGCTGACCCCAGCCAGTGGGCTCACCTGGCTTATAAGGGCGGCTCGGAGCCGGGAGTGCTCAACCTGACCACTTGGATTCAGGGCAAAGAGGGGCACGCCTACTGCGTCAGCGCCAGCTGGAACGATGATCGGCCTCTCGATGAGACGCGCTTTACGATGCTCTACAGCGGCCTGCTCCAGGTGCTTGCGGGGAAGGGTAGCTAAGACACCTGCTTGCCGGCAACCCACCTCTTGGCTTAAACTAAGAGTTGTGATCCAGACCCGAGACCTCTCCAAACGCTATAATGGCACGGTCGCCCTAGATGGGGTGAGCTTGCAGGTCGCGCCGGGGAGCATTGGCTTGTTGGGAGAAAATGGCGCGGGCAAGACGACTTTTATCAAACTGCTCTTGGGCTTGCTGCAGCCTAGCTCCGGCTCGGCGCGGGTCTTATCTTTGGACGTCGCCCGCCAGGGCCGCAAGCTGCGCCGCCGGGTGGGCTATATGCCCGAAGACGAGTGTCTGCCGCCCGACATCAGCGCGATGGAGTTCACCGCGCGGATGGGCCGGCTCTCCGGGCTGCCCCACGAGGCGGCCCTGCAACGGGCCAACGATGTGCTGCACCTGGTGGGACTGGGCGAGGGGCGCTATCGGCCCATGGGTGGCCTCAGCTCCGGGATGAAGCAACGGGCCAAGCTGGCCCAGGCGCTGGTGGCCGACCCTGAGCTGGTGCTGCTCGATGAGCCCACCAGCGGCATGGATCCCTCCGGCCGAGAGGAGATGCTGCAACTGATCGGCGAGATTCGTGAGAACTTGGGCATCAGCCTGCTGCTCTCCTCGCACCTGCTCCAGGATATCGAGCGGGTCTGTGATCAAGTGATCATCCTGAGCGCCGGTCAGGTGGCAGCGCAAGGACCGCTGAGCCAATTGCTGGGCCAAGCCGCCCGGAGTGTGCACCTGCGCCTGGTGGGCGACGTGCAGGCCTTCCGTCAGGCCCTGACCCAGGCCGGACTGAGCGTTCATGGCTCCGGGATGCAACTGACGGTGGAGGGCGCCGACGATCAGGTCTACGACGCCATCATCGAGGCGGCCGCCCAGAGCGGCGTGCAACTGCGCCGGCTGGAGCGGGCCAGCCGCTCACTAGAAGAGTTGTTCTTAGCGCTAAGGAAAAGTGAGGCCAGGCGATGAGCCCACCGGATGAACGCTCCGAGCGTGCCGGTCAAGCGCAAGGGGTCATCTATCAGCAGGGCTATCGTCATTATCGGGGGCGCTATCTGGGACGGCTTCACGCCGTCGTCAGTCTGGCCTGGGCGGACGGTAAGCGGGCCCTGGGCATCGGGCGCGGTTGGAAGTATAAACTGGGGTTCTTTATTCTCGTTGGCATCCTCTTGATCATCGCCCTGATTGCCTTTGGCACAAATGCGGTGACCGAGCGTATCGGTGCCGGAGGACAGAGCCGCAGCTTCTACCCCTTCGCCAATCCCTATAACGGCTTTTTCGATAGTGCCAATGGCATCATTCTCTGGCTGCTCTTCGCGCTGATCATCCCCGATCTGCTCTGCAACGATCGTCGCTACGGCACCCTGCGCCTCTATTTGGCCCGACCGATCAGCCTGAGCGACTATCTGGCCGGTAAGGCGCTGGCGATCGTCGGCGTGCTCAGCGCCGTGCTGCTGGCGCCGGCCCTGCTGCTCTTTCTGGCCAAGGCTCTGGGCGCGGTGCAGCCGGGAGCCTATCTCGCGGCACATCTGGGCGATTTGGGAGCGCTGCTGCTCAGCGGCCTGCTCTTCGCCGTTTACTATGCGCTGATCTCCGGGGCGCTCGCTTCGTTGACCAAGAGCACCGGCTACGCGGCAGCCGGCATCGTGGGATTATTGATAGCGGCCAGGCTGGTCGGCTCCACCGTCTTGGCCTTCACCCACCGGCGCATGGCTACTCTGATTGACCTGAGCCAGTTGGTGGGTCAGATTAAAAGCTCCCTCTTTGGCGTCAACCAGCCGCTGATCACGCTTAACATCCAGTTTCAAAACGGCTCTCAACCGGTAACTCCAGTGATCGTGCAGCCTTATCCGGTCTGGGTTTATCTCCTGGCCGCCTTGGCCGCGGTGCTGCTGAGCGCTCTGGTCATCGGCTGGCGCTATCGTCGGGAGGTGGACCGATGAGCCCGGTGATCGAGATCGAGAGGGTAACCAAGCGTTACGGCCAAGTGGTCGCGGTATCCGACGTTTCATTCGCTTTAGCACCGGGCATATCCGGTCTGCTGGGCCCCAACGGCGCGGGCAAGACGACCTTGCTCAAGCTGATGGCCGGTCTGCTGACGCCCAGCTCCGGCCAAGTCAAATTCTTCGGTCAAAAGCTGCGCCGGCACCCGCAGCTCTACCGACGGCTGGGCTACTGTCCTGAGCAGAACGAGCTCTATGATTTCATGAGCGGGCGTGAATTCCTCAAGCTGAGCGCCGGCCTCTACGGCCTGGCCGATCCCGCTCAAGCGGCCGAAAAAGCTCTCGAGCAAGTGGCGCTCTCCGCTCAAGCCGGTAGGCTGATCAGGGTCTATAGCCGAGGCATGCGCCAGCGGCTCAAGTTCGCCCAAAGTCTGCTGCCCGACCCTGAAGTGCTGCTGCTCGATGAGCCCTTGCAGGGTGCCGACCCCGCTCAGCGGCGCATGCTCATCGAGCTGATCCGACAACTGGGCCAAGCGGGAGTGACAATAGTGATCTCCTCGCACGTGCTCTACGAGGTCGAGCGCATGGCCCAGCAGATCATCCTGATCAATCACGGGCGCCTGATCGCCCTGGGTGATTTTCATGCCATCCGCGAGGCGATGGACGATCGCCCGCACAAGGTTTTGCTGGAGGTCTCAGAGCCCCAGCGTTTGGCGGCCCTGCTCACCGAGCGTGAGCTGGTCAGCGCGGTCAACCTGGCCGATGAACAACTGGTAGTAGATATCGGTGACGCTAACGCGTTTTACGGCGCACTGCCCCGGCTCATCGCCGAGAACGGCCTACATCTACGACGGCTCTCCGGCCTCGATGAGGATCTGGAGAGCGTCTTTCGCTATCTGGTACACTGATCATGATGACTGCAACGCTGAACTTATTCAAGCTGAGCCTGCGCCAGTTGCTGGGGCGCCAGCGACTACTCTTGCTTGTCGTCCTGACGCTGATCGCGCTGATCCCCTCGCTGCTCGCAGCTATCTCCCTCTGGGTGGGCCGGCCGCTCCAGTCGGCTCAGCTTTTCGCCGACTTCGACCTGCCCGTGGTCCTACCGCTGATCGCACTGATCGTCTCCGGCAGCCTGCTGAGAGAAGAAATCCACAACCGAACGATCGTCTATCTGCTGACCAAGCCGATCGCCCGGTCGCTGATCGTGTTGGGCAAGTTCGCCGCCGGCCTGCTGCTGATCTGGGCGCTCGGCTGGCTGGGCCTGCTCATCCAAGCGGCCGTCTTAGCCGATGGGAGCGAGCTAGCCTCACAGTTTGCCAGCGTCGCGCTGATCACGCTGGCCTACGGGGCGTTCTATCTGGCGCTGAGTTTGTTCTTCAAGCGGGCGCTGCTCTGGGGGCTGGCCTATCTAATCCTCTGGGAGGGCCTGCTGACCAATATTCTTCCCGGCGTCAAGCAGCTCAGCATTCATCGCTATGCCGCTCAATTCAGCTCCGGATCGTTGGGCCAAAAAAATGCCGCCCTTGGGGTCCTGCTGGCCATCGCTGCGGTCAGCCTGGCGCTGGCCGCTTGGCATCTGAGCCGGATGGAGTTCCCGGGGGAGACGGAGTAAGAAATCCACTGTGCCTGTGCTACGAAGCATGGAGTCGCCTCAAAGTGGACAGATCGAACGGGTGAATAGATCGGGCGAAGCCTTGATATAACACAAGTTGCAAAGATAAGAAATATATGTTACACTGCATTCTGGTAACTCATGGACTGGCTGGTCTTTTGCTACTCTTTATCGTCTAAGTTGAGCTCGAGCCCACGAGTAGCGCTGTGGCGCCGACTACGTCGCCTGGGCGCACTATCTCTGACAAGAGGGGTTTATGTTCTTCCTGCGCGGGAAGAGTGCAAAGAGGCCTTGCAGTGGTTGGCCCAAGAGGTTCGACAGGTGCAGGGAGAGGCCCTGGTGATGCGCGTCGAGCAGTTTGAGGGAATGGCCGATCAGCAATTGATCGATCTCTTCCGCCGGCAGCGGGAAGAGGAATACGCAGAGATCGATTCCCAGGCTGCAGAGCTGGAAAAAGCGATTGGCGCAGGGAAGAACCTCCAGGATCATCCTGAAGTGCAAGATGTGCTGGCCAAGCTCCACAGATGCCACGCTGATATTGCTCGTGTTGACTACTTCGATTGTCCTGAGGGGATTCGTGCCGCGACACGGCTCGCCCGAATTGAGCAAACCCTCTTCGCCAAGCCAACCTCAGCCACAAAGATAGCTCCCGCTGACAGAGACGAATATCGGGACAAGCGCTGGGTGACGCGCCCACGTCCTCATGTCGATCGCCTGGCCTGTGCATGGCTCATTCGCCGCTTTATCGACCCCACAGCCGTTATCCGCTATGCCACGCGCCCGAAGCCGGAGGAGATCCCTTTCGACATGGAAAGCGGCCAATTCAGTCATCAGGGCAACCTCTGCACCTTCGAGACCATGCGACTGGCGTTCCAGCTGGATGACCCTGACCTGCAGACCATTGCCCAGATCGTCCACGAGATCGACCTACGGGACGGCCGCTACCCCCTCCCGGAGATAGCCGGACTCGATGCTGTCCTCAAGGGTTGGCTGCTGGCGGGACTGTCGGACGCCGAACTCGAATCACACGGGGTCGCCCTCTTCGAAGGTCTACACGCCATGCTAGCAAGCCATTCATCCGCCAAAGTGTTGATGTAACACAAGTTGCAAAACTAAGAAATGTATGTTACACTGCGCAAGACGTTCAAATCCTCAAATAGGAGGCTCATCATGCAGTGGATTACCCGTTCGCACGTTCATGTCGATCGCGTGGCCTGCCCCTGGCTGATCACTCGCTTTGTGGACAACCAGGCCGAGTTCCTCTTCGTCCCCAAGAGTCAAGTGGACGAGGTCGCCGCCCAGACCGGCGCGATTCCGTTCGATGCACCGGAGGTGGAGTTGGGCCATCGCGACGGCCGCTGCTCCTTCGAGTCGATCATGCTCAAGTACGACCTGAAAGAGCCCGGGCTGGTGCGGCTGGCTAAGATCATTCACGCCGCCGACGTCTCGGCCGATGCCGACAGCGATGCGCTCGCGCCTGGCTTGGAGGCAATCGCCTCCGGCTTCAGCCTGCGCTACCCCGATGACGAGGAGAATCTAGACCGCCAGTTCGAAGTCTACGACGCCCTGTACGCCTGGTGTCGGTTGCAAGTGGCCAAGGGTCGCTAACGCTCCGGTGCTGAGGATCCTGACGGTGGACGGTCGCCTCCTCTTCGCCACGCGGGTCGTGCGCCTGTTCGCCTATGGCTTCTTGTCGGTCGTCCTGGTCCTCTACCTGATAAAAGTGGGTTTGAGCGAGGTGCAGGTCGGCCTGCTCCTGACGCTCACGCTGGTCGGTGATGCGGCCGTCTCGCTCTGGATCACCACCACCGCCGATCGCCTCGGCCGGCAGCGCATGCTCCTTTTGGGGGCAGGCCTGATGTTCCTTGCCGGCGTCGCCTTCGTGCTGACCGGGGATTTTCTGCTCCTGACGCTTGCGGCAATCATCGGGGTGATCAGCCCCAGCGGCTATGAGGTCGGCCCCTTCCTCTCCATCGAGCAAGCCGCGCTCTCGCAGATCATCTCGGACAAACAGCGTACGCGGATCTTCGCCTGGTATAACTTGGTAGGTTCATTTGCGACGGCCTTGGGGGCCCTATGCGGCGGCGCCTTGGCGCAGGCCTTGGAAGGCCTAGGCAACACCCCACTGGCCAGCTATCGCGCGGTGGTCATCGGCTACGCGGCGCTGGGGCTCGTGCTGGGGCTGTTCTTCAGCAGGCTGTCGCCGGCCGTGGAAGCAGGGGCGATTCGCGAACGGCAGCCCCGGCGCGGTTCAGCAACCGCCCCTACGCATCGCTTTGGCCTACATCGCTCGCGCGGGGTGGTGCTCAGGTTGAGTGCGCTCTTCGCCTTAGATGCCTTTGGCGGTGGCTTGGTGATCCAAAGCATCGTGGCCTACTGGTTTCACATCCGCTTCGGCGTCGAACCTGCCTTGCTGGGAGGCATCTTCTTCGGTGCGAACATCCTGGCCGGCATCTCCGCCTTGGCTGCGGCGAAGATCGCTGATCGCATCGGACTGATCAACACCATGGTCTTCACGCATATCCCCTCCAACCTGCTGCTGATGCTCGTACCGCTCATGCCGAGCTTGCCGTTGGCGATTACGGTCTTGCTGATGCGCTTCAGCATCTCGCAGATGGATGTGCCGACCCGTCAGTCCTACACGATGGCCGTGGTGAGCCCCGATGAGCGCTCGGCAGCGGCCGGTGTGACCGGCATTGCTCGCTCCATCGGTGCCTCGCTCTCTCCCAGCCTCGCTGGGGCATTGCTTGGCACCCCTTTGTTGTTAAGCGTGCCCTTCTTCTTGGCCGGCGGACTCAAGATTGTATATGACTTGACGCTTTATCGCGCCTTTCGCTCCATCAGGCCACCGGAAGAGGAAGGGGTGGCTCGAACCTGAACTGAGAGGTTAAAAGAGCGCTTCCACAAATTCGTCGGCCACAAAGTCGCGCAGGTCGTCGGCCGATTCGCCCACGCCGATCAACTTGACCGGAATGTGCAATTCTTGAGCGATGGGCACGATGATCCCCCCTTTGCCGGTGCCGTCCAGCTTGGTCAGGGCGATGCCGGTCAAGGGGACTGCTTCATTGAAGAGACGCGCCTGGGAGAGGGCATTCTGGCCCAGGGTGGCGTCCAAGACCAGCAGGCGCTCGTCAATCGGGCGCCCCAGGCGCTTTTCGACTACCCGATTGATCTTCTTGAGCTCTTCCATCAAGTTATGCTTGGTATGCAAGCGGCCGGCGGTGTCGATCAACAGCATGTCCTGCCCGTGATTAAGCGCATAATCGGTGGCATCATAGGCGACCGCAGACGGATCAGCACCCGGCCGGTGCTTGATCAGCTTGGCGCCGGTGCGCTCGGCCCAGATGGCCAACTGCTCGATGGCCGCGGCGCGAAAGGTATCGGCGGCTGCCAGGGTGATCCGCGCTCGGCCGTCGCTTCGGAAGCGCTGGGCCAGCTTGGCGATCGTCGTCGTCTTGCCCGATCCGTTGACCCCCAAGACCAAGAATACGGTCGGCTGACCGTCCTGGCGCAGTGCCAAACTGCCTTGAGCTGCGCGGAGCTGCTGGCGCAGGATGTCGGCCAAGAGCTGCAGCAACTCCTGGGGGTCCTGCAAACCGCGCTGGCGCACCTCTTCGCGCACTCGGTCCAGTAGGGCCAAGGTCGCATCGGTTCCCAAGTCAGCTCCGATCAGGATAGCTTCCAACTCTTCCAGCAGCTCTTCGTCAATGCGGTGCCGGCTGCTCAGCAGTTGCGTCACCTGGCCCACCAAGCGCTGCTGAGTCCTCTTCAAGCCCGTCTTAAGGCGATCTAGCCAGCTCATAGCAGCCATCACTCCGTTTCTTTCATGCGAAGACCAAATGACCTTAGCACCTGGCGAACCTGCTTGGCTTGATAAAGCTTAGCTTACCGCGGGCAGGGCAGCAACCAAATGGCGATCAAGAAGAATGACCAGGCGCAGGGATAAATATGATCTAGATCATGGTGCTGACCGTCGCGGCGATGCTATCTTATGCTGCTATTTTGAGCTGATCAGGATTGATCTACCGAGAGGTGACCCCGATGACCATGACAGTGCAACAGAGAAAGATAGAGCCGGCTCAAGACGCTTTTCGCGAGCTTCGTGGCCCTCTAACCGAAGATAAGGCAATCGTCGCCGCCAGCCGCTGCCTGGAGTGCGGGCGCGAGGGCAACCCCGCCCCTTGCACGGTGGCCTGTCCCACCCATATTGACATTCCCCGTTTTATCCGTCAGATCTACCGGGGAGAGCCACTGGCCTCCGCTGATACTATCTTTACGGCCAACGTGCTCGGCGGTAGCTGCGCGCGCGTCTGCCCGGTGGAAGAGCTCTGCGAGGGCTCCTGCGTGCTGGTCCAGGAGGGGCGGCGCGCCGTAGAGATCGGTCGCTTGCAGCGCTATGCCACCGATGCGGCCTTCGCGGCCGAGCATCAGAGCCTGAGTGATCGTCCGGCCAAGCGCAGCCGTGGCCATATCGGGATCATCGGCGCCGGGCCTGCCGGCCTGGCCTGCGCGGCCGAGCTGCTCCGCTTGGGCCATCAAGTGACGATATATGAGGCCCGCTCCCAGATTGGCGGTCTGATCCCTACGGCGATCGCCCCTTACAAACAGTGGACCGAGCCGCTGCCGCAAGAGGTCGCCGCGCTCCAGCGGCTGGGTGTGCAGTTCAAGCTGGGCCAAGCCGTGGGAGAGGGCGGCCTGAGCTGGCAGCAGTTGGAGGCCCGTCACGAGGCCATCTTCTTGGGGGTCGGCCTGGGCACAGACGTGCTGGTATCGCTGCCCGGTGCCGATCTGAAGGGCATCTGGCCTTCGCTGGAGTTCATCGAGCAACTTAAGAGCGGCAATCCCCCGGAGTTGGCCGGACGATGGGTTGCGGTGATCGGCGGAGGTAATACGGCCATAGATGTCGCCCGCGAGGCGGTGCGGCTGCAAGCCAGCCAGGTGACGGTGCTCTATCGTCGCAATGAGGCCGCTATGCCGGCTTATGCGCATGAGGTGCGCGAGGCCAAGGAGGAAGGGGTGCGCTTCCAGTGGCAAACCATGCCGCTGCGCTTCCTGGGCGCAGGGCAAGTGAGTGGGATCGAGTGTCGCCGCACCCGGCTGGTGCCCGTTCCCGGCGATCGCCCCCGTCCGGAGCCGGTCGAGGGCAGCGAGTTCACCGCGCGGGCCGATGTGGTCATCCTGGCCATCGGCCAGCGCAAGCGAACTGAACTGCTGGAGCAGCTTCCCGGCCTGCACCTGAAGCGCGGTCTGCTGCAGACCGATGAGCGTGGCTACGCCAGTGGCAAATACTATGCCGGTGGGGATTGCCTCACCGGGGGTGCTACCGTCGTCGAAGCGGTCGCCCAAGGGAAGCGTGCCGCTCAGGCGATCCATCAAGATATAGAGAGAGGGTTGCTATCCTGAGCGACCCTTACTGACGCGCCTCTTTCAGGCAGGGGATAACTTGCGCCTGAGTGTGATCGTAGAAGGGCGATTGCCAAGGGCAGGCTCCCCAACTCTTCTGGTAGAGCTTATCTCGCATGAAAGTCGTGACCAAGCGATCTATCAAGGGTTGACCATTCTTGTAGCCGGTGATGTAAAAGACGATCACTTGGGCTTGCATGATCGGTCCGGGGAACTTATCGGCGAGCGTGCGATAGATCTCTGCCAGCGCGTCGTGTATCCTCTGTTTGTCCAGCGAGGCGATGGTGAAGCGCAGCTCGATGGCAAACCCCTTGGGATAACCGCCGATCTCCACAGCGCCAGCCTCGCCTCCCACCGCCTGCTTCAGCAGCTCTGCCGCGTCCACTTTGGCCTGACTGAGGTCGCCCTTGTCGTTCGGATCGAGCTTCCTAAGCGGACCTGTGCTCGTTGTCGTCTCTGGAGGACTGGCGGCGGGAGTTGGCGGTGCGGGTTGCTTGGTGACCGAATCGGAGTTGCTGGCACTGCTATTGCCGTTAGTTGGGCTACGTGGCCACCAGAGCACCAGAGCGATAGCAATTACGACGATCGCGCCCAGGCCCATAGCGATCCAAAGCCCTTTACTGCGCTGATTCTGATTATGTTTCTGTTTCTGACTCAATGGCTGATCCTCCCTCTTGCTTGACTTCAACCAGTTCGACTAATAAGCCGGCGAAACTACGTGGGTGAATGAAGGCCACCAGGTGGCCGCCGAAGCCCCGGCGTGGCCGCTCGTCTATCAACTCGGCACCCTGCTGTTTCAGTCGATCCAAGGCCGCCTCAATATCCGGAGTGGCGAAGGCCAGGTGATGAATTCCCGCGCCGCGCCGCTCCAAGAATCTCTGTACCGGTCCCTGGCCCAGCGGCTGCAGGAACTCCAAGCGGGACTCGCCGGCCTGGACCATACTGATGGCCAGATTGTCCATCGTGCCCCGCTCGCTCTCCTGCAGGCCCAGCATCCGGAAGGGCGCCAGGGCGCGCTCCATATCCTGGACGGCGATGCCCACGTGATGCAGTTTCATAATAACTTCTCCTCTGCCGATCGCGAGGTCGGGTGGTCCGCCGGCCCATCTTTGCCCATAGCAGCAATCTGTTGGACGGTCTTCCATTTGGTGCGCACGAAATCCGGCCAGGCGCCATGCTCCTCATACCAGCGCTTTAAGAACGCCCGCGTCTTGGGTTCGCCGGGATAACCCCAACCGAAGTCCCCATACGCTGCTTTGAGTTCGCTGACCAGCCTATCCCTACTGACCTTGGCGATGATCGAGGCCGCAGCGACGACTGCATAGCGACTGTCGGCCTTGTTCTCGCCGATGATTTGGGGCAAGGCACGTTTCGCCTCACCCTCCGCATCTGAGAGCAAGTATCTCAGGCTTTTCAGGTAATTGCAACTCCCGCCCGGCGCGACTGGCAGGTCCAGATAGACCCGGTCCGGCGCAAGTGCGTTGATCAAGCTGGCCATGCCCTCTGCCTCAAGCTGATTCAGGTTGATTCGGTCGATCTCGGTGGGGGTCACGATGATCGTCTTGACCGCATCGGCCAGAACTTCGATCTGGGGAGCCAACTGCTCGCGCTGCCGACGGGAGAGCGTTTTAGAGTCCTGAACGCCCAGCCTAGCCAGCCGGTCGAGCTTGTCCTCCGAGATGAGCACGCCAGCGATGACCATCGGGCCGATGACAGGACCGCGTCCGGCCTCGTCTATGCCGAGGAAGGTATACATTTCAATCTAGACGGATTGGGGAAAGCGGATTCCAACCTTATCCCAACCCCGTCAGTTCCCGATACTCGCCGAACTCGGCTCGAAAAATGTCGCAGATCTCGCCTACAGTCGCCCGCGCTTTGACCGCTGATAGAATATAGGGCATCAGGTTCTCTTCGCCCTGAGCCGCGCTTGCCAGTCGGTCTAGGCTCTGCTGCCAGCGCGACCGATCTCGGGTGGCCCGCAAACGCTCCAGTCGCTCGATCTGGTGCTGATGCACTTCAGGGTCAACCTGCGCGATTCTCGCCGGTCGCCCGTCACCGGAGGTGAAGGCGTTGACTCCCACGATGATTCGCTCGCCCGACTCGACCTCCCTTTGCTGGCGGTAGGCGCTCTCCTCGATCTCGCGCTGCACATAGCCCTGCTCGATCGCCCGCGGCATGCCGCCCAGCTCAGCTATTTTCTCGATATACTCCAGCGCTTCGGCCTCCAACTGCTCGGTGAGCTTCTCAAGATAATAGCAGCCCCCCAGGGGGTCTACGCAATCGGCCGCGCCAGACTCCTCGGCGATGATCTGCTGGGTGCGCAAGGCCAGCAGCACCGCCTGCTCGGTGGGCAGGGCCAGCGCCTCATCATAGGAGTTGGTATGCAGCGATTGAGTCCCGCCCAGCACCGCCGCCAGGGCCTGCAGGGCCACTCGGATGACGTTATTCAGTGGCTGCTGCGCCGTGAGCGAGGCGCCGGAGGTCTGAGTGTGGAAGCGCAGCTTCCAGGAGTCCGGCCTCCGGGCAGCAAAACGCCGGCGCATGATCCGAGCCCAAAGCCGGCGGGCCGCCCGGAACTTGGCGATCTCCTCGAAAAAATCCTGATCACAAGCGAAGAAGAAGGAAAGCTGCGGGGCAAAGCGATCCACCTCCATGCCCCGCGCCCGCACCGCCTCCACATAGGCGATGCCATCGGCCAGGGTGAAGGCCAGCTCCTGCGCGGCGGTCGCGCCGGCCTCCCGCATGTGATAGCCGGAGATGCTGATCGGGTTCCAGCGCGGCAGATGCTCGGCGGCATAGAGAATCAGATCGGTCGCCAGGCGCATCGAGAACTCCGGCGGAAAGATATAGGTCTTGCGGGCGATATATTCCTTGAGAATGTCGTTCTGAGCCGTGCCGGCGATCTGCTCCGGCGGCACCCCCTGCTCCTGGGCCAGGGCCAAATACATGGCCAGCAGGATGGTGGCCGGTGAGTTGATGGTCATCGAAGTGGAAACTTTTTCGATGGGGATGTCCGCAAAGAGCCGCTTCATATCTTCAATAGATGGCACGGCCACACCGGCCCGGCCCACCTCGCCGCTGGCCAAGGGGTGATCGGAGTCATAGCCCATCTGGGTGGGCAGGTCGAAGGCCACCGAAAGGCCGGTCTGGCCTTGGCTGACCAGATAGCGGAAGCGGCGGTTGGTCTCTTCGGCGGTGCCGAAGCCGGCGTACTGGCGCATCGTCCAGAGCCGACCACGATACATGGTGGGATAGACGCCGCGGGTGAAGGGGTACTCACCGGGGAAGCCCAGCTCGCGCTCGTAGTCCAGTTGCTTGACATCTTCAGGCGTATAGAAGCGCCCGTTATCCTCTGAGCGCTGAGCTTGCTTCTTGAGTCTCTGCTGCGCTGTGGGTTTGGCCATCTCGCGCCTCCTTCGCGTTTGCTATTATAGTGCATAGGGGAGAGGCAACCAGCCAATGAGTGCCTCTCTATGATGGCAGCCGAGCAGAAGTGGTTGCGGAAGGAGCCCCTCCTTACACAACATGGGTGAAAGTTATTACCAAGCGGGCTGCCTGAGCGATATCGAGCAGAGTAGCTTCATCCCTTCGCATGAGCCATCTCTGTCTTGGAGAACAGGACTTGAGCCGTGTCTAGAATCTCTTGGCGACGCAACCAATTCTGACTCTGCTCCAGAGCATACTTAGTGATAAGGTCTACCTTCCGTTGCAGTAAGGTCTGTAGTTCCTGCTGCATCTGAACGTGTTCCAATAATCCCCACTTGGCATCTACATCGAAGTCGATGAGAATGTCTAAGTCGCTGTCCAGTCGGAAGTCATCACGCAGGGCGGAACCAAACAGTGCGAATTCACGAATCTTCCACCGGCGGCAGAATTCGGCAATTTCGTCTACCGGAATTTCTGTAGTTAAAGTCCTCATCAATGCTCACCCCTATACCGCCACCATACTACAATGGTTACCTAATGACCAAGCTCACCTGCCACTATGGAGCGCCAGCGGAATAGCACTCAGGTGCAGCGATTTGTTAGGCATTTATACCAACCATCCCAACTCCATTCCTATTTCTCTGCAACAACAATTTCACCTGGCAATCCAAACAATGTTACCTTATCTTTATGTTCTATCTTGAATCCAGCATTCTTTAGCGATTGTTCAACATAGATGGGTCTACAATCAACATATTTCGGAAATTTCTCATGGGACCATTCATAGAGTTTTGTTAAAATGGAGTTGCCGTCCTCCTTTGACATGCTTACAATCCCAAGTCTTCCACTTGGCTTCAAAACCCTCTTGATTCCACTAAGAACCTTTGGGATTTCAGGTGTGTCAAATAGCTCAAGGCTGAAACTGCTGAAAACGGCATCGAATTTGTCATCATCGAAGGGCATCTCTGTGGCGTCTCCACAATAAAGTTCAACTTTGTCAATAAGGCCGGCTTTTTCAAGCCTTTTCTTAGTTACCTCTAACATTCCAGAAGAAATGTCGATGCCATAAGCCTCTCCGGTTTCTCCTATTAACTCTGCTATTTGTTTTAAGCAATGTCCAGTTCCAAAGCCCATCTCAAGCACTGTCTCTCCCTCGGCAATGCACAATCGCTCTAACGCCAAATTTCTGTATTTTTTCTCAAATACCCCAGCAAAGTAATCGTAGAATCTACTAATCCTATCGTAACTTTCTTTTGCCTGCTCCTTGCTTCTATAGACTCGCAATATCTTTGTTTGATCGCTTTTTGAGTTCATCTCATTTTCCACTATGCCTAACGTGGTGCGAGCTAAGCTGTACCCCACGCGAAGCGGGCCAGTCGCAGGCTAGCAGCGCGAGCACGGGGCAAAGCCGCGAAGCGCCGCTTAACGATGCGCGTCAGGCGCTGCCGAAAGAGGAAGCGAGGAACGAGCGGACGCTGTAGGCAGTCGACTGCAACCGGTTGTTAGGTGCCGCATGACCATGCATTCTCAACTCGGAGCTGTCCCGAAGATGCCCCGGAAAATGAGATCAAACTCCTTGACACTTGTCGGTGTGCCATCCTGGTCTACAATTTGCCCGCCGCAACAGGCGAGAACAGCGTCGCGTGTGGCGACCTTCGCGCAGAACTCCTGGGCGCGCGATGGCTTGTCTGCGCCCGTGATGGTGTCCGGGTAATACTGCTCGATAGCACCCCGCTCGAGCACGTAGACGTCGACACCCCTCAGCATTGCCAGCAGTCGGTATTTCAACTCCAGCATTTGAGCGTCATCGTTGTTCTTGAGGACATCGAGCCGCTCCGGTTTTCGCTCCCAAGCGAAGAACTCCTCCACCGCCTCATCGTGCTCCTCCTGCGTGCAGTCCCCTGCCTTGAGTTTCTCCTGAAATACCCTGACCTTCCGCCACAGCGCTCGGAGTTCGCCAGAACCGTGCGCGTTCTTGGCGTCCTTTGCGGTTGGCCCGTCATCATCAGGAACGACCAACTCATCCACCTTGTCCAGGAGATGCTTCCTAGCGTCTTTCAGCTCATCACTGGGGGCGATGTGATCGAAGCCGTTGACCAGCAGGTCGAGGTCGGCAATAACCGGCACTCGCACACCGAAACGGGAAAAGAAGTCTCGGTATCGTCTTATGTTGCCCTTGCCGGTAATCCGAGCGAACAGCACCGGCACCTGGGCTGCGTCCCACGCGGGGTTAAGGGTTCTAGCGATATGCTGCATGAGGAGATAGTCGCTGTCGCCTTCGACTAGGACCACTGTGTCGGCGAAAAACGCGGCGTTGTTGTTCTCGAAGCAGATGATCTGGAACTGGTCCTTGGCCGTCATGTCCGACAGGTCGACTGGTTGAACCTGCGTGAACGGCCTGGACGTTATCGCTGCATTCGATACCTTGCGCAGCTTGACAAACGTCTCGGTCGCTCCCGGGCCGAAGAACATCGGTGAATGTGTCGTGACGAGAACGTGGTGTTCCTTGGCGAAAACCCGCAGGGCGTCGAAGAGGGTGTGCTGGGCCTTGGGATGAAGGAATAGCTCCGGTTCTTCGAACAGAAGCAGGTAGGATGCCGGTGCGGGTTCCTCCTGTGGTTCCACCCCTTCGGTTGCAGATTCCGTCTCTACGTACGCATGAGTATCCGGCGCGAGATGTGCTTTGAGATACACGTAGGACCGGAAAATGGAGAACACAATTGCGCGGCGCAAGCCGTCACCCTTGGAGTCGATCAAACCGTCCACTCCATCGTTGGCATAGATGCGTGCGGAAGAAAAGACCGTTTTCAACTCCGGCGGCGGGATTGTGATGCGGAGAACCACATCCGCGAAGCTTTCGCGCACGTACTTCTCGACGGTTTCCTCGATCATCCTGACCTCTTCGAGCCGACCGTCCACGACCGTGCCGTCGGGCAGCTGCACGCGGTTAAGCTTGCCATCGAGTTCTTCAAAGAGCTTCTTTGCATCCGGCAATTTAGGTTCAACCGCCTGAAGCAGGATCGATAGGATTCTCCCAAACGGCGTGCTCTCGGTCGTCTTGATGTCGTCGGCAAGGTCCTTCACCGCCGTGATGTAGATCGGATCAGGAAGCATCAGTTTTATGTTCTTGTCGATGCCGGTCGGTAACGCCTGATCGGCGGCCGTCTTCTGGTTGTCAGGTAGCGAGTCGGCAAGCTCCAGAATCTTCTGTTTAACCTCATCCCGCTTCATCGTTGTATCGACCATGCCGTCAAGTTTGGGGAATGCCTCCACCACCTTATTAACGAAGGCTTGGCCCGCTCGCTGTCGCTTCACGAGCTCAGCAATGCTGTCTGCAGAAAAACGGGTGTCGTTCGGGGTGAGCGTGTTGTAGAGCAGCGCACTCTTTCCATTGGTGTCATAAACTCGAACAAGAGTAAGACGGCCATTCCTGACGATCTCGGCAACTCGCGTGCGATGCTCCTCGGCCAGCCGGGCCAAGTCTGCATC
>ENA-ORDP01000111-ORDP01000111.1-marine-sediment-metagenome-genome-assembly--contig:-NODE-111-length-51572-cov-7.968865_pt1 | contig 51572 bp, 47 predicted proteins | sample MGYA00248627_ERZ508539 | MGnify/ENA primary metagenome ERZ508539 (study PRJEB26208, sample SAMN05571518) | marine sediment metagenome | biome: deep sea; feature: Hydrothermal vent; material...
AACTGTACCCTGCTGATGGGTTTTGCTTCGCTCTACCCATCCTACTGTTTTTCGCGGCAAGCAGCGGGGAATTAAACCCAAAGAGATTAATCGTTGCAATCGGTACAAAACCGCAAAAGAAAACGCCATAGAAAAGTTATTGATAACCGCTTACGAAGAAGTGTCAGTATGGGGATAAAGCGCAACATTAGATTGCACTGAGTTTTGCTATCAGACGACTTTGCTCAGGACGAACGGTGATGGAATCAGATGCACCTTAACAGTAGACGGGTATTTGGAACGCCTGTTTAGCTTCGACCTTTATGTTGTCTGCTGCCAGATCTCCATCACCGTTGCTGTTCTCTCATACCCTATTTTAATCAACGAACTGGCGCGGTGAAACTCAAAAGCACGGCTGGCGCTACGCGGGATCTCTATCAATACATCCGGTGGTGTAGCCGCTATTTTTAATTTAGACAGCGCATTCTGCATGGTCTCGAACGAACTACTGACAAGCTCCAGCATACTCAATCGGGCATAAGCAGGGTTTTTGTTGCCTCGCTGCAGGCTTCCAATAAAGTCGAGTATACGCTGCTGGTAGGGATTGCGGCTGTTGCGTATTTCATCGTTTTCTGCCGCTTTCACTTTGGCCACGGACAAACCGCTGTGTGAAGCATTCAGGTTAACCGCAATGGTTAGATCGTTTCGATCCCGGAGGGTCGGCATCACCGGCACCGGATTCAGCAAACCGCCATCCAGCAAACGCATACCCCGGTATTCATGAGGCGTAAATATCGTCGGCACCGCAATCGAGGCGCGAATAGCGTCGAACAGAGGGCCGTCGCTCAACCAGATCTCTTTTTGCCGCTCGATATCCGCCGCCACCGCCGTAAAATTTACGGGCAGTTCCCTGATCTCGTGTTCACCCACCAGTTCCTTAAGCACCGAGATAATACGCTCGCCCTTAAACAAGCCTTCCGAGCTAAAGGAAAAATCCAGAAAACGAATAACATCGGTACGGCTCAGAGCCAGGATCCATTGCTTAAACGTATCCAGCTCACCGGCGGCATAAATGCCGCCCACCAGCGCCCCCATGGAAGAACCGGCAATACTGCGAATGTCGTAATGATTTTCCAGCAGCCATTCGATGACGCCGACATGGGCGTAGCCACGTGCGCCACCGCTGCCAAGAATAAGCGAAACCGTTTTCCTGTCATCATCCATCAAACCCGTCCCTGTATTGTCTGTCTGTCGTGGGTCAATTTGATCGCAGAATCCGCAGAGCCGCGACACGCTTTTTTCTTTGCGTCTCTGCGTTAATGACACACCTGGGATTCCCGATTTTATAACCGGGTATTCGTATTCAGTCTTTTCGGGTCGTATTGAGATTTTCTTCTTCGACGATGGCCTTATCCAGTTCGTCATCCCGGGCTTTCTCCGCCTTCTCTTCAGCTTCGCTTTCTTTTTCCCGCTCTTCGCGCTGGCGCAGCAGCATGCGCGAAAAAAACAACCCGATTTCAAACAACATCCACATAGGCAGCGCCAGCATGGTCTGGGAGATCACGTCGGGTGGCGTCAGCAACATGCCCACGACAAAAGCCGCGACGATGATATAGGAGCGCTTGGCCGCCAGATCAGCCGGTGTCGTTATTCCGGCCAACACCAGTAAAATGGTGGCAATCGGCACTTCAAAGGCCACACCAAACGCGAAAAACAGTTTCATCACAAAGTCCAGATATTTACTGATATCTGTCATCACCTCCACCCCTTGCGGTGCAGTCGTGACCAGAAAGCTAAATACCAACGGAAAGACAACGTAATACGCGAAGGCCATGCCAACGTAGAATAGAATAACGCTGGAAAACAGCAGCGGAAAAGCCAGCCGTTTCTCATGCTTGTACAGACCCGGTGCGATGAAAGCCCATGCCTGATAAAGAATAAACGGCATCGCCAGAAAAATGGAGGCCATCAGCGCCAGTTTGAAGGGTGTCAGGAAGGGGGAGGCCACCTCGGTAGCGATCATGCTGCTGCCTGCGGGCAACTTCATTAACAGAGGCAGGGCCAGCATGTGGTAGAGATCATTGGCGTACCTGAACAGGCCGGCAAAAATCAGCGCCACCACCACCAGCGCGCGCAACAGGCGATCCCGCAACTCAACCAGGTGGGACAAAAAGGGCTGTTCCTGCTCTTCAGCGCTGGCGCTGGAAGAATTATGTTCACTCATGCTTTAGGATTTTATCGGGGTCAGGAGAATCAGTGGAACCCTCGGCATCGTTATCAGCATCCGCCGGTACATCCATCGGTACATCCAGCATCTGTGCATCCGGCTGTTTTTCAATCGCGGAAGCCGTCTCTCCCTTGGCATCATCTAGGGCTCCAACCAAATAGTCCTTTTCTTCTTCAAATCGGTACTGATCCGTGTCCAGTACATCTTTGATTTCCTTCAGGCCAATTTCTTTCTCCAGTATTTTACGCAACTCGTCCTGCTTGATCTCGCGATCGATATCCGTCTTGACCTGGTTGAGAAAACGCCGGGTGCGCCCCACCCATTTACCCGCTGTACGCGCCACGTCCGGCAACTTGTCCGGGCCAATGACGATCAGACCCACCACTGCGATAACGGCAAGTTCCCAGAAACCGATATCAAACATAAGGCAGGAATGAGGGGGGAGGAAGGGAAGATGACGGCATAATCAGACTCACACTTTGTCTTTAGGCTTGCTGACTTCACCCTCAATGACTTCGCCTTCCTGCTGTTCAAGTTGCGAAGTGCTGGTGTCCTTTTCTTCATCCCTGATAGCCGATCGAAAACCCTTGACGGCTGAACCCAGATCCGTCCCAATGTTGCGCAGGCGCTTGGCGCCAAACAGCAGCAACACAATAAGAAGAATAATAAGCAATTGCCAAATACCAATACCCATAATTTTTTCCTCCACGTCAAACCAACAACATACCGGATATCCCGGTGCGTCTCACCTTAGCCAAAGCCAGGTAAATTGCGACCACCCAGTAAATGAATATGTAAATGAAAAACTTCCTGCCCGCCATCCTTGCCGGTGTTGATGATAGTCCGATATCCAGATTCCAGCCCTTGATCTATCGCAATCGGGTGGATTAACCGCATTATATGCGCAATTAACGCATCATGCTCGGATTCAAGCTCATTCAGGCCCGCAAGGTGCTTTCGCGGGATAATTAGCAGGTGCACCTCGGCCTTGGGGTTGATATCCCGGAACACCACCACCTGCTCATCTTCATAGATCTTATCAGCCGGAATCTCGCCAGCCGCAATTTTGCAAAACAGACAATCCTTCATGACTCACCCCGCGCCGCTTTTTCTTCCAGCCCCGACAGCCCGAAACGCCGACCCAGCTCATCCAGCACGGCATCAACCTCCAGACCCTGCTGCGCCAGCAACAGCATGCAGTGAAACCACAGATCGGCGATTTCATACACCAGATGCCGCGCATCACCATCCTTGGCCGCCATCACCGTTTCCGTCGCCTCCTCGCCGATTTTCTTGAGAATGGCATCCAGACCTTTGGCATAAAGTCCGGCCACATAGGAGCTATCGGGATCGGCCTGTTTACGATCCTCAAGAACTTGCGTTAATTGCTGTAATATATCGCTCATCGTAATTCAGGTTCTGGTATCTTTAACCCTGCTATTTATATATCTCGGCCGGATCCTTGATAACCGGCTCCACTTCAACCCAGGCACCATCCTGCCACTGCTTAAAAAAGCAATGGTAACGCCCGGTGTGGCAGGCAATGCCGCCCTTTTGCTCCACCTTCAGGAGAATCACGTCATTATCGCAGTCCAGGCGAACATCCTTCAACACCTGCACATGCCCCGATTCCTCGCCTTTGCGCCAAAGTTTATTGCGTGAACGCGACCAGTAAATCGCCCGGCCCTCTTTGAGTGACAACGCCAGCGACTCGCGGTTCATCCAGGCCAGCATCAGAACCGTGCCGGTCTCGGCATCCTGGGCGATGGCCGGAACCAGACCCTCTTCAGTCCATTTGATTTCGCCAAGCCAGTGCGTGTTCATATTTTTCAACGCAGAGACGCAAAGACGCGAAGGCCGCAAAGAAAAAAACATGCAAGATTTGTTGAAAAATTCATATCAGTCACATTTCTCTTTATCAAAAATTCTTTGCGTTCTCTGCGCCTTTGCGTCTCTGCGTTAAAGAATTGATCACAGCCGCACCTCGATGCCCTGCTCCGCCATGCGCTGCTTGGCCTGCTCAATAGTATATTCGCCGAAGTGGAAAATACTGGCGGCCAGCACCGCATCAGCCCTCCCTTCTTTCACCCCGGCCACCAGATGGTCCAGGTTGCCGACACCGCCGGAGGCGATCACCGGCACGCTGACCGCCTCGCTGATGGCACGGGTTAATTCCAGATCAAATCCGATTTTGGTGCCATCGCGATCCATGCTGGTCAGCAGGATTTCACCCGCACCGTAGTCCACCATTTTCAGCGCCCATTCCAGCGCATCGATGCCGGTCGGTTTGCGCCCGCCGTGGGTGAAAATCTCCCAGCGCGGCGTTTCAGCGTCGGCGCTAACCCGTTTGGCGTCAATCGCCACCACGATACACTGAGAGCCAAATTTTGCTGCCGCCTCACGCACAAATTCCGGATTAAACACGGCGGCGGTGTTGATAGCCACCTTATCAGCCCCCGCATTGAGCATGCGGCGAATATCCTCGAGCCTGCGAATGCCACCACCGACAGTCAGCGGAATAAATACCTGGGCGGCCACTTCTTCCACCACATGCACCATGGTTTCCCGGTTATCCGAGCTGGCGGTGATATCCAGAAAAGTCAGTTCATCGGCACCCTGCTCATCATAGCGGCGGGCGATTTCCACCGGATCACCGGCATCGCGGATATCCACGAACTGAACACCCTTGACCACACGGCCGTTGTCCACATCGAGACAGGGGATAATTCTCTTAGCAAGACTCATCGCGGATCTTTTTCAACGCAAAGGCGCAAAGGACGCAAAGTTTTTACATGTATCAATAAAATTCATCAATTTTCCTTTGCGTTCTTTGCGTTTGATTATTAAGACGTCAATTCGTCCGCCAGTTTCTGGCCTTCGGAAAAATCCAGCGTGCCTTCATATATTGCACGACCGGTAATCGCGCCCATGATGCCTTCATTCGCCACCGCACAGAGCGCGCGAATGTCGTTCATGTCGGTGATGCCGCCGGAGGCGATAACCGGAATGTTAATCGCTTGGGCCAGCTTTACCGTCGAGTCCACGTTGACCCCCGTCATCATGCCATCACGACCGATATCGGTATAGACAATCGCGGCAACACCATCCTGTTCAAAATGCCGGGCCATATCAATAACATCGTGCTTGGACAACTTTGACCAGCCATCGATGGCCACTTTGCCGTCTTTGGCATCCAGGCCGACGATGACATGACCGGGAAATTCCAGACACAGATCATTGACGAAATGCGGTGCATTAACGGCCTTGGTGCCGATGATCACATACTCTACACCGGCGTCCAGATAGGTCTGTACCGTCTCTTCATCACGAATGCCGCCGCCGATCTGAATCGGCAGATCCGGCCAGGCGGCGGCAATTTCATACACGACCCCGGCGTTGACCGGTTCGCCCGCAAAGGCGCCGTTCAGATCGACAATGTGCAGGCGCCGGGCACCGGCCTCGACCCAGCGCCCCGCCATCGCCACAGGGTCATCCGAAAAAACAGTCTCGTCATTCATCTGGCCCTGGCGCAGGCGTACGCATTTTCCATCTTTGATATCAATGGCGGGTATTAGCAACATGGGGATTCTCTTCTTTTGTTTTCCGCTACGGCGTGGTTATCAAGGTTTCCAGTTCAGAAAATTTTTGTAAAGCTGCAAGCCATTATGCTGACTTTTCTCCGGATGAAACTGTACCGCAAACACGTTGTTCTTTGCCACTGCTGCGCTGAAAGAACGGCCGTATTCACTGGTCGCGCTGATCAGGCTCTCCTCAGCCGGGCGAACAAAATAACTGTGCACAAAATAAAAACGGGCATTCTGGACAATACCTTCCCACAACGGGTGCGCGCCCTGCTGCTGTACCTGATTCCAACCCATGTGCGGAATTTTCAGCTTCTCACCGGTTTCGTCATCACGCAGATCCTCACCGAAATACTCGACCCGGCCGGGGAAAAGACCCAGACAGTCGGTACCGCCGTTTTCTTCGCTGAAATCCATCATAGCTTGCATGCCGACACAGACGCCGAGCAGGGGCCGGCCGGAGTTCGCGACCTCATGCACCACCTGATCCAGCCCCAGGCGGTGGATCTCCGCCATACAGTCCCGGATAGCCCCAACGCCAGGCAGTACTACCCGATCGGCCTGTAGAATTTCTCCGGCCTCGGCAGTCACGATTACCTCAGCCTCGCCGACATGCTCAAGGGCTTTGGCCACGGAATGCAGGTTACCCATGCCATAATCAATAACTGCAACACGATTCATCTGACTTTTTTCACTAATTACCGGAAAACGAGCGGAGGGAAATGCCTAGGAGCCTGTCCGGGAAGAGAGAACCTACTGCGGAAAAGCTGAATTTGGCCAGATTTTCCCCTATATTTTCGTTAAATATGCTCAATATTCGCCTCAAATAATGAAAAAATCTGACTCAAATCATCTTCCCCTCGCGACGGTTTCTATTCCCGGACAGGCTCCTAGCTTCAGAGCTGCCCCTTGGTTGAGGGCGTAATTCCCGACATGCGCGGATCAGGCGTCAGCGCCATGCGTAGTGCCCGGCCGAAGGCCTTGAACACCGTCTCAGCGATGTGGTGAGCATTGTCACCCCGCAGATTATCGATGTGCAGCGTGACCTGGGCATGATTGACAAAGCCCCGGAAAAATTCGGCCAGCAGATCGACATCAAAGCGGCCGATCTGCGCACGAGGATAGGGTACGTGGTATTCCAGCCCCGGACGCCCGGAAAAATCAATCACCACCCGCGACAACGCTTCGTCCAGTGGCACATAGGCATGACCGTAACGATGGATCCCCTTTTTATCGCCCAGCGCCTGGAAAAAAGCCTGCCCAAGCGTGATCCCGATATCCTCCACTGTGTGGTGGTCATCGATGTGGACATCGCCTTTGGCCTTAACGTCCAGATCCAGCATACCGTGACGAGCGACCTGATCCAGCATGTGTTCCAGAAAAGGCACGCCGGTCTCAAATCGAGCATCGCCCCGGCCATCCAGATTCAGGCTGATTTCAATTTGTGTTTCCAGCGTTTCGCGCGACACGCGGGCCTGACGCTCTGACATAGTGGACTCCAAACCGTGTTAATCTTACCTAATATGCGCCTGAAAAACAGCCGCTACAATTTGCATAGGTGAAGGATACCGCGGATTCCGGCATAGTTGGAAGACCGAGAGGGCTAAATTTTGTAAGATGCTATTCCTGACTCTTTTCTTAAGAAAAAATAACTTTTGTTAATATTTGCAGAAATAAGTATATTCCCGCCGGATTTTTCATTAATATTTTGTACAGAACAGAAATGTTAAAAAACGACGAGTGCGCGACAGAGGGGCTTCTCACCCTTAACGTTGCTCTCGCCACAGGTGTTTAAATGCCAAAAGACAGAATTGTAAGGCTCGATGAAGTCCGCTCCCGCTGCCAGAGCTGCAGTCTGTTCGAGCTGTGCATGCCCATGGGTTTAGCCGAAGGCGATCTGGATAAACTCGACAGTATCATCAAGCGTCGGCGGCCGGTCGAAAAGGGTGAATATCTCTATCGTGCCGGCGATCCCTTTACCTCGGTCTATGCGGTGCGCTCCGGCAGTCTGAAAGCCTTCATCAGCACCCGCGATGGCCGTGATCAGATCATCAGTCTGCATCTACCCGGCGAACTCATGGGTCTGGACGCCATCAGCAGCAACCAGCACATCTGCTCGGCCATGGCGCTGGAAACCACCAGCGTTTGTGAGTTGCCCTATGAGCAACTCGAAGCCCTGAGCCTGAGAATTCCCGGCCTGCAACACCATTTGCTGTCGCTAATGAGCGAAGAAATCCGCCATAATCAGTGCCACATGACCATTCTTGCGCGGCTGCCGGTGGACAGCCGGCTGGCCAGTTTTCTGATCAATCTCTCGGGGCGTTACCGGACACGAGGTTTTTCCTCAACCGAATTCAACCTTAGCATGTCGCGTAACGACATCGCCAACCTGCTGGGTATGGCGGTGGAGACCGTCAGCCGCCTGTTTACCCAGTTCCAGGAACAAGGCCTGTTGCAGGTAGAACGCAAGCACATCAAGATCCTGAACCACGACACGCTGCAAACCATGCATAACCGTTGCAGCGATCTGATCGCCAGTGAAGAAGCCAGCAAGGATAGCTCGTCCAGCAGCACCTCCTGACGTTACGATGAGACGGCGTGATGACGGTCATCTTCACAGAAAATTTTTACCCGGCCCATTCCGAACCCAACGTTTACGTAAGCACTGTCTGACCCCGGCTCTTTGGTGTCATACACGACGCAGATATGCAATACTGTACTCACGATAAAAATAACTGCCGCCGGCAAATACCGGTACAGTGTGTAAACCATGTTCGAGTATCCTGCAAAATTTCATTTTATCAACGCCCTGTTCGGCTTGCTGCTTTTGTTTAGCCATGCCAGCCTCGCCGCTAGTCATGATGATCCCAACACTTCCGGTTTCGATGATCAACCGCTGAAAGAGGATATTGTCCTACCGGACTGGTTCAAAATGAGTTTTCTCGAACTCAGGGATGATGTGAGTGATGCCCGTGAAAACGGAAAAAAAGGACTGATTATCTACTTTGGCCAGAAACGCTGTCCTTATTGCAAGGCCCTGCTTGAAAAGGACTGGGGCCAGAAAGACATCATCCATTACACCCGGAAAAATTTTGACGTCATCGCCATTAATGTGCGCGGACAAAAATCGGTCATTGATTTGAACGGCAAGAACTGGACGGAAAGAAGTTATTCTGTCGCCCAGAAAACCAATTTCACCCCCTCACTGGTATTCTACGATCTCCAGGGACGTGAAGCTCTGCGTCTGCGCGGCTATCGCCCCCCCTACCAGTTTCGCGCCGCACTTGAATATGCCGCCGACGCCCATTATCGGGAAGAATCCTTTCGCCATTATCTGGCACGCGCAGAAAAAGCCTTCCGTTACGGCAAGGACGGGCTCAATAAATATGACTCTTTTCTGCCCCCACCCTACATGCTTGATCGTAGTCACTTCGCTGCCGACCGTCCTCTGCTCGTCTCTTATGAACGGCCCCGCTGTCATGCCTGTGACATTCTACATGGCGGTCCGCTGAATGATCCCCGCATTCGCAAACTACTGGACAAGTTCGACGTGGTACAGCTGGACATGTCCACTGACCTTCCGTTAATCACCCCGAGCGGAAAAAAAACCACCACACGCCAGTGGGCGCAGGCTATGAATCTGGATTATGCGCCCACCCTGATTTTCTTTGACGAGCGGGGCCGGGAAATTATCCGCATCGACTCCGTGGTCTGGTTCTATCGCCTGCGGAATGTGCTGACCTACGTCATGAGTAAAGCCTACCAACGTCAGCCCAATTTCCAGAATTGGCGGCAGCAACAGCATTAAAAGTTGATGTTGATGGGTGTACGAAATAGGGTAGGATGGGTAGAAGCAAAGCGAAACCCATCATTTTGATTCAATACTAAACAATAGAAACGCGTATGCCTAAAATCCAGAAACGCAGTAACAATCCATTGGTATCCGTCTCCTCCAGCTCGATTCACGGCAAGGGACTGTTTGCAAAAAAGCCCATCCGCGCCGGCCAGCTGATTGGCATCGCTCAAGGCCGGCTGACTAAAACCGACGGCCCCCATGTGCTGTGGCTAAGCGAGAAACAGGGCTTTGAGGTACATTGTTATCTGCGTTATATCAATCACAGCGACAACCCCAATGCGGCCTACTATGAATCACTTGAAGTGTGCGCCCTGCGTGATATTGCCCCGGGCGAGGAAATTACGCATCACTATGGGTGGTAGCTGAACGCTCCAAGTGCTAAATGGCTGTTCCAAATACCCGAATTTCCATGCTCCCGGTGAGTGCTTCGACAAGGCTCTCCTGAGCAAAGCCGAAGGACTTCCTTCGACAAGCTCAGGACGAACGGTAATTTTTCTGACGTAGACGGACGGGTATTGGAAAAGCTACCTGAATCAACCCGAGCGATGCCGTGGCGAAGCATTCCCCGAGCGGCCACCCCGGGTAGACGATCCCCGACCGCCGCCCTGACGCCGAGGCCTGCGTTCAATTTTTAAGGGCGGCTGGGGTTTCGGCAGCATGTCGGCGCTAATTTGCCGGACCGTGATCTTGTGCGCAATATAGTCTTCAATTTCCGGCAGGGAAAAGACATATTCATCGCAGGCAAAGCTGATGGCGTCGCCTTTGGCGCCGGCACGGGCGGTGCGGCCGATACGATGAACATAATCTTCCGCGTCCTGCGGCAGATCAAAATTGATGACATGGCTGACATCGGGAATATGCAGGCCGCGCGCGGCGACATCGGTCGCCACCATGATTTTCAGCTCCCCGTCGGTAAAACGCCTGAGCAGGCTCTGACGCTTTTTCTGCGGCACGTCACCGGTCAGCAGGGCGGTTTCATGACCATTGCCCCCCAGGTAGGCGGCTACTTTTTCCGCCACCCGCTTGGTGTTGACGAATACCAGAGCACATTTCACTTCCCAGGTGCTCAACAGACCCAGTAGCAGCGGGATTTTTTCTTCCCTGGCGGGGTAGTACACCACCTCGGTGACCTTGTCGGCAGTAATCATCTCCGATTCAATCTTGACCGGCTGGGGATTATTCATGTGTTCATACGCCAGTTCCGCCACCCGGTGGGATAGGGTCGCCGAAAATAGCAGGCTCTGGCGCAACTCCGGTTGGGGCATGCGCCGCAACAGGTATCGAATATCCTTGATAAAGCCCAGATCAAACATGCGATCGGCTTCATCCAACACCATCACCTGAATCTCATTAAGCTTGAATACACCCTGTTTGAAATAATCGATAATCCGCCCCGGCGTGCCAATGAGAACGTCCACGCCGTCTTCCAGCGTACAACGTTGGCTTTCATAGCCGGTGCCACCGTAAGCCAGACCCAGTTCCAGTCCGGTATGTACCCCGATTTTTTCCGCATCGCGATGGATTTGCAGCGCCAGTTCCCGCGTGGGGGCCAGAATGATTGCTCGCAGGGGCCGGGGACCCTGCCCTGCGGCGGCGGGTTTGCGCAGCAAATTTGCGAATGTGGCAATTAAAAAAGCAGCGGTTTTGCCGGTGCCGGTCTGCGCCTGGCCACTCACATCCTTACCCGTAAGGGCGATTGGCAGCGTTTCTGCCTGAATCGGGGTGCAATAAGAAAATCCTGTATCTTCAATGCCTTGCTGTAATTCAGCCGGCAGATCAAAACTTTTAAAAGTAATATCCGTAATATGTTTATCTGTCATAATACAGGGAGCATAACAGATAAGTCCGCCACGAAGATAATTATGGGACTTGAAATAAAGCGCCGCATAGGCTCAAATACGGGTAATACAAACAACTGGGAGAAATAGCGTTGAGCGATAAAATTGTTTATGCGACCGATGACAGCTTCGAGCAGGAAGTCGTAAACGCCGAAGGGCCGGTACTGGTTGACTACTGGGCGGACTGGTGCGGCCCCTGCAAAATGATCGCACCCATCCTGGATGAAATTGCCGATGAGTATGATGGCAAACTAAAAATCGTCAAGCTGAACATCGATGAAAACCCCACCACTCCACCCAAATTTGGCATTCGCGGAATTCCGACCCTGATGCTGTTCAAGAGCGGCAATGTCGAAGCGACCAAGGTGGGGGCCGTGTCAAAATCACAGCTGACCGCCTTCATTGACAGCAATCTTTAACCCGGTTTCACCCCTGAATTCGTTCGGTCTGTTCAATAATATTCAATCCGGACTGGACGAATTCATGATTTGATGTTAATTTTACAGGACAATAAGTATTTCGTAGCAACCGAAGCCATTAAGCACACTGCCCTTGCCGGCAAATCTCAGAACATATCCAGAAATTCAAGTTTCCCGACATCGTGGCGTTGCGCCTGTTCGTCGTAGTACCCAGCAAGTCAAAATAACATCTTTTTTTTTGCCATCCTTATTGATTGAAGATAAACCGTAATGAATCTGACTGAACTGAAACAAACTCCCGTCCCCGATCTCATCACCCTGGCCAGCAAAAACGGCATTGAGGGCACCTCCCGCTCAAGAAAACAGGATATTATTTTTGCCATTCTCAAGGCTCACGCTAAAAGCGGGGAGGACATCTACGGAGACGGTGTCCTGGAAATTCTACAGGATGGCTTCGGCTTCCTGCGATCCGCCGAGAGTTCCTATCTGGCCGGACCCGACGATATCTATGTTTCACCCAGCCAGATCCGCCGTTTCAACCTGCGCACCGGCGACACCATTTCGGGCAAAATCCGACCTCCCAAAGACAGTGAACGTTACTTTGCCCTGCTCAAAGTCAGCGAAATCAACTTTGATTCACCCGAAAATGCCAAAAACAAGGTTCTGTTTGAAAACCTGACCCCCCTGCACCCGAACAAACGTCTGGTGCTTGAAGTCGGCAATGGCGCCACCGAGGACATGACCGCCCGGGTCATCGACATGGTCGCCCCCATTGGCAAGGGTCAGCGCGGTCTCATCGTCTCCCCGCCCAAGGCCGGCAAGACCATGATGCTGCACGACATTGCCCACTCCATCGCCCAAAACCATCCGGAAATCCATCTCATCGTCCTGCTCATCGACGAACGGCCCGAAGAAGTCACGGAAATGGCGCGCTCAGTGCGCGGTGAAGTGGTCTCTTCGACCTTCGACGAGCCGGCCAGCCGCCATGTGCAAGTGGCCGAAATGGTCATTGAAAAAGCCAAGCGTCTGGTGGAGCACAAAAAAGATGTGGTGATCCTGCTGGACTCCATTACCCGTCTGGCCCGCGCCTATAACACGGTCATCCCCTCCTCAGGCAAGGTGCTCACTGGCGGCGTGGACGCCAACGCCCTGCACCGCCCCAAGCGCTTCTTTGGCGCCGCGCGCAATATTGAGGAAGGCGGTAGCCTGACCATCATTGCCACAGCGCTGGTGGAAACCGGTTCACGTATGGACGACGTGATTTACGAAGAATTCAAGGGTACCGGCAACATGGAAATCCACCTGGATCGCCGAATTGCAGAAAAGCGTCTGTATCCCGCTATTAACATCAACCGTTCCGGCACCCGCCGGGAAGAGCTGCTGACCAAACCCGATGAATTGCAGATGATGTGGATCTTGCGAAAAGTGGTGCATGATATGGATGAAATTGCCGCCATAGAGTTTGTTCACGACAAACTCAAGGCCGCTAAAACCAATGCTGAATTTTTTGACTCCATGAAACGTTAATAACCCTCTGCCGGGGTCTGGACGGTCTCCGGCACCCCCTCTTTAGTTCCCCTGTGCGTACAAATCTGTCTATATTTTCATCAGATTTCATCTTTTTGACGCTCTGTAAATAGATTGGAATACAAACGCATAGCGCTGTAAGCGCAGACTTCACATGAGCATTTTCTTCTAAGTTGCTTTGACAAGCTCTTGATTATCAACGAGAATTTAATCTCGAACGCATCATTGTCCAACAGCCGTATTTCCTATGCGGTTTTGCCTATCCCCCGGTAACCGGCGATCTGGCAAAATAGATGAAAACATACGTCATGATGGCGTCCCTGATAATTTGAGGGTACGGGGATATGAACAAAACGCAGTTACAGAGGGAAGAACTCAGCAACATTGATTTTGACCGCTGGGCAGAAATCGCCCAAACCGATCCGGAAACCTTTGAGGCCATGCGCGCAGAAATTATCAGCGTCTGTATCGACAATGCCCCCCGGGATCGCCAACAGCGCATGCGCGGTTTGCAATGGCAGATCGACTGCCTGCGCGCCCAGTCCGATAACCCCCTGTCCACCTGCCTCAAAATTTCCCGCATGATGTGGGATAGCCTGCAAAAATTGGGTGACGTATCCCGGGATCTGGCTAACCCGGACCCGGCGATGCGCGAAAGCAAACCCGTCATGGCCACCGTCCTGCCTTTCAACCCGCTAAAAAATCGTCCAAAATAAAATCAGCCTGACTTGCTGTCAGGCGAGGTTTTCCGTATTATCAGCCGCCTCTTGGTATGTGGTGCCCGTTGTATATTCGAGCGGTGTGGCGACATACATCAATAAATTTGAGGTCAAGGACAAATGAAAGCAGAAATACACCCCGCTTACGGCGATATTACCGTCACCTGCAGTTGTGGCAACACCTTCAACACCCGTTCCACCAGCGCTAAAGACATCACTATCGAAGTCTGTTCGCAATGCCACCCTTTTTATACCGGCAAACAGAAACTGGTTGATACCGCTGGACGCGTCGACAAATTCCGCCAGAAATACGGTATGAAATAAGGCCGGAAATGCCTCCTATTCTGCTGCACAGGAAGTACAGCAGAAGCGTTTCGTGTTTGACTCCGCACTTTTTCACGTCGCTCGGAACATGCTGTCTGTTTCTGGCGCTTGCGCCAGGCGTTTTTTCGGCTCAGGGGCAAGCAGCGGCCTGTCCCCGTCCCCGTTATGATGAAAGCGTCATTAGCAAACGCGTCATTGATGGCGACACCCTGCAACTTGACGATGGGCGCCGGCTGCGCCTGATTGGCGTGAATGCGCCTGAACGCGGCAAAAACAGGCAGGCTGCCGAACCGCTGGCGGGCAGAGCATGGCATATGCTACAGACGCTGGCCGGTCCCGGCACCCCTCTCAGACTACGCTGGGGAAAAGAAAAAAAGGACCGTTATGGCCGTCTGCTGGCCCACGTTTTTAACGCCGATGGCCGCAACCTCAGCGCCAGCCTGCTGGCCGCCGGGATGGGCGCCGCTATCCAGATCCCCCCCAACCTCTGGGCCTATCAATGCTATCTTCAGGCAGAAAAGAGCGCCCGCAAACAACACCTCGGGATCTGGCGCCGGGCGTATTTCGCCCCGCTCGACGCTAACCATCTGCCCAGCGGAGTTCATGGCTTTCATTTTATCCGTGGCCGTCTGAGCCGTATTGGCAAAAGCAAAACCGCCCTCTGGTTGAATCTTGGCAAGCGCTTCGCCCTGCGCATTCCTAAAAAAGATCGTCGCTATTTCAGAAAAATTCGTTTTGATCAACTCATTGGCCATGAGCTAACCGCCCGCGGCTGGATCTATGTCTACCGGGGACAGTGGCGCATGAACCTGCATCACCCCGCCTCGCTGGAAATCTCTGTCTCAAAACTAAATTAGCTGCAAACGGTTCCCGACGATGCCGGCTTAGATCTACACTATCAAGTCTCATCACAACTGACCGACTCTTAACTTCTTTGCCAAGGAAAAACTGCATGAGCACTGATACTCCCGAACAGAAAAAGCTTGCCGCTGACGCGCTTCGCTATCATGCTGAACCCATACCGGGGAAAACTGCCACCGCGATTACCAAACCGGTTGACACCAAGAAAGAACTCAGCCTGGCCTATACACCCGGCGTGGCTGCCCCGGTGCGCGCCATTGCCGAGGAACCTGATAATGCCTACCTCTATACCAACAAGGGCAATCTGGTCGCTGTGATTACCGATGGTTCAGCGGTTCTGGGGCTGGGCCGGATGGGCGCGCTGGCCAGCAAGCCGGTGATGGAAGGCAAAGCTGTGCTGTTCAAGCGCTTTGCCGGCATTGATGTCACGGACATCGAAGTCGATGCTGAAACGCCAGGGGACTTCATTGACACCGTGCGCCGTATTGCCCCCACTTTCGGCGGCATTAACCTGGAAGACATCGCCGCACCAGCCTGTTTTGAAATCGAACACAGCCTGAGAAAACAGCTCAACATTCCGGTCTTCCATGACGATCAGCACGGCACCGCCATCATCATCGCTGCCGGCCTGCTCAATGCCCTGGAGATTGCCGGCAAGGATCTGGAATCCGCTCATATCGTTTGCCTGGGCGCGGGGGCCGCTGGCATTGCCGCCATGCGGATGCTTAAGAACCTGGGCGCGCGGCGCATCTATCTGCTGGATCGCAAGGGCGTGGTGCACCACGGCCGTGAGGATGTGAATCAGTACAAGTTTGAGTTTTCCCGTGAAACCCGTCGCCGTAGCCCCGCTGACGCCTTCGACGGTGCGGATGTTTTTATCGGGGTCTCCGGTCCTAACCTGGTCACTGCGGATATGTTACGCAGCATGGCCCCCAACCCGATCGTATTTGCCCTCTCCAACCCCGATCCTGAAATCGACCCGGCTCTGGCCCATGCCACACGCGACGATCTCATCCTCGCCACCGGACGTAGCGACTACCCCAACCAGGTCAACAATGTCCTCGGGTTTCCCTTCATTTTCCGCGGCGCGCTGGACGTGCGCGCCACCTGTATCAATACCGCCATGAAAATTGCCGCCGTCAAAGCCCTGGCCGGACTGGCCCGCGAACCGGTGCCGGACGACGTGATTGACGTTTATGGCGGCGGACCCCTGGCTTTCGGTCCGCACTATATTATTCCCACGCCCTTTGATCCGCGCTTGCGCGAAAGGGTGGCCGGCGCGGTAGCCCAGGCCGCCATTGATACCGGGGTGGCGCGGCTAAAATAAAAAAAGGGGGCAACCCGATATCTAAGGCGGGTGTGGCACCTGTTCTGTCTGCAATAATTTTTCAAGCGCCTGGATATCGGCGCGCGGCATGGGCTTGCTGTCCAGCGGACTCAGAGGCGGTTGGCGTGGCCCGTCCTGTGGAAAAATAACCATTTCAATCGGTACCTCTTCCGCGACAAACCGGTACACCGGCAAACTCTGCATCACGTCAGCCTGAAAACGCACCCGCTTCTCGCCCATCTCGAAGGGAATATTGTAGTGCAGCAGAAACAGATCGATCTCTTCCACCGTCGCGGCAATCACATGCAAAGTCACCACCGAATGCTCATCTGCGGTGCCGCGCAGAACGCTACCCACCAGCCGAGGATTGAAATCCCTGAAAAACTGCATGGCGTGCAGCGCCGCCTCGCGTAAACGCCGCAACTCGACCGGCTGCCTATCCGCGCGAAAAATCCGCTGGTATTCCTGTAACGCAGACTCAATCTCGGTATTGCTGGGCATGTTGCGCGTATCCGCCGCGCCCAGATGCAGCGCCGCCTTGTGCTTGGCGGCATAATAATCGCGGCTTCCATTTTGCAACAGAATCTGCGCCGCCTCCTGAGCCAAACGCAGGCGCATTTGCTGGGCTTTGATGTTCCGGTTACTCATGATTCTGTCTGCGTCTTTAGTACCCTGGAAATTATTTTGCAGAAAATAATTTCGTAACGGGAGCTTTGTCCGGGCTAGAAAAGCTGTTCGGTAATATTCGAACCACGTTTCGCAGGACTATTCGCGGACGGCTCCTCCGTCTGCCGTTTCGGCACATTTTTACTTCGAAAATATTCAAACATGGCATCCCTCTGATTAGCATCGGCCAGCTCGCCGGTATCCGGATCGATCCGCACCGAGACAATCCCCGGCGGCTGCTCCAGAGGTGTTTCCGGCCGGCCCTGCAGGGCGGCGCGCATATAGCTGATCCACATGGGCAACGCGGCGCGTGCACCGGTTTCATGTGCACCCAGGGGTTGTGGTGTATCAAAGCCCACCCAGGCGATAGTCGCCACATCACCGTTAAACCCCGTAAACCAGGCATCACGCTGATCATTGGTGGTGCCGGTCTTGCCACCCAGATCTGTCCGCTTGAGCACCAAGGCCCGACGCCCGGTACCCTTGCGAATCACGTCTCGTAACATGGTATTGATCAAAAAAGCCGTCTGTGGACTCAGCACCCGCTTCGCCAGACGCGGCAACTGTGGTCCCTGCCGGATTTGCGCCCACTCCCGCTCATTCAGTCCGGCATACTGCGCCGGTAACTGCCAGGGGGCGGCTTCCAGCTTCGCCGCCATTTTGGGCGCCTCACTTGTTGGCGGGGCCGGTTTTTGTCTGGCTTTTTCGTCCGCTTCCGCTTTAGCCCTGGCTTCGGCCGCCGCCTCGCATTTCGGGCAGACCTGCAATGGACGCGTCATATCAACGATGTGATCATCCCTACGAATGTAATCAATAAAATAGGGTTTTATCTTATAGCCACCGTTGGCAAATACGGCATAGGCCGTCGCCAATTCATAAGGCGCGACCGCACCGCTGCCCAACGCCAGTGACAGATCATGCGGTAGATTCTTCGGCTTAAAGCCAAAGCGAGTCACATAACGCACGGTATAGCCGATACCAATATCCCGCAGCAACCGAATGGAAACCAGGTTGCGTGACTTGATGAGCGCTACCCGCAGGCGGGTGGGACCAAAAAAATGACCACTATAGTTTTCCGGCCGCCAGGTATCCTCCAGGCCGGGGGCATCAAACACGACCGGTGCATCATTGATAATACTGGCCGCCGTATAGCCCTTGTCCAGCGCAGCAGTATAAACAAACGGCTTGAAGCTGGATCCCGGCTGGCGTTGCGCCTGGGTCACCCGGTTAAACTTACTCTGATAATAATCAAAGCCACCGACCAGCACCTCGGTAGCACCATCCTTTGGGCGCAATGAGACCAGCGCGCCGGCCACCTTGGGGATTTGCGCCAACCAGTGACAACCTGCTCCGGCCGCCGCCACATAGATCACGTCTCCGGCTTTCAAAACATCGGCTGCATGCCGGAGTGCCGGTCCCAGATGGTTTTCATCAATCCGGCGGCGCGCCCATTTAATCTGATCCCAGCCCAGGTAGACCATTTGCCCCTCCCGGGTAAACGCATACGCGGACTCATCCCCGACGCTGATGATCAGGGCCGGTTGCAAATGCCCCACCGGCTTCAGCGGCTTCAGCACGCGAGTCCAGGCCGCCAATTCATCACCCTCGTCATCAAGCCCGAGAAGATCCACATGTTTTATAATCCCGCGGTAACCATGACGGCGTTCATAGGCCAATAAATCATCCCGCAGCGCTCGGTTGGCCGCTTTCTGCAAGCGTGCATCAATCGTGGTATAGACCTCGAAACCATCGGTATAGGCGGCACCACCATAACGCTTCACCATTTCATCGCGCACCATTTCGGCAACATAGGGCGCCTCCACCCCGATATTCAGTCCATGCACGCGGGCATGCACCCGAACCTGCTTGCTCCGATCATATTCGGTCTTATTGATATAGCCCAGCGCCAACATGCGGCCAAGCACATAATCCCGGCGAATACGGGCGCGCTCAGGTGCCACCACCGGGTTGTAACGGGAAGGCGCCTTGGGCAGACCCGCAATCATGGCAATTTCAGACAGATCCAGTTTCGCCAGTGGTTTACCATAATAGACCTGGGCGGCGGCGGCGAATCCGTAAGCGCGCTTGCCCAGGTAGATTTTATTCAGATACAGGGTAAGGATCTCCTCCTTGGTCAGTTCATGTTCGATTTCCAGCGCCAGAAAAATCTCGTTGATCTTGCGCAAAAAGGTTTTCTCCCGACTAAGGAAGAAATTGCGCGCCACCTGCATCGTAATGGTGCTGCCGCCCTGGGTTCGCTTACCCGTGCGTATGAGCTGCCAGGTCGCACGCAAAATACCCTGGTAATCCACCCCGGGATGCTCGAAAAAGCGATCGTCTTCAGCCGCCAGTACTGCATGAATCAGGACTTTGGGGAATTCCTTATATTTAAGGGGGGTGCGTTTCATTTCGCCGAACTCGGCCATCAGTTCACCGCCGCGCGCGTAAACCCGCAGTGGAACCTGCAGTTGCACGTTTTTCAGGCTGCTGATTTCCGGTAGTCGGGGAACGATATAGGCATAGGTGCCAATACCCCCTATTGCACCCAGAAGCACCAACGTGAGAGCTGACGTAAGACAAAATGTGACGAATTTCTTAATAGTCGGTCTCATATGATTGATAAAAGTAAAGATTTCGGTGGCCTCGCCCGATAGGAAGTATATCGCTTCAACAGCGGGAACTCTATGCCGAAAGTTGTGCTCGAGTTAACCGCTTCATTTTTTTGTGTTTGTAATTATTCATGCCTTGTCCTATAGTTGACTCTGAAACCTAATGTAATTATGGATATAGTTTCTCTAACTCCAGGGTATTAAAGAAGAAAATGGGTTTTGCTGCGCTGTTCAAACCAAAAAAGCCGCCGGTTTTAGGGCTGGATATCAGTTCCACCGCCATCAAATTGCTCGAATTGGGCAAGCATGGCGATCGTCTGCGCGTGGAAAGTTATGCCGTCGAACCCCTGCCGCCGAATTCGGTTATTGAGAAGAATATTTCGGACGTGGAAGCCGTGGGCGAGGCCATCAAACGGGCGGTCAAGCGCTCGGCATCGCGCAATAAATTTGCGGCTGCCGCCGTGGCCGGTTCCGCCGTCATCACCAAAACCATTTCCATGCCGGCCACCCTCACCGAAGATGACATGGAACAGCAAATCGAGCTGGAAGCCGATCAATATATTCCCTATCCGCTGGAAGAGGTCAATCTTGACTTTGAATTACTGGGACCAACTGAAAATGATCCTGAGAGCGTCGATGTGCTGCTTGCCGCGTCACGCAGTGAAAATGTCGACGTACGCATCGCGGCCATCGAACTGGCCGGGCTGAAAGCCAAGATCATCGATGTCGAGGCCTACGCCATCGAAAATTCATTTGCCATGCTGGCGTCCCAGCTCCCCGAACAGGGCATCGACCAGACCATCGCCGTGATCGATGTGGGCGCCACCATGACCACGCTCAATGTCATGCACGATCTCAAGACCATTTATACTCGTGAGCAGGTATTTGGCGGCAAACAACTGACCGAAGAAATCCAGCGCCGCTATGGTCTCTCTTATGAAGAAGCCGGTATGGCCAAACGCCAGGGTGGTTTGCCCGATAACTATGTACCTGAAGTACTGGAGCCGTTCAAGGATGCCATGGCGCAACAGGTCAGCCGCTCGCTACAGTTTTTTTTCTCCTCCAGTCAGTACAATACTGTCGATCACATTGTGCTGGCCGGTGGCAGCGCCATGATCCTGGGTATCGACGAACTCATCGCCAATAAACTGGGGGTGCACACCTCGGTGGCCAATCCGTTTACTAACATGACCCTGGCTTCCCGGGTCAAGGCGCAAAGCCTCAGTAATGACGCACCAGCATTAATGATTGCCTGTGGTCTGGCCATGAGGAGTTTTGACTGATGGCGCGCATTAATCTTCTGCCCTGGCGCGATGAACTGCGCAAGGAACAGCAGCGGCAGTTCCTCACCATCATGGGATTGTCCGTCATCCTGATGCTGCTGATTCTGACGGCGGTGCATATCCAGTACGCCAATATGATCAGCACGCAGAATCACCGCAATCAGTTTCTCACGCAACAGATCGCCAAAGTCGATGCCCAGATCAAGGAAATCGTGAAGCTTGAAAAAGATAAGCGGAACCTGCGGGCACGTATCTCGGTTATTCAGCAATTGCAGGCCAACCGGCCCGAAATCGTACATCTGTTCGATGAAATTGCCCGTATTCTGCCCCAGGGCCTGTATCTGAAAAGCATTGTTCAAAAAGGCACGGGACTCACCATCGTCGGCTATGCCCAGTCCAATGCCCGGGTTTCTGCTTTCATGCGCAATATCGATGCCTCCGACTGGCTGAGCAAACCCATCCTGAAAGTCATCAAATTGAGCGCCAAAAAGGGAATCGGTACGCGTGAATTTACCCTGCACTGTATACAGGTCAATAAATCGGTCGGGAAGAAGTCATGAAAGATATCAGTATCGATCTGAATGATCTTGACATCAATGCCATTGGCAGCTGGCCCCTGCCCGTCAGAGCCGCCGTGATTGTCGTGGTCTGCATCCTGGTGCTGGTACTGGGCTATTTTCTGGACATCAAGGGTCAACAGCAGAGCCTGGGCAGGGCCGAGGCACAGGAACTGCAACTAAAACAGGACTTCGAGACCAAATGGAAGAAAGCCGTCAACCTGGATGCCTATAAACGGCAAATGAAGGAGATGCAAAAATCTTTCGGCACCATGTTGCGGCAATTACCCAGCAAAACCGAAATCGATGATCTGCTGGTGGATATTTCCCAAACCGGGCTGGCCAGCGGTATTAATTTTAAACTGTTCAAGCCGGGTAAAGAAGTCCAGAAAGATTTTTATGCCGAATTTCCCATTGAAATGGAAATGACCGGCGACTATCACCGCTTTGGTCGCTTTGTCAGTGGTATTGCCGCCTTGCCGCGCATCGTCACCCTGCACGATATATCCATCAAGAGGAATAACAACCATTCCAAAGACGGCAAGAACAACCTGACCATGCGTATCATTGCCAAAACTTACCGCTATCTGGATGAAAATGAAATCGCACACCTTCGTGCTATCAAGAACAAAAATCGTAAGGGGCGAAGAAGATAAGTACGTTATCTGACGGGATCGTATGAATATACTGAATGATTTACAACAACAGGCGAAAGGCCTTTTCAGTGCATTACAGATTGTTGTGCTGCTGTTTCTGGTCGCCTGTAGCGGCGATCACCATCAGGATCTCACGTCATATATTAACACTGTCAAAGCGCGTAAACAGGGACGTATCAAGGGCTTGCCTGAAATCAGGCCTTATGAATCCTTTACCTACGATCCCTCTAACCTGCGCGATCCTTTTTCTCCGTTAATCAAGGAGAAAAAAAAGGTTTCGGTTATTGGCAATGGCCTGCGTCCGGACAGCAATCGAAAACCTGAGGCGCTGGAACAGTTTTCGCTGGATTCCCTGGTCTTTGTGGGCACCCTTGAGCGCAATGGTAAACTTTGGGCCCTGATCTCCGCCCCGGATAATACAGTTTATCGTGTGCAGTCCGGCAATCACCTGGGGCAGAATTTTGGCGAAATCCTGTCGGTTTCGGAAACCAAAATTCTCATTAAAGAAATCATACCGAATGGCACGGGCGGCTGGATCGATCGCAAAGTCTCCCTGCAACTGACTGAATGACGCCTGATTGGGGTAGCAACACATGAATTTATCTATGGAAAATAAAATAACTCATCGCAGCCGGTTATGCCGGCGTGACAACCATGGCCACTGGCTGTTCATGATCCTGGCTTTGCTAATGTCCGTTCCCAGCCTCTCACAGGCGGCCAATAACGAACTCAATAACATTACCTATAATGCCCTGCCCGGCAACAAGATCCAGATCCGCCTCTCCATGACCCAGAAGGTTCAGAAACCGGCCAGTTTTACCATTGACAAGCCTGCCCGTATTGCCTTTGACTTCCTCTCAACCAGTGTCAACCTACCCGCTAAAACCACCCCGATCGGCATAGGCGTTGCCCGCAGCATTACGGCCATACAGGCCGGTAACCGCACCCGCGTAGTGGTGAATCTTTCCAAACTGGTGGGCTACAATACGGCGGTAGAAGGTAAGACCGTCATCATCACCCTCAACGACAACGCTTCTTCATCTTTCAGCAATCAGGGCGCAAATAGCGGCATGATGCCATCTTCACAGACGGGTCCCGCTATCAACATCCTTAATGTGGACTTCCATCGGGGAGAGAAGGGTGAAGGTCGTGTTATCGTCACCCTTGCCGATCCCAACACGGCGGTGGACATCAAAAAGCGCGGCAACGAAATTCTGGTCACCTTCAAAAACAGCGCCCTGGCTGAAGATCTGGTGCGCCGCATGGATGTAATCGATTTCGCCACCCCGGTAAAAACGATTGACGCCTTTAACCTGGGTAATAATGTACGTCTGGTCATTACCGCCAGCGGTCAGTTTGATCATATCGCCTATCAGGCAGATGAAAAACTGACCATCGACATCAAGCCTGTGGTTAAAACCGCAGATGAGAAGAAAAAGAAACGCCAGTTTGGTTACACCGGCGAACGCCTGTCTCTGAATTTCCAGAACATCGAAGTGCGCGCCGTACTGCAACTGCTGGCCGACTTCACGGGCATCAACATGGTCACCAGTGATACCGTTACGGGCAACATCACCCTGCGCCTGAAAAATGTACCCTGGGATCAGGCGCTGGACATCATCCTCAAAAGCAAAGGCCTGGCCAAACGCCAGACCGGTAATGTCATGCTGGTGGCCCCTGCCGAGGAAATTGCCGCGCGCGAAAAACTTGAGCTGGAAGCCAAGAAACAGATTGTGGAACTGTCCCCTCTCGAATCAGAAACCATCCAGATCAATTACGCCAAAGCGAGCAAGCTGGCCAAGCTCTTCAAAAAGAAAGGGACCTCCCTGCTTTCCTCGCGTGGTTCAGTTATAGTCGATCCGCGCACCAACAAGCTACTGGTTCAGGATACGGTCAAACACCTCGACGCCATTCTGGCGATGGTACAGGAGCTGGATATACCCGTTCGTCAGGTATTGATTCAATCCCGCATCGTCCTGGCCAGCACCAACTTTAAACTGGAACTGGGCGTGCGTTTCGGCGTGACCCGTAATTACAACGCCAGCGATGGCAGCCAACGGGTCATGTCGGGCAGTTCTGAAGCCACCCGGCAACTCATCAACCAGGATACTCTTCTGCTAAAGGATCAGTGGAATGTCGACCTGCCTGTCACCAGCACAAGCGCGGGCAGTATCGGCCTGGCGCTGGCGCATCTGCCCTTCGGCACCCTGATCAATCTGGAACTGTCCGCCGCCCAGCTGGAAGGCTCCTCGGAAACCGTGTCCAGTCCCCGTGTGATCACCTCCAATCAACAGGAAGCGATTATCACCGCTGGCCAGGAAATCCCCTACCGTCAGGCCAGCTCCAGTGGCGCCGCCACCGTCGCTTTCAAGAAAGCCGTGCTGGAACTGAAGGTCACTCCGCAGATTACCCCCGACAACCGGATTATCATGACCCTGGATGTACGCAAGGATCAGCCGGACTTTGGTAATCTGGTCGATGGCGTTCCGCCCATCAATACCCAGAGTGTACAAACCGAGGTGCTGGTCAATAATGGCGAAACCGTGGTTCTCGGCGGTATCTATGAACAAACCAAGAGCAAAACCGTTAACCGCATTCCCTTCTTCGGCGACCTGCCCATCGTGGGCGCCCTGTTCCGCAGCTCCGTTGATGTCAACGACAAAAAAGAGCTTCTGATTTTCATTACCCCGAAAATCCTGAAGGATAGTATTACACTCTAGCCCTGGCGCTCCGGCTTTTATACCGGAGCAGATTTTAATCTCTCCAGCTCATGAATCAGGCAGCGCGAATCATTCTTATCGGCCCTATGGGCGCAGGTAAAACCACCATCGGCCGCCAGCTAGCCAAAACCCTGGGCATGGATTTTATGGATAGCGACCATGAAATAGAAGAACGGACGGGCGTCAATATCCCGCTTATTTTCGATCTCGAAGGTGAGGAAGGCTTCCGGCAACGCGAAATGGATGTCATTGATGATCTCAGCCAACGCGACCGGCTGATCCTGGCCACTGGCGGCGGTGCCGTTCTCAAGGCCGAAAACCGCCAACACCTGCACGATCGCGGGATCGTTATCTACCTGCATGCCGGCATTGACCAGCTCTTGAATCGCACCCGCCATGATCGCAGCCGGCCCCTGTTGCAAACCGAGAATCCCCGCAAAAAATTCGAGGAATTGATGGCTCTGCGCGAACCGCTCTACCGTGAGACCGCGCACATCACCATCAATACTAACCGGCAAAGCATCAATCACGTGATTAGCGAAATCATTTCTGCACTTGAAGACTTTCAGTATTAATCCCGCCAGAAAAATCGCGGGGCTATCGCAGCCATGTTAATTTCAACGTGAAATGCCCCCTTATTTTTCAGCAGACCCAAAGTTAAAAGTTCACCGGCAAGCTCCAAACTCGTTATAATCTTTTAATCTCCACCCGCTAACGATAACAGGCAAACAATGAAAACCCTTCGCGTTGAACTGGGCCAGCGTAGTTATCCCATCCATATCGGCCACAAGCTGCTGGGTCGGGACGATTTGGTTGCCCCGGCTGTTTCCGGTACCCAGGTCATGATTGTTAGTAATGACACGGTTGCCCCGCTTTATTTAGAACAGGCACGGGCAGCTTTCAGCCACTATGAATGCCAATCCGTCATTCTGCCGGATGGCGAGCAATATAAAAATCTGCAAACCCTGGACATGATTTTTGAAGGCCTGCTGAGCCATCATTTTGATCGTCACTGCACTCTGGTCGCGCTGGGCGGTGGTGTGGTGGGCGACATGACCGGCTTTGCCGCCGCCTGTTATCAGCGCGGCGTCGCTTTCATCCAGATCCCCACCACACTGTTAGCACAGGTGGATTCCTCTGTCGGAGGCAAGACGGGGGTTAACCACGCGCTGGGCAAAAACATGATCGGCGCCTTTCATCAGCCCCAGGCGGTCATCATCGACACTGACACACTGGACACGCTCGATGACCGGCAACTCAGTTCAGGTTTGGGCGAGGTCATCAAATACGGGCTTATCCAGAAAGACGAATTCAGCCGCTGGCTGGAACAGCACATGGACAAATTACTGGCCCGCGATCCTGACTACATTTCCCAGGCTATTGAAACCTCCTGTCAGTGCAAGGCCGATGTGGTGGCTGCCGATGAAAAAGAAAGCGGCATCCGTGCCCTGCTCAATCTCGGCCACAGCTTCGGCCACGCGATTGAGACCGGTACCGGTTATGGTAACTGGTTGCACGGTGAGGCCGTCGCGGTGGGCATGCTTATGGCCGCCGAACTCTCCATGCGTGAAGGCTGGTTGACCGGGAATGACGTCAAGCGGGTTGAAGATCTTATCGATCGCGCCAACCTACCCACCCGGGCACCGGCCAGTATGAACTATGCCCGTTTTATGGAACTCATGGCGGTGGACAAAAAAGTCCGCGCCGGAAAAATCAACCTGGTGCTGTACCGCGCGCTGGGCGATGCCTTTGTCACCCATGAGTTCGATCCGGATAACCTGGAGCAAACCATCAAGACTCATCGCGCCATCAACGGCGATCAGGAATAGTTGATGCTGAATCTTGCGCCCTATGCCGCCAACGATAAAAGCTCGCGCGGGCGCCGCTACCCTGAAGCCATTCCCACCTATCGCAGCCAGTTTCAGCGCGATCGTGATCGCATTATTCACTCCGCCGCCTTTCGCCGGCTCGAATACAAAACCCAGGTCTTCGTCAACCACGAAGGCGACATGTTCCGTACCCGCCTGACCCACTCGATTGAAGTCGCCCAGCTCTCCCGCACCATTGCCCGCATTCTCCGGCTCAATGAAGAACTGTGCGAAACCATCGCCCTGGCGCACGATCTGGGTCATACCCCTTTCGGCCATGCCGGTCAGGAAGCGCTCAACCAATGCATGCTGAATTACGGCGGCTTTGAACACAACCTGCAATCCTTACGCACCGTCGATGAACTGGAAGAACGTTATGCCGAGTTTCGCGGCCTCAATCTCACCTTCGAGTCACGCGAAGGCATCCTCAAACACTGCTCGCTGAAAAACGCCGAACTGCTGGCCGATGTCGGTCAGCGTTTTATCGACAAAACCCAACCCTCACTGGAAGCCCAGGGCGTTAATCTGGCCGACGAAATTGCCTATAACAATCATGACGTCGATGATGGCCTGCGCTCGGGTCTGATCCAGATTGAACAACTGCTCGAGATTCGCCTGTTTCGTGATCAATACGATGAAGTCACCGCCCGTTACCATCAGCTGAACGGTCGTCAGCTGATCTATGAAATTATCCGCCGCATGATCAACCGCCAGGTGGTGGATCTGGTAGAAACCAGCGAAGCCGCGTTAAAGCACCATTCACCCGTCGACATTGACGCCGTACGGCACCATGACGGCACACTGATTAATTTCAGTGAAGACATGCAGGCCGCCAACCTGCAACTGAAACAGTTCCTGCGTCGGGAGCTTTATCAGCATTACCGCGTGCATCGCATGTCCGCCAAGGCCGCCCGCATTATTCACTCACTGTTTAGCGCCTTCATGGACGATCCCCTGCTGCTTAAGCCCGAACATCAGCAAACCATCAAAGACGCCGAACGCGAAGACGGTGATCACGGCCGCGCACGCATCGTGGCTGACTATGTGGCCGGTATGACCGACCGTTACGCCATCAGTGAATACCGGCGTATTTTTGATCCGCAGGAGTTGACTTAAAAACAGTCCCGAGGTTCGGGAGGCGAGGGACGAGAAACGACATCCGTTCACTGGCTTCGAATACCGGAAACGTGAATTTAGAAATTATCCAGAAAGTATGATAGAGATTACAAATTATGCCGCACCCGATTTTCCTCGTCCCTCGCCACTCGAACCTCGCCCCTTAAAACCATGCGCATCTACATGCAAACAGGCTTTATGGAAAATAAGCCGCCCCGTTATTATCAACTGATCCTGGAAAAGGATCTGCTGGGCGGTTGGGCGGTGGTGCGTGAATGGGGCCAGCAGGATGCCGCGGGGCGCGTCAAACGCGAGTATTTTTCTGATCTCGAATCGGCACAATATGCGCTCATGCAAATACGTGACAAGCAGCTTGCGCGCGGGTATAAAGTAGTCTTCATACAGGGACAGGAACATCTGACATGAGCCTAGATTCCGCTTACGACAGCACGCCAGCCGCTGGGGCCGCATTCAGCAATCCTGTGCCGCACTATGTCGAACGCTATGGACTCAGCGCTGCGCCCTTCTCGGGCCGTCATGAAGATCGCTTTGTCTATCTCGATGCCGAACGCCTGCAACGGCTCAACATGCTCGAACACCTCACCCGTTACAGTGAGCTGCTGCTGATCATCAGCGGCCCCAAAGGTATCGGCAAAACCAGTCTGCTGCAACGTTTCCGGCTCAACGCTGACGAGGACACCCTTGTCAGTCAGGTCGACGCCAATCCCATGATGGATGCCGACACGCTGTTGCAGGCCATCGCCACCGGCTTCGGGCTGCACAAGCCAAACGATGATCCCGTGGCTCTGCAGGACACACTCTATCGTCATCTTGCGGCACTGCATCATCAGGGAAAAATACCCCTGCTACTCATCGACGACGCCCATGTCCTGCCCCAGGATGGATTGGAAGCGCTGTTCAATCTGGCCGATGCCGAAGCCAGTGACGGTAATCTGCTACGCATCATCCTGTTCAGCGATCCGCAGATTGAAACCATGCTGCAAAGCCCGGCCATACAGAGCCTGCGTGAACGCATCACCCACAGCATGAGTATCCCGGCACTCAACGAGGAACAGACGGTTGGCTATATCCGCCATCGCCTGCAAGTCGCTGGCCTGCAGGACGCCCTGCCATTCAGCAACAAGGATCTGCATAAAATATTCCATAACTCAGGCGGCATCCCTGCACGCATCAATGAATGCGCCCATCTGATTCTCAACGGCGACAAACTGGATCAGGCCGTCAAGGATTTTCACACACCCCGGCTTAATTTTAGCCCCAATTTGAAATTCCTGACCCTCAAACTTCCCGCTGGGCTGGCGCGATTCAAATTCTGGCAGGTCGCGGGCACCGTGACGGCGGTTATACTGGTTGGCCTTGTCCTGGCTTATCAGGATGACATCAACGCTCTTTTCAGGAGTGGCCAGCAACAACAAAAAACCGTGACCATCCCTCTGCCAGTTGCAAAAAAATCGGCACCCCCCGTTGCCAGCCCACCTGCGCCGGAACCTTCTTCTCCAAAAATGCCTGCTCAGGAAACATCCGCACAGCGCACGCTCACGACAAAACCGGAACAAAACCCGGCGCAAGCAAAAACAGATAACAAAACAGTGGCACCAGCCGTGGTCACAGAGAAAAAAACCACCCCGGTTGCCGGGATCCCTGCCCCTGTTCCTCCTGCCCCTGTTGCCGCCAAGGAAGCCAAAAAACAAACGGTCATAGCCAAACCTGATTCTGAACCTGAGCCGCCTCAGGTGCCAGCACCCGCACTCCCGGCGACCTCCATAATTATTTCTGACATCAGCCCGAATCCCGTCAACAGCAGCCGCAAACCGCAAACCATTGCCATTCTCGGCAAGCATTTCAGCAAGGACATGAACGTCACCGTGTTCTGGTCCGGCGGACACAAGATCCTTTCAGGCCGCCAGATCAACATCATCAGCCCCACTGAAATGGAGTTGCACATCACCGTTGGCCGTAACCCGGACACCTGGAAAGTCCGTCTGCAGGATCCCCTTAGCAAACAGAAAGTCGAGGCCCGTTTTAAAGTCGTGGGCGCAACAGCGTTGAAAACCCGCCAACCCGCCACCCACCTCCAACGGGGATTCAATGGCAAAAACTGGATTACAAAGCAAAATCCAAAGCACTTCACTCTGCAACTGCTGAGCAGTCAGCATAAAAACAGCCTGCTGGCCTTTGCCAAACGGCACGGGTTGCGGGAGGATCTTGCCTGGTTTGCCCGCCTGCACAACCGGCATCCCTGGTATGCGCTGATCCAGGGCCGGTATCCTGACCGCGCGCAAGCGGAACGCGCGGCCAACATGATGATTAAAAATATTCCCACCCTCAAGCCCTGGATCCGTCCCTTCGCCGATATTCAGAAAATCATCCACCAAGAGGCCGTCACGCCTCCTCCAGCCGCGATTGACACCCCCTCGAGACCGCCGTCATCGCCCAATGATAAAACCAGCAACGCCGCCTGGCTCTGGAGCCAGGATCCCAGCCATTACACCCTGCAACTCCTCGGCGGCCGGACCGAAGCCGGCATTCTGCATTTTATCCGGCAACACAAACTTGCCGGCAAAGCCGTTTATTACCGCACCCTCCGCAATAAGCGTCCCTGGTACATCCTGGTTTATAATAACTACCCTGATCATGCCAGGGCCAAAGCCGCCATCGCGAACCTGCCTGGCAGCCTGCACAAAACCCGCCCCTGGCCGCGCAGTTTTGCCAGTATTCAGGCCGAACTCCAGTAGGTTTCTCCCGCCAATGATGGGTAGAGCGAAGCGCGAAGTCCAGGGGAAACCCATCAATCTTTGATTGAAAACCCCGGCTTTCCGTGGGGTACAAAGTCATGGGGAGATTGAAGCCTGGCGACTGGATCCGGTATACTGCTTGGCCCTTTTGCCTGTGAACCAGGCGAGCACCTGAAGGTTATTGAAGCAAGGTATCAGAATCCGAGTGAGTACACAGCCCAAGCTAGAAAACAGTCTCTATCGTCCTGAATTTGAACGGGATAATTGTGGTTTTGGCCTGATTGCCCAGATGGATGGCAACGCCAGTCACTGGTTGCTGGAAACCGCCATTGGCGCACTGGCCCGGCTGACCCACCGTGGCGCCGTCGCCGCCGATGGCAAAACCGGCGACGGTTGCGGCCTGCTGCTAAAAAAGCCCGACAGCTTCCTGCGATCGGTCGCCGAAGAACAGGGCTTCGCCCTGACGCCGCTCTACGCGGTAGGCATGGTCTTCCTGAATACCGAAACGGATCTGGCTAACAGCGCTCGCCAAATCCTTGAATCTGAACTGAAAAAAGAAGGACTGGACGTTCCTGGCTGGCGCGTGACGCCCACCGACACACGCGCCTGTGGCGAAGAAGCCCTGAAAACCCTGCCCCAAATCGAACAGATTTTCGTCAATGCTGCCGAGGGCATGGACGCGATCACGTTTGAACGTCACCTGTATATCGCCCGCCGCCGCAGCGAAAAGATCATCGAACAGAACGATGAAATATTCTACGTCCCCAGCCTGTCCTCCTCGGTGATTGCCTACAAGGGCCTGGTGATGCCGGAAAATCTGCCGATTTTCTATCAGGATCTGAATAATCCGAAAATGGAATCGGCCACCGCCGTCTTCCACCAGCGTTTCTCCACGAACACCTGGCCCCAGTGGCGCCTGGCCCAGCCCTTCCGCTACCTGGCCCACAATGGCGAAATCAATACGATTCAGGGCAACCGCAACTGGTCGGTCGCGCGCGGCCACAAATTTGAATCGCCGCATATTCCCATGGAAGATGTGCGCCCGCTGGTGTCCATGGGCGGCTCCGACTCCAACAGTCTGGACAACATGCTCGAAGCCCTGCTCGCCGGGGGCATGGGCATTTTCCGCGCCATGCGCCTGCTGATTCCCCCCGCCTGGCAGAACGTCAACACCATGGACGCCGATCTGCGCGCTTTCTACGAATATAACTCCATGCACATGGAACCCTGGGACGGCCCGGCCGGGATCGTCATGACCGATGGCCGCTACGCCGCCTGTTCCATGGACAGAAACGGCCTGCGCCCGGCGCGCTGGGTAATCACCAAAGATCGGCATATCACCCTGGCCTCTGAAATCGGCGTCTATGACTACGCACCGCAAGACGTGCTCAGCAAAGGCCGTCTGAGACCCGGGCAGATGGTCGCCGTGGATACCCAGACGGGTGAATTGTTATTCCCGGAAGATATCGATACCCGCCTGAAAACCGCCCAGCCTTACAAGGAGTGGATTGCCGGTCGTTCCCTGCGCCTGAAATCGAAACTGTCCGAGGAAAGCTGTGACAGTCTACTTTCTACTCAAGAGGCCGAGATATATCAAAAAATGTTTCAGGTCAGCTTCGAGGAGCGCGATCAGATCATTCGGCCACTGGCGGAAAACGGCCTGGAAGCCATCGGCTCCATGGGCGATGACACGCCTTTCCCGGTACTCTCACGCAAGCTGCGCTCGCTCTATGATTATTTTCGCCAGCAGTTCGCCCAGGTTACCAACCCCCCCATCGATCCCATTCGTGAACAGGTGGTGATGTCGCTGGAAACCTGTTTCGGTTGTGAGCGCAACATGTTCGAGGAAACTCCGGAACATGCGGATCGCCTGCTGGTAGACTCACCGGTGTTGTCCAGCAGCAAGTTCCACCAGCTACTCGCCCTGGGTGCAAAAAATCCCGATTACGCCCACCGGCGCATCGACCTTAACCGGCCGCTGAAACAAAGTCTTGAGGACGCCCTGCAGGCAATATGCGACGAAGCAGTGGCGGCCGTTAAAAAGGGCGTGGTGATCCTGGTCATCAGCGACTTTGGTATTGGGAAAGACAGCCTGCCGGTACATGCTCTGCTCGCCACTGGCGCCATCCATCACCAACTAATTGCCGAAGGTCTGCGCTGCGACGCTAACATCATGGTGGAAACCGGCAGTGCGCGCGACGCCCACCATTTCGCCACTCTCATTGGCTACGGCGCCACGGCCGTCCACCCCTATCTGGCCTATGAAGTCATCCGCGATCTGGTGCGCTCAGGCGAAATCAGCGAGAAGGATGCCTGTAGACTGGATGCCCAGTACCGCAAGGGCATCAACAAGGGGCTGTACAAAATCACCTCAAAAATGGGCATTTCCACCATTTCCAGTTACCGTGGCGCACAACTGTTTGAATCGGTTGGCCTGCACCAGGATGTAGTGGAACGCTGCTTCAAAGGCACCACCAACCGGGTACAGGGCGCACGCTTTGAGGATCTCGAAGTCGAACAACGCAGCTTGCACCAGTTGGCCTGGAACCCTCACAAAGCGATTGAACAGGGGGGCCTGCTGAAATTCATCCATGGCGGCGAAGAACACGCCTATAACCCGGATGTGGTGCTCACCTTGCAAAAAGCCGTCAAGACCGGCGATTATAAAATATACCAGGACTATGCCCGGCAGGTGAATCAGCGTCCGGTGCTGTCGTTGCGTGACTTACTGAAACTGCGGGAGGATACCCCCGCTATTGCCCTGGAGGAAGTCGAAGCGGAAGAAGATATTCTCATGCGTTTTGACTCCGCTGCCATGAGCCTGGGCGCACTCTCGCCGGAAGCCCATGAAACCCTGGCCGAGGCCATGAACCGTCTCGGTGGACGGTCCAATTCGGGGGAGGGTGGCGAAGATCCCGTTCGCTACGGCACACCAAAACGCTCCAAGATCAAACAGGTCGCTTCCGGTCGCTTTGGCGTCACCCCGGCCTATCTGCGCTCCGCCGAGGTGCTGCAGATCAAGGTTGCCCAGGGCGCCAAGCCCGGCGAAGGCGGCCAGCTTCCCGGCCACAAGGTCAACGATTTGATTGCCGAACTGCGTTACTGTAAAACCGGCGTGGGACTGATCTCGCCGCCGCCGCACCACGATATCTACTCCATCGAGGATCTGGCCCAGCTTATTTTTGATCTCAAACAGGTCAACCCACAGGCCCTGGTTTCAGTGAAACTCGTCGCCGAGGCGGGTGTCGGCACCATCGCCGCCGGCGTGGCCAAAGCCTATGCCGATCTCATCACCATTTCCGGCTATGACGGCGGCACCGCCGCCTCGCCCCTGGCCTCGGTCAAATACGCAGGCGGTCCCTGGGAACTGGGACTGTCCGAAACGCACCAGTTGCTACGCGCGAACGATCTGCGTGACAAAGTGCGTCTGCAAGCCGACGGCGGCCTGAAAACCGGGCTGGACGTGATTAAAGCCGCCATTCTGGGGGCGGAAAGTTTCGGTTTCGGTACCGGGCCGATGATCTCCATGGGCTGCAAATATCTGCGTATCTGTCACCTCAATAATTGCGCCACCGGCATCGCCACCCAGGACAATGTCCTGCGCGGCGAGCATTTCATCGGTCAGGTGGAGATGGTGATGAATTATTTCCGCTTCATCACCCGTGAGGTACGTGAACTGCTGGCAAAACTGGGTTGCCGCAAATTCACCGATCTCATTGGCCGCACCGATTTGCTGGAGCTGCTTGAAGGCGACACTGCCAAGCAGAAGAACCTGGATCTGGGGCCGCTGCTCAGTGACGGTGGCGTACCCGACGACAAGCCCCAATTCTGCACCGAACCTCACAACGACCCCTTTGACAAAGGCGAGTTGGCCGAGCAAATGGTAGCCGATGCGCTGTCGGCGATTGAAACCCTGTCCGGCGGTGAATTTCGCTATCGCGTGCAGAATATTCATCGCTCCATTGGCGCACGCCTGTCCGGTGAAATCGCCGTACGCCACGGCAACACCGGTATGGAAGATACGCCCATCATTCTGACACTCACCGGCACCGCTGGGCAGAGTTTCGGCGTCTGGAACGCAGGGGGGCTGCACATGTACCTCGAAGGCGACGCCAATGATTATGTCGGCAAGGGTATGGCCGGCGGCAAACTGGTACTGCGCCACCCCAAAGACAGCCAGTTTGATTCCGCCGACACCCCGATTATGGGCAACACCTGTCTCTACGGGGCCACCGGCGGCAAACTGTTCGCGGCCGGTGCGGCCGGTGAACGTTTTGCCGTGCGTAACTCCGGCTGTCACGCGGTCGTGGAAAGCATCGGCGATCACGGCTGCGAATACATGACCGGCGGCACCGTCACCGTACTCGGCAACACCGGTATCAATTTCGGCGCTGGCATGACCGGCGGCTTCGCCTATGTCTATGATGAAGCCGGCCGGTTTGCCGACTGCATCAACCAGGACATTAATATCCAGCGCATCGCCTCTGAGCACATGGAGGCCTATCGTAACCACCTGCGCGACGTACTGGAAGAATTTGTGCGTGAAACCGACAGCCGGCATGGCCAGATCATTCTCGACAACTTTACTGATACGGCAAGTAAATTCTGGCTGGTCACACCGAAAGCCGCCTCCCTGGAAGATCTGCTGGAGGATCTGCAACGAGCCGCCGCTTAACAGCGGTCACTCGCGGGTAGATAAACCACCCCGCCGCAAGCGGGCGGGGTATTAAATTGTCAGGTGCCGATGGGTTTCGCTGCAAGCAGCGGGGAATTAAACTCTCAGAGATTAAATAACCAGAAACTGATTTTATGGGTAATAACTTTCAATTCATTCAGATTAAGCGCCTCAATCCGGACAAGAAACCGGCGAAAGAGCGCACAAAAGAGTACCGTGAAATTTACGGTCAGTTCGATGCTGAACACGCCGCCGAACAGGCGGATCGCTGCCTGGCCTGCGGCAATCCCTATTGTGAATGGAAATGTCCCGTACACAACTATATTCCCAACTGGCTCAAGCTGATCGCTGAAGGTAATATCATCGAAGCCGCTGAACTCTGCCATCGTACTAATTCCCTGCCGGAAATATGTGGTCGCGTCTGCCCGCATGACCGGCTTTGCGAAGGCGCCTGTACCCTCAACGATGGCTTTGGCGCCGTCACTATCGGTGCCATTGAAAAATATATTACCGATATCGCCTTTTCTCAGGGCTGGCGGCCGGATCTTTCACGCGTCCGTAACTCAGGCAAACGCGTGGCGATTATCGGCGCTGGCCCCGCCGGTCTCAGTTGTGCTGACGTGCTGGCGCGCAACGGTGTAACGCCCGTAGTGTATGATCGCAATCCTGAGATCGGGGGCCTGCTGACCTTCGGCATTCCCGAATTCAAACTGGGAAAAGAAGTCGTCAGGATCCGCCGCCAGGTACTCGAAGGCATGGGGGTGGAGTTTGTTCTCGATACCGACGTCGGCAAGGGAATCACCCTGGAACAACTCATGACCGAATATGATGCGGTGTTCATGGGCATGGGCACCTACCGTTACATGAAAGGCGGCTTCCCCGGCGAAGATCTGCCCGGCGTCTATGAGGCGCTGCCATTTCTGATCTCTAACGTCAACCGCTGTCTGAAACTGGAAAAGAATCCTTCTGACTTCGTTAACATGGACAGCAAACATGTGGTCGTACTCGGCGGCGGCGATACTGCGATGGACTGCACTCGCACCGCCATTCGCCAGGGCGCCTTCTCGGTCACTTGCGCCTACCGTCGTGATGAAGCCAACATGCCCGGCTCCAGGCGCGAAGTCGCCAACGCCCGCGAGGAAGGCGTACAGTTCCTCTGGAACCGCCAGCCTGTCGAGATCGTCGGCAATGGACGTGTCGAGGGCGTCAAAGTCGTCAACACTCAACTGGGCGAACCGGACGAGCGCGGACGCCGTCGGCCGGAACCCGTTCCCGGCTCCGAAGAAATTATCATGGCCGACGCAGTTATTATCGCCTTTGGTTTTCGACCCAGCCCGCCCGACTGGCTGGTTGCGCACGGCATCGAACTGGATGAACGCGGTCGAGTAAAAGCGCCGTCGGCGCAAACTTTTAGACACCAAACGACCAACCCCAAAGTCTTCGCCGGTGGCGATATGGTGCGCGGTTCGGATCTGGTCGTCACCGCCGTTTACGAAGGCCGCCAGGCGGCCGAAGGCATACTCAATTATCTCAACGTCTAACTGAAAAAAAACATGAGCAAACTGAAAAACGATCGTTTCCTGCGGGCTTTGCTGAAACAGCCTGTTGATGTCACTCCCGTGTGGATGATGCGCCAGGCGGGCCGTTATTTGCCTGAATACCGCGCCATACGACAAAAGGCCGGTGACTTTATGGCGCTGTGCAAGACGCCTGAGTATGCTACCGAAGTCACTATCCAGCCGCTGGACCGCTTTGAACTGGATGCCGCGATTCTGTTCTCGGATATTCTCACCATTCCCGATGCCATGGGGATAGGGCTGTATTTTTCTGAAGGTGAAGGCCCGCGTTTCAAAGATCCGGTGCGGGACAAGGCGGCTATCGATAAACTGAGCGTACCGGACATCGGTGCTGAACTCGGTTATGTGATGGATGCGGTGAGCATGATCCGGCGGGAACTGGATGGCCGCGCGCCCCTGATCGGCTTTACCGGCAGTCCCTGGACGCTGGCCACCTACATGGTGGAAGGCAGTAGCAGCAAAGACTACGCAAAAGTCAAAGGCATGCTCTACGATCAGCCTTTGCAATTGCATCGCCTGCTGGATGTGCTGGCACGCACTATTGTTGAGTACCTCAATGCACAAATCGAATCCGGCGCCCAGGCGCTGATGATCTTTGACACCTGGGGCGGTGTTCTCACGACGCGTGATTATCAGGAATTTTCCCTGCGTTATATGCAGCAGATCATCGAGGGCGTCAACCGCGAACATGAAGGTCAGCGTATCCCGCTGGTCATCTTCAGCAAAGGCGGCAATCAGTGGCTGGAAGCCCAGGCCGAAACCGGCGCCGACGCCCTGGGTCTGGACTGGACCCTTGATATCGGCCTGGCCCGCGCCCGCGTGGGCGACAAGGTTGCCCTGCAGGGCAATATGGATCCCTGTGTGCTCTATGCCTCACCGGAACGCATTCGTCAGGAAGTGGCGGCCATTCTTGAAAGTTATGGTGCCGGCAGTGGCCATGTCTTTAACCTGGGTCACGGGATCCATCAACATGTGGATCCCGAACGCGCCAAAGTCTTTGTCGATGCCGTACATGAACTCAGCGCGCCTTATCATACATAAGCACCCTACTGGCTGAACTCACTTGCAGATAAGTAAATGCAGATAACTGGCCACCTGCGTAAAATGATCACTACGCTGGGCGCACCCGTTCAGTATCGCCTGCCGCTGGATGACGAACGGATCGACATGAATGCGCTCATCGGCAAGGCTATCCAGCTGAATTATAGCGGGGAGATTCACTGCCTTGCCTGCGGCCGCAAAACAAATAAAAGCTTCAACCAGGGTTATTGTTATCCCTGTTTCAAACATCTCGCCCAGTGCGACAGTTGTATTATCAAGCCGGAACTTTGCCATTATGATCAGGGTACCTGCCGTGAACCCGAATGGGGCGAGCAGCACTGTCTGCAGGATCACTTTGTTTATCTCGCTAATTCCTCCGCTATCAAGGTTGGCATTACCCGCGGCACCCAGATCCCTACACGCTGGATCGATCAGGGCGCCTGCGCCGCACTACCGGTTTTCAGGGTCAAAAATCGCCTGCTCTCCGGGCGCATCGAGGTGATCATGAAACAACATGTTTCCGATCGCACCGACTGGCGCAAGATGCTCAGGAGCGAACCGGACGATATCGATCTGGCCCGCGAGCGCGATAAGTTATTCGCGATCTGTAAAATCGAAGTCGATAATCTGATGGCTGAATCCGGCGCGAATGCGGTGACCCGCCTGGCCTCGGAAACGCCGGTTAATATTGAATTTCCAGTCAACAGCTACCCGGTTAAGGTCAGCTCATTTAATTTTGACAAGACCCCTGAAATCAAGGGCGTACTTAACGGCATTAAAGGCCAGTACCTGATTCTCGACAGCGGTGTGCTGAATATACGCAAGTTCGCTGGCTACCGGGTGAGCCTGCGGGTCGGCTAAAAGAGGTTGATTTGCAGCGCCTGTTTTGCCTGGGAAAGCGCTAATTAATTCTTCCGTTCATGGTTCGACAGGGCTCACCACGAACGGAAGAATTAATCAGCATTTGCCTAAGAATTTGTAATGCGGCGCTAAAATATGCTGTTTGGCCTTATCCATAAATACGGTTTATCATCCTTTTACTTTTACTGTCGAAGATAGTGCTATGGAAAAAATTCTTGAAATTCGCGATGGTTGCAGCACACCTGGCCAGTTGCTGCGCAGCCTGGCTTTTGCCCGCTTCCTGAAAATCTACAAATTCCAGTTCACCGAAGATCTGCAGCACCGCACCGATGTGCAGAAACACGAAGCAAAACAAAAAATTGATTATATCGAGTCCGTCAAGGTACGCGATCTGATCAATATTCTCGAATCTCATGGCTTCGACAGTGCAAAGGAAAAAGAACATGCACGCGAGCTGATAAAATTCATGGACGGCGCCTTCCACCATTACCGCGGGAGCGGTTATTCTCGTCTGGTGCGTTTGCAGAACGACGTCGTTTCCACCGGATTGGAAACACCCGACACGATCAAGGATAAGGTCACCGATAAGGCCGGCACGCTGTCCGATCTGATTCTCGAAACCCGACGTCAGCTACTCAATAACGTCGGCCTGGATCAGGGGGTGCGCCGCAGCTCAGGAATGGATGCCTCGCCCAACGTGACGGCCGGTGAAATTTCCGGACACTATTTTAACTACCCCTCCGACTATACTGAGCTGGCGCATGTGCCACTGACTATCGCCGCCGATATTCAGACCGGGGTGGACTATTCCACGCCCTCCAACAAACGCGCCCGGCCTTTTTATGAACTGGCTCATAATCCGCTGGATCTGGATCGTTTCATCAGCGAGGACTGGGTCTCCGTCCCTCTGCAGGTAGGCACCTCGTTGATCATTGTCTATATTCATAAATCGCGCGGCTGTATCGAAATGGAGCCGGGCCTGCTCAACCTGTTCCCCTTTGCCCGCATTAAGGACATCACCCGTGAACGCCAAGCCGATGGCCTGTTCTTCTTTGGCGACCCCCATGCCAGTGAAAAAGATCTGGGCTATTACCACGACCGGAAGAACAAGGTACTGATCGGCGTGGTGCCCAACATTGATGAACTGAAATATTTCGGTTATGCCAAAAAACCGGTGCTGACCCTGCACAACGTACTTGCCATTCTCGATGGCGACCTCCCCCTGCATTGCGGCTGTACCCGCTATGTGGTGCGTTTCGATGAAAATGATGAACCCTATATTGCCGAGATGCTGATCAAGGCGGATGACATGGGCAAGATCAGCCTGCGCAAAGGCGCGGACAAACTCACCCGCCCGGTTTTTTATGGTACCGAGACCGGCGCTTTTGCCTGTCTCGATGGCTTCAGCACGCAGGCCAGGATGCAGATGGCCGGGCGCGAAGTGGGCTATAACAAGGATACCGGTTCCAATGCCCGCCAGATCGTCCCGGTCACCGATGTTACTGAACTGTTCCGTGGCGATGCTCTGGATGTTCTGCTTTATATGAACAATTTCAAGCTAATCGAGCCGGGCGAATCCACCATTCAGTCTGACATGCACATCGAAGACGCCCTGCAACATTTTCGTCTCGGCGAACGCGTCGCTGCCGGTTCCACCCAGACCCAGCGTGGCGCTAAGGAAAGCAGTTACTGGGCCAACCCCTTCCCCCTGCTCAAGGACAGTGATGGCACGGTGCTGCATCCGCAACTGTATGACAAGTTTTCCGAAAATGAAAAAGGCTTCATCGGCGACATGAATATCCTCATCTCGCGCGGCGAACTCAAAGTCGGCGTCGCCCACAGCCAATTGATGGCCGGCGCCTATGAAAGCAACCTGGATGACGACATCAAACGCTGCGGTTTCAGCAACCGCGACGAGGTGGAACAGGAAGGACCCGTGCGTCTGGCCAAGGATCTGATCGGCCTAATCAAAACCCAGGCGATAGAAAAACGTCAATACCAGGATAAAGATAGCCACGAGGTCAGCGTCACCGTGGCTCTGGTCGGAGATAGCCGTACCGGCAAGTCGGAGACCGCCGAAAAAATGGAAGGCATCTTGCGGTTGCAGCTGATTTAAAGGGCGTCCTTCGACAAGGCTCTCCTGAGCAAAGCCGAAGGACTCAGGACGAACAGTCATGTTTTGCGTGGACGGGTATTTTGAACGACGCTTTAGAAATAGTACTGTAACTTCAGTTGCAGGTAATTATCATTGCGAAAAGAATAACCTGGATCATAAACCGGTGTTTTGGCAAAACTCAGGGCATCGACGGAGAGCTTCCAGTTATCGCCAATCCGGCGGCTGGCTTCGAGGCTGAAATAATAGCGGTTATAACCCGCATCACGGATAAAACCAGCCAGCAACTCACTGCTCTGTGCATCGTTCAGGGTCAGGCGTGTGCCAATAAAATAATCATTCTGAAAGGGTGTCGGGGCACGCTTGCCCCGCCCGTCATACATATATTCGACCACCAGACCCACATCCATATTACTTTCAAACACGCCGTAAAAACTATACTCGAAACCACCCGTTGCGGCATAATAAGCGGGTCCTTGGCCACTACGGTGGTAGCCCTCAAATTTTAGCAACCATGCATCGAGGGTCGCTTGTATATCAGTGGAATATTCACTAATCAAATCATAATTCGGAATATATACCGGTTCCCCTTTGTTAGTGCCTAAGGTGAAGCGCGGATCGCGGCTGGTGCCCTTGAAATAATTGACACCGACATCCCAGTCGCCCCAGGTATTGGACCAACGTGCGGCATAATCCACATGGTGCTTGCCCTCTGGAGATTGATAGACCGTCTGCGAAGTATCCACCCAGGGTAGGGTTCGTGGTCGTCCCTTGACACCCGGAAAGGTACGGTCACGAAAGCCGGGTAACACGAACATGCTCAACGTACCCCAGTCCTTAATCAGAACCAGATTGATCATCGGCTGTCCCAGACGTGCATTGAGATAAAAATCTTCCACCAGATCAGTCTGGTTGATGATGTCCACCAGATGCACCACTTCGGTCACCCCCCAGAATACCTTGCCGACACCCACATGCAACTCCCAGTCATCGTTCGCTTTCACCCACATCAGCTCGCGAATATCCACATGACTGCGTTTATTATCACCCTGATCCAGGCGCGCAAAGGGCGTGAAGGTAAAACTCTGGTTACCATTATCCCATTCGGAATAATATTCCGGTTCGACAGACACCGAGAGATTATCACCCTGCTGACGAGGGTCGGAGGGTGGTGAGAAAAAATGCCGATACTCCAACCCCACATTACCGGAGAAATCCTGTTTCAGGGTATCCGCCTTTGCCAGAGTGGGTGCTACGGCCAGCAACAGATAATTAATGCAGAGTACGCAAAGATGCAGGGACGCAAAGGAAAACAAGCATTTTTTCGCTCTACGTCTCTGAGCCTTGATGCTACAGGGGCATTCGGTCACTTCGTTCGGGCGCATCGCTGCGATCAATATCAGTCCCATCCAGATAGATATTTGTTATGCCAGCCGTTATCGAGCCCGCTTGAGGCTGCTCCTATCGAAATCACGATCACTTAAACCCGTGCCAAACTTATAATTTGTCCACAGCAAGGTCGTGCTTTTGCCAGTGATATGGTTGATCATTTCCATTTTATCTGCGCGCCAGAACTTACCCTTGTACTGCCTGTAGTCATAATAGGTGAGCGTTTTCAGCAGGGCATTTTTGCGATCATAAAAATCCACTTTCAGCGGGCGATAGGTTTTTTTGTCCACCCAGGTGATCAAGCGTGTATAGCCTGAATTTTCGTAACGCGGGAAACGCTCCAGGACAAAAACAGGTTGGCCTTTATACACATCATCCTTGATGAACTTGTAGTTGTATTTTTGAACTTCCTGGGAGGAGATGTCTTCATAGGCAAACTCACTGCCCATAAAGGGACCCGACTTATTACTGGAAGAAATACGCTTGACGCGTTTCAACGCCGGTAGATAGAGCCATTGATCATCGGGTTTGAGCGCATGAGTAAAGCTCAGGAAAGCGGTGCCCTTCACGTCACGCGGACGATCAAAGACTATCAGGGTTTTATCACCATCACCTTTGACCTCCAGGGTTTTGTTATGCATCTTGCGCGTGCTTGTATCACCATGGCGGTTGTGCAGAATCATCTGCAGAGTCGCCTCCTGATCCCCCCAGCCAGTATCCCGTTTGTCTGCTTCAACCGCGATGGCCAGCCCTTTCTTCTCAGCGCCCTTATCGACTCCGGCACTGCTCTCGGCGGCCATCACGTTAAATGAAAGCAACAAGAAGATAAAAATACCTATGAGTTTTTTCATGCTTTTTTTCCTTCCAGTTTCATTAACAGAGGTGGCAACAGGAACAGATCAGCCATCAAAGCAAAAACAATAACAATAGCCGTTAACATGCCCATGCCGGAATTTAATTTAAAGCTGGAAAATGCCAGCACAATAAAGCCCACCACCAGCACCACTGAAGTGGTAATCATCGCCCGGGCCACATGGCTAAAGGCATACCGTACGGCATCTTCACTGCTCAAGCCACTTTCCCGCCGGGCACGCAGATATTTGCTAAGAAAATGTATCGTGTCATCCACCACGATTCCCAGAGTCATGCCAGTGACGATGGATAATGCCAACCCTACCTCACCGACCAGCAGGCCCCAGAGTCCAAAGCCCATCGCGGCGGGTACCAGATTGGGCAACATGCTTACCAGACCAATTTTGATCGAGCGCAGTGCAAAAATGAGGATCATGGAAATCATAATCAGCGCAACCGTGGTGCCAAGCAGCATTTGTTTGATGTTGCGTTGACCGATGTGTGCAAACATCAGTGTCGGACCGCTGCCTATCGCATTCTTGATGATATGGGTATTTTTTTCCAGCCATGCATGTGCGCGTTTATCCAGCGCCAGCACCTGGTTACTCGACAGGGTTTTCAACAAGACTGTGAGCCGGGTTTCGGACTTGTCCACGCTGATTTGATTGTTGAGATCCAGCCCATAGGGCAGGGACATTTCATACAACAGCAGATACTGCGCCGCCAGATCCCGCTTATCCGGCAGGCGGTACCAGGCCGGATCATCACCATGCATGTTTTTATTCAGGCGCTTCATGATGTCCGTAAAACTGTTCACGTGCATGGTTTCCGGCTGTTTTCGCCACCACTGGGCAAAGGCTTCTACCTCACGCAGGTATGCTGGATTGTTAATGCCACCACTTTCGCCGGCCGGCAAAGAATAGTCCGCCGTATAAAGACCGGTAAGATGGCTGGTGGTGTAATCCGAATCGACTCGAAAGGGCACCGAGTCATTAAAATAGTGCACAAAAACATCATTCAGCTGATTACGTGGAATAAACATTACCAGGATAATAACCAGCGCCGTCATTCCGTATAAAAGATGATTACGCCGACGCACGACAAAATCACCCAACCGGATCATCAGGGTATCCTTGCCCTCCTCAACTGCGCGCACCTTGATTGGCAACAGGGACATCAACGCAGGCAAAAAACTGATTGACAGAATAAAGGAAATCACCACGCCGAAGGCGACAAAATTTCCCAGTTGCCGGAAAGGCGGCACCGCAGAAAAATTCATGCTCAGAAAACCAATCACTGTGGTAATACTGGCGAGAAATACCGGCTGCAAATTAATCCGCAGGCTTTCATTAATTGCCGTACGCTTATCTTTGCCATGATGCATTTCAAACAGCAGAGTGATCAGGATATGCACTGAATTGGCAATCGCCACGGTGAGGATAATGGTTGGTGCCGAGGCCGAAGGAGGCGTAATCGGAAAACCAAGAAGCCCGCCAATACCCATCGCCGCGATAATGGATAATATAATCACCAGCAGGGTCGACATGGTCGCCGGAAACGACCACAGCAGCAGAACAAATCCCAGCAGCAGCAACGCGGCCATCACCGGCATAGCCAGACTGCCCATACTTATCAGTGCGCCGATGCCAGCCAGTGCGCTCATAATAACAAGAAAAGCCGGTAAACCACGCTGAAAGTCCCGCAGAAGAATCGCAAGAAACACCATCATCAGCAGAAAGCTCAGCGGTACCAGGCTCTTCATATCACCCATGGCCGATTCCGAGAAGGCATTGTTCATCATTATCATGCCGGTCAATCTGACTTCCATCTGCGGGTAGGCCGAGCGAATCTCATCGGCCATTTTGCGTGCCGCGGTCACTACCTTTGGTACCTCGGTCATTTCGCTCTTACCAGGAAGCTGGATAGTCACGTTGACGGCGGTCACTTTACTGTCTGGTGAAATCAGTCTGCCCGCCAACAGCGGCTCGGCTAGCGCTATTTTCTGGATTTTTTTCATCTGCGCGTCACTGAGCTTTTGCGCATTTTTATACAGATCGCGGACGATCAGATCATCCCCCCTGGCCTCGCTATACTGGAAGTTACTAATAGAATCTACGCGAATAGAGTAGGGCATCTGCCAGGCTTTTTTTGTCAGAACCGCGACCGCCTCCAGGGCATCACGACTGAACACCTTTCCGCTTTTCGGCGTGAGCACAAACATGACGTTGTCATTTTTGGTGTAGGTGTTTTCCAGCGCATCAAAAGCCCGCAGCTGGGGATTGTCCGCATTGAAGAAGACCCGGTAATTGGTAGACATGGCGAGGTTTTTCATGCCGCTCGCTGCGAGAAATACCAGGATCAGAGAAACGATGATCACCGGCCAGCGGTATTTCAACACCCATTCGCCAAAGTGCTCTTCCAGTCGCCGCATGCTCATCACTCCCTTACCGGACTTTTTTTAATATTAAAGTCTGAATGATCTGATTAATATTCAGCCATCCAGTAAATTTTTTTTATTGACTCGGCTCATGATCCCGGCCACGCAGGCCGGAGATTAGCAGGGCCACCACGTCCCGCGCCCGCAGCATGAGCACCTCATGCGCATAAAGACTCATAAATATCGGCACATGGAACATTTTCAGCGCGGCATGCACGGTCTCCGCCGTTTTCACCACATCCGCAACCTCGAATTCGCCTGACTCGTTGCCCTGGGCCAGCACCTCGGCCAGCAGGGAACAGGATTCCTGCACCTTGTGATGCACCATATCGCGGTGCTCAAGAATGACATGGTTGACAAGTTCGTTAATCCGGGGCTGATCGTGCGCCGTTTCCCAGGTATAACGCAGCATCTCCAGAGCACAGCGTTCCAGTTTTTCTGCCGCTGAAAGTCCGGGCGTGCGCACCACCCCACGCAATAGATCCGTCTGCGTATCGATGCAGCGACAGGCACAGGCCGCAGCAATGTCCTGTTTATTTTTGAAATAGCGATAGAGATTAGAGGCGGACATATCCATGTCGTGGGCAATTTCGGCCATAGTGGTTTTATTCAGGCCATAGATCCGAAAGCGCGCTTCCGCCGCATCAAGAATGCCGACGCGAACGCTGTCTGAGGTCGTTTCAACGGGTTTTGGCTGCATAGGGCTAGGTATAACTCAAGCGCAGTGAATATTCAATAAAATATTCAGTATTTATTTTCATTGCGTGCACAACGGCCAAAATTAATATTAATCGTGGCTCGACATGATAGGTTTCACTTCGTTCTACCCACCCTGCCCGTTAGCCCCGCACCCGAATGCAAACCTGTTGGGCCATTAATTCTTTTTCTTGTGCGCACGCGGATGCGCTTTGTCGTACACATCTGCCAGGTGCTGAAAATCAAGATGAGTATAGATCTGCGTGGTGGCAATGTTCTCATGACCCAGCAGTTCCTGCACTCCGCGCAGATCATGGCTGGACTCCAGCACATGGCTGGCAAACGAGTGCCGCAGCATGTGCGGATGCAGCTTCTTGTCCAGCCCCTGCCTGCGTGCCCAGTCTTTCACCCGTAACTGAATGTTGCGTACCCCCATGCGCCGCCCCTGGCGCGTCACAAACAGGGCCGGTTGCGCGCCTGTTGCCAGCCTGGCACGCTGAAGCAGCCAGCGTTCCAGGGCAAGCAGCGCCTTTTTACCCACGGGCAAACGCCGATCCTTCGCGCCCTTGCCGCCGATGACATCCACCATGCCCTCCTTCATATCCAATTCGGCGAGATCCAGAGCGGCCAGCTCTGAGAGACGCAGACCGGAGGAATAAAACAGCTCCAGGATGGCGTGATCACGGACCAGCAAGCCATCTTGCGGACGGGTTTCCAGCAACTGCATGGCCTGATCGGCATCCAGGGTCTCGGGTAACTTGCGCCCGGCCTTGGGGGCGCGCACATCCATGGCCGGGTTGTGTTTCAGGTTTTTGTTTTTCAACTGCCAGGCAAAAAAACTGCGACTGGCGGAAAGTTCCCGTTGCAGGGTTTTACTGCTGATACCCTGGCGATGGCGGCTCGCAATATACCGCCGAACGTGCACTTGCTCCAGAGCAGCCCAGTTTTCAATTCCCGCCTGTTTACAAAAATGAAGCAGCTTTTGCAGATCACGCTGGTAGGCTTCCAGCGTCCGGGGTGAATAGTGGCGTTCCGTTCGCAGCTTGCGGATAAACTCTTCGATCAAGGATGGCGCATACTTGTCCATGGCGATAACTAAATGTTCATTCCAGGTGCTGACTTAACACCCGAGCCAGAACCTTGCCGAGATGAGACAGAAACAGAGTCCCCATATCGGCTCGAAAACGCCCGGCATCGTGACTGCCAATGGCCAGCAGGCCATAACATTTCCGGCTCTGTTCGTTGACCAGTAACGGAATCAGTGCGCTAGACTGGATACCTTCGGCGGCATCATTAAACAGCGCCTGAACCTGTACCGACGGCAGCGTACCGCAAACGGGGCGGCGGCCACTGATCACTTTTTCGAACGTACTCAGCGCCGGTTCACTCCAGTCCACCATGTCCGGACGTGTGCGTAAATGCGGGTGATCGGTATTAAACAGGCGTAGTGACACCGCCTCCGCCTCGAATTCCTGTCGCAGACGCTGGTTGATAATGTCGATGACCTGGGCCAGCTCGCGGGCATCCAGCAAGGCCAGAATCAGATCATTGAAATGTTTGCTGAGTTTTTCATTTTTCTCGGCGTGCCGGACAAGCTGCTGTAACTGCCGGCGGTATTGTTCTTTCTGTTCCCGCAACACCGAGACCTGCCGCTCCACCAGGGATACCGCGCCGCCGTGCACATGCGGCAGAATCATATCGGCCAGGAGATCCAGATGCTGTTCAAAAAAACCGGGATGATCGCGCAAATAGCGCACCAGGGTATGTTCCATATCTTTGTCATCCATGCTGTTCTCTTGCTGGATACTCATAAATTCAGTTCACCTTCATAAACACTGACTGCCGGTCCGGTCATCATGACCGGCTCATCCCCGCCCGACCAGTCAATCTGCAACTCACCACCGGGCAAGCTGACCGCCACCTTAGCATCCAACCAGCCCTGTTGGCGACCCGCGACCACGGCGGCACAGGCACCGCTGCCACAGGCCAGGGTTTCGCCGCTGCCGCGCTCGAAGACCCGCAGACGAATATGCTGCCTGTCCAGTACCTGCATAAAACCAACATTGACCCGCTGCGGAAAGCGCGGGTGCGACTCTATTTGCTCGCCCAGCTCGACCACCGGCGCCGAATCGACATCGTTGACCCGCAACACGGCATGAGGATTACCCATAGACAATACGCTGATATCCAGCTTCTCACCGGCCAGATCCAGCACATAGAGACCGGCTTCGGCCTCGGCAACAAAGGGAATGCGGGCGGGCGCGAAAATCGGCGCGCCCATGTTGACCGTCACCTGGCCGTCGTCCTGCAAGCGCAGATGAATAATGCCCGAGGCGGTCGCCACAGGAATCTCGGACTTTGTGGTCAAGCCTTTATCGCGGACAAAACGGGCAAAACACCGGGCGCCATTGCCGCACTGCTCAACCTCGCTGCCATCGGCATTGAAAATACGGTAGGTAAAATCCACCTGCGGCTGCCGCGCAGGTTCCACCAACAGGATCTGATCACAGCCCACGCCGAAGTGGCGGTCGGCAATGAAACGCAACTGACGGGCACCCAGCTCAACCGACTGATTGATGGCGTCAATGACAACAAAGTCATTACCCAGGCCCTGCATTTTTGTAAAATGAATTATCATGAACTCTAAAACCCGTGCGCCATACCCGTCCTGAACTACAAATATTAATCATGGCATAAGTATTAGCATCATAGCTTTGTGAAAGCCAAAATGAAACCGGACATGAAAAAGGTCAGCATTATCGGTAGCGCTAACGTCAGCGCGCATATCCTCCGCAACATAATTTACAAAATTCGCAAGCGCCTTATCTTCTGAATCTGGAACAGGCCTACGAAGAAACGAAGTTGCTATATCGCAGAGATACCCTGCTGCCCTCGACCTGCTGGCGACTTTTTTCTATTAATAATTCCTGGCAACCCAGACGTTCAAAATTATAGAAACAACATCTGTGTACGGCCAATAGCGGACATCGTATAGTAATTTATTTGACTCGAAAAACATCCGTGCAGTATTTTTATATGCGTTAAAGAATCTTCCAACTAGTGCTGAAATTTAGCTCTCTAAACATCTGAAAATTATTAATGCAGCGTATCTTGAAATCGTCACAGATATCTGGCACTCTTCTATTAGCACCTTTTTTTGAAGGTTTTGATACCTCTGTAGTAACTATGCATCGTTCTTTTGAATCCTTAAGAGCATACGATATAAGAAAAGGATCACGACCTATTTTTATCAACTCGTCATCTGTTGGGTTAGCTTCATATCCGCCATAAGTAATCCGAGCGACTAAATCTCGTTCTGCTTCTTCATTAAATAATAATGCTTTTCGTATGTCTGGCTGTCCTGACCAAACTGCCAAATCATCTTTTTTACCCTCCTTGTCCTTTGTGTCTGAAAATTCCTCATAGATTTCAATAGGAATTTTTATGCTTCCTTGCTGGCCATAAAATACGAGCCATTCCCAAAATTCAGGCACGCGATCGATTGGATAATAATCCCGTTTTGCATCAATTAGCGTATTAGCGTCAAGGAGGTATAACAATACGTAATCCTTTTATACTGATTGGTTAGCCTCAAATAGACCGTGCACTTTAAGTGGTCTTACACCTAATAGCATTCCTGCTTTTGTAGTGCTTATCACGCCGGAATAAGTAAGCCGTTGCACCAAGCTAACCAAGGCACCAAGCTTGTACTTTCGCACTACATAATAGCTTGGCCCGCCCTCTTGTTTTCTACTTTTTACTTTATCTTTATCACGCTGGTCCTTCCATTGCTGATGATAAAAATCGCGCAGTTGTGTCCATAAACTCTTATCTATATCCCCTCTTCGATAGAGACGGTACGCAATGTGAGAACTACTGATTTTTTTTGAAAATGCATAACAACTTACCTCTTCCCTGATATTTTCAATATTTAGGCTAGATAGCTGAAAGATTTTAAACTCATCCGATGGTAATAAAAATTCGCTAGCCACTTCGTTACAGAATTTCTCTATTTCTTTTTCCGCATAAGCGCCACTAATACCCGTTTGACCTAAGGCAAGATGAGCCATTTCGTGTAATAGCGTAAAAGACCATGCTGATTTTGCATCTCGGTCGTTTATGAGTATAAATGGCGCTACGTCATCAGATAGTGCAAAACCTCTGAATGCAGAAACGCCGATATTTGTATGATGAGAACCTAGATTACCTTGAAGCAAAACAAATATCCCGGCTTCTTCTGCTTGATGACGCAATAATTTAAAAGCATCTCCGTAAATGGGGCATGCGCGAAACTCATCCAGTTCTAGATTTAAAACCTTCCGAAGGGTTTGGGTAATATGCTGCACGCCCTGATCGACTGTATTTTCACCGATAAATGCTAGACTTAGTTCTTCGTCTTCGTCAATTAAAGTATCTCGGACCATGCTTTGACGAGCTTTGATCTCTCGAATAAGTACATCTACATAAACGTTTTCTTGTCCTTCAAAAGAACCGGGAAGTGTTCGGAAATCTTCCCCACGATCTCCAATGCGAGGTGACTTATCAAGATAGAAGGTTAAAAGCGGGCGGCGATAGAGTTTGGACATTTTGAGCAACATGCTTCTTGATGGTGCTACCGTACCATTTTCATATGCTAAAAGTTTTTCTTCGGCATTGGCTTTTTTTCCACCTTTAATTTGCAACTTATGTGCTGCATTTTTCACAGAAAGATTGGTGGTTTCACGTGCCCAAGATAATATTAAGTGATTGATATTTGGCATTTTTGATTCACTAGCTACCTTTTTCTCTTAACCTGAATAGTAACTACTCACGCCCCACAGTAACATTTTCCGCCAGTGCCATTTGAATAGCAATCAATGGATTATATCCTTTATTCGCCATGGTTTGTAAGTAACTGGAGATTCGACAATATGCGTGCGCATACTCCTGTGTTCTAAAACAACCTGATACCTTTTGTTTTACCTTGGCCATTCTTAAATCACGCTCAGCTCTATTGTTGGTAAAGGAGACGTGTGAATGTTTTGCAAACAACCATACCGCCT